>Ga0306920_100005138_pt1 | contig 16872 bp, 18 predicted proteins | sample flu12Cox44000170_FD_204666 | JGI IMG/M metagenome (GOLD analysis project Ga0306920, IMG submission 204666) | Lab enrichment of tropical soil microbial communities from Luquillo Experimental Forest, Puerto Rico - flux4day.12C.oxic.44.000.170 (v2)... | ecosystem: Environmental > Terrestrial >... | reverse complement strand
AGAGGTTGGCGATCCATTGTCGCCCACGCGATGTGACGTTGAGATAGCGGAGCGCGCCTTGGATAAACGGCGATATACTACTCCAAAAGAACTTCGGATATTGATCGGTGAGATCGGCCGGCGAATCATAGCCAAGTTGCTTGTTCATTCCGACTTCTTCAAATTCGTAATAAAGCGCATTGGCCTTGCGCAGATAATGGGGATCGCCAAGTTGGCCAATGAGATCGGCGGCGCGCACCAGCATACCTTCTTCGTTCTCGCTGTCGTCAGCGCTGAGGGGAAAGCGCGTAGACTCGATGGCATTGGCAACACGGGTAGCGTCAAGCAATTTGTTCTTGGCTAAACGATGCATAGCGAACAACTTTGATCGGTCGACGTGATAGGGCATTAGCGCAGCGTCGGTCGAACCGCGCGGTAGCTCAATTTTGTTGCCTTTGGCGTCGATAACGTAGCCATTGGTGCTGTCGTCGTTAAGAATGCCACGAACATAACCAATGTCGTGATACAGACAGGCCACTGTGACGTGCGCGAAATCGCTGGCATTTGTTTCCCTTAAAAGCCTTCGTCCCGTCAAAATATCGTAACCGCAGAGCGTCACCATCATCGTATGCTCGACGTTGTGATAGAGCGCGTCACTGTTGCCAATACAATCGATGGCAAGTCTTGCAGCGGATTGCACGATCTCTATTAGTTCGGCGTCCGTCGAACCGTAGCAGCGACCCATGTGCTTTGCGAGGTAAGATCCCAAAGCTTCCGACGCCAGTTCGGGAATGGTGATCATGGCCCCCTCCCGGAATGCTGTAAGCACCATCGTGACGCCGAGTTTCACGGTTTACAATATGACGTGGGATTTTTTTGCTGGTCGTTGTCATCACGGTCAAATCGAATCGACACTCTTGCTTCAGCTCGCGCCAATCAAGTGATTGAATGATAAGTTCGATGTCCGCTTTTGGCCCAAAGCAGACATGAGCTTGTGCGTTGCACATGTCCGCTTTTGACCGAAAGTGGACGTTGTACCCTTTGATCGGCGGCCTGGAACAGTTTTGGTGCTGAGATATTGTAAGCCTCGTCACGCTATCGGGGGCGCGATCGTCAGATGGTTGTCGCTGGTTGTCGTGACCTCCGCCACATAACGCTCATCCCTGGAGGACTGCCCATGCGACTATCATTTGCCATTCGTGTTGCGCTTATTGCTTTGACCGCGACCATCGGGCTCGCGACCGCCGCCTACGCGGACAGTGGCAGAATCCGCTTTAACGTGATTAAGGCCGGTTTTGTTTTTGGCGGCTCTGCCGGGAAAGGTACGCTCGCGTTTCACGGCCGCTATTATCCGCTAGCGATTGGCGGCGTGAGCTGGGGGTTTACTTTCGGCGCCTCGGCGACCGATTTCGTTGGCACAGTCAGCAACATCCGCAGGCCGTCCGATGTTAATGGCGTCTATGGCGCCGCGGGTGTGGGCGCTGCGGTCGGCCCAGGCGGAGGTGTGATCGTGCTAACCAACCAGAACGGCGCGATGCTGGCGCTGTCGGGCCGCCAGGCTGGGCTGATTGTCGCCGCCGACCTCAACGGGCTGGTCATCTCGCTGCGGTAACAGCGCCGCCTGCGGCAATGAGGAGAACGGCCAATGTCCGCTATTGGCCCAAAGCGGACATTCGACTATGTCGCAATTGATGTCGCTATTGGGGGTAAAGCGGACATGCGTGGTTGCAGCGCACATGTCCGCTTATGACCCAAAGCGGACATTGGGCCTAATCGCATGGCCCAATATGCGCCGTTTCTCCCTCACGTCCTGTTCGCAAAGTGCTAGCTTTAGCCCAAAGCCGTGGTCCCTCGTGGAGGGTACATGCAGCGGCGCGAGTTCATCACACTTCTTGGCGGCGTGGCAGCCGGATGGCCACTCGTGGCGCGCGCGCAGCCAGCGGGGAAGATCTACCGGATCGGCTTTCTGGGCGTGACATCGCGCGCGGAATACAGAGGCCAGGTCGACGCCCTGCAAACGGGTCTTCGCCAGCTCGGATACGAGGAGGGCAATAACGTTGTCTTCGAGTATCGGTGGGCCGAGGGCAGATACGACCGCCTCCTCGGACTTGCAGTTGAACTGGTAAACCTCAAAGTCGATGTACTCGTAGCCCATAGCACGCCCGGCGCACGAGCAGCCAAGCAAGCCACCTCGACCATTCCAATTGTGGTGTGCGCTGTGGCCGATCCCGTCGACGTCGGGCTCGTGGCCAGTCTAGCCCGTCCCGGCGGGAATCTGACGGGATTGACCTTTTTCTTGGCCGAGATCTGCGCCAAGCGGGTCGAGTTAATTAAGGAAGCGATTCCGAACCTGACCCGGGTGGCCGTTATCATCAATCCTGGCAACGTCTCCCATTCCATAGTTCTTGAGCTCATGCAGCAGACTGCCGCTGCGTTAGGGGTGGAACTTGTGCCCGTAGAAGTGAAAACGCACGACGACATCGCTGCTGCGATTGCCGGGGTGGCGACGCGATCAGCTTCGGCGCTCGTAGCTATCGAGGACCCGCTAGTTATTTCCAATGCCAGACAAATCGCGGACTTCGCGTTGCAAAACAGATTACCGCTGATTGGGTTCAAGCCTCAGGCCGAAGCCAGCGCACTGATGGAGTATGGACCGGATTTTCTGGACCTATTTTATCGCGCGGCGACTTTAGTGGACAAGATTCTGAAGGGCACTTCGCCGGCGAATTTGCCTATCGAGCGCGCCGTGAAATTCGAGCTCATAGTGAACCTGAAGACCGCCAAGGCACTCGGCGTCACCGTTCCGCTGACTCTAATCGCCAGCGCCGATGAAGTGATCGAGTAATTATCGGTCAATATCCGCTTCTGGCCCAAAGCAAGACATTCCGAAAAACGCAATCGATGTCGCTATTGGTGGTAAAGCAGACATGCCGTGTTGCATTGCATATGTCCGCTTCTGACCCAAAGCGTGACATAGCCCCAACCCCTTCCAAGGCCGGTTTGAAACGATACGATACCCATCCCGAGCCTCGGGGTCGGATATGAAACGGCGCGAGTTCGTCACACTTCTTGGCGGCGCGGCAGCATGGCCGCTGGCTGCGCGTGCGCAACAGGGCGAGCGCGTGCGACGCATCGGCGTGCTATTGAACGTTGCCGCTGACGATCCGATGGGGCAGGCCCGCGTTGCGGCATTCGTGCAGGGACTGCAAGCAGCGGGTTGGTCCGACGGCCTCAATGTGCGGATCAATACGCGCGGGGCTGGCGCGGATCCCGACAACTTCCGCAAGTACGCGGCGGAACTGATCGCGCTCGGACCCGACGTGGTTCTGGCCAGCACCACGCCGGCGGTGGTGCAGTTGCAGCGAGCGAGCCGCACCGTGCCGATCGCGTTCGTCAGCACCATTGATCCAGTAGGCTCCGGCCTAATTACGAGCATGGCGCGGCCGGGCGGTAACATTACTGGCTTCGTCGTCTTCGAGTATGCGCTGGCTGTGAAATGGCTCGAGCTACTCAAGGAGATCGCACCCGACGTGAAGCGTGCGGCGGTGCTGCGCGACCCGACCATCGCCTCAGGTATCGGCCAATTTGCCGCGATCCAGGCTGCCGGATCGGTCGGAATGGAGCTGAGCGCGATCGACTTGCGGGATGCCGGGGAAATCGAGCACGCCGTTGCGGATTTCGCTCGACGTCCGAATGGCGGACTGATCGTGACTGCAAGCCAGTTTGGGACGAACAATCCGGGGCCGCTCGTCGCGTTAGTGGCGCGACACAAATTGCCCTCGGTTTACCCCTTCCGCTATTTTGCCAGTGCGGGCGGCCTAATCTCCTACGGGCCCGATCAGTTGGACGAATATCACCGCGCTGCCGGTTATGTCGATCGCATCCTCAAGGGCGAGAAACCTGCTGATTTGCCGGTGCAGGCGCCAAACAAATACGAACTGGCGATCAATTTGAAAACCGCAACGGCACTCGGCCTGACAGTGCCCCCCGCTTTGCTCGCCCGCGCCGATCAGGTGATCGAGTAGCTTGATGTCCGCTTTTGGCCCAAAGCAGACATGGACCACTGCACTGCACATGTCCGCTTTCGGGGGTAAAGCGGACATGCCGTTTTGCACTGCATATGTCTGCTTTCCTGCGAAAACGAAAGCTGTTTTGGGTTGTAATTCCTTACTCAACATGGGCTCCAATCGGGGATAGCTCGGTCAGCCGTTATCGTCGAGCAGGCGCTGGATGGTGCGCTCGATCTCGGCGTAGGCGCCTTCGCCGGCGTGCTGGAACTCGATCTTGCCGCTCTTGTCGATGATGTATTGCGCCGGCCAGAAGCGGTTGTGATAGGCATTCCAGGTCGCGAAATCGTTGTCCTGTGCGACCGGATAGGTGATGCCGTGCCGCTTGATGGCAGCCGCGACATTGGCAGTCGATTTCTCGAAGGCAAATTCAGGCGAATGCACGCCGATGATGACCAATCCCTTGTCTTTGTATTTTTCTTGCAGTTTGGTGACGTAAGGCAGCGTGTTCACACAATTGATGCAGCCATGCGTCCAGAAATCAACGAGCACGACCTTGCCGCGGAGGTCGGCGAGTTTCAATGGTGGAGAGTTGAGCCAATGCGTGATGCCAGTGATCTCAGGCGCGGCGCGCTGGGCACCGGCGAGCGTGACCGCAGCCTGGCCAGACTCGCCGGCCTGCACGGCTTGCGCAAATCCGGATAGCAGCGCAATCGCCAACACAGCTCCAAATGATAATGTGCGAAATGTCATGATCTTGCCCTTCCTTTAAAGGCCAGTCTGGCCGGTGGGATAAAAATTTGAAAGCCAGGCGATGATGAGCGTGTCGTACTGGAAATACATCGCTGCAGCGAAACTAACGACCAGCACGCCGAAGCCTTGCTGTAACCGGTGCGCATAAGGTGCCATGCGGCGCACATGTTGCGCAGCGTATTGTCCACCGTAGCCAATAGCTAGCATCGGGATCGCGGCACCAACGGCATAGAATAGCAGCAACAACGTCGCCCATTTGACGTCAGCCTGCGTGGCGAGCAACGTCAGAATCGAGCCAAGCACCGGCCCTGCGCAGGGTGTCCATACCAGGCCGAGCGTGGTGCCGAGCAGAAATCCGCCAACGGCGCCCTGGTAGGACCCTGCGCCGGACGATTGCGTTCGTCCGGTCAAGGCCGAGATCGTGACGGACAGGTGTTCATAGGCGCGTGGCCAAAGCAGTAGCGCGCCGAAGAATGCAAACAGGGCGATAGCCGCGGTGCGCAAGTGGTCGGGCGCGAGGCCAAAGAGATGGGTCACGAAGTTGAAAACGAGCGTGACCGCGGCAAAAGACAGAATAAATCCCAGCGCAACGAACAACGGACGCGACTTGCCCCGGCTGGTAAGCGAGGTTCCCAGCAGGATCGGCAGGATTGGAAGCGTGCAGGGCGCGGCAACTGTGACAATGCCGGCGAACACAGCGAACAGGACGCTGATCATCGTAACAATCCAAATTCCGATGCGGCGGACCGCGCGTCGCGAACCGCCAGATCGTTACGCCAATCAATTATTTTTTCATATTGTCCTTGGACATTCCGTCATCTTTTTTCATGGAGTCCTTGGACATTGAGTCCTTGGACATTGAGTCCTTGGACATTGAGTCCTTGGACATTGAGTCCTTGGACATGGAGTCCTTCGACATCGTGTCCTTTTTCATCGAATCCTTGGACATGTTGTCTTTGCTCATGGGCTCGGTTTTGCCCATGTTGTCCTTAGTCGTGGCCTGGGCGAAAGCGATGGGCGCGCCAGCGAGCGAAAGCGACATCAAACCGGCAAACAGGGACATAATGTGGCGTGAATGGGTCATTGCTGGATCCTCCTGAGGACGTTTGACAGTGGCGATTTCCGCCCCCGCCGGTCCTAATTCGATCGAGCAATCGCGCGGGTTACATCATGGTGTGAAAAATTGGTTGCAAGCAAACGGCCTCCAAATCCCCAATTTGCCCCGATGATTATAGCTGCGGCGAATACATGCACCGCGAGGTCGGTCGCTGCCGCGTCGAACGGATGAAAGAAGTTGAGCAGCGTGGCAGCCGCCGCGGCCGAGGCGAGCCCAGCGATCAACCCTGTGAGCACCGGCTGCAAGGGGTAAGCGCGCCGCAACATTATAATAAGTACGGCAGACAGGGGTACCGCCAATCCGACAATGAAGATGAGGCAATCGCGCGCCTCGCTCAGATCGGCCACGTGTGTCCCCGGCACGAACCACGAGCGCAGGCAACCCACGCCGCTCGCGACGACCCACAATAGTGCTGCAGGCAGTGGCAGCAGTGCCCATTTTGGGCGCGCATCCGGCAAGCTAAGCTGAAATGCGGCGACGGCGGCCAAGATTGCAGTCAATGTCGACCCGATCACCGAGAGCCACATATCCGGGGCGGCGCTGATCCGTTGCCCGAGCGCGGAGAGGTCGGCGATCGCCGCGAGTACGATGGCGATCGCAGCCACAACCGCAAGCCATGTAAGCGCCCGTACGCTTGGTGGTCTGAGCCGCTGTACTGGCGCCAGATCGCGCGCGAGTTCGGATATCAGGCGTTCGTTCGAGGCGTCGGTATTTGAAGATCGAGTCATGGCGTTAGTCCAAAGGCCTTATTTTGTCGCGAAGCGCCTTTAGCGCGCGATGCAGATTGACCTTGAGCGAGCCCGCGGTACGTCGCGTCAGCACAGCAGCATCGGCGAGCGAGCGCTCCTCCAGCACAAGATGCTGCACCGCCTGACGTTGGCGGGGCGGCAGACTCGCTATTGCACGGGTGACGACGCCGGAGGTATCGGCGTGGACGAGCCACCGTGTTGGATCGGCGCTTTGATCGGCATGATCTTCGAACGCGAGCGGCGCGTACACCTCGCGCAAATCTTGGCGACGGATACGGCGCAGGAGATCGATCGCACGCCGGTCTGCGATTACGCACAGCCACACGGTGAATGACCTGCTGGGGTCGTAGGTCTGGCGCGCGCAGTGAACGGTCAGGAGCACCTCCTGCACCACGTCGTCGATGCGGTCGACCGACACACCGCGCCGCCGCGCGACGTTCTTGATGATTGGGATGCACTCGCGAAGCAGCGCCTGATACGCAACTTTGTCGCCAGTTTGCGCCGCCGCCATCCAGACAGATCGGCGCAGGTCCGTGTCGGACTCTAGTGCTCGAAAGTGATCTACGGGGCGATCGGCTTGCGTACACCGAGTTGAGGTTACCACAGTAACACCGACAGTGATTGAGCAGCAGGGAAACGAATCCTGCATTAGCGCCCCGCTTTCATAAAGCGGCATCACGTTCTGTTGACCTATCGTCATGATCTTGCGGGCTGCCCAAATGTCGAGCTGCGCATCGGCCCTGCACCTATTTCGGCTAAAGAAGGGCAGAAGTTACATTGCCTCGGTCATTTTGCAGACTTTGCCTCTCGCCGGTCGATGGGTCGAATAAGTCCGACAAACGCCGCTTTGGGCCAAAAGCGGACATTGCTTTACCGGTACGCTGACAATCACTTCAGGAAATCGCGGATGCTGTCAGCGATTTCGCGGGCATGTGTTTCGAGCGCGAAGTGGCCGGTGTCTAAGAAGCGGACAACCGCAAGAGGATTGTCACGCTTGAAAGCTTCGGCACCCGGCGGCACGAAGAACGGGTCATTTTTGCCCCACACCGCCAAAAACGGCGGCTTGTGAGTGCGGAAGTAGTCCTGAAATGAGGGATACAGTGCGACGTTGCTTTTGTAGTCGCCGAAGAGGTCGAGCTGTATTTCGTCCGCACCGGGACGGGCCAAATAAAAGTTGTCAAGGTTCTGGCCATCCGGCGACACTAGCGTCGGATCAGGTACACCGTGGGTGTACTGCCAACGGGTTGTCTCCGGCGTGAGGAAAGCACGGAGCGCGTTTCTGTTCGCCGACGACGCGTCTTGCCAGTAGGCTTTAATGGGAGTCCAGCCCTCGCTGAGACCCTCCGCGTATGCATTGCCGTTCTGCGAGATGATGGCCGAGATGCGCTCCGGGTATCGGACAGCCAGCCGGAAACCCGTCGGCGCACCGTAGTCAAAGACGTAGACCGCAAACCGATCGAAGCCGATGACTTCTGTAAAACGCTCGATCACCCGGGCGATGTTGTCGAACGTGTAACTGAATTTCTCTCGCGGCGGCATGTCGGACTGACCGAATCCCGGAAGGTCCGGCGCGACGATGTGAAATCTATCAGCGAGCAGCGGGATCAGGTCGCGGAACATGTGACCCGCGCTCGGGAAACCGTGCAACAGCAGCAGCTTCGGCGCATCCGTTGAGCCCGCCTCGCGATAGAAAATCTTGAAGCTATCGACGTTGGCCGTTCTGTACCTGACGGGTGCCATGAAAACCTCCTCACTTCTTGTAACCTCGTAGGTCAAAAGCAGATATTTGCAGTGCAAAACGCTATGTCCGCCCCCCTCAAAAACGGACATTCGCGGTGCAAAATGAAATGTCCGTTTTGGGCCACGACCGGACGTTCTTACTCATGGAATGTCCGAAATCGTAATTAAATAAGAAACCCGAGAGGAGCTGCCCATGGACCAAAGGGTAACACCGTCACCACGCCTCGCACCCCTCCCGCCCGAGCATACCCCGGAGTTGACCGACCAGTTCGAGTCGATGCGGAGGAACCTTGGATTCGTTCCGAACAGCATTCTCATCATGCAGCGCAGGCCGAAATTGGCAAAGGCGCTCGCCCAGCTGACCGCCGCCATCTGGGATCCTGAGGGTAAGGTTGATCGTGGGCTTAAGCGCCTCATCGCGCATGTCGCCAGTCGGGCTGCCGGATGCCAATATTGCATGGCCCATACAGCAGGCTTCGGTATTGAAGACAGGAAGCTTGCCGCGGTGTGGGACTACGAAACGAGCCCACTTTTTAGCGCCACTGAACGCGCCGCGCTCGATCTTGCGGTTGCCGGCGCGTCCGTGCCGAATGCTGTTGCTGACGAAATGTTTGCAAACTTACGCAAGCACTGGGACGAGGAACAAATTGTGGAGATCATTGGCGCTATTGCAACATTCGGTTTTCTCAATCGATGGAACGATACGCTTGCCACGCCATTGGAAGATGAGCCGATTGCAGTCGGTGAGAAATTTCTTGCCTCGCACGGCTGGTCACCAGGGAAACACAAAGCCTGACGGGCTGAAGACCAGAAACCAAAGGGACCGAGATCATGACCGACATCACACCCCTCATTCCAAGACAACCTGTCCCGGCACTTGCAGTGCCGCTCGTAGGCGGTGGCCGGTTCGATATAGTGAATGAAAGACCTGAGCATTTTACCTTCGTTGTGTTCTATCGTGGACTGCACTGCCCGATTTGCCGCACGCAACTGGGTGAACTGGAGACAAAGTTGCCGGACTTTGCGAAACGCGGCGTCGGTGTGGTCGCGCTCTCGTCCGATGTCGCCGAACGCGCAGGGCGAGCGCAACAGGAATGGAAGCTGCCAAACCTGCGGCTTGGCTACGGGCTTGATCTTGCTGTCGCTCGCGCATGGGGTCTTTACATCTCAACAAGCCGCGGCATGACTTCGGCCGGAGTCGAGGAGCCGGCATTATTTTCCGAACCCGGCCTGTTCCTGGTCCGGCCGGACCGCACGCTTTATTTTGCCAGTGTGCAGACGATGCCGTTCGCGCGGCCGCATTTCACCGACATTCTTGCCGCCCTAGACTTCGTCACGGCAAAGAACTATCCAGCTCGTGGCGAGGTGATGAACTTACCAGCGGCAGCGGCCTGACGCGCCATTTCAAAATATCGAGGCGGGGAACATCTCGCCGCCCGAGGCGCAACAGCCGAAGAACGGCGACCATCAGCAGCGGTAGGTTGGCCCGGCGCCTTACCACGCCGGCGAGACCGTTGCGGTCATTGAGCGAAAGTTCTTTGGTGGAACTGCGTCAACACGGCTGCATTCCGACCAAGACATCGGCGTGACGATCCGTCAATATGAAGGTGGTCAAAGCCCGCAAAGGCTATGTCTTAGGCCTGTCGCGTGGAATGTTGGCCGGGATGACCGCTTTGGGTCAAAAGCGGACGTTCCAGCACTTTCAACCGATATCCGCTTTACTCCAAAAGTGGCCATGTGAGCGCGTTTGAGACGTCCGTTTTTTCGCGCGCTCAAATTTCTCCTGCCATCGGCTCACGGATCTGATTAAAGATGCAACGCGGTTGGTTCAGTACGGTCCAACGACACCCTTTTCAATTTCCCTTGTCTCTGCCCCCGCATGAGGAATCGCGCCAGCCGGTAACCCAGAAGAATCGCCGCGATGAGTGCGTAGGTGACGGGTTCGATCGGCCAGGACTTCACCGACATCAGGAAATGTAGCACCGCCAGTATCGCTGCGAGATAGACGAAACGGTGCAGGCGCTGCCACACCTTACCGCCGAGGCGCCGGATGGCGAGGTTGTTTGATGTCACGGCCAAGGGCAGGAGCACTACGAAGCAGGTCATGCCGATAGTAATGTAGAGCCGTTTGAGAATGTCGGCCCAGATGGCGTCGAAATTGAGTCCTTGGTCAAGCACCAGATAGGTCGTCAGATGCATGAGCGCGTAGTAGAAGGCTAACAGCCCCAGAGCGCGCCGATAGCGCAAGAGATTGACGCCCACGAGTTGACGTAGAGGAGTGATTGCGAGCGTGAAGATTAGCAAGCGCAGCGCCCATAATCCCAAGGCATGTTCGAGCTCGCGCATGGGGTCAGCGCCGAGGCGGCCGATGGCACCTAGCCAGAACCACCAGATGGCCGGGACGATGCCGACGAGGTAGACGACCATCGTCGGTAGTTGCGACAGGTTACGCCAGTAGGGTGCCCCGACCCACGTTCCTGTGTTCTGTATCGACATCGCGGTCCCGTCGGAAAAACCCGTACACATCAGAAGAAGTTGCGCAAATCCATGCCGGCATAAAGATTCGCGACCTGATCGGCATAGCCATTGAATGGCAACGTCGGATGGCGCTCAGCGAAGAGGCCGCCCTCCCCAATTTTTCGTTCGGTCTTCTGGCTCCAACGCGGATGATCGACTTCAGGATTCACGTTCGAGTAGAAACCGTATTCGTTGGGGTTCTGTTTGTTCCAACTAGTCGGCGGCATTTCCGCAACCAACTTGATCCGCACGATCGACTTGATACCCTTGAAGCCGTATTTCCAAGGCACCACTAAGCGCAAGGGTGCCCCGTTCTGGTTTGGCAGATCTCGGTCGTAAAGCCCGACCGCCAGGATGGTGAGAGGGTGTATTGCTTCGTCAAGACGCAAGCCCTCGACATAAGGCCAATCGAGAGGCTGGAAGAAGCCGCGCTGGCCCGGCATCTCGCTCGGCCGTTTCAGCGTCTCAAAGGCGACGAACCTAGCGTTTCCCTGTGGCTGGGCGCGCCTGATCACGTCCGCCAGCGGGAAGCCAATCCAGGGGATGACCATTGACCAACCCTCGACGCAGCGATGGCGATAAATGCGCTGCTCGAGCGCGAAGGGCTTGATGAAATCATCGAGCGCATAATCGGCCGGTTTGGCGACGAGGCCGTCGACCTTCAGCGTCCAGGGTTTAGTGGTGAGGGTATGGGCATTCTGGCTGGGATCGCTTTTATCGGTGCCGAATTCGTAATAGTTGTTGTAGCTCGTTACATATTTGAGCGCTGTCGGCTCTTTGTCCGTTGAGAACGGACTCTTGGCAGCAGGGAGCGTGTCGGCACGCGCCGTCCGAGCCAAAAGGCTCCCGAGCGACAAGGCAGTACCAGTGCCGATGAACTGACGGCGGTTCAGGTAGGCGCCATAAGGCGTGATCTCGGAAGAACGGATGTCCTCGGCCCTGCGAATGATCATCGAGCTCTCCTAATCGAACTTCATGCGACTGGCTTCGGTTTCGTGCAGAATCGAGCCTTCAAGTGGATCGACGTTCGGTAAACTCGATACGCTGCGCGTGGCCTGTGACAGTTGGGGTCGCCCCGGGTCTTACCGCGTTATGCGCCGGCCCACATCCCTAAAGTGCATATGGATTCGATAGCGGTCTGCTATTAGCTGCACTGCTAATCGCCATGGTGGTTGCGTATCAAAAAGCAAATGAAATTCGGCGACCCGATTTGGTCAATACGCGCGACAAGTTTGTTGAGCGCGACCGTACGTTCTTACCAAATGCTGCTAACGCTTTTAAGGCACCGGGAAGTATTGGAACAGACTGCCCAAGCATTCGAGGAGCGAGGCGGCCATTTCGGAAAGATCGCAATTACCCATCTCTGAAATACACAGATTTCAGGCGCATTCGGAGAAGTGGACGGCGCGTTTGGGTCTGCTCGGTTGGAGAAGGAAGCGAAAACGCGTCGCGTGACTGAAAAAAATGGCAGCGCCTCGTTACCAAAGCGCTGCCCGTCGCGTCGCGCTCTTATGATGCGCCGTTGTTTCGCCCACCATCCCCAAAGTGAGCATGGATCCGATACCTCCTTGCTATTCGCTCCATCGGACATGACTGGGCGCCGATTGCGAAGCGCAATAGGTGGCGCGAATGGAAATGTCCGCCGTGTCAAAAGCGAACATTTCGCAGCGCATCGACATGTCCGCTTACCCCAAAGCAGACATCTGAGCGCGTTTGAGACGTTCGCCGCTTTTGCGAGCGCTCAAGTTTCTCCCGGGTCCGACACCCCGGTAGCCGCCTGCTGTGGTGTTGATAGCCAGTTGATATTTCCGGTTAGCCGCCCTCAGTGCAATTGATGGTCCAAGGAGAACGCCAATGATCAAGCCAATCAAGCGTTACCGCCCAGAACGTCATTACATGCGTGGACCAGGTCCAAAGTGGTTGGAGAAGCACGGCGGTGAAACTGATCGGCTTAACCGCATCACGGATGACCACTGCCGTGGCAATCATTCACTCGCCGCCTTCATAGTGAAGCATCGTATGGATCGCACCAACCTTATCGCTGCCACTGGAATATGCCTTGGCGCTATTGGCGTGATGCTGAGTGCGCTTCCATCACTAGCCGTGAATGCAGAGCGTCAACCCTCGGATCGCTGCATCGCCATTTCCAAACAAGAGTATGACAACGCCGTTAGACTAAACTCGCTGCGAACCCAATTTAGTGTGTATGCCAGAACGGGCCAATTAGGAAGCAACCACTTTTGGTATTGCCATCTGTAGGTGTCCGCTTTGGGCCAAAAGCGGGACTCATGACCGCAGCAAAAGGCGTCGCTATCCGATCGCGTCATCAGCGCCGGAGAGAATCGTCGGTGGAACCAGCGCGAAGGTCTTCCAGTGTTGCGATGATGGCCTTGGGCTCCATGCGCACACGGAATTCGATATTGACTTCTCGCGCTTTCACAAGCCCGTTGCGTCCGACGATAAACTTGGCCACCATCGGCAAGAAATAGCCGCGATTTCCCTGATATTTCTCGAGTTCCACGCCAGCCTCTTCGTACAACTTCTGGATCTCAGCACCGACCCAAAAGATGAGACCAAGCGAGAGCGAATAACCTAGATCGATGTCGCTCAGCACAGGGAAAGGCAAATTATTTTGCGCGATGTAGTTGCCAGTAAATCGCGCGCTGTCTGGCATGATCGAGATTACACGCGCTCCGAGGCGCTCGATTTCGTTATGGATTGCCGCTAGCGATTGCAACTCTAGTTTACAATAAGGGCACCAATGACCACGGTTGATGCTGATCACCACTGGGCCAGATTGCAGCAGAGATGACAGTGAAACGAATCGCCCGGTCGCGTCCGGCAGATTGAACCCTGGCATCAAATCGCCAAGCTGCGGGCCAACTTGCCCTCGATCGATTACGTCCAGCCGTCCAACAAGCTCGTCGTATGCTTTAGCGAAAGCGGGCCGCCTAATAGCGCTTTCTTTGCGGTAAGCCAACAGCTTTGAGTTAAGCGAAGCGTGCGAGTGTTCAGCTTGAACGGATTGCTCCGTCCTCCGCCGAAAGGTTGATTTTTGTTCCTTCAATTTATCCTCGGCCAGATTCAGCAGTCATGCATCCGGTGCACGCGCATTACTGTAGCAGGGGAGCAGATAGCAAGGCGCTATCGAACTCATTGACATTTAGAGGATTGCGGATGAGGTCGGGCGCGTGAAAAGAGTGTCCGCAAAAAATCGGTCTTGCCTAATCAAGGGGCCATCCTCGCACCGCGAAGCGTTCCACTAAAGCGCCACTATTTTTAGGCTTTGGACAGCTCTGCCACATCACCTGGAATTTCTTGGACCAAGCTAGCGGCAATTGCCTGCTTTCCAAACCATTTCTTGCGCACCGCCTCTCGTACCAATGCACCTACGCCGAGTGAATATGGCCGCCCTCTAACCGTCACTAAATTAACCTGTCGCCAAAACTCCGGTTCGACGACTGGAACTCCGATTACGCCCGGATGATTGACTGAATTCGCGGGCATGAAGGCAAAGCCCAAACCTGCTGCAACCATGGCCATCGTCCAATCGTCGCGTTCGCTCCAAAACGTCGGCGTGCAAGTTACGCCTTTTTCTTCAAGAATATGGTCGGCATAACCGGCGAACTCGCAGTTCATCCGATGAATGTAGTGCTCGCCGTTCAGTTCTTTGACCGGAAAGCCGCTTTCATTTGCTAATCGATGTTGGCGATGAACAGCTATGACCATTTGTTCCTTGAAAAGCGGCTGCACGTGTGTCCGGTCGTCGGCTTCCTCACCCGGCAGGGCATAAATGACGACTTCGAGGTCTCCGGCAAGCAACCGCTTTTGCAGTTCCACGGCGCTGGCGTCGCAAAGTCTCAATTCGAGTCCCTCGTATCGAGCTTGGAGGGCGGCGATTAAATCAACGATCTCGTTAGGGGAGATTGTACTCATGATACCAAGCTTGAATGGAATTCTTTTCAGCTTACTTACGTCGCGCGACAGTTGTTTTGCTCTGACCGCCGCGTTGTAGACTGTTTCAAGGTACGGACGGACCATTTTACCGAGCTCAGAAAGGTGCGTGCGACTATGTTCACGCCGGAACAATTGCCCGCCAAATTCACCTTCCAGTAATTGAATTGCCCGCGACAGGGATGGTTGCGAGACATTGCATTTTTCTGCGGCGCGCGAAAAATTAAGTTCGTCAGCGACCGCGAGGAAATATCGGACCTGGTGCATCTCCATTGTAGCACTCCCGATGTGACGAGGGCTTACAATAGACTACCTTTTGGTTTGCAAAAACGCTCTTCAGCCAAGATCAAAATAGCCCGTCAATTATCATCTGCCTGTGATGGGACCCGCGAACTGTAGGCGGATGGGATGCCTTCCGTCCGAAGTGCTGCGAGGTCCAACAATACCGCCATAGAGGCCGGCTATCGGTTCCATCGGGACTTGATATTTGTGCACGACGGCATTTCGCGGTCAGCTTCCGGGAAATGAGGGAACTGTCATGTCGCAGATGTCGCACGCTTTGGAATCACGCCTGGATGCAGGTGGACGGTCATCCGGCGCGTTTTTACGTTCGCTAGTCATTTGCACGACCGCGTTTCTGACATTGGTCGACTTGTTTGCCACTCAGGCCATTCTGCCATCGCTCACGCGCCACTATGGAGTAACGCCAGCAGCGATGGGGTTCGCGGTCAATGCCAGCACCATGGGTATGGCCATAGCTGGACTCGGCGTCGCCTTCTTCAGCAAGGAAATTGATAGACGACTCGGCATTCTTGTCGCCCTTGCACTGTTGTCGATTCCGACAGCCCTCCTTGCCAGCGCGCCCAACCTTACTGTCTTTACAATCCTGCGAGTGGTGCAGGGCCTCTGTATGGCTTCGGCGTTCACGTTGACGCTCGCCTATCTCGGCGAGGAGTGCAGCGCGGTCGACGTCAGCACCGCTTTTGCCGCTTACATCACAGGCAACGTTGCGAGCAATCTCATTGGCCGCATCATCTCGGCAGCGGTCGCCGACCAACTCGGCCTCGCCGCGAATTTCTATTTCTTCGCGATGCTGAATCTCGCTGGCGCGATCCTGGTCTATTTCACTGTCCACAAAACGCCGCGCATGCGAGAAACCGGCCCCCGCATGGAATCCCATCTCGCTGCCTGGGCTATGCACCTGCGCAACCGGTCGCTGCTTGCGACATTCGGCATTGGCTTCTGCATCCTGTTCGCCTTCATCGGCACGTTCACTTACGTGAACTTCGTGCTGGTTCGTCCGCCTATCGGCATCGGGATGATGATGCTGGGCTTGGTCTATTTCGTGTTCTTACCCTCGATTATCACTACGCCGCTTGCTGGCCAAGCTGTCCAGTGGTTGGGGACGCGACCGACGATGTGGGGATCACTCACGCTCGCGATCGCGGGCCTGCCGTTGCTGCTTGCGCACAACCTGCCGGTCGTGCTCGGCGGCATGGTTCTGGTCGCGGTCGGGACCTTCTTTGCACAAGCGACTGCGACCGGTTTTGTGGGACGCGCCGCGACCACCGATCGCGGTTCGGCCAGCGGCATCTATCTCGCAAGTTATTTTGCCGGCGGCCTGGTTGGCAGCGCCATCCTCGGCCAGCTGTTCGATCGGCTCGGCTGGGCGGCCTGCGTCGCCGGGATAGCGGCGTCGCTCGCGATCGCGATGCTGCTGGCAATTCGCCTCAAAGTGCCGGCCGTTTCCTCGGTACCTCGCGCCTAGGATACCCATTCATTTGCGAAGGGACAGCGCGTCATGATGGATATGAAAAATTTCATCGAGCTTGCCGGCAATGCTGCTGAGGCCCTCGGCGTATTGCTAATCCTCGGCGGGTTCATCGTTGCCGCCGCGCGCTTCGTGCCGCTGCGCGCTCACTCGGATACAAGTGCCTATCTGCGCCTTCGCCACGACCTCGGCCGCGCCATCCTGCTCGGGCTCGAGGTTCTGATCGCTGCCGATATCATCCGAACTGTAGCGTTTACACCTGACCTCAACGGCGTGATTATCCTG
>Ga0306920_100005137_pt1 | contig 16876 bp, 12 predicted proteins | sample flu12Cox44000170_FD_204666 | JGI IMG/M metagenome (GOLD analysis project Ga0306920, IMG submission 204666) | Lab enrichment of tropical soil microbial communities from Luquillo Experimental Forest, Puerto Rico - flux4day.12C.oxic.44.000.170 (v2)... | ecosystem: Environmental > Terrestrial >... | reverse complement strand
CTTACCGTGCTGCCACTGCAGCAAAGCGTCCCTGCACCCGCTTGGGGGCATGAGCGCGAGGCGAAGTCGCCGTCGCACTTGCAAACGCGGTGCCGTGGACGCGACGCACCTTTGCGCTGGCCAAGGCGATCGCGGAATTTTTCTTGGCGCGAGCAAGCATGGTGGATGACGGCCGCCGCGCGAACCGGTAGCCGTAGTAGCCGCCATAGTACCCGCCGTAGTAAGACCGGTAGTAGCCGCCGTAATGGGACGGATAGCCGTAGCTGTAGCTGTAGGCCGGATAGCCGTACCCGTAGCCATACGCCGGGTAATAGCTGTAGGCCGGATAGTAATAAGAGTAAGCCGGCCGCCACAGCGCGGCGCCAAGCAGCGCGCCGATGGCGAAGGCGCCGATGCCCCATCCCCAACCCCAGCCCCAGCGGGCCTCAGCCGGTTTCGTCGTGGCCACGGCTACTGCGCCGGCCAGCAGAACGGCGATCAACGCTCGTCTCATGGCGTTTCTCCCTAGTTCACTTGTTAGTCCCGCTCATTGCTGCATCCCGAGCGGCATGCGCCGATTTTGCGGCACCTTTCGGTAGGAATGCAAGCGTGTGCTGCGCAATCATCAGCTCCTCGTCCGTCGGCACGACCAGGACGACAACCCGGCTTTCCGGCCGCGAAATGAGCGATTTGCCGGCTGCATTCGCCGCCGGATCAAGAACGCCGCCAAGCCATACAAGTCTCTCTGCGATGCGGGCGCGAATGGCTGGCGAGTTCTCGCCGATACCGGCCGTGAACACGAACGCGTCGACCCCTCCCAGCGCGGCCGCCAGCATTCCGGCATTGAGTCCGACGCGGTAGACGAAATGGTCGACCGCAAGTGCCGCGCGCGGATCCGAGCTCGATTGCAGGTCTCGCATGTCATTGCTGATGCCGGACAGGCCTTTTAGACCGCTGTCGCGATAGAGCAGATCCTGGACGGCCGCCGGCGTCATGCCTTTTTCGGTGAGCAGGTAGAGCAGGACGCCGGGATCGATTTGGCCCGGCCGCGTCCCCATGGGAATCCCGTCGAGCGCGGTGAAACCCATCGTGCTTTCGACGCTGCGGCCGTTGGCCAAGGCGCACATGGAGGCGCCGCTGCCGAGATGCGCGACGATCACGCGGCCCGCCGCCACGCTGGGGGCGACCTCGCGCAAGCGCTGGGCGACGTATTCATAGGAGAGCCCGTGAAAACCGTAGCGTCTCACGCCCTCGGCGTAGAAATGCTCAGGGATGGCGTAATGATCCGCGACGGCACTGTGGCCGTGGTGAAAGGCGGTGTCGAAGCAGGCGACCTGAAGCAACTCAGGACGGCTTTTCATCAGCGTGCGGATCGGCGCCAAATTGTTGGGCTGATGCAGCGGTGCAAGCGAAACGTATTGCTCGAGATTTGCCACCACTGTTTGGTCGACGACGACCGGCCGGTCATATTTGGGCCCGCCATGAACCACCCGGTGGCCCACGGCGAGCAGGTTCAGGCTCTGAGTCTCGCGCAACCAGGAGGCAACCGTCGCAATCGCTGCGGGAACGTCGGCGACCTTATCCGGCGCGTAGGTCTTATCGATCAGCGATGACTTGTCGCTTGCCTCAGCTTTCAGCCGGGGCCGCGTGCCGATGCCGTCGAGCTGACCCTTGATCAGCCGGCGAAGCCCACCTCCCTCAACGCCGAATATCTGGAACTTGACGCTCGACGAGCCCGCATTGACGACAAGGATTGCATCCATCGCCGTCAGGCCTTGGGCAACGGCGCCGTGCGTCGCCGCGCATCGGCGTAGAGGACCGCGGCCGCGCAAGAGGCCATGCGCGAGCGCACGGAATCGGCGCGCGACGTCAGGATGATCGGCACGCGCGCGCCAAGAACGATGCCCGCCGTGTCCGCCTTGGCCATGAATGCAAGGTTCTTGGCCAGCATGTTGCCGGCCTCGAGATCCGGGACGACCAGGATCTGCGCGCGCCCCGCGACCTCCGACTTGATGCCTTTGATGCGCGCCGCTTCCGGATCCACGGCGTTGTCAAAGGCCAAAGGCCCATCGAGGATGCCACCCGTGATCTGTCCGCGGTCGGCCATCTTGCAAAGCGCGGCCGCCTCGATGGTGGACGGTATCTTGGCGGTCACGGTCTCGACGGCGGACAGGATGGCGATGCGCGGGGTGCCGAGCCCGACCTGCGTGAACAGATCGATCGCGTTCTGCACGATGTCGCGCTTGGCGTCGAGATCGGGAAAGATGTTGATGGCGGCGTCGGTGATGAACAGCGTCTCGGCATAGCCCGGCACATCCAGAATGAAGACGTGGCTGATCCGCCGCTCCGTGCGCAAACCGGTCTTGCTCGACGTCACCTCGCGCATGAGCTCGTCCGTGTGCAGGCTGCCCTTCATCAAGAGCTCGCCCTTGGATTGATGGATCAGCTCGACCCCCTTTGCCGCCGCGGCGTCGCTGTGGGGAACGTCGATGAGTTCGAAGCGCTCGATATCGAGCCGATGCTCGCGCGCGACAGCTTTGATCTTGCCGGCCGGTCCGACGAGGATGGGTTTGATGATGCCCGCTTCCGCCGCCTGGATGGGGCCGCGCAGCGCCGTTTCGTCGCAGGGGTGAACGACGACAGTCGTCGCCGGCGGCACCTGTTTCGCGCGGGCGATCAGCCGCTCGTATTTCGAAGCCGGCGGATCGCCCACCGGACCCATGGCGGCGATGTTCCCAATCTCGCTGTCCTTCAACATGACTCTGCCCCACGCACCTCGCCCGCCCGAGCGCGACGGCCGATCACGATGCCTTCGCCTGTGCCTCTTGCCGAGCCGACGCGATGACCGTCAGGTTTGGAACCGTCGATGCCTCGTCGAGGCCGAACGCGCGGGCGACGCGCTGCATGCGCTCCTTGTCTTCGATGGACAGTTCACCCTGCGCAGTCATGATCTGCCTGATGAGGTCGAATGCCTTCCGCCGCGTCTCGACATCGGCAGGGAGCATCGACGGGATCGCGGCGAGTGCAGCTTCCGTGTCGATCAGCAGCATGTAGAACTGCTCGCGCACGAGCGCCTTGAATGCCGGTAAGGGCATGTCGCCATGGGTTCGCCGAATGCGCCGCAGAGCTTCAAAGCCGCGCTCGTCGACCGCGCCCCTCGCGAGCCCCACATAGAGCAGCCCGCGGATGACGGCCTCGCGCAGCCCGCCGGCGGGAATATGCGATTTCAGTTCCGCAATTCGCTTCTGCAGCAGTTCCTTATGCAAAGGATGCTTGCTGGCCTGCCGTAGGGAACGCGTCCCGGCAGAATCGATACCGACGGCGGCCTGCAGCACCGGTGAGCCATACACCGCCAGGAAGGTCCGCTCGGCGAGCGCCTCCGTCATGTCGCGCCATGCGTCGAGCCCCGCGACAATGTTGCGGGAGAGGATCTCCTGCATTTCGACAAATGGATTATCGGCCGCGACAGGCCTGCGGTTCTCGCGAACCTGCTCGGCCATGTTCGCAACCGGCGCCATGATGGGATTGGCATTGGAGAAGACCTCGTACTGCAAGCGCAACGGGTGCAGCTGCTGCATCCATTGTGCCAGCGGCGAGTTCACGAGTGTCCGAACGAGCGGCTGCGCAAAGGTGCGGTAAAGCGCGAGGTTGGTTTCGGAGACGCGAGCGGCGGTTGCGAACCGGCGCTCATCGGCCGCATCATTTCCGCCGAGCGCGCGGATGTCGTCCAAGGATCTCTCTTCGCACCGCATCACCCATTTCCCGGTGGCGAGATCGGGATTGACGGTCTCTTCGGTCTTGTTCTCGAATACTGCCTCGTAGAGACCGGGCGGCAGCGTGTCGATCAGGTCGATATTGCTGGAAAACCCGCCGTGCTCTTTTTTGGCAACGCCGCCGGAAACGAAGATGCCGAGATGGCCGACGGTTGGGTGGACCGTATAGACGATCGTTTGCCCGTAGGAGCGGATATCGTCGACGTTCTCGTACAGATCGAGAATCCATCCAAGCGCCTGCTGCGGCGGTGTGATGTTATCGCCCTTGGAGCAGAAAACCACGATGGGCGAGCGGATATTGCGGAGGTCGATCGCTGTTCCGTTCGATGTTTGTATTCTGCCGGCAGCGAGGTTGTTGCCGATGAACAGCTCGTCAACGATGAACTGGATCTCTTCGGCGTTGAGATTGACGTGACCTCCCCACCAGCGCTCAAAACCTAGATAGCGCGGAGCTTCCGTGTCGATCTTTGAATAGAGGTTGTATTGCTTGGTCCACAGCGTGTTGGCGGGATTCTGGTTCTCGAAATTCTGCACCAGCCACGCTCCGTCGAACTTGCCGTTGCCGAGATCGCTGGTAAACGCGGTCAACCAGCTCCCGCCCAACAGGCCGCCGCTGTAGCGCATCGGGTTTTTGCCGCGCACGCCAGCCCGGTAGGACAGCGGCGATCCGGCGTTGATGATCGGGCCGAACAGCTCCGGACGGACGGCGGCGAGCATCATGATCGCCCAACCGGCCTGACAGTTGCCGATCACGCAAGGCTTTCCGTCCGCGTCGGGATGCAGCGCGATGACTCTCTCAAGAAAAACCGCTTCGGCGCGCGCGATGTCCTCGATGGTCTGGCCGGGCATGGGATCCGGCAGGAAGCCGATGAAATAGCAGGGATGGCCCGCTTTGAACGCGACACCGATTTCGCTGTCGGCTTTGAAACCGCCGATGCCGGGACCATGCCCGGCGCGCGGATCGACGATGACGAACGGGCGGCGCATCGGATCGATTTCGACCCCCTGTGGCGGGATGACCCGCACCAGACCGTAATTGACCGGCCGATCAAGCGTCTTGCCGCTGAGGATCAGCTCCACTTCGTAGTCGAGCACGTGCGGCACAGCCTCGGCCAAATGCTGGCGATACTGATTGCCGCGCTGGCGCATGACATCCCAGAACAACACGCTGCGTTGTGCGGCATCGACCATGTATTCCATCGCGGGGGCAAATATCCCGAATGGCGCTGTAGATGCGCTGATCATGGATAGCTGATTTTCGTCCGACAGCATGATCTCGCTCCTGCTTTGCCCGTCAGCCGACGTGTGAATCGGACCGCGTCGGCGCTCGCGAATGGCTCGCCTTCACCCCACGCCAGTCATCACAGTCGCGACTGGCTTGTTTTGATCTGCATCAAGTGCGCGGCGGTTCGTCCGTCTACCGCCATACCGCCGCGGGGCGGTGTTCCAAGTGGTTTAACCCCACTTCAGTGTCATCGCGATGTCGCCCGGCATCCCGCCGGGAAAATCGACGATTTCGACCCTGAGCTTGTATCCGCGCGAGCGGAAGTACTTCGCCCAAAGTTGATGGATCTCCTTCGGCACCCCGGTCAGCGTGTTTTCCCAGCCCGGTTCCTGCTCGTTGATGGCGCGGCCCTTGTCCGTGCACAGGTCGTGGGGAAAGCGGTGTACTTGTACCTCGGTTTTGCCGTTGCTCACGGCGCGCTCGATGATCTTGATGGCGCGCTGAATTGCCTCTTCGTCAGAAACGCCCGATGGTTTTCTGAGGCGGTCGAGTAGCGCCTGCTTCTCCGCCTCTGCCTCGGCGTGCTGCCGCACCTGCTTGGATGCTTCTTCTGCCTCCGCGAGCGCGATTTTCTTCATGAAGTCCTTTGCGCTGGGCAGCAACTCGTCGGGTTTACTTGCCATGTTCCATCCCATTCCGCATCGAAATGCAGTGGATCACAATCTCTATCGCTGGCGTAGCGAGGAGAATATATAATCGATGCTCTGTCAGGGGAAGGTTCAACAAAAAGTCATCATGTTGGGAGGTTACGTCATGAGCGCTAAGACTACAGACTCCTCGACGCCTTTTCCCCAATCGGGGAAGGAGCAAACAGAGGCAATGCTGGGCATGCAACAGGAGCTGCTTGCGGCGTGTGAGCAAGCGAGCCGTGCTTGGCTGGCCCGCGTCAAGTCGGAAGTAGATCTCTGGTCAGAGCTGGCCACCAAGCTGACAAAGACCCGGTCCGCTCCGGAAGCCCTGAGCGCATATCAGGAATGCGTCGCACAGCGGATGCAGATGGCCGCGGACGATTGGCGGCGACTTTCCGACGACTATCAAAGAGTCATGCAAACGATCTCTCAGTCGCAATCCAACGGACGGCCGCTAGGAAGCACGTGAAAACGAGCTGCTACCCCACCGACGACCGGACATGCAGCCCTCCATGATCCCCGTCGTAAAAGCCAAGCTCCTGGAAGGCAAGAAAGGCCTCATCGTTGGCATTGCCAACGAACAATCGATCGCTTGGGGTTGCGCCAAAGCATTCCGGACTTTCGGCGCCGAGCTCGCGGTGACTTATCTCAACGGCAAGGCGAAGAAATACGTAGAACCGCTCGCCCGCGAGCTCGAAGCCCCCATCGTGATGCCCCTCGACGTGCGCGTGCCCGGCCAGATGGAGGCGGTGTTCGAACGCATCGGCAAGGATTGGGGCAAACTCGATTTTGTCGTGCACTCGATCGCGTTCTCCCCGAAAGACGCGCTGCAGGGCAGAGTAGTCGATGTCTCGCGCGATGGCTTTCTCACCACGATGGAGGTGTCGTGCTGGACCTTCATGCGCATGGGGCATCTGGCGGAGCCGCTGATGCGCGAAGGCGGGACCCTCTTTACGATGACGTATTACGGCAGCCAGATGGTCGTTAAGAACTACAACATCATGGGCGTTGCCAAAGCGGCGCTCGAGAGCGCGGTCCGCTACATGGCGGCCGAGCTCGGTCCCAAGGGCATCCGCGTGCACGCCATCTCGCCCGGGCCGCTGGCGACGCGCGCCGCTTCCGGGATCCCGGAGTTCGACGAACTGCTCGACAAGGCGAGAGCGAAGGCGCCAACACGCAGCCTCGTCAGCATCGACGACGTCGGCGTCGCTACTGCGTTTCTCGCCCACGACGCGGCGCGCCTCATCACCGGGGAAACACTTTACGTCGACGGCGGGTACCATATCATCGACTAGCTCGCGTCCGCTCGAAGCGACAGTGCAAGAGCGGCTGCACCGCTTGAGGCCGCGCAACGCCGGCTGCAAGAGAAGGGTGATGTCATGGCATTGAAACGTGCGGCAGGCGGCAAAGCCAAGGAGAAGATGAAACGCAAGCCTTACGAGAAGGAACTGCGCAAACTTCAGGTCGAGCTTTGCCATTTGCAGGATTGGGTCAAGGACACGGGAGCGCGCATCATCGTCGTCTTCGAAGGTCGCGACGCAGCCGGGAAGGGTGGGACCATCAAGGCCATTACCGAGCGGGTGAGCCCGCGCGTGTTTCGCGTGGTGGCTCTGCCGGCCCCCTCGGATCGTCAAAAGACTCAATTGTTCATGCAGCGCTACATCGAGCGCTTCCCGGCCGCGGGTGAGATCGTGATCTTCGATCGTAGCTGGTACAATCGCGCCGGCGTCGAAACCGTAATGGGATTTTCAACGCCGGAGCAGACCCGCCATTTTCTCAAGCTTTGCCCGCAAGTCGAAAAATACATCGTTGATGCTGGCATTAGATTGATCAAGATCTGGCTGGAGGTCGGCCAGGAAGAGCAGGAACGGCGGTTTTCGGCACGCATCGACGACCCGCTGCGGCAGTGGAAATTGAGCCCGATGGATCTCGAGTCATTCCGGCGTTGGTACGACTACTCGCGGGCGCGCGACACAATGCTGAAGAGAACGAGCAGCAGGCACGCCCCCTGGTACATCGTCCATTCGGACGATAAGCGGCGGGCGCGGCTCAACTGCATTTCCCATATCCTCAACAAGATCCCGTTCAAGAAGATATCGCATGTGAAGGTCAAGCTGCCCAAGCGGTCGGAGAAGCGAAAATACGATGATCATCTGTCCCTAAAGGGAATGAAATTCGTGGCCGAAAAATACTGAGGAAGCCCGGAAACGCCGCCGTGTCGGCGGAAGGATCAGCGGGCTTCCCGGTGCTTTCGTCTCGCTGCTACTTCTTCAGTCTGCTGAGCATCGTCCTGGATGGGCGAAACCGTGGACCACAGGCGGTTTTTTGCATTGAATAGCTGGGTTCCGGCGTTGCGCTGGATCCCTACGTACACCACAAAACAGTTTGGCCCCGATCTCATCGCGGGCTTGTCGCTGGCCGCGTTCGTCATCCCGGAATCGCTCGCCTACGCGACACTGGCTCAGCTTCCGCCCGTCACCGGCCTCTATTGTTATCTCGTCGCCGGCATTGCCTACGCGCTGTTTGGCACCAGTCGCCAACTCGCTGTCGGTCCGACCTCGGCGCTCGCCATCGTGATCGCATCGAGCGTCGTGGCGCTCGGCGGCGATGATCCCTCCCGAGGTATTGCGCTCGGATCGGCGATCGCACTGATGGTGGGAATGATATTCATTGCCGGGCGGTTTGTCGGGCTTGCCAACGCCGCCTACTTCATTTCCGATCCTGTGCTGGTTGGCTTCAAGACCGGGGCCGCGCTGTACATCGCCTCCACGCAACTGCCCAAGCTGTTTGGGCTCGAGGGTGAGACGGGAAACTTTTTTGAGCGGGTCGCTCACGTGGTTATCTCCCTGCCCGAGACTCACGTTCCGTCGTTGCTGATCGGCCTTGCGGCAATCGCGCTCTTTATCGTGTTCGAGCGCGCGCTCCCTGGCCGGCCGACGACGCTGATCGTGGTTATTGCGGCCATTGCGGTGATGACCATGTTTCGCCTGGCGGAAGTCGGCATAAAGATCGTTGGCGATCTGCCGAGCGGTCTGCCTGAGATCAGCCTCCCGAATATCCCGGCGTCCGATATTTCAGCGCTGATACCGGTGGCGCTTGCGTGCTTCCTGCTCTCGTACAGTGAGACAATCTCGACCGCCCGCAGTTTTGCGCAAAAATACGGCTACGAAATCTATCCGGAGCAGGAGCTCACCGCTCTTGGCATGGCCAACATCGCCGCGGGAATGGCCCAGGGTTTTCCGGTCGCGGGTGGAATGTCGCAGACCGCCGTCAATGACATGGGTGGTGCAACCTCGCCGGTCGCGTTGATTGTGACCTCGGGCGCGATCGCATTGACTCTGTTGTTTTTTGCGACGTTCTTTCACAACCTGCCTGAGCCTGTTCTCGGCGCGATCGTATTGATGGCTGCGTCGCGGCTCGTTCGGCTGCAAGATTTGCGCCGATTGCACATCGAATCGCATGCCGAGTTCTGGACCGCTGTGGTGGCCGCCCTCGGGGTTTTGTTTTTTGGTCTGCTCGACGGGCTTCTCCTTGCCGCGGTGGGTTCACTGGTCGTGCTGATCGCATATGTGTCGCGACCGGTCGTCGTCGTCCTTGGCCGCGAACGGTCCACGGGGCAGTTCGTCAGCCGTGCTCGAAATCCTGGTGCCAGCGACACGCCCGGTGCGTTGGTCCTGCGCAGCACGAGCACATGGCTCTACTTCAACGCAGAGCACATCCGCCGCCAAATCATCGATATGGTCGACGCCGCCCCGACGCAGGTCAGGACCGTGGTCCTCGATTTTTCCAGCGTGTCGGTGGCCGACATCACCGCGGGTATGATATTGCGTGGACTGGTCCGCACCCTGAAAGACCGCGGCATCAGGGTAGAGATTGCAGACCTGCGCGACGAGGTCGTCGAAAATCTGAAGGCCATCGGCGCGGATCAGGATCTCACTTCGATCGTGGCCCATCGGACAATCGAAGAATGCCTAGAGGGCTGCAAGGACTAGCTTCTGATCCGGCGGCGCGCGGCTTTAACAAAACCGAACGATGAAGGGGCCAGGACGATGCCGCCAACCACTGTGTTGCAAGCCCGATGACACGGCAGAGCGGGCCAACATGGCGGCGGTACATACCAGCGGCACGCTGGCTGGCGGACTACCGCACTAAGCTTTTGCCCGCCGATGCCGTCGCCGGGGCGACGCTCGCGGCCTACGCCATCCCCGTGTCGCTGGCTTATGCCGCGCTAGCGGGTTTGCCCCCGCAAGTCGGCATTTACGGCTATTTGCTGGGTGGCGTCGGCTACGCCCTGCTTGGCTCCTCGCGGCAACTAGCGATAGGACCGACTTCCGCGATTTCGTTGATGATCGCCGATACCGTTGCAGCGATGGACGCGCAGCGCTATGCCCAGATTGCCAGCCTCGCAGCCCTGATGGTGGCGCTGTTGTGTCTCACGGCGTGGCTGCTGCGGCTGAGCATCCTAGTGCGGCTGATCAGCGACAGCATTCTCGTCGGATTCAAGGCCGGCGCCGGATTGACCATCGCAATGACCCAGCTGCCGAGCCTGCTCGGCGTCGCCGGCGGCGGACACAACTTCTTTGAACGGGTGGTGCTGCTCGCTGGTCAGCTCGGCCATATCCAATATCTTGTCCTCGCGCTAGGCGTCGTTGCCATCCTGCTGCTGGTGCTGGGCGAGCGACTTTTGCCGGCGAGGCCGGTTGCACTCGCGGTGGTCGCGCTATCGATCGTGGTGGCCTCGGCGTTCGGGCTCGCCGACCTGGGAGTGCCTACCACTGGCGAGATACCGGCGGGATTGCCTTCCCTTGCGCCACCGGAACTGCGCCTGCGCGACGTCGAAGGCATCGTTCCCCTCGCCGCCGGATGTCTGTTGCTTGCCTACATCGAAGGTGTGTCCGCGGCACGCACGTTCGCGGCCAAGCACGAATACAGCATCGACCCACGCCAGGAATTCCTTGGAATCGGTGCGGCGAACCTGCTGGCAGGGCTCGGCCATGGTTATCCCGTCGCGGGCGGCTTGTCGCAGTCCGCAGTCAATGACAAGGCAGGCGCGCGAACGCCCCTCGCTCTCATTTTTGCCTCGTGCACGCTCGCGCTCTGCCTGCTGTTTCTGACCGGGCTGCTGGCAGACCTGCCGAAAGCGGTGCTTGCTGCCGTCGTGCTCACCGCAGTCTACGGACTGATCGACTTTCCAGCGATGCTCCGCATGTGGCGCATCAGCCGGATGGATTTCTACGCCGCAGCGATCGCGCTCATCGCCGTGCTGCTCCTCGGCATCCTGCAGGGAATACTCCTTGCGGCGCTCGCCTCCGTATTGATGCTGTTGGCACGCGCGTCCAGCCCGCACGTGGCGTTTCTCGGTCGCGTACCCGGGACGAACAGCTTTTCCGATCTTGCCCGCCATCCCGAGAATGAAGTGCTGCCCCACGTGATCGCGTTCCGCCCCGAGGCCTCGCTGCTCTATGTCAATGCCGACTCCGTCCTTGAATCGGTATCGCGCCGCCTTGAGACGGAAGCGGGGTCCGGCATTCGCCTCGTCGTCTGCGACCTCTCGGCTTCACCGCATATCGATCTCGCCGGCGCGCGCATGTTGCACCGGCTTCATGACGAGCTTGCGCGCCGCGGCGTGCAATTGCGCATCGTCGGGGCGCGTGGACGGGTGCGCGACCTGCTGCGCGCCGAAGGCATCGGCGAGAAGGTCGGCGGACTTGGACGGCTCGTGACCCTGGATGATCTGCTCGGAAGTGTCGGCAGATAGCAGTTGAACGGACTCGGTCCGATTCTGTCGTATCGGACGATCGACGATAGCTTGAGCAGTCGCAAGGATTAGCTCGCCATCCATCACCGTGCGTTCTGCGTGAGCGGATGCTCGTGACACCTGGATGCTTTGCGCTCGCTAAGTCCACGCTGTCACTGTGTCGTATGAGAAAGGGCCGCGATCATCCTGCAGTTATCCGATGATCCGCCAATGCCGTGCTGATGATCGCTTGCGCTTCCTCCTGAATGCGCCGCAAGTGGTCGCTCCCACGAAAGCTCTCCGCGTAGAGTTTGTAGACGTCTTCTGTGCCGGACGGACGCACCGCAAACCATCCTTGAGCGGTGACGACCTTCAGGCCGCCGATAGGCGCGCTGTTCCCCGGTGCCGTCGTCAGCACGGCCTGGATTGGATGACCGCCAAGCTCGGAGGCCCTGACGTCTCCTGGCGAAAGGTTAAGAAGAACGGCTTTTTCTTCCATGGTGGCCGGCGCATCGACACGCTCGTAAGCCGGTGCGCCCAGCTCACGGGTCAGCTCGGCGTACAGCTCGGACGGATCGCGGCCAATGCGCACCGTGAGTTCCGCGGCCAGTAGACCCATGATGATTCCGTCTTTATCCGTCGTCCAGACCGTGGCGTCACGCCGGAGAAACGACGCGCCTGCGCTCTCTTCGCCTCCGAAGCCCAGAGATTGATCGAGGAGGCCCGGCCCGAACCATTTGAAACCGACTGGCACCTCCACCAGCGGACGCCCGACCTTGGCGGCAACGCGATCGATGATGCTGCTGCTCACTATGGTCTTGCCGATCGCTGCCTCGGGCCGCCAGTCGGAACGATGGGTACAGAGATAGAAAATCGCCGCCGCAAGGTAATGGTTCGGATTCATCAGGCCGGCGCTGCGCGTGACGATGCCATGTCGGTCGGCGTCGGGGTCGTTGCCAAAGGCGATATCAAAGCGGTCCTTGAGCCCAATCAGCTTTGCCATCGCGTAGGGGGACGAACAATCCATACGAATCTGGCCGTCCCAGTCCAACGACATGAAGCAGAACGTCGGATCCACTCTGTCGTTTGCGACTTCCACGTGAAGCCCGAACCGCTCGGCGGCCGGCCTCCAGAACGCTACGCTGGCTCCGCCAAGCGGATCGACGCCGATCTTGAGCTGCGCGCCCGCGATGACTTCCATATCTACAACCGAACCCAGGTCCGCCACGTACGTTGCGATATAGTCGTGCGCGTGGGTGGTGGCTGCACGACGAGCCTCGTTGTAGGCCATTCGGGCCGCGGCTCGGAGGTCACTCGATAGCAGGTGGTTGGCTCTGTCCTCGATCCAGCTCGTCACAACTGTATCGGCGGGCCCGCCGCTCGGCGGGTTGTACTTGAAGCCGCCATCTTCCGGCGGATTGTGCGACGGCGTGATAACGATGCCGTCCGCGAGACCTGTCGTTCGCCCGAGATTAAAGGTGAGAATGGCATGAGACACTGCCGGCGTAGGCGTATAGCCGCCATTGCTATCGATCATGGTCTCTACGCCATTTGCGGCGAGCACCTCGAGTGCCGTTGTGAAAGCTGGCTCGGACAGCGCGTGCGTGTCTTTTCCGATGTACAGAGGGCCGCTGATGCCCTGGCTGCTGCGGTAATCGCAGATCGCTTGCGTGATCGCTACGACGTGCCATTCGTTGAACGAGCCACGCAGGGAAGAGCCGCGATGGCCGCTGGTGCCGAAACTGACTCGTTGCGCGCGATCCGTTAAGTCAGGCTTGCGTGTGTAGTATTCCCGCCGGAGATGGTCCGCATCTATTAGTAGGTCTTTCGGAGGAGGCTTACCGGCGAGTGGATGGATCGTCATTGATATCATTCCACTTGTGGAACGCTTCCCGTCGATCCTTCGAGCGCCAGCGCGAAAAGGACCACAGACCGCGGCTGGGCTACATACGTCGCCTGCTTTACGACAGGCGCGGTCTCCCAGGGGTAGATGTCATCGGGTGAGTCGAGCGCGGTATCGATGCAGCGCCGCCACCACTGTTGACGGTCAGCGAGCACTGGAGGTAACTCGAACGCCAGCGGTTCCCAATAGGCGTTGAACATCCCGTGCAGCAGAAAGCGAGCGCGCAAGGTTCGCAGTGTGAAGGCCAAGGAGTGCGAGTGGTCTCTCCAGTCCGGGCGTTTGAGCACAACTCCGTGCCACTCGATGCGAGCCCGGCGAAGGAGTTCGTTGAGGCTAAGTGCGGTCTCTTCTTCCACGACATCACGACGTTGGCGAAATCTATTGAGCGCTGTGACGAATCGGTGGATGTCGCCATGCCGCTCCAGCTGATTCCAGTCGAACCAGCTGATCTCAGAGTGCTGGCAGTACGCGTTATTGTTGCCTCTCTGGGTTCGGCGTACCTCGTCGCCCATGAGCAGCATCGGCGTTCCAGCCGCCAATAGCGTCAGTGCGAAGAAGTTCTTGACTTGGCGGTTGCGCAGCGCTTCGACGTTTAGATCGTCGGTCGGGCCCTCTACGCCGCAGTTCCAGCTCAAATTCCAATCGGAGCCATCGCGGTTGTTCTCGCCGTTGGCCTCGTTGTGCTTGTGGTTGAACGAGACCAGGTCGTTAAGGGTGAACCCATCGTGGCAGGTCACAAAATTGATGCTTTGTTCGGCCTCTCGCTCCTCACGACCGTAAAGGTCCGGGCTGCCCAACATCCGCGTGGCCACGCCCGATACCGAACCGTCGTCGCCCTTCAGGAATCGCCGTACGTCGTCGCGGAACCGGCCGTTCCACTCCTGCCATCTGTCGCCGATGAAGCTTCCCACCTGATAGAGCCCTGCAGCATCCCACGCCTCTGCAATCAGCTTGGTGCGAGCCAGCAAAGGATCCGTTTCTATGTCCCACAGAACGGGCGGGTTCGGCAGCGGGCGGCCCTGTTCGTCGCGCGACAGAATCGACGCGAGATCGAACCGGAAGCCGTCCACATGCATCTGAGTGACCCAGTAACGCAGGCTGTCCTGGATCAGCCGGCGCACGATCGCTTGGTTGGCATTCAGCGTGTTGCCACAACCGGTGTAATCGGCGTAGCGGGATTTGTCCTTCTCAAGGATGTAATAGACGTCATTGGCCAGACCGCGATAGCACAACGTCGGCCCAGTCACGCCGCCTTCTGTCGTGTGATTGAAGACGACATCGAGGATGACTTCGAGCCCCGCGCGATGGAGCGCTTTGACCATGTCGCGAAATTCATCGAGGACTGCGAGCGGGTTCTTCTGCGAGCTGTATACCTGATGCGGCGTGAAGAATGAGATGGGCGCATAGCCCCAGTAGTTCGTCTTGCCCGGCGGGCAGTCTTGCGCGTCGAACTGAAACACGGGCAGGAGCTCCACCGCGGTGATGCCGAGATCTTTGAGGTAAGGGATCTTATGAACCAGTCCAGCGTATGTACCGCGCTTATCGGTCGGGACGCCCGAGCTGGGATGGCGAGTGAACCCAGCCACGTGAAGCTCGTAGATCACTGTCTTGGCAAAAGGCCGGTTGAGCGGCAAATCGCCCTCCCAATCATAGCGATCGGGATCGGCTATGACGTTTTTCATGGCCGCGGCCACGTTGTTACCAGGCCGCGCGGCTGCCCAGCGGTCGTATCTTTCCGGCACTGACACGGCGAGCCCGTAGGGGTCGAGGAGTATCTTCTCGCCGTCAAACCGGGATCCGTGTTGTGGTGCGAAGGGCCCGTGAGCCCGATAGGCGTATACCTGACCTGGCTGAAGGTTTGGCACAAAGACATGCCAATAGTGATGGGTGCGGTGCCCATCGGCTTTGAGAGGGATGACTTTTGTGGGCTGGATGGCATTCGCATCATCGAATAGGAGCAGCTCCACTAGGACCGCACCTTTCGAGAACACGCTGAAGTTAACGCCGCCAGGGCGGACAGTCGCGCCAAGAGGAGCGCTCGCACCCGATGTGACGACGCGGGTGCTCATGGTCACATCATGCTGCTCTCGTCTTGAGCGATCGGCCGGACCTTCCAGATGTCGCGGCAATACTTCCGGATCGAGCGGTCGGAAGAGAAACGGCCGACTCTGGCAGTGTTGAGAATGGACATGCGCGTCCAGTTGTTCTGATCGGCGTACGCCTCGCTCACGCGCTGTTGGCAGTCCACATAGGCCTGATAGTCCGCCAGGAGCATATAATCGTCGCGGGTGAGCAGCGATTCGACGAGCGGGTGAAAGAGCCCGCGATCACCGTCCGAGAAGAATCTGGAATCGATGAGATCGATCGCCTCGCGCAGCTCCGGGTTTGACTCGTAGATGCTGCGCGGCGTGTAGCCCTCAGCTTTGCGTCGAGCGACCTCGTCAGCCGTCAGCCCGAACAAGAAGAAGTTCTCGTGGCCCACCGCATCTCGGATCTCGACGTTGGCGCCGTCCAACGTGCCGATGGTCAACGCTGCGTTCATGGCGAATTTCATGTTACCCGTGCCCGACGCCTCCTTGCCGGCCGTCGAGATTTGTTCCGACAGATCGGCGGCGGGATAAACACGGTGGCTGTTCTTGACGTTGAAGTCCGGCAGGAACACCACCTTGAGAACCTGAGAGACTACGGGGTCTTGATTGATGGCCGCGCCGACGGAGTTGATCAGCTTGATGATCAGCTTGGCCATGCGGTATGCGGGAGCGGCCTTGCCCCCGAAGATGACCGTGCGGGGTGTGCCCGCGGCGGCGGAGGTATGCCTCAGCCTGTTATAAAGCGTGACCAAATACAGGACATTCAGGTGCTGGCGCTTGTACTCGTGTAGCCGCTTTACCTGGATATCGAACAAGGAATGCGGATCTACGATGATGCCGGTTCGCTCCTTGATGACACCTGCAAGGGCGAGCTTGTTGTCGGCTTTTACGGCTTGCCAGTCCCTCCGGAAATTGCTGTCGACCGCCAACGGCTCTAATCGCTCTAGCTCCTCTTCCAGATTCGCTATCCAGCCGTCACCGATGTGGCGAGTGATGAGCGCGCTCAATTTTGGATTGCTCAGCGCGAGCCAGCGCCGCGGCGTGACACCGTTCGTCACGTTCAGGAATTTTTGCGGCGCCACTTTATAGAAATCGCCGAGTACCGTTCGCTTCAGAAGCTCGGTATGGAGAGCCGCGACTCCGTTGATCGCGTGGCTGCCTACGCTAGCAAGATGCGCCATGCGTACGTATTTGTCGCCCGCTTCATCAATGAGCGAAAGCCGCCGAACGAGTTGAATGTCTCCAGGATACCGTAGCCGGAGATCGTCGAGGAAGCGGCGATTGATCTCGTAAATGATCTCCAGATGGCGCGGCAGCAGCTTGGCAAACAGCGGCAGCGGCCAGCGCTCCAGGGCTTCGGCAAGAAGCGTGTGGTTCGTGTAAGCGCAGGTCTGCTGCGTGATACCCCAGGCCTGATCCCACTCCATGCCGTGCTCATCCACAAGCAGCCGCATCAATTCGGCGACGGCGATGGAGGGAT
>Ga0306920_100005136_pt1 | contig 16877 bp, 10 predicted proteins | sample flu12Cox44000170_FD_204666 | JGI IMG/M metagenome (GOLD analysis project Ga0306920, IMG submission 204666) | Lab enrichment of tropical soil microbial communities from Luquillo Experimental Forest, Puerto Rico - flux4day.12C.oxic.44.000.170 (v2)... | ecosystem: Environmental > Terrestrial >... | reverse complement strand
GCACATCTCGTTGAAGCCGCCCCGGAAGATATCGTTCAAGCGAACGGTGGATTCGCCGTCAAGGGTGTTCCGGACAAGAAAATTTCCTGGCGTCAAATCGCTGCGGCGGCATACAGCGGCAGAGTTCCCAAGGGAGTGGAAATTGGTCTTCAGGAAACCGTTTTCTTCGATCCTAAGCGTGAAGCTTGGGGTTTCGGCACCCATATCGCCTTCGTCAGCATCGATCGCGATACCGGCAAATTGACGATAGAGAAACTCGTGCTGGTAGACGATTGCGGCGTTGTGATCAACCCGATGATCGTCGAAGGTCAGATACATGGTGGTGTAGCCCAGGGGCTCGGCGAAGCACAACGCGAGCAGATGCTCTATGATGCCGACGGCCAAGTCCAGACCAGCACGTTCATGAATTATGCGGTGATGCGCGCCGGCGACATGCCGCCGATGGTTTTAGGCGAGACGATCACGCCAAATCCTTTCAGTCCCATCGGCGTCAAAGGCGTGGGCGAATGTGGTACCAACGGCGCACCGCCCTCTGTGGCAAATGCGGTCATGGACGCGCTTTCGCCGCTCGGCATTGAGCACATCGATATGCCTTACACAGCGCCGAAGTTGTGGCAGGCGATCCGCGCAGCCGAACGCGAAGCTAAAAGCTAAACTCGCGAGCAAGTAGCCGTGCCGATGGCGCGGCTTTTCCATCAGTTCTCTTTCGCACCAAAAAGCGCATCCCGCGACTGTTGTTCCTTTCGCGTTTTCAGCGCATTTGGTTTTTGACCTGCTGTAAAAATTCTCCGCGGTATTCCGTCGTTTCGGCAAAACGTCCGGTCTTGTACTCTCTGGCACCCCGGTTGCTACTTACAGGTAAAACTTGGGTGTTTCCGAAAGCACGCAATCGTCTGTTCTGACACTAACTTCGCGCATGCGACTGCAAATATCCATTTTGTCAAAGCTCGTGGTGTCCAAGATTGGCGTGCGACCCTGGGGTCTGCTGACAAAAGTGCTCGCTATATTCAGCTATTGCCAACTCAGGGTCATTTCTGCTGCGCATCAAAAATCAGTTTGCCACATAACATGAATGCGCGCGCAGCGTTACGGCTGACCAACTGGAGCGCTACTGAAACTATTTGTCTGAAATCGCTCTGCCGCCGGAGAACGGCACAGCAGCGCTGTGCGAAATTCTTTCTGCTCGAACTCAATCCGTTCACAGGTGTCGAATGAAAAAAGCGAAACGGGCGACGAAGATCCTTTCCAGCACAGTTAGAACTGCCCTCCGTCAAAGCACGAATGGGATGCGAGCGAGATGGTCGCAGTATCAGTGTTTGTTGGACTCGGCCGCGCTGAGCATCGTCGAAACCGACCTGTCCGGTCGGATCATCGATTGCAATCCGGTTCTCGCTAACCTGCTTTGTTCGGGCCTTGAAAAAATCAAGCATCACAAATTTTCCACACTCGTTCCGGAGAAATGGCGCCAGAAAGAGATCGACACCAGCGCCGAAGTGGTCGAACGTGGTAGCACAGACGAGTACGAAATCGAACTGCTTAGGGAAGACGGCACGATTTTTCCGGTGGCTATAAAAAAGTGGCTGCAGACCAACCGATACGGGAAAGCGCAAAGGATATGGATGTTGGTGCGGGATATTACGGATAAGAAAAAAAACGGCGATGCCTTCTATCGCCACGTTATTTTGCTTTTAGAAAACCAGCTGCGAAGTCAGTTACTCCTCGCCGGCGCTCCCATCGGAATTCTGACCATCAATCACAACGGTCGAATTGAATCAGTGAACCCGGCGGCCGAAGAATTGTTGTGCTCCAAATCTGACGAGGTCATTCGCAAGAGACTCGATGAGTTCATTACTAGCCCCAGTGGCAAGCCGCTGTTGATTTCGGCGGGAGCGCCGCAAACCGCTGTTGCGAAATGGCGAAACGGCAGAATTTTGCCCGTCCAGGTCACGTTCAGTGAGCTGCGAACCCAAGACGAACTCCTGTTCACGTGTTTCCTGAGGGACATGACTGGAGACATCCAGATCCGTGAAACCTTGCAGCGCGCGCACGATGAGCTGGCGGACCGAGTGCGGGAGGGAACCGAAGAGATCGCCCGTTTGTTCGACGCTTTGCAAACAGAAATCAATGAGCGGACATGGGCCCAGGAACAGTTTCGGGTCGCGGTCGAATCGGCGCCCAACGGAATTTTAATCTTGAACCAAGAAGGGCGGATCGTGCTGCTGAATGCCCACATCGAACAGATCTTCGGCTATGGACGCGAAGAACTGCTGGGGCGGCCCTTCGAGTTGCTGGTGGCGGAAAAATTTCGCAGTGTCCTTCCTCACCCGCGCGATAATTGCTTGACGCAGGCGCAAGTCAATTGGATGGGTCGCGGCCAAGAGCTCTACGGCCTTCGGAAAGACGCGACTGAATTTCCGGTGGAAATCGGCCTAAACCCGATTCACACGCCGACAGGCACAGGATTGCTGGTATCGGTGATCGACGTTACGGAGCGGAAGCGGGTCGAGTTGGAACTCAAGCGCAGCGCCTTCCACGACGGTTTGACCGGCCTTCCCAATCGCACGCTGTTTATCGACAACCTACTTCGGCTCAATGCGGCGGCAAAACGGCACGGCCATCATCCCTTCGCGCTGCTATTCCTAGACCTGGACAGATTCAAAGTCATCAATGATAGTTTGGGGCACAGCGCGGGTGACAAATTGCTGATCGAGATGTCCCAGCGTCTGGTGGAATGCACTCGCGAAGAAGATACCGTGGCGCGCCTGGGCGGCGACGAATTCGCGCTTCTGCTGGAACAGGTACGCGGTCCCGAAGACGCCGTGCGCGTCGCCGAGCGGGTGCTCGCGAGCCTCGCCGATCCTTTGATGCTGAACGAAAACGAAGTATCGATCACCGGCAGTATCGGCATCGCGCTCAGTCTAACCGGCGAGGAAAATCCCGAAGATCTGTTGCGCGACGCGGACATGGCCATGTATCAGGCGAAAACTCGACGTTTGGGCTACCAGATTTTCGACGCCAAGATGCACGCCCGCGCCCTCGATCGTATGCGTTTGGAAATTGACATGAAACGGGCCATCGACCGGCAGCAAATTCAACTCCATTATCAGCCAATTATGTTTTTGGAAACCGGCAGGCTTGCCGGCTTTGAAGCGCTCGCCCGTTGGTATCACGACGGTCGAGGCGCCATTCCTCCAGCGCAGTTCATTCCGCTTGCTGAAGAAACCGGTCTAGTGACGCCGTTAAGCCGATCGGTGTTCAGACAGGCATGTGCGCAGATGCGCGATTGGCGGACACGGTTTAGCTTGAGCGATGATTTTTTTGTCAGCGTCAACGTTTCCAGTAAACAGTTGTCTCGTCGCGATTTGATCGATCAGCTTGACCGTATTCTTGAGGAGACCCGTTTAAGTCCCGAGTATGTCCGCCTCGAGATCACCGAAAGCGCGCTAGTCGAGAACACTCGGGTGGCGTCGTACACGCTTGCCGAGCTCAGAAAGCGCAGAATCAAGCTCTGTCTGGACGATTTCGGTAAGGGCTTTTCTTCACTCAACTATCTGCACCGTTTTCCCATCGATGTCTTGAAAATCGATCGTTCCTTCGTACGTCGGTTGAGCGCCGGCTTCAGTAGTGACTACGGTAAAAGACGCCCTTATGAGATCATTCGGACAATCGTGGCTCTGGCGCAAATTCTTGGCATGCAGGTCGTTGCCGAAGGAGTAGAGATCTCGGACCAGCTTACGATTCTGAAAGAGCTCGGTTGTGAATTCGGGCAGGGTTTCCTCTTCTCCCCAGCCGTTGATGCAGTTGGCGCCGCCCGACTTTTTGAGCCCGGCTTAACACTTTCCTAGCGATCTGTGTAGACAAGTACGACTCTGAGCGAAAATCAACCAGCAAAGTCGCCCGGCCGGAGCCCGTAATCTTTTGCCGCAGCTTCTGCCGAGATGTAGCCACGCCACAGGTCTCGCCGGACCAGCTCCCGCAATCGCTCCTGTGGGCGGCCGTAGCCACCGCCGCCGCCGGTTTGTACGATGATGACGTCGCCCGGTTCCAATGGATAGGCTTTGCTCTTATAAAGAATTTCCTTACTGCCGGATCGCTTTACAATTGTGATCTGACCGGGCTTGCCGCTCTTACCGCCTTGAACGCCCCACGGCGGATATTTCACCCGATCGAACATCGCCTGCAGGTCACAGGAACTGAGTATCAGGTATTTTTTTCGGAAGCCTAAACCGCCGCGAAACTTGCCTGCCCCAGCCGAATCTTCGCGCAAACTGAACTCGACGATCCGATAGGGATACATCGATTCCTGTAATTCGATTGGGATGATGCGAGTATCGCCGTGCGCCATGGTGCGAAACGGGCCGGCGCCGTCGTGGGTTGCGCAAGCGCCCCAGCCGCCATGGCCGCTGTCGTGGCAATCGAACGGCGCGCCATTCTCGCGCTTGCCGCGGAAGCGCACACCGGAAAATGTGCCGAAGTGCGCACCTGTCACACGATCGGGCAGTGCGTGTTCCAATGCGTTGATAATCGCATCGATGACCGTGGGAAACGCTGGGAATAATTTCCCATCGGCGCATTCGGTGCCGCGCTCAGAATTTTACCTTCCGGCAAAATTAGCTTCAGCGGGCGGAATGTGCCCTCATTGGCTGCTTCGTCGTTGGCAATTAAGTACTTGAAAGCCACCCGAGCGGTGGTCCGGCCGCCGCCGTAGTAACCCGAATTGATGCAGCCACGCACTTGGCCGGCGATTTCGGAATAGTCGATGGTCATTCCATCGCCAGCGATGATCACCTTCACTTTGATTGGCAGCGGTTCGTCGGATTCCCTGTCATTATCGAAAAACGTCTCGTAGCGGTATTCGCCGTCGGGGATCGCGCGGATTTTAGCCCGCGATGCAGCTTCGCTCTGGTCAAGCATAGCTTTCACGGCCGCGAAAAATGTGTCCACGCCGTATTTGTCGGCCAGTCCTTGCGTCAAGTCCCGGCCGAGCACGCAACCAGCATGCTGCGCCGCAATATCACCGAGGAGTTCGACCGGAAAACGCGTATTGTTCTCGATGATACGGTAGACTTCCTGAATCGCTTCGCCCTTGGACCAAAGCTTGATTGAACGAAGCTGCAAGCCTTCCATGAAGATGTCGCTGGAGCGCGGGGTGATGCCGCCGATATCGATCCAATGCACGTTGATCGCAAAAAAGCCGATCAAAGTATTCAAGTCCTTGCCGGCATAGATCGGCGTGTACATCACCGTGTTATTGAGATGCTGGCCTTGAACTGCCGCATGGTTGCAGAGAATGACATCGCCCCGATGCAAACGCGCGCGACCATACACCGCGAGCCCATCGCGCACCGCCATTCCGACGGAATCGGCGACAAAGACCGGCATCCCACCGGTGCATTGCGCTATGAGCTCACCGTCCGGACTCACGAGCCCCACTGCAAAATCCTTGTATTCGTAGATATATGGACTGAACGCCGTGCGAGAAATGTTCGCATCGATCTGATCCGTGATCGAAACCAAACCGTGCCGGATCACCTCGAGGGTGATCGGATCGACGGAAGAATTCCTCGAGTTGGATTTTGAGTTCCCGCTCATATGCGTTTCACTACTACAATCTCGCCTCTCGGTTCTTGCTTTCTTCCCCTCGAACAGGGAAGGATCGAATTTGCGTCGGAATATTCAAGATTCGATGTTACTGCGAGCAAAATTTTTGGCGGAAGCGAGTCATTTCCCCGCGCACTGAATCCGGATCTCACGCAAGTCACCAATCTCGAATCGATCGCCTGGCCAGACCACAGTCGTCGAGCCATATTCTTCGATTACGGTCGGGCCGCTGTCAGTGAAACCTGGCTCGAGCGAATCGCGATGATAAATCTTCGCGTCGACCCAACCGCCGGCGCTGCCGAGATAGACGCGGCGTGTCGTTGCTTGTTGTGCTTGGGTTGCGGCCCGGGGCAATCGGGCAATTTCCGGCTGTTTGAGCCGTGCGAAAGCGGACAGATGCAGCGCCTGAAATTCAGCCGGCGCTTTGGCATCCGCATGGCCGTAACGCCGCTTGTAATCGTGCTCGAACGCGGCGCGAATCTGTTCAGGATCCTTCAATCCCGAAACTGGAACCTTGATATTGTGCCGCTGTCCGCGGTAGCGCATCTCGGCATGATGCTCAAAAAAAATATCCCGGGTGCCGAATTCCTTTTCCAGCGAATCTGCGGCCTCATTTTCCATTGCGCTATAAATTTGAGCCATCTCGGGCACGGTTTTGTCGTTCAGGACTCCCACGAAAGTTTTCGAGGTATCAATTCGTGCGTCCGCCAAAAGCATGCCAATGGCCGAGAAGTTTCCCGGCTCCGGTGGAATTATCACGGTTGGGATCGAGAGCTCGTGAGCGAGGGCGCAGGAGTGCAGCGGCCCGCCTCCGCCATAGCTGAAGAGAATGAAATCACGCGGATCAAGGCCGTGCTCGACGGAAATTTTTCGGATCGCCCCAGCCATGATCACGATCGCGATGGAAATAACGCCGTCCGCCATCTGAATCATGCCGGACTCGTGGGCATAACCAAGCGGGAGCGCAATGCGTTCCGCCAATGCGCGTTTGGCCGCGCCCATGTCAAGCCGCATTTCACCGCCGAGAAAATTTTCCGGATTGAGCCGGCCTAAGAGCAGATTGGCGTCTGTGATGGTTGGCTCGGCGCCGCCGCGGCCGTAGCAGACCGGGCCGGGAGTCGACCCCGCGCTTTGCGGCCCCACATGCAAACGATTTTGCGAATCAATCCACGCAATCGAGCCTCCGCCCGAACCCACTTCGACAATGTCGATGACCGCCGATTTGATCGGAAAGCCTTTGATATAGCCATTGACGTAATAAACAGAATTCACCGAGAAACGTCCGTTCTCGACCAGCGCGCACTTCGCCGTGGTACCGCCCATGTCGAAAGCGACAACGTTTTTGAAGCCTAGTTTCTCGGCATAAGCGCTGGCGCCGATGCAGCCGCCGATGGGACCCGATTCGACGAGACCGATCGGTTGGCGGCAAGTCCGCTCGGCGGAGAGCAAGCCGCCGTTGGAACCCATCATAAAAAGCGAGCCATTGAAACCTTCGCGCTTGAAATCATTGTCGAGCCGCCGAATGTAGGTGCTCACCTGGGGTCCAACATAAGCGTTCGCCGCCACCGTCGAGCAGCGTTCGTATTCGTACCACTCACGCGTCAGATCGGTGCTGAAGGTGACATAGGTGTCGGGCAACAGCTCCCTTAGCTGCTCCGTAGCGTTCTCCTCGTGCGTCGGGTTGATGTAAGAGTTCATGAAAAAGATCGCCACTGACTCGATGCCGAGTTTTTTGATCTCATCGGCAAGCTTCTTTAGAGCTGCTTTATCGAGCGGCGTGACAACCTCGCCCTTGCTGTCCAGCCGTTCTGGCACTTCTAAACGGAGCTCTCGCGGAATCAAAGGTTCGTCACGCTGGTAATGTAGATCGAACGGGTCGGGACGATTACCGCGGGCGATTTCCAGAACATCGCGAAATCCCTTGCTCGTGATCAGTGCGGTCTTTGCGCCTTTGCGCTGAATTAGCGAATTGATGACGAGGGTCGTGCCATGATTGACGAGGGACGCTTCGGCAGGCCTGATCTTCGCTTTATAGAAACACTCCAGAATCCCGTCTACGAGGTTTTCATACGTCGTGGGACTTTTGGCATAAATTACCCGATGACTTGCATGATCGAAGGCGACAAGATCGGTAAATGTGCCGCCGATATCGACGGCAATGGCGTAGGACATTCAAAAACTCCTATTCAAAGTTCCGAGTTCAAGGTTCAAAGTTTTCCATTCGAAGCCCTGCCGCACTCCGAGCATTGAACTTTGAACATTGAACTTTGAACGTTAAGCGCGGCGCGCCGTGCCTTCTGCGTCAATAATGACGCCATAGTCATTGCGTGCACTTTCAAGTGAGACAAAGCCGCGGCTAATATCGCGCTTAACCAATTCAGCGGGCCGCTCTCGGGGATCACCGTAGCCGCCGCCACCGCCCGTCGACATGCGAACCCGATCGCCGGCTTGGAGGGGTCGGTTCTCGGTCTTGTAAAGCAACTCAGGTTGTTGATCACCATTTTTATAAATCAGCACCTGACCCGATTTCCCCGCTTTAGCGCCTTGAACACCCCACGGCGGGCAACCGATCCGGTCGAAGTTCGCCCATAGCTCGCATGGCGCAAGCAGCACGTATTGCTTATCGAAGCCCAAACCACCGCGCCACTTTCCAGGTCCGCCGGAATCCTGACGGAGACAGAACTCTTCGACTCGGAATGGGTACATGGATTCTTGCAATTCGATCGGAATCAAACGCGTGTCGCCATGCGCCATAGTACGAAACGGCCCCGCGCCATCCTGGGTCGCGCAGGCGCCCCAGCCGCCATGACCGCTGTCGTTAGCTTTGAACACGGCTCCCGTGTCCGTACGCTTGCCGGCAAAGCTCAACGATGAGAACGTTCCGAAATGCGCTCCTGTCACGCGCGCTGGCAACGCCGGCTCCAAGGCTTTGATGATGCAATCGATCACCGTCGGGAAAGGAATGCTGTAAAGACCCATCGCCGCTGTCGGTTCCGCGCTGATGAGCTTTCCCTGCGGCAGAATCATCTTCACCGGCCGAAATGTTCCTTCGTTGGCCGGTTCATCGGTGGCAATCAAATATTTGAATGCTACCCGCACGCAGGTTCTGCCACCGCCGTAAAATCCGGAGTTAATGCAACCTTTGACTTGCTCCGACATCTCGGAGAAATCGACAGTCATCTCGTCGCCGGCAATCACGATTTTCACTCTGATGAGAATTTTCTCGTCGCGCACGCCGTCGTTGTCAAGAAACGCCTCGTGCCGGTAAATGCCGTCGGGAATCGCGCGGATTTTTTCCCGCGTCGCTGCTTCGCATTGATCCAAAATCGTATCGAGAGCGTCGAGAAAAACCGTGGCGCCGTATTTATCCGACATCGCCTGCGTGAGATCGCGCCCGAGCAGACATCCGCCGAGCTGTGCTTCGATGTCGCCGAGCAATTCCAACGGAAAACGCGTGTTGTTTTCGATAATACGGTAGACTTCCTCGATGGGCTCGCCTTTTGACAAAATTTTGATCGAGCGTAATTGCAAGCCCTCCATGAAAATATCTGTGGAGGAATACGAAACCGATCCGATCGCTCCGCCGCCAATATCGATCCAGTGGCAGTTGATGGAAAAGAACCCGATCAACTCATCGCCGTTGGCCCCGCCGAAGACCGGCGTGTACATCACCGTGTTGTTGAGATGCTGTCCCTGCACGGCGGCATGATTGCAGACGATCACGTCGCCTTTGTGCAGATTTCCTCGGCCGTAAATCTCTAGTCCGTCTTTGACGGCCATGCCCACGGAGTCGGCAACGAACACGGGCATCCCGCCGGTCGATTGCGCCAACAATTCGCCGCCTACGCCGACAAATCCGACGGCGTAATCTTTGTACTCGTAGATGTACGGACTGAACGCAGTGCGCGTCATGTTCGCGTCGATCTGATCACAGATGGAAATAATCCCGTGGCGAACCACTTCCAGTGTGATCGGATCAATCTGCGCCTTCTCGTTGACTCTCGGCGCTCTTTGATTCATGGAATCGGGTTTTTGTCTTGCGGTAATTTCGCGATCCTTTCAAGGAACGAAAATGTTGTCAAGCATGCACCTCGGGCGCCCACAACTTGACACTGGCGAAAGCGGTTAGATATAGACCACAATGGCATTTTCCGGAGGTATCATGAATTTTCGCGCAATGAGCATTCTGCTGATCGCAGCGCTCTGGGCGGTTGCAGAACCGGGTTTCACGGCGCAATGGTCGCCGTCTCTTTCCGCCGTGATTCGCGACGCGAATAAGGAAGGCAAGCTCAAGCTCATGTGGGGCGAGGGCACTCTTGGCGGCACCAAAGGCGTTGCCAAATTCGAAACCATGATGAACCAGATGTTTGGCACGAACGTCAAGATCGGCTTCACGCCGGGCGCTGCGATGCCGCAGATGGGCAGCCAAATTGCGGCTGAATATGCGGCTGGCCAGTCCGCTGCGTCCGATGTTTATATCGGCGCCGACAGTTACCTCGCGCCGCTCGTAAAACACAAACTGTTTTACGAGGTCGATTGGCCGAAGCTACTGCCGGGGCGAATAACCAGCGAGATGGTCGAAGGCGGGCACACGAGTTTACGAGTTTATACTGGACTTCCGGGCATCCCGTACAATACGCGGCGCGCTCCTGGCGGTGAGGCTCCCAAGTCACTCAAGGATATGCTCAAGCCCCAATGGAAAGGGAAAATCGCCTCCACGCCTTATGTCACCAGCCTGAACATACTTGCGGCTAAGGAGATGTGGGGTAAAGAAGCAGCCCTGGACTATGTGCGGCAACTGTCGAAACAAGTGGCCGGATTGATTCGTTGCAACGAAATCGAACGGGTAGCCTCCGGTGAGTTTCTCGCTTTTGTCATGGATTGTTCGGGCTCGCAGACCTTCGAGGCGCATGCCCACGGCGCTCCGGTGGAGCATGTCATCCCGGTCGACGGCGCAATGATCCGGCATCGTATGCTTACCGTGCCAAAAAATGCCGAGCATCCCAATGCCGCCAAGCTTTTTACGACGTTCATGCTGACCAAGGAAGCGCAGAAGCAGCTTTGGGACACGGATTTCTCCGATATGTATCTGTTTCCCGAGTCACAGATGGGACAAAGAGTTAGACGAGCGGAAAAACAGGGCGCAAAATTTTTCGTGCCGACGGTCGATTGGGTCGCCACTAACCCGGAGATCGACACGATTTCCGAAGAGATGGTCAAGATTATGACGCAAAAGTGACCGCGCAAAGCGCGGTCACCCCGAGGCGAAGCCGAAGGATCTTTCTTCTGCGCGATGCTCGGTCATTCCGACTAAGAGGAGGTTTGGTGAGACTTTCTAGAACACTTTTCATCGCATTCGTACTTTGCGTTATCATAACGCCGGCCAACGCCGCTCAATCTCAACAGTCCGCCGCGCTTTCGACTGTCATCCAGCAAGCCAACAAAGAAGCCCAACTCAAACTCAGCTGGGGCGAAGGCACATTGGGCGGCACCAAGCGCATGGCGCTGTACGAACAACTGATGAACAAAATGTTCGGCACCAGTATCAAGATCGGCTTCACTCCAGGGCCGTCGATGCCGGCCAGGGGAAGTCAAATCGCCACTGAACTCGCTGCCGGTCAACCCGCGGCCAGCGACGTCTACATCGGCGCCGAAAGCTACCTTGTACCGCTGGTCAAACGAAAAATTTTTCTCGAAGTGGACTGGCCGAAACTCATGCCCGGTCGGATCACCGCGCAGATGGTCGAAGGCGACGGCCAGAGCCTCAGAGTATTTTCCGGGCTGCCGGGCACTCCCTATAACAAAAACCGCGTGCCGAAAAACGAGACGCCCAAAATGCTCAAGGACTTTTTGAAGCCATTTTGGAAAGGCAAGGTCGCTTCCACCCCCTACGTCACGGGCTTGAACCTGCTCGCAGCCAAAGAGTTGTGGGGACGAGAAGCGGCCCTGGATTACGTCAAGCAGTTTTCCAAACAGGTGTCGGGCCTGATTCGCTGCAATGAGATGGACCGCGTCGTCACCGGCGAATTTCTCGCCCTGGTGATGGATTGCAACGGTGCCCGCACCTTCGAGTTGCAAGCTCAAGGAGCGCCGTTGGAGCATGTGATTCCTTCTGATGGCGCGATGATTCGCCATTTCTATCTCAATATTCCGAAAAATTCCGAGCATCCGAACGCGGCAAAATTATTTACGACGTTCATGCTCACCAAGGAAGCTCAGAAATTGCTTTGGGAAAGCGATTTCTCGGATCTCTACATGTTTCCTGAGTCCCAGTTGGGACAGAAGGTTCGAAGTCTCGAGAAACAAGGCGTGAAGTTCTTTGTGCCGACCTTGGAGTGGGTCGCCAACAATACGGAGATAGAAAAAATTTCCGACGAGATGGTCAAGATCGTCACTCAAAAGTGACCGCGCTTTGCGGGTCATCCTGAGGCGATGACGAAGGATCTTTCTTCTGAGCAAACGTGGCCATCCTAAAATGACACAGTAAACAACTCGCTGTCCCCGTTCTCATCAGCCCGGTACCGCGATGATTTCATTGGATTCAACCCGACCGAATACTTTTTTCCCCGGAATCATTTCGCGGCGCCTCGGCCAAGTCGATCCGTGGGCCGTGCTGATGGTTGCCGTCGCGTCATTTTTCAGCGTGTTGATTCTCGCTCCCTTGCTGGTGGTGCTCTGGCTGAGTTTTTTTGAAGGCTCACTGCTCGATCCGATCACGCGCTATTCCTTCAACAACTATATCAAGGTATTTGGTGAGCCGTTCACTTATAAAGTTTTGTGGAACACCGCCGGCTTTTCCTCGATCGCGCTCGCGGTATCGTTTCTGTTTGGGCTTCCCGCCGCATGGTTGGTGGAGCGCACCGACTTTCCGGGAAAAACGATCTTGCTAACGCTGATGACCGTCGGCTTGCTCATCCCTGGCTTCGCCGTGGCAATGGGCTGGCTGTTTCTACTTCACCCGCGCATCGGCATCGTCAACCAATTTTTGCAGGACGTCTTTGGCTTCGCCGACGCCCCTTTGAGCATCACGACGATCACCGGGATGGGCTGGGTACAGGGACTCAATTTAACGCCGGTTGCGTTCATCATGACCGCCGGCGCTTTTCGCGCCATGGATCCCAAACTCGAAGAAGCCGCCGAGGCCAGCGGCGCAAGCACCGCGCGAATGATCTGGAGCGTAACCGTGCCGCTCGTCTGGCCGGGAATTGTCGCGGCCGGCATCTATATCTTTACCGTGGGACTTTCGGCCTTCGACGTGCCGGCGATCATCGGTTGGTCCAATCGCATTTTTACTTTCAGCACCTACATGTATCTCATGGTCAGTCCGCAGGAAGGCTTGCCGCGCTATGGCGCCAGCGCGACCTTCAGCATGATCGGCATCATCCTCGCCGCCATTCTCGGCTGGTGGTATGCAAAAATACAAAAGCGCAGCCACCAGTATGAAGTGATTACTGGTAAAGCCTACCAGCCGAAGATCGTAAAGCTCGGCAGCCGGAGAATAATCGCTTGGCTATTCGTCGCCGCTTACCTGTTTCTAAGTAAACTGATACCGCTGGCGATGCTTCTCTGGGCGTCGTTGCTCAAATACTTTGAAATGCCTTCAATGGAAGCTTTCGCGCGAACTTCATTGCAGAACTACCTGAGCTTGCCCTGGGAACTGGTTCTGCGCGGCGCCGGCAATACTTCGATCCTGATGCTGTTGACGCCGACGATCACCATGATAGCGAGCGTGATTTTTGCGTGGGTGGTGCTGCGGTCAAAAATTCGCGGCCGTTTTCTGTTCGACTTCTTCGCCTTTTTGCCCCACGCCGTGCCCAACATCATCTTTGCCATTGGCGCAGTCTTGCTCGCGCTTTTCGTTCTGCGCGGCTTTGTTCCGCTGTATGGCACCATCTGGCTCCTGCTTCTGCTCTATGTCATCGTCCGCTTGAGCTACGGCACCCGCATGATGAACAGCGCGCTCATTCAGATCCACCGCGAGCTTGAAGAAGCGGCTTACGTGAGCGGCGGAAGCACGTGGAATATTGTGCGACGAATTCTCGTGCCGATTCTGACACCGCCCATCCTTTATGGCTGGCTCTGGATCGCGCTCCTCACCTATCGTGAGCTGACTTTGGCGGTCTTGCTGTCGCGCTCCGAAAATACCACTTTGCCGGTCGTGGTCTGGAGCATCTGGCTCAACGGCGGATTCGGTCAGGCGGCGGCATTGACGACGGTCATGCTTTGTATTCTAGTGCCCATCATCGCGCTCTACTGGATCGTCGCTCGTCGCTCGGGTGTCGCTCTGCGCACGGTGTGAATCAATATTGCCACAGTAATGGAGACCGCTGCATGACGAAGCGAAAGCAAGTTTTCGCATTGACGATCACTTTGTTTATCCTCCTGGCGTGGCCGCTGAACGGCTCCGGTCAGGAACGACGCGCCAAGCTCAGAATTTCAAACGCCGGCTTCACCATAACGGCATTGCCGCTTCTGGCAGCAAAGGACTGGGGATTGTTTACCGCCAACGGTCTCGATATGGAAGTCATCCTGATGCAGTCGGCCCTCGTCCCGGCCGCGCTGACGCAAGGCGATATCGACTACCAGGCAGGCGTGGGGCCGGCATCCGTCAATGCCACCATGAGCGGCTTTCAGACCCGCGCCATCTGGTTTTCGTCGGACAAAATATCGTACTGGTTGATGGCCAAGCCGCAGTTCAAAACCATCGAGAGCCTCAAGTTAAAAAAAATCGCTATCACGGGACTGGGCGGAACAGTCCATGTGGCCTTCAATCTGGCGATGGAAAAACTCGGCGTGAATCCCAAAGAGTTTGTGTTGGTGTCCATCGGCGGACAGCAGATTCAGCAGTTTATTTCTTTGGAGTCGGGCTACGTCGACGCAGCGCTGCTTTCGCCACCGGTTACCTTCGGCGCTCAGAAGAAAGGCTTTTACAAGGTTCTCGATGTTGGAGCGATGGTCGACATGCCGGGCGGCGGCTTGACCACGTTGGTGAAAACGATTCAGGAGCGCCCGAATGAAACCAAGCGAGTGATTCGCTCGCTTCAACAGGCGAAAGACGAAATCAGAAAATCGAAGCCCAAAACCCTCGATCTGATTGTTAAGCTCCTCAAAATGGACAAGGAAGCGGCCAGCGAAACCTACGATCAATTTCTCACGACTCTAAGTCCCACCGGAATCCCGACTCGGATTGGCATGGAGATCTTGGTGAAGTCGGTTCAGGCTCAAGGACGCTTCGTCGATCGTAAAGTTGCCTTCAACGAGATCGCCGACGATCGGCTCGCCACCGAAGTCGCGAAAGAGATGGGCTACAAAATGCCGTGATTGTAGATTCTCACCTGTGGCACCGAGCATGGCTATTCGTTCGCCTCGGATTTTGTCGGAGTCGAACATGCGTGTCATGCTGAGCGGCAGCGAAGCATCTGGACGTTTCCGCTTGTTCCAAAAGACAAGATTCTTCGCCCAGTGGCTCAGAATGACAGGCTGTACGGTGTCATCCTCAATGCACGTGAAGGATTCTTTAAGATTTAGGACGGACAATGACTCAGCAGCATAGAATTGAATCAGACAAACGGGCAATCGTGCGGGCGCTACTAACAATCGTCGTGGTTATTATCTTTGCCAGCGGCGGTTGGTGCCAAGAAAAAAGAACCAAAATCCGTATTTCCAATGCCGGTTTCACGATCACCGCGCTGCCCCTCCTGGCTGCAAAGGACTGGGGTGTGTTCAACGCCAATGGCTTGGATGTCGAGTTGATTGTCATGAGTCCGACCCTAGCTGCGGCCGCTGTCGCTCAAGGCGATATCGATTACGTCGCCGGTGTCCGTGGCCGCGACACTGAGCGGCTTGCCCTCACGAGCGATCTGGTTTTCGTCGGACAGAATTTCCTATTGGCTGCAGAGCGCGCCGGCCTACAAAACGCTGCAAAATCTTAAGGGCAAGAAAATCGCGCTCTCCGGCGGTGTGGGCGGAACCAATCATGTGGCTTTGATGATTGCCCTGGAAAATTCAGGCGTCAATCCGAAAGAATACGTAATGGTCGGAATTCCCGGCCAACAGGCGCAGGTATTCTACTCTCTGGATTCGAGCTTCGTCGAAGCAGCGCTTTTGTCGCCGCCGCATATGTTCATCGCCGCGAGAAAAGGGTTTCACAAACTTCTGGATGTCGGCGCGATGGTTGAAATGCCCGGCGGCGGGTTGACGACGTTAATCAAAACTATTCAGTCGAGGCCAACAGAGGTAAAGCGGGTCATCCACGCGCTGCAATTGGCAAAAGACGAGGTGCGCAAATCAAAGCCCAAAACCGTCGAGCTGATTGTGCGGCTTTTGAAGATGGACAAACAAGCGGCTTCGGAAACCTACGACACTTTTCAGACGACGCTGAATCCAACCGGCATTCCGAATCGTGCTGGGATCGATAATCTGGTGCGCTCGCTCCAGACGCAGGGACGCTTCACGGATCGCAAAGTCGCCTTCGCCGAAGTAGCTGACGACCGCCTGGCGACGGAAGTAGCGAAGGAATTGGGTTACAGATAACAATAGCGATTGAGGCGCGTATCCGTGGCACGAGCTTGAGACTCGTTCCTTCTCCCGCCGGGAGAAGGTTAGGATGAGGGCAGCTTCTCGGATACCCTCACCCTTGCCCTCTCCCGCAAGCGGGCGAGGGAGCAGAAAATTTATTCTTCGAGGCCGATGTGAATCCTACAAATTCTGATGTTCTCGTCGTCGGCGCCGGCCTCGCCGGCTTCACCGCGGCAACTCGCGCGGCGGAACAAGGTGCGAAAGTTTTACTGATCGAGAAGAGCAGCGGCGAACTAGGCGCCGGAAACATTTTGATGGCGTCCGGAAGCTTGCGCGCGGGCGGCAAAAGTCCGCGCTCTAACCCGCGTCAGCTTTATGATTTCGTCATGGCCGAGGGCATCGCTTATCCCGATCTAGTGAGGGCATGGTCGGAAACCTGCGGGCGCGCCGTCGATTGGTTGATCGCCAGCGGTGTCAAAGTCGACGAAAATGCGCCAGGCAGAGTTTGGCTCGATCAATCCGGTGAAGTCTCCCTCGCGCCGGTTTACAAAAAAGATGTTGGCACGCGCGCCCTCGCCAAGCTCAAGGAGCGATTCCTTCACTTCGACGGTCGTTATATGAATGGTGTCGAAGGAAAAAGATTGATCGTCGAGAGCGGCCGCGTCGGCGGCGTGATCGGCACGCGGGCCGGCGTAGAAATTGAATTTCGCGCACGCTCCACGATCCTCGCCACCGGCGGCTTTAGCGCCAACAAAGAT
>Ga0306920_100005133_pt1 | contig 16880 bp, 10 predicted proteins | sample flu12Cox44000170_FD_204666 | JGI IMG/M metagenome (GOLD analysis project Ga0306920, IMG submission 204666) | Lab enrichment of tropical soil microbial communities from Luquillo Experimental Forest, Puerto Rico - flux4day.12C.oxic.44.000.170 (v2)... | ecosystem: Environmental > Terrestrial >... | reverse complement strand
GGCGGTGTTCAAGAAGACCTATAAGATTTTCGAAGAGCGCGGATATCGCATCCGGCTGCTTTCCGCCGCTTTTCGAAATCACATGCATTGGAGCGAATTGATCGGCGGGAATGTGGTGATCTCTCCCCCTTACGCTTGGCAGGTTCGATTCAACGCGAGCGATGTAGTCGTACGTCCAAGAATTGACGAGCCGGTTGACCCGCGCATTGTGGCGGAGTTGACGAGGAAGTTCCCTGATTTCAGGCGCGCCTCCGATCTGGGAGGGCTTTCGGTCGAGGAGTTCGACTCGTTCGGCGCCACCCGCCGGACGCTCCGGCAGTTTATAACGGCGTGCCATGACCTGGATGCAGTTGTACGCGATATCTTGATCCCGAATCCCGACGTGGCTTGAGCGAAGTTGGACGGATACGGAAGGGCGCCTCAGGCGTTCGGGAGGAAACCACCAGCACGCATCAAGTCGACCGCTTCATGGCGGGTCTCCGCTTCAACCTGCTTCATGATTCGATGAATGTGGTTCTTGACCGTGAACTCCGACAAGCTCAGGCTGGCGGCTATTTCTTTATTCGTCATTCCCTTGGCGACGAGTGACATAAGTTGCCGCTGCCTGAACGTTAGGCCGGCTTTGAGGCAGGCTTCCTGGTCCGCCATCACCGATTTCTGGCTGAGCTCCCGCGCCACGTACTGGAAAAGGCTCATGCAGAGTTTTCCTGGGCAGACGGCCTCACCCTGCACCACGCCGCGGACCGCGGAGATGATGTCCTCTGACGAAGCATCATTCAGCAGGTATCCCGAAACGCCCAGTCTTACCGCCTCCAGAAAATTCTCCGGCTCCTCGTCCATGCCGAAGAGGACGATTTTGAGTTCGGGAAGGCGCTTGAACAGGTCCTGGAAACCATCGCCGGTGCAGACCGGGGCTATCGAATCAAGGAGCAAGACGTCGCACGGGCTGGCGCTGAGGAAGTCCAGGTCCAATTCCGACTGGTGACTCTTCCCCGCCACGGTGATTCCTGCGCGTTTCTGAAAGAGTCGGACCAGGGCTTCTCTGAGCAGCCGGTTTTGCACAAAAAGGTGAACGGAAATTGCGGAACGTGCTTTTTCGCGAATGCTTGGTGGCATCTCATCCTCAGTGATCGAAGCGATCCCTCGTAAAGTTTGTTACCTGGGCCGGATGTTCGCACAGAGAGCCACAACTCTCCGGGGACTTTTGAGTGGCTGTATTCTCCTTTGTAAAGCAGGCACGTGTCAATAGCGGGGCTAAGGTACCGTCGAAATATTGCCTAGACCGTACAGACACAATGAACTGAAGGGTAACAGCGTACTTCGTGGTTCGCGTGGTCAAAACGGGAATGCAAACTCGCCTACGCATTACGATGAAGCCGTGAAAGCCTCACGAACGACTCCAGCATCCCCGCGTTCACGGGCGAGATACTGATCGTAGATCCAACGATAGGTCCGTTCGAGCCCCACGCGGAGGGGGGTGTTGGGCTCCCAATTCAGATGTTGGCGGATCAAAGTGTTGTCGCTGTTGCGGCCGTTAACGCCCTTTGGTGCGCTCAGATCGTACTTGCGCTTTAGTTTGATCCCCGCGAATTCCTCGGCAAGGTCCACAAGCTGATTAATCGTGACCGCCTCGCTCGAGCCGAGATTGATGGGCTCCACGATATCCGAATCCATGATGAGGTCGATGCCCTTCAGGCAGTCATCGATATACATGAAGCTGCGGGTCTGGATGCCGCTGCCCCAAATCTCGATTTCGTGCTTCCCCTTTGTCTTTGCCTCGATCACCTTTCGGCAGATGGCCGCCGGAGCTTTTTCGCGCCCCCCGTACCATGTTCCCCAGGGACCATAGACGTTGTGAAACCGGGCGACACGCGTTCTGAGGCCATAATCTTCGCGGAAATGGCGGCACATGCGCTCGGAGAACAGCTTCTCCCATCCATAACCGTCCTCGGCCATGGCCGGGTAGGCATCTTCTTCCTTGAGTGACGGGGCTTCGAACGTCCTTTGCTTGTCGGCGTTGTACACACAAGCGGAAGACGCGTAGAAATAGCGTGCCACCCCATATTTGACCGCCGCCTGCAGCATGTGCGTATTAATCAGCACCGAGAGCATACAAAGAGCTTTGTTGTGCTCGATGAAACCCATTCCCCCCATGTTCGCCGCAAAATTGTAAATCTCATTTGCATCCTTGGCGGCAATTTCGCAGTTCTCCTTGAGGTTGAGGTCCAGCGACAGGTTTTCAACATCGTCAAAATGCCGATACCAGTTCCCTACCGGCTTGCTATCGACGGCGCGAATGTTTTTGTGGCCGCGCCCGCGCAGCGCGGAAACGAGACTACCCCCAATGAATCCACCGGCCCCGGTTACGACAACTCGATTCGATGAATCGCGTGTCATTCGCCCCCCTCCGATCACCCAGCAATTATTCGCTGAACAGGTCAGGAAGACAAGCCGACGCAAAAGCCCGGGTTGACGCTACGCAGGTGTCCAAACGGGCCTCCAATCGAAACAGCTCGAGACGATTGGCACCGAACTGGTTGTGGTTCAGCGATGAAACGAACAGGCAGCTTCATTCACTATCTGGTGGTCGCGAAGGCACAAAGGACCAACCGGCACGGTTTTTTGCGATAGGATAGAGCCCCAGAGCAGAGATCAAAGTGGACCGAAGAATTGTTTCGGCGGCGACGCTTCTAGCCGTTGCGTCGGTCTTACACCAGGTGCAGCCTGCTGAAACGGTCGTAGTCCCTCAAAACGCAGCGAGTGTCAGATCCCAGGCAAGCGGCTTAACATCGCGGCCCACAAACACGAATACCCGACAAAGTGAGGAGTCCACTTGCGCCATTGGCAAGAATTGCGACACGCTCATCTCCTACTCCGACTCCGGCCCGTGGACAGCCTCGTGCGCCTTCTTTCTCGCCCAGGGTCTGTTACCTCCAGCGCGGGGCCGATCGGTGCTTCTCGAGGGAAGGGAGCCCGAAAGCTTGGGGACCAAGTCGGAAGACTGGTGTGTGCCGGCGAAAAATCAACCGACGTCGGAAGAATATGATCTGCAGTTCCTGGTGGCCACGCTACCCGACCCGGTTACAACGCGGCTGTCGCTCTCTTTTGACCGAAGCGTCGAAGCCATCGGCGCGGCGGCGCAGCGCTGCGGCTTCTATTTCGACCATTACTGGCTGCCCTGGCAAGCGTCCGGCGCGGCCCAGGCGGGCGGGGACACCTCCCAGGATTTGCGCGTCAATCAAATCCTGGACCAGTTTCGTCTGGCGCAGCCAGGCGTGATGATTTTCAAGGCCACTCCCGGAACAGACACACCGTGTGTATCGAACCCCAGCGGCGCTAAGGAACACCTCTTATATGTGTTCCTCGTAAGTGAATCGCCTACCACTGGCATCAACAAGACTCAGTTTCGAAACGCAGTTTCGTACGCGAGGGTCCTGAGCGCCCCTTACGTCCCGCGCGTACATGTTGTGGGACCGCTTTTCTCCGGCTCCGTTCCATCGGCCCTAGCCTTGAATTTGAGCCTAGCGAAAGCTGAATCGCACTTAGATTTTGTATCTGGCACGATGACGAGCGACATCCAAGCGCGGGTCTTACGCGAGGCCCTGGCCACCACAGGTAGAGATTTCAAGCAGACCTTGCATGACGATGCGCGCGCGCAGCAATTCGTATTGGGATTCCTACGCCAGCGGGGACTCACGGCGGACGGAAGCAATGTAGCCATTCTGATGGAAGATGAGACCCGCTATGCAGGCGACGTGAAGCTACCGGATAAGGGCTCCTTCACAGCGTTGCGCTACATAACTTTTCCGCGGGAAATATCGCGGTTGCGTAACGCCTATCCTGACACCTTCGGCTCTCGACCGACTCCACAGGGTCAGCCGGCGCCGCCCACGCCGCAGAGACTCTCTTGGATCTGGAAAGACACAACCAAGGACCAAGACAGCGTGCCTTCCTTCTCCGGCCAGCAGGAACCGTTATCCCAAGAGGCCGTGATGCTTTCGATCGCGGACTTCATCAGGCAGCAGAACATCAGGTACGTCGGCATCGCCGCCACCGACATTTTTGACATTCTGTTCCTGAGCAAGTTCCTGAAAACAGCGGCGCCGAACACGCGGCTGTTTGTTTTGGACGCCGACTTATTAATGGTACGCACCGACGACGAGGCGAGATCCCTCGATGGAACATTAGCGGTCACAACCTACCCGTTGTTTGCAAGGAACGGCGATTGGACCGCAGAGATTTCCGGCGGACAAGGAGAAGAGCAGGCAGGCTCTCAAGGAGGACGGCGGCAGTCGTCTGTGGTCCTTTTTTCGAGCCGGATGGCGGAAGGCATCTACAACGCCGTTCTTTTCCACCTAGACGAGACGAATGAGCAGGCGCTCAGAGAATACGCGGACCCGCTCCTAGGTTCCCCATGGCCAAATGAACGGCCCCCACTATGGCTGACCATCGTCGGCCGGACCGGTTTCTGGCCTGTTTCGCTAAAGCAGAATTTCCCCGAGGTGCCGGTGAGCCCCAGCCCGCGGAGCTCGGCGCTCCAGGGCATCCACCACCCCCGCGAACGCTTGCGCTTCGATTCACCGGATAAGTTGACCACGTTTCTGCAGGCGATTCTGTTTTTGTGGGGTGTGCTTCACTTGATCGGAATGGTCTACGATGCGAGGGCCGGACAGGAATGGCTCGGCCAATTCCGCATAGATTGTGAAGGGGATAGCCGTGTGCATCTTCAATATCGAGCTTTCTACCTCGTATGCTCGACGCTCGCACTGAGCGCCATGTTCTTGCTGGTCACCATCTCCTGCGCGCGCCTCTGTTGGGACGGGGGTTTCTCTCTCGGTAGCCGCTGGTTTTATGTCTTTTACATCGCTTATGGGGTGGTTGGGCTGGCGCTACTGGCCGCTGCCGCGTGGATTGCGGCTCGACAGGTGCGGGGCGTCGAAAAGGTGGCCACCGCCTGGTTCCCATGGCTTCTCTTCTCAGCCATCGTGATCCTCTGGTTGTGCTTGAACGTCAGGCCGACGGGAGATGCCATTTTCTTCGCCGAGCGCGCTTTTTACTTAGGCAACGGAGTTTCTCCGCTCCTTCCGCTCGAGATCTTGTTGTTGATGTATTACGTCTGGGCTTGGATGTTTATCCGAAAGGTGCGGATATCGGAAACCAAAAGGGTGCGAGTGCCCGATCCGGAATTGCTAGGACCGGCGACCACAGGCTCGAAGCAGGACTTAGAAGGTCTCGAGGAAGCAACGGACAATCTGATCTTCGATAGGAAATTGGCGCCATGGCTCACCGTGGGTTTCGCCACCATCTTCGCCTTCGTCCTGCGACCCTGGGAACAACTCAAGAGCATTGAAGGTGTTTTTTACGATGCCTTGATCGTTTGCGTGGTTCTTTTCATCTGCCTATTGGTGATCCTGAGCTGGGGAAGGTACCTTCGGATCTGGAGCAAGCTCCGGGGTATTCTGCGCGGGCTCGAACGCACGCCGTTGCGCAAGGCCTTCGATCGTTTGCCAAAGCAGGACTATTCCTGGTCGCCAATTTGGCACGGAGACACCAGTCGGCGGGCGTACCTGATCTCCGCGCGATCCGTCGAGTGTTTTCAAGCACTGGTTAACTCGAAAGGGAAAGGAGCGCCTGCCGAACTGGTCGCCTACCGCGAGAGCATGCTGGCTGTCTTTGAACGCGTGGTCGAATTGGATGCAAACGAGGAAGACAACGCGCGGTCCTATACGGTTGGCGCGCTGCAAACGATCTTCGCCTTAGCGGCCGAACACCTGCTCAGAGTGGAATTGCAAGATCGTTGGGATCGGGACACCAGTTCCGACACGCTAAACACGACGGAGGTCGCGGAGCGGCTCGCTGACGGGCCGGAGCGATACGAACGGGCTCGGCTCCTGGCGGAGGAATTCGTGGCGCTGCGGTATATAGGATTAATTCACTACGCTTCCGCGCAACTCAAGAACCTCGTTGTGCTCCTAAGCTTTGGTTTTATCCTTGCCCTCGTAGCGGTTGGATCGTACCCCTTCTTGTCCAGGCGTGAGTGTGTGTGGAGTCTCGCAGGGGTGTTCGTCATTTTTGGCATTGGAATCGTCATGAGTTTCGCACAAATGGATCGCGATGCGATTTTGAGCCGGCTTAGCGGCACAGAGCCCGGGAAGCTCGACCGCGATTTCTATTACCGAGTGGTGTCCTATGGCGCTTTGCCTCTCCTCGCCCTCTTGGCGTCTCAATTTCCGTCGATTGGACGATTTCTTTTCTCCTGGCTGCAACCTGGGCTAAACGCCCTGCATTAGAGTCTAAGCTAGGCTCTCGAGATCGAGAGTGGGTTGAGAATCTACGCCTAGCCCCGGTTTCTCTCTGTGGCTGTTCGGGGGACGGAGTTAACTCAGTGACGACCGAGGAAAAGGAAACTCAGTCTGCCACCTTCCTCCTTGGTCCCAGTTCGGTTCATCCTGCGGCGCCCTGTCCAATTTGCCCTGCCGACGCTTCCCCGCGCAAGGCAACCAATAGATTCGCGCCATCAGGGCTTCCGAGACCGGTACAGGGGTCCCATCCTGCCGCGGCGTTGTACCCTCCGTTGTTGCCAATGGAAATGTCATTCAGGGCCGCCATCACACCCTGCGAGTACAACAGGGGATTGAGAAAACCCACTGATTGATTTAAGGATTGATTGATGAGCGCAGTCAAACCAGCCCAGAGCGGTGCGACGGCGCTGGTACCCCCGATCACTGCTGAGGATCCGTCCACGAACACGTTGTAGCCGGTTGTCGGATCTGCGTCTCCCGCGACATCGGGGACGCCACGGCCCGGTTGGCCATTCGGCGAGGTTGGCACATTTGCGTTTTGCTGCCACGTTTGAGGCGGGAAGAATTGACTTACGCCGCCGCCCGTTGCTCCTTCGCCCTCTGCAAGTTCATTCCAAGCCTCCTCATCGGTGATTGTGGTTCCGTCGAGGACGAGCTTGGTGCCTCCGCAGCCCGTGATATGTGGACAGGAGGCAGGAAAGTCGACCGTCAAATTGCCATTCGGATCGCCGTCGGTAGCTCCGTTGTCTCCCGAAGCAGCGAAAACGGTGATCCCCATGGTCGCAGCATCCTGGCACGCAGAATCAAAGGCATTCATCGCCTGCTGCGTCCAGGTGTTTTCCGGTCCTCCCCAGCTGATTGAGATCACGCTTGGCTTCAGGGTTGTGTCGTGAATGGCAGTCGTCAGGGCATCCAGAAACCCTTGATCTGTGTTGGGGGCAAAGTAGACGCCGATTTGCGATCCGGGCGCGATGGCCCCAGCCACCTCAATGTCGAGCTCGACCTCGCCATCGTCTCCCGAGGGATCACCCGTTGGAGAGTTGGAGGCTCCATCGACTCCAATTGGGGTGACTTGCGGAGTGGGCAGTTGCAATTTACCGAAGAAAGAGTTCAGGTCCGCAGCAGAGTATCCTCCTCCCAATTCGAGGATGGCGATGGATTCTCCCGTTCCCGTCACACCCGTCGGAAAACTGTAGGCTTGGGCAACTTGCGTCGGATCGTAACCTGCTGATTCGGCTTGGGGCTGCCCTTGGGGCTCGAGTTGCTTGCTGCCCGCCTTGCGGACACGGAAGTGAGGCTTGGCTTGGGGCCGGTTGTCCAAACCGAAGATTCCTTCCACCGCCGTTGAAAGCCCTGACGGAATGGTGAGCGATCCCGTACGACCACGATAGGAGCCCTTGGTGGGATGTTCGTATCGGTCGAGTTTGACTTCGAACGCGCGGCTGAACGCTTCAACGGTTCCTACCAGAACCACGGAACGGCGCGCGCGATTTTCCTCCTTGACCTGAAGCCCGAATTCCGCTGCGAACCGCCGTACTTTATCCAGATCGTCCGCAGCGGCTCCGTGGGCTCTCGCGAATTCTTCCCGACTGAGGTGACGCCGGCCGCGTAGCGGAAGGGCCCCTAATCGAGCGACGTCGGGGTATGTATCCGGTTTCGATCCTCGTCTAAGAAAGATCGTCACCTCGATTTTCTCTTGTGGGTCGGCGGGGCCAATTAACTTCGCGCCCGCCATCGGCGCGCGGTCACTATGGGGCAGCCGGTACCTGGCGTCTTGAGGTGTCATGGTGTTCTCCTTTTTTGATCCGCTGAAACCGCGAGGCCGTGCCTCGCTGCTTACCCTTGGCATCAAGTGAAATTCGTGACTCGCTGACGAAGCAAGGTCTGGTCCTGCGGCGGTGGCTGCGAAGGGTCCGCAGCGCTTGTGCCTTTGAGTACAGCAACATCGAGCACTGCATCAAAGGGAAGCGTTGCAGCGCTCCCGAACATGGACTGAATGGCCGCCTGGAACACGAGAGGAGCAAACAACCGCATTACCTGAGGCGCTCCCAGGCTCAAGGACATCAACGAGCTATTGAAATCGGTAACCAGCTTGACCAGAGCGCCGGAGAATTGCGGCAGCGCCTGTTGCAGTTGCTGGCCGCCGGCCTTGCGAAGGCCTTCAAATGCGTCTTGAGCCTTGTCGAGGACTGTCTTCTCGTTCTGCAAGAGCATGCTATAGGGATCTGTGCTTTTGAGGCTCTGCAGCACGGCGCCTAAAATGGTCGAGTCGGCGTTTCGATAGAACCGCGCCGAACCTTTCAGTTCCGGGATTCCGACGAGCAAGTCTGCGATGTCGGACAGATTTTGCCCCAGGCGGGGTTCGGCAAAGGCTTGCGTAACGGCCTTGGTAAGTTGCGGATCAAGAACATCCCAAATGATGTCTCCTTTGGGGTTGGGTGTGGGCGTGTCGCCGTCAAGCGTAAAGTCGTTGAGTCCGGGTAAAGCCGTGTAAAGCAGAAAAGCGCTAATCATGTTGCTCCCGGGGATGTTCGAGAACTGCGACGGGTTGGCGCCGTAGGCCTTGAGAAGGTACTTTCGGATGCCTTCCTGCATCGCACGCGACATCGCCATGTAATCGGGCGCACCAGTCCCGTCGAGCAGGGCAGAGACCCAGTCGATGCCCGTCGTTGCGCGACTGCGGACCTGCAGATTGGTCCAGGTGTTTCCAATCAAGCCGTCGCTGGGGGTGGGATCCGTGAACTTATCCCAGTCGGCTAACCAAGAATCGAACGGGGCATGGGATGGATCAGGGCTCGAATCCCCAAATTGATTTGCAAAATATTCTCTTGCAGCCGGGCCGAAATCATAATCGAATGCGGAGCGGGTCATTTTGGTGTTTGAAGTGCCGAATGAATATCCGAAATCAACCGCTGAAACGTTAAACTTGCGAACCCCGCCGGCCTTGGCCGAAATTCCAATGGAACAACTCGCAAAGCGCTTTAGGGACGTGTTGCGCAGCATGGTTGCCGTGTCGGTGGCGCCCGCTTCGAAGAACTGCACACGGCCGCTATCACTATCTGCGAGTGTCTGTTGGGCATAGCCGCTCGCGAGGTCATCCGAGATCCCGGTAAACCAGGGCAAGTGCGTTTCGATGTGAGTGTGGCGCTCGATCGCGTGGGCCAGCGTGCACACATTCAACGTGACGCCGGGAATCGGTCCGGCGAGGATCTCGGTGAAATCTCCCTTGATGGCGGAAGCCAAAGTACCTCGAGCCGCGTCCGAGAATTGCGCATCAATGAGCGCAGATTGCGTATCCGAGGCGTTGTACGCGTAGTCCAGCGAAAAAGCATAGGTGCTGTTCAGTGCCTTGACCGTCGCGGCATAGATATCCTGGGATTTGGCTCGGATTGTCGCAATCGTTGCGTCGATTTTTGCGATGTTGTTTTTCAGATTCGAAAGGTCGATACCGAGAAACTTCGCCAGTTGCTGAGTGACCCAGACGGCAACGCCGGTGAGGTCGTTGTTGCCGAGCGCGGTCTCGAGCCCAGGAAGATTCAGGACCTTGTCCACCTGAACCCTCAGGTTTGTGAGGATATTCTGTAAGGTCGAGCCATCCAAAATACCAGCCAGTTTCGTGGCGGCAAGTCGAAAAGGCGTTAAGTCGCTGCTCTCGTAAAGATCAAAAAGCTTTCCGGCGGCGGCGGCCTCAAGATATTGGCAGATCGGATTGTTGAAAAAAGACACATCGTGAAGGAAGGAATCGAGCAGCGAACGGATGGAACTCTCGCTCATCTGAGAGATTTGTTGAACCACTTTCTGGATCGCAGAAAGATCTGGAATTTTGGATGCTGTCTTCCAGATAACGGTGGTGACTTCATTCGGCAAATCGTTCCATTTTTGCAGCAGGTTCTGCAAATCCGTGAAGGCTTGATTGACGTCGCCATCGAGACGAAGCTTTTGCAAGAATTCCGCGCCGAGAGCGTTCGCGATGTCGTGAAGATTGGAAGCTTGAAGAAATGCAATCAGATGTGCGTCATGAATCCCGAGAATCGCACGGATGAAATCATCCAGGTTCTGGGGCAGAAACGAACCCGTCGAGGGGGTCACGCTTGCGCCGGTGTGCAGAGCGAAGCCCCACCCCTTGGTCTTCCCACGGAACAAACGTAGCCGAACGCCCGAGGTGGTCGTGTCGCGATTGAGGACCAGATAGAATCTGCTAGCGAGTTGTGCGCTCAGAGTCGCCTGGAGGCCAAGCGAAATGCGAAGTCCGATGTCGCCTTCGAGATCATTGAGAGAGACCTGCTTGACCCAATTGAAATCATAGCCGGCATCGAAACCGAGGCTGGCATTGAGTTGGCCGGTGACTTCGGTGATGATCCAAGACCCCGGGGGCAAGGACCGGGAGCCATCGGCGACAGCGGCCGGCGTGCACCAGGCCTTCAGGAGTGCGAGAAAAGCATCTCGCACATGCACTGCCGGGTCCACGCTCGTGATGAAGGCGAAAAGACCGTCCGAGCTGCCGCTCACGCCGAAGGTGATGTCGACCCCCGGATCCAAGGCCATTTTCCCGGAGGCTTCGCCAGAGATATCGAACCCCCAGCACACCGCAAGAAATCGGCTCTTTCCGTCGCTCGGGAACGCAACCTTCAACTGGTTTCCAGAGGTGTCTATGAAGCCCAAGTCCGACACCAGGGTGCTCGGATTTTGGTAAGCGGCCAGTGCCGCGTTGACCGAGGCTGATACCGAAAAGCCCACCGGCACGTTGTTGACACCTGGCAGGTTGAACTCTCCGTTCGCTGAAGACTGGGCTTTCAACTGTCCGACGGTGATGTTCGCGGGCGAGGCCGGAAACGTAGCGTTTGTGACGATCGCTTGGATAATTCCCGAGTCGCCGGAAACGTCAACCGAGGGCTTCAGATCATCCAAAGAGGGAAGCGTGGTCTTCGAGGTTACAGGCTGAGCCGGAGTTGCCATAGTCGATTCTCCTGAAGTTCATTGCTGATTTGCGGAATCGGTGTGATTGACGGTCTTAAATGTGAGATAGCCGGCGTGGCTTAACGCGAAGAGCTTTAACATGTCTCCGTTAGCGGGAGGGAGTTTCGTCAGCTGGTCAAGCGGTCCGGAAAGGAGACTCCACAGGTCAGAGCAGTAGACACCGATCAAGAGGATGGTGATGAGGAACATCTGCACCTTGGAAATGTCCAGGTAAGCGGTATTCCCGACTTCGTCCCCCTCGAAGATGTCCGAGAAACTGGCCTCGCCGGCGAGGCTATTTGAATACAGTGTGCCCTGCGCGTTCTGCTGGATACTGGCGGGGGCTTCCCCCAAGGCACTACTGGCAGCGCGTAAAGCCGTGTCACTCGGGGATTTGTCTGTCTTCGTGCTTAGGATCAGGGGGGTGCCCACAAAGGACGCGGTACTAATCCCAAGAATCGCCCAAAGGTGATTGTCCACACTGACATCCAATGGGTTCGGAACATGCCCGGCAATGCGCTGCATGACAACAACGATGTATGCCGAGAAGATCACAAGAGACCAGCAGACGATCTGCAAGCGGGACAAGCTCATGAGATTGCGCTGATTGATCAGCACGCCGAGAGGCTGATGGGTGATCCAAACGCCAAGCACAAGGAAGAAACCGAGCAAAGCCCCAAGTACAACGAGCCAGCTCCAGGGACGAGACAGCCAGCTTGCGTAGGCAAACAAGAGTGAGATCACAATGAAGAAAAGGACTGAGAGAGTCTGAAAGAGTTGAGTTCTCTGGCTCAGGGGCATGGGGACATCCTTCAGGACGAAAATCTGTTCGCGGTAAGAAAAAACTGGAGCGGGAGTACGTCGCGTAGCTGATCCGTCCGGGAATCAGGACCCGAGTGGGAGAGATACTAGCGGAATGTTCAGTGAATATTCAAGTACAAAGAAATCAAAAACCTGCCTGAGGGGGATCCGCAAAGCGGCTGATTCCGGGCACCTCGCCGGAGTATTCCCGAAGTCACTGGAGCATGCCGAATACCACCACGCTGTTTGGTGTGCCGACGTAGACCTTTCCGTTCGCAACCACCGGGGTAATAAATTTATTGCCGGCGAACTGGTCACGGCCACTGGCTGCCTGATTGGAATTGTAGAGCTCAGAGCCAAGATTCATAGCGTCGTAAGCGTGCAGAACGGCTGGGTTGCCATTCTCGACGGCCCATACAATTCCCTGAGTGCTGCCATTCGAGGAAATGCTCGGGGTGGTTCCCGGATAGGGAAACTGGTTCGCGCTATGCGAGGAGGGTGAGGTGGCAAGCCTTCCGCTGGTAATCGGAAAAGCTTTGAGCGAATCGCCTACCGCACCGTAGTAAACAGTGTTGTTGAAGTACGAAGGCTTGCCAAATTCGCCTCCAGAAGGGAGTGCACCGGCAAGCAGCTGGTAGATGTTATCTGCATTCGGATTGAATTTTCCCATGTTGTCACGGTCGAGCACGTAAATGTTCGGATTGTGCTTGCCAGCCGCCACGACCAAATGCCGAGTCATGCCGCTGGCATCGACCAGGTCTGGCAGCAACAATGGTCCGCCCGATCCGAGATCGGCGTCCGCATTCGAGAGAGCGACAGTATTCGATGGCGTGAAGTAGTCGAGAAGCGTGAGCGTTGAACCAGATGAAATCTTTGCGAAACAATTTCCGCAATCGCCTTCGGTCGGGAATCCGGACCCGTTCAGGGTTGTATCGAACGTGCCGTTGCCGTTCGCAAAATAAATATTTCCTGCGGCATCGGCTGCAGGCGCTGTTCCAGCCATCCAGATGCCGCCGTCACTGCCGTTAGGCACGAGATCCAGCACGGAGGTTTGCTTCAGAGTATCAGCGCTGTAAGCAATGACCCAAGAGCTGAACACGCCGGCATCGCAGTGCGAGCCCCACGTCGTATAAATCGTGCCATTGACCTCCAAAAGGCCCGGTCGTTCATTGTACTGAGTAGGATCAAAAACAACAGTTCCGCCGGAGCTGCCTGCGCCATTGCCTGGATAGGTTGCGGTGATGGTGGTGGGTCCACCAAACAGCTCCTTTCCCGTCGTCAAGTCAAGCGCGTGAATGCGATGAAAATAATTGCCGACAGCATCTTTCGAGACGGCGACCAGGTAGATGGCGCCGCGGCCGCGATCGATAACCGGTGTTGAAGTAATGCCTATTTCCGGCGTCACTTGGTCACAACCGCGGTCGTCGCTCGGAATTTCACCAGGCGATTGTGTCGAAGTCATCCATAGGGTCTTTGGCGTGCCGCCACGCACGCTATCAGCATCAAATGCGAACACACTTCCGTGCTCGGTAACAACGTAAAGGACATTTCTTGTTCCAATTCCGGGAATCGAAACATTCGAGAGGTACAGCGGCTGCGCATCCACTTTGCCATCGACCTTGAATGCGCCGAGTTGCCCAAATTCCGTTGAGTTCACATTCGCAGGAGTAAGGGTTGTTTCGTTTGTGTTCGCGCCGGTACGCAAGTTGTCGTAGTGATAGGTGACAACGTCGATTGAAGACGGAGTTGGGGTCGGCAATGGATTCGGATTGCCGCCGGGGCTGCTGGTGTTCATCGAGCCACCGCAACCGGCTAGCAACCGCAAGGCCAGAAGAACGATGCTGACACGGAACAGCAAGCGACTCCCTACACGACGACTTACGGACCTGTTTCCACGCTGGGATTTGAACTGAGCCTTGTCGAGGGTGGGTTCCTTGCAATAGATGCTGTTAGCAGCTTCAAAACAAGACCGACGTAGTCTCATAAGAGCAAGCAAGAACCACGGGCTCAACTGATTGTCGCCCCGCAATAAGCACGTTCCATTGTTCAGCACCGTCGCCGTGTGATTTTGCCGGGCCGCCGCGGTCGTCTAGGGAAACACTGACGAGCGATCTAATAGTATAAACTTATTTTACCTGCGAAAACGGCTACGCTTGCGGGGCGCGCGGACTCGCGACCTTATCGAGGAGCGGTTATCGAGTTGGTGTATTGGCCCGCGACTAAAAGGGACAATCGGGAACGATCCCTCGACGACAGGACGCAGCGGAGGCTAGAGAACTCAGACTTGCATTGATTTTAACGTGCTTGCTTCACCTCCGAAACACGGGAACCCTTCCGTTAGTTATGCACTCCCACACAATCAATATTGGTGTATTGCGCTGCGACATCCGTCCCAGCCACCGTCTGAAACGTCACCGATGCAGCTGTAAATGCAGTTAGGCCGCCGTTAAGCGGAACTCCGGAAGTGACCAGTCGGCCGCCACACTCGGCGCGATAATTCGTGTCCGCGAAGGCAGATGGCCAGGTGATCGTGACACTACAGGCAGAACCTGCGACAGGAGCGGTCCTGCAGCCCGATGCGCTTTGTGTCTGGATCTCACCGATCACATCATCAGTGGTGTTCGCGGCGTTGCGCCAGCCAATCTTCTCGTTATTCGCCAAACGGACGAGGCCACTGCCAGAAGGATCTGGCGCGCCGGTTCGAAAAATGAAGGAGTCCGTGTGAGCCCATGAATGACCAGGGTTCCCCGAACCCCAAGTGTTGTTTGTCGAGGGACCGATCCACAGGTTGGGATTGATCTGCCATTGGTCAGCGCCTCTATCGGTCCGATAATAATGCACAATCCCTTCATCGCTTATGAACCACTGATAGTTTCCTCCATGGGAGCTGCAAAAGGCAGGCCCGGAATTTGTCAGGGTGCCGCAGGCCGAAATACCTGCCGACGGAGACCGCCATTGCACCGCTCCAAATTCCGGTTGGACGTTCGTCAAGTCAGGATTGAAGTAATAACCTGGGGCGAGAGCCTCTGTTATAGGGGGAGAAGTCCAAGTGTCGTAGCCAGCACTGGTGGCCTCGAAATGTAAGCCCTTCAAATCTCCTTTGGTAAGGCCACTCATCAGAAAAAGTGTGCCGGTTCCTGGGTTGTAGAGGTCCTCGTACTCTCCGGTGAAAATGAGGCCGGCAAACTGAGCTGAACCCTTGGCCTTTGTTAATTTGATGGAGTAGCCGCCTGGTTTGCCTCCAGTCGTATAGGCATTTAGAAAGTGGACATCCGCGATGCCATTGCTGACGAGTGGTCCCGCCGCAAGGAGAATAACACCTTCGTTGACAACCGTAGTTGATCCTGGATCGGAGGAAGAGAACTTGCAAGACAAGCAAGTAAAGTGGTCGATGTCGCCCAGGCCACCAGCGTCTGTGTGTAACTCAATGTGTGACGTGTTCATCCCGGGATGGATGCAGGTAAGTCGTTCGTTGAGGTTCCAATAAGAATGATCACCGTTGCCGGTGATTCCTGAATCGAAGTAGAAGCAGCTTGCGCCCGGATCCATGACCGTGACTGCGTCCAATTTGGTGTCAGACACGGCCGAGAAAGAAATCCCTCGGCGTCCTGTGTTTCCCATTTTGATGATGCAGCCGTGAATCTCGACTGAGGACACAGGAAACGATGCCGTGATAGCGTCTTGTGACGAAGTCAAACCAGCAAGAGAAAAGTCGAGCACTGTTCCAAACAATGGCGGCACATGCGACATGGCTAGCCCACTTTGGCACCAGATCTGGGACCCCTTTCCGGCGATGACCTGTCCGCTTAAGACGACAGTGCGATTGCCTCCGATGAACCTTAGCACTGCATAATCCGGGAGTTTTCCGCCTGCCCAGCTCGTGATATTTGTCGGGACGTCGACCTCACCGCCGCCGACCGGAACGGCTGCAAGTGCGTCTTGAATCGTGGAGTATTTGACACCGTCCACAGAGATGCGGCCAGATACGGTGGCGGATGTTTGACTAGGCGCCCTGGGCACAAGCACGACCAACACCAGCGAAAGAATGATTGCCTGTTTCATGATCCTTTAATTCGCGTGAGGAACCCTCCGAAGTCTGAATTCATCTGCAAGTGCACGTCACCCATGACCTGCTCGTACGTCCGCAGGAAAGCATATCTGATTTCACAACTGCGGAGTGTCATGTCGAAGAGTAACCTCTGATCTGTTTAATGTACCCGAATCCATTTAGCAATGGACACTGGACGCCAAGGCAACGAGTCACCAATCCAGTCGAGGAACTTGACGTGACCGGCTGAAACGGTCCCGGTAGCGGGATCATACAACTCAGCACTGGCTAGCTCCCCGCAGCAGTTGCTGGCCTCGAATAGTTACCAATGTGATAGTCCTTGTCATCCTTCGGCTGTACCTCAAGGTGTTGGCCACCCGTGAACTCGCTCGTATTTTCCGAGACACCCAATTTCCGCGTGAGTGACGTATTGCATTGATTCTCGTTGATTATTCGGAAACCATGGATGCCATCGACAGTTTGTTTGGTGCAGGTCTTATAAAACGAGTGACTCCAGAGAAACCCAGGGCCGGCCACGTCACCAATTAGCATTGGAGGCATGCCATGACGAACGATTCTAAGAATCTGTTCCTGGGGTGTCGCCTACTGGCTTGGATGTGGAGGTGGTAGCCGGAATCTTGTTACAACCTTCCCCACCGGCGTCAAACGAATGTTGCATAGTGGGCGACATTATACGGCGATCGTCCCGAATAATACTGGCAACCAGCCCGTCCTTGCTTCCCTGTTCGCGTTGCAGGCATCTCCCAGCAACC
>Ga0306920_100005132_pt1 | contig 16881 bp, 14 predicted proteins | sample flu12Cox44000170_FD_204666 | JGI IMG/M metagenome (GOLD analysis project Ga0306920, IMG submission 204666) | Lab enrichment of tropical soil microbial communities from Luquillo Experimental Forest, Puerto Rico - flux4day.12C.oxic.44.000.170 (v2)... | ecosystem: Environmental > Terrestrial >... | reverse complement strand
GCGCGTAAGTGCCGAATACTTCCGGACTCTGGGGATTCTTCCGGTGTTGGGCCGGGACTTCCAGGCTTCCGACGACCAGGTTCACGGGCCGAACGTGGTGATTTTGAGCGACCGGCTGTGGCATCGACGCTTTGCTGGCGATGCTTCGATTGTGGGACGGCAGGTCACACTCGATGACAACCTGTACACGGTCATTGGCGTGATGCCGCCCTCTTTCGAGAATGTCCTCGCGCCATCGGCAGAACTCTGGGCGCCACTGCAGTACGACCCTTCCTTACCTCCCTACGGTCGCGAATGGGGCCATCACTTGCAGATGGTCGGACGTCTGCTTCCAGGCATCAGCCGCGAGCAGGCTCGAAGTGAGTTCGATGTGGTTCTCCGGCCATGGACCCAGATGTATGCCAAGGGATATGACGAATCCGGCGGGGCACCCAGGGACATTATCGTGAATTCGCTGCAGAGCGATGTCACGAAGGCCGTAAAGCCGGCACTGCTGGCCGTCCTCGCCGCGGTCATGCTGGTGCTTCTCATCGCGTGCGTGAACGTCACCAATCTGCTGCTGGCTCGCGGTGTCGAGCGCCGGGGAGAGTTTGCTATGCGGGCTGCGCTGGGTGCCGCCCGAGGGCGTCTCATCCGTCAACTGCTTACCGAGAGCCTGTTGCTTGCCTTCCTCGGCGCAGCGCTGGGCATGCTAGTCGCAGAGTTTGGCATTCGGGCTTTGCTGGCCGTCAGTCCAGCTGAATTGCCCCGCATCGGCGCGATTCGCATGAACGCTGCGGTATTCGCATTTGCATTCGGGGTAACGACAATCATTGGGGTTGTTGTGGGATTGATCCCCTCGCGCTACGCGTTCCGCGGCGACTTGCACATCGGGCTTCAACAGAATTCGCCTCGTGCAGCAGCTGGCCATCAGTTTGTGCGACGAGTGCTGGTCGTTGCTGAGGTCGCGCTCGCTCTCGTGCTACTGGTAAGCGCCGGGTTGCTATTTCGCAGCCTCGGGCGTTTGTTCGCCATCGACCCCGGTTTTGATCCTTCTCATGTGATCTCCATGCAGGTACAAGAGTATGGTCACCGGTTCGACGACGACCGTGCTCGCGACCAGTTCTTCAAGCAGGCATTAGAGGCCGTCCGGAGTGTCCCCGGCGTCACCGCGGCGGCATTCACCAGCCAACTGCCGCTCAGTGGCGACTCTGAGATGTATGGCGTGCAGTTCGATCTGGATGGTAAAGATACAACCGATGAAGGCGAAGGCGCACTTCGTTATGCGGTGACTCCAGGCTACATTGAGACCATGCATATCGCGCTTCGTAGAGGGCGTCTTCTCAATGAGCGGGACACCGCCAGCGCGCCCCGGGTGGCGCTGATCAACGAAGCCTTGGCTCAGCGCAAGTTCCCGAATCAGGATCCTGTCGGCCGGCGCATTTGCCTTCGCTGCGATGTCGGGCCCAATCGCCCGTGGTCCACGATCGTCGGCGTAGTGGCAGATGTGAAGCAGGCGTCTCTTGCAATCGGACACGAGGATGCTTTCTATGTGCCGACCCCGCAATGGTACTGGGTCGACAACGTCATGTCACTGGTCGTGCGGACACGCGGTGATGCCGCCGCAATGGCGCCCGCGATCCGCCAAGCAATCTGGTCGGTGGACAAGGACCAGCCCGTCGTGCGCGTCGCTACGATGGAGAGCCTGCTCGCCGCTTCCGAGACTGAGCGTCACTTCGCGCTCATTGTCTTCGAGGCATTTGCCCTGGTGGGTTTGGTGCTAGCGGCTATAGGGATCTACGGAGTGCTCTCCGGAAGCGTAAACGAGCGAACACGCGAGATTGGAATACGGTCGGCGCTGGGCGCCTCACGAAAAGACATCCTCACCCTGGTAGTTCGCCAGGGTATGACCCTGACGGGAATGGGTCTCGTGATCGGCTTTGTCGCAGCAATGGCTGCCAGCCAGGCGCTCATCACGCTGTTGTTCGGGGTGTCACGGCTCGATCCGGTCACATACCTGGGAGTGATGGCGCTGCTGCTCGCCGTATCGGTGATCGCGTGCTGGGTTCCTGCCCGGCGCGCGGCAAGCGTTGATCCGGCAATCACGCTGAGGGCGGAATAAAGCGATTCTTTCAGCGGTGCGCTACTCTTGGGGCTGTCATCCTGAGCCGGCCGAGCACAGTCGAGGGACCCGGGCGGTTGGTTGTACCAACACAATGCAACCTTCGGCAAAACGCAGATCCTGGCCGGAATGCCGACCACGAGGAAGCAATCGCCGACCAGTCACCAACACCAATACAATCGTTTACCCGCCCGCGATCGCGCCGATGATAAGCAAGGGTTCTTTTCCATTGGCTATTGCGTCGGGAAGCGGAGCATCCGGCGATTCGTGCGACAAGTCCTCCTGGCAGGCGAAAAACCGCAGGAATGGCCTCCGCTGCTGCGTGACATGATCACGGATGGTCCCGCGCAGCACCGGATACAAGGCTTCGAGAGTGTCGAGGACCGAGCGCAGCGTAGCTTGGCCCTCGACCTCGAGCTTGACTTCGCCGTCGACATGCGCCAGCCTTCGCAAGTGAGCCGGAAGCTCGACTCGGATCATCGCAATGTTTGCACCTCAACCGAGAGTACGGCGGGCAGGTCGCGAACGATCGGCTCCCAGCTGTCCCCGCTATCAGCCGACGCGTACACCTGTCCGCCGGTTGTGCCGAAGTAGATTCCGCACTCGTCGAGCGAGTCGACAGCCATCGCATCGCGCAGCACATTCACATAACAGTTGCTTTGCGGCAAGCCCTTGGTGAGCGCCTCCCATTCATTGCCTCCGGTGCGGCTGCGATACACGCGCAGCTTGCCTTCGAGAGGGAAGTGCTCCGAGTCGCTCTTGATCGGAACAACATAGATGGTCTCCGGCTCGTGCGCATGTACGTCGATCGCGAAACCGAAGTCCGTGGGCAGGTTCCCGCTGACCTCATGCCACGACTCGCCAGCGTCGTCACTGCGCATGACGTCCCAGTGCTTTTGCATGAACAGCAAATTGGGCCGCAAAGGGCTCATCGCGACATGGTGGACGCAATGCCCGATCTCGGCTGTTGGATCAGGAATGAACTGCGAGCGCAACCCTTTGTTAATCGGTTTCCACGTTGTGCCGCCGTCGTCCGTGCGGAAGGCGCCTGCCGCCGAGATGGCGATGACGATTCGTTTGGGGTTGCCTGGGTCCAGGAGGATGGTGTGCAGGCACATGCCACCGGCTCCAGGCTGCCATCGCGGCCCTGTGCCGTGGCCCCGCAGCCCCGCCAGTTCCTGCCATGAGTGGGCGCCGTCGCTCGAGCGAAATAGGGCGGCATCCTCTACCCCTGCATATACCGTCTCGGGATCGGTCAGCGACGGTTCCAGGTGCCAAACCCGCTTGAACTCCCACGGATGCTGCGTACCGTCATACCACTGGTGCGTGGTGAGCGGCTTGCCGGTCTCTGGTGACGTGTCGTAGACGAATTTATTGCTCTCCCCCCTGGGAAAACCCTCCGGTGTGGTTGTCACTCCGCCCCCGGGCGTCTCCCAGGTTTTGCCACCATCGCTGGAGCGCTGGATGAGCTGTCCGGACCAACTGCTGTTCTGCGAGGCATATAAGCGGTTCGGATCGGCGGGGGATCCCTTGAGGTGATAGATCTCCCAACCGGCAAAAAGGGGACCACTGACGTCCCACTTTTCACGCTTTGCATCCGCGGTCAGGACAAATGCGCCTTTGCGTGTGCCCACCAATACACGTACTTTGCTCATTCGCACTCCTTCCTACCCGTCTTGCGGGGGGTGCCAATATTACGACGATTGATTGTGATCAAGATCGACATTGCTAAAAGCAAAAAATGCGCCGCGTGATAAGACGAAGCCTCATCTCCCTTCGCACAACTTACCATCCAGGGAATTGCAAACCGCAGGAAGAATTTTTGTCACGCCAACCCGCCGGTGCCTTGTCCGCGGCCAGCATACCCAGAGTCATCATAGCCGTGATCTTGCTGCCAAAACAGTGCTCGTAGAACTGAATGCCGCTGCACATGGACGGTTCCAAAGAAAAAAGGGATTCAATTGCACCAAGCACCACTCCAGTAAAGGTTGAAAGCATTGAAACATCGCACCATTTTCAGAACGAAACACCGAGTTGTCATCCCGAGCGAGGATCGTACTGTCAGACGTCAGGCCCAGGTTTCGCCATACGGAAGCATGATCCGAGTCGAGGGACCTGTTGTAGGGCGACCCAAAAACAGGTTTTTGATTCTGCGAACTGGGTGTTCACGCGCACCGTCTTGCTGCCCTCGAAATGACGTTGAAATGTCACATCAAGCGCAAGGATATGCAAGTTTTTCCATAGCTGTGGCTAACAAAACGTTTCAGGCTTGTGCCAATAACTAAGGCCATTGCCACTCTCCCGATTTCAGCTGTAACGGGGTCGGGTCCCGTTCTCCCCAGCGGCGGCGAACCTCCGCCAGCACTTTTTCACGCTCCGCCGCCATCCCTGCAACAAGTGCGCAAGGCGCATCAGTATTTTCGTGCCGGGCCGCCCAAACGAGGAGCTCCAAGATCACCGGCGCCAAGTCGATCCCCTTTTCCGTCAGCCGGTAAATGACCTTTCGCGCGTCCGTCTGCCCGGCCTCGGCAGTGATGATCCCGTCCGCTTCGAGCTTATGCAGACGGTTGGCGAGGATGTTGGTGGCAATACCTTCGCCCGACTCCTGGAACTCCTTGAATGAATGGAGGGCGCGCACCATCAGATCACGAATGATCAGCAACGACCACCGGTCCCCGAGCCTTTCCAGGGAAATGCTTACCGGACAACCAGAGCGTCGTTGCGCGTTGCGCTTGCCAGGCACAATCCGAAGACAATACCAAAGATAACTTGCAAACTGCAAGTTAATAGCCCTGGGCATCTTGGGATGGATCATCCTCGTTTGGCAAGAGCGCGGCACGCAGGAGTGCTAACCCAGGGCAACCTTGATCTGCGCCGGAACTTGCTGCTTGCCAAAGGTTGACGTCAGCAATCGAGATGCGCAGTCAACTCACTGTTACGAATGAGCAATAAGGCCAGGTGATAGGTCGAGACGCGCGTAACCTCGGCGTCGTCACCGCCGCCGAGTGCTTGCCCTTTTTACAGTGGGCTAGCGCACTTTCGTATTCTCCGGTGTCGAATTCGCAGAGGCTGAGGAAGTTCCATGCAGCTCCAACTTGCGGCGGAGCTGCAACACTCTTTGGAAGCTGACGATGGCCTCAGAGTAATGGTCGCTGTCGTACTGGACCGGGGTCAAGGTACTCCTGGAAAAAAGAGGGAGCCAAGGTACCACCAGCCTTCTGTCCACGTCGGGCGAATGGCTAACGCCCGCTGATAGTCGTGAATGGCTTCCTCCGGCTTACCGGCCTGTCGTGCCGCTGCGGCCGAGGTGGCCAAGGCTTCGAACCCATCCGCAGAATTGGAGGCGGGCTTGGCCTTGTGTGAGAGAAGCGCCAAGCAAATCACGAGAACGGCCGACGGTAGGCGTCGTGCCAGGTTTCCGAGACGTCGATTGAAAGGTATGGAGCTGGTGCATACGTGGGCGGATTTGTCCGGCAGAATAGCACGAATGCTGAACATCTTTACTAGGAATGGTAGTAGCTGGAGAGAGTCAGTAGCCTTCAAAGATAGGTGTTGGCGCTAATAAGTCCGATTCGTAGTATGAACTTGCCTTTCAAAGGGCTGCGAGCCCGATTTTCAGTCCTTCTTTTCTGCATGCTCACCCAACTCGCCGGTTCGAGTCTTTACGCGCAGAATCCGCGCGGGTCATTGCAGGGAGAAGTTCAGGACGCCGGTGGCGCAAGGATTGCATTGGCCACCGTGACTGTTTCTAACCATGACACCTCCGTCGTGCGTAGTGCGCGCACCAACTCGCGCGGAGAGTTTCGGATTGACGACCTCGCTCCCGGCCGCTACCAGGTTGTGGTGGGAGCCGCAGGATTTGCCGACGCCAATTCCGACGTCAAGATTTTAGTTACCTCGACACGCGACATGATGGTGACCCTGCAACCTGGCTCGGCACACGAGACGGTTACGGTGAGCGGCGAAGGTTCTTCCGTTACTACCGAGCCGTTCGATACCACCCGCACCGTGCAGGAGGGAATTGTGACCGCCCAGGACCTGGGCGACATTCCGCTGGCGGCGCGAAGCTTCGCCAATATTGCCTATATGGCTCCCGGCACCGAGCCCGTCGAACCTTCCGACCCCACGAAGGCTCGCATTACGGCGGTGTCCTTCGGAGGCAGTTCCGGTCTGAATGTGAAGCTTTCGGTAGACGGCGGCGACAACACCGACGACTACATTGGCGGGTTCCTGGAGAACTTTTCCCCCGACTCGATCCAGGAGTTTGCGGTTCAGACGTCGCAGGAATACGCCGACACCGGGCGTACGGTCGGTGGCTCCGTGATCATCAGCACCAAGCGCGGCACCGACCAGTGGCACGGCAACGCGGAATTCTACGAGCGCGCCGCCGCTCTGAATGCTCGCTTTCCTATCGATAATCCGGCACCTCAGCCCAAGCAGCCATTCTCGCGGCAAAACTACGTTGGTGCAATCGGCGGCCCGCTGAAAAAGCGCAAGCTGTGGCTGTTCTCCTCCTTCGAATACGTAAACGAGAATGCCAGCATCAACTACAGCCCTGACAGCCTTGCCCAGTTCAATGCACTCTCGTCGCTTGCCGCAGAAGGACTAATTCCCGGTGTGAGCTCGATACCAGTTCCCAATTACACCCGCGTTCCCTTCAATGACTATCTCGGCACCATTCGTTTCGACTGGACGCAGTCAACCCGTTCGCAGTGGTTCCTCAGGGGAGCCGTGGACAGCTATCTCACCAACAACAACCTGGTGCAGCAGGCCGCCTTGCCCTCCACGGGCGTTACAACCCATGCCAATTACTTCAACGTGGTGTTGAGTAACCAGTACAGCTTCACCTCAACCTGGCTTGGGTCGTTTACTTTCACCGCGTCGACGCTGAACAATACCCAGGCACGAAACTCCCATCTCGGTTTTGCGCTGGCCTTCCCATTCAGCTTAACCTCTTCTACGATTTCTGGATTTGAAACATTCGGCGACCAGCAATTTGTTACTCCGATAACCGCTTTTCCAGTTACGCGCAAACAGGACAAGTACCAGTTCCGCTATGACGTGAGCCATGCCTCGGGCAGGCACGCGCCCCGCTTTGGCATCGACTTCATTCATGAACCGGTACTCAGCGGAGCGCTCTCAGGAACTGCCCAAACCGTGAGCATCTTCCCTCTTAACCCGACGAACTACCTCGCCAACCCGGCGCAATTTTCCGGCGACCTGGTATGCGCCGCGAACGCCACTCCAGGGACTCAATGCATCGATAAGCCAGCCAGCAATGGGAACTTCTCGCAGAACGTTCAGCGGTTGGGTTTCTACGCACTCGATTCCTGGCGCGTCACTCCCAGCCTTACCGTCAACTATGGCTTGCGCTATGACACGACCTTTGGACTGTTCACGGCCTCTGGCCGCAGCCAGCTTGATAATCCGGCGCTCGCAACCCTGAGCACACTGCAAATTCCGCTGGTCAACGGAGTACCGCACAATTACCGCACAGCTTTCGGGCCGCGCCTGGGGATTGCGTGGGCGCCCGGCAAAGAGAACCTTGTACTGCGGGCCGGCATTGGCTTGTTTTGGAACGATCTCGCGCAGAACGGATGGGTTGCCGCATTCCAAGCAGTCAACGAGCCACCCGAACCATGCCACCGGCCCAGCGACCCGGGTTGCCTTGCTGGAGCCGCCAATGGTGGCGCGGGTGCGCTTATCGATCCGAACTATCACACTCCCTACGCGCTACACGCAAGCGTGGGCGCGCAATATGCCTTAGGCCCGAACTGGACCTTGGGCGCAAACTGGATTCACGAGGAGGGAATGCATGCGTACCGGGCTTATGACTACACGCCGGGCTACAACCTGTTTTCTCCGCTGTATCCCCCCGATCCCGTGAGTCAGCAGGCTAACGTTCCGGATATCTCGCTATACAAGACAGACAATCACTCGAGATATGACGCACTCGCGGTTCACCTGCAGGGAAACGTGTCACACTGGTTCAACCTCACCGCGAACTACACCCTCGCCAGCGCATCGACCTGGGGCTGCACCGTCGGTGAGCTCTTCGACTACGTCAATGGCGTCTGCAATCCGCTGAATGCCTTTGGACCGGGCGACTATGGACCTTCCGGCGAGGACGTGCGCAATCGTTTTGTTCTAGCCGGAGTGGTTTATACACCCGGAGGATTCCAGCTTTCGACGTTGACACAACTTGAGAGCGCTCGCCCCCTGACCCTGATCACTCCGGTCGACGTGAACGGAACCGGCGATTCGGCCAACGACCGTGCGGTGGTGAATGGCGTACAGACCACGCTCGACGAGTTCCGCGGCACACCCTATATGCAGGTCGACCTCAGGGTGGCGCGCCCTTTCAAGGTCAGGGAACGCTGGTCGGTAATGCCGTTTATCGAATTCTTTAACCTCTTCAATCGCAACAACCCCGGCAACAACTACGTCACCGACATCTCGGCCTTGCCGAATCCGGTGAACAGCTTGTACAACGCGACCGCAATCTGCGGCAACGGCGGTTGCGTGCCAATCAGGAGCACCAGCCAGTTGCTGGTTCCCGCCGGCGCCCTGGGCGATTTTTTCGGCCCAGGCACTACTGTTGGCATTGCCTTCGCAGCCCAGATCGGTGTGCGGGTAACCTTCTGATATGGAGTGACCTGTCAAGTACTAAATCAGGAGATTTTTTCGTTTCGCACTTTTTCTTCTTAACCAGTCGAATCGCAGTCGGTGCCGCGGCTGGAAATCGGCTAAGGCGGTGAATCATGCACCGTCCAGAATGTAATTTCTTTGTAGCAGGTTTTCGACTACAGTCTGGACTATATGGCTGTTATTGCACTTCGAAGGTACGCGTATGCCGAAGAACATCGTGGTTTGCTGCGACGGTACCGGCGATGAATTTGGGGACCAGAAGTCCAACGTCGTCAAGCTCTATCAGGTTCTGGCCTGCGATGCCTATCAGATCGCTTACTACCATCCGGGTGTGGGTACAATGGGAGCTCGTAGTGCTCTCACCGGAGTTTCCAGATGGTGGACTCGCATACTCGGCCTGGCATTCGGCTATGGGCTCGCCGACAACGTAGCCGACGCGTACGAGTTCCTGATGAGAACATTCAGGCCGGGCGATCAGGTGTACATCTTCGGCTTCAGCCGCGGTGCGTATACCGCGCGTGTCCTTGCCGGCATGTTGCACATTGTTGGGCTACTTTCCGAGGGTAATGAAGCCTTGATCCCCTATGCGATCCGGATGATCAAGAAGAAGAAAGTTGATTTTGGGATTGCAGCTCAATTCAAGGCAACTTTCTCGCGCCCGTGCACGCCGCATTTTGTCGGTGTCTGGGACACGGTGAGCTCGGTGGGCTGGATCTACAATGCAGTACATTTTCCATTCACCAGGGCGACGAACAATCCTGACCTTCAGATCGGGCGCCACGCGCTGTCGATCGATGAGCGACGTGCGTTCTTCCGGCAGAACCTGTTTGGCGCACCTGCGAATCCCCGGCAAGACGTACAGGAGGTTTGGTTTCCCGGAGTGCACTGCGACGTCGGCGGCGGTTACGCAGAGGCGGAGAGCCAGCTGTCGAACATCGCTTTGCGATGGATGTTATCCGAAGCAGAGATTGCCGGCCTGAAGGTGAACCAGCAAAGGAAGCCGGAACTTCTCGGAACCGAGGCACCCTGTGGTGCCCCGGACCCCGCTTCGGCAAATCAACATGAATCGCTTCAGGGTTTTTGGTGGATCGCCGAGGTCTGGCCCAAGGTCGTGCACAAGCTTACGCCCGAGGGCGACTGGAAAGCGTCGCTGCGCTTCAACTTCGGCCGGCGGCGCTTTATTCCTGATGGCTGTCTCGTCCATGAATCGGTGGAGCAGCGGCTGGCTGCCGCGAAGCCTCCTTACAAGCCGAGCAACTTGCCTCAGCTGCGCACAGTCGTGAAGGATCGACCACGGATCAAAGCGGCAACCTCTTAGACCGTGCGTTTACGTTCCGCCTTCACGCGTTCCACGTAACGCAAGGTTCGTACATCAACACGAATAGTCTCACCCGGTCCGATGAACAGCGGCACCCGGATAACGATACCATTGTCGAGCGTGGCTTCCTTCCAGGTGCTGTCCTGCTGCGCATGCGCAGCTGGAGCCGTGTCGGCTATCTTGGCCTCGACGACGTCCGGCAGGATCACGCTGATCGGCCTGCCTTCAAATAATTCCACCGGGACCTGTGTGCCCGATTGAAGGAACTGCTCCCCGCTTCCCAGGATTGCGCGAGGAACCTCAACCTGTTCGAAGGTTTCAGGGTTCATAAAGGTGCAGCTTTCATCGTCACTGAACAGGAATTCCATGGACCTGCGTTCGAGCCCCAACTCTTCGAATCTCTCCTGGGGCCGAAAGTGCGGCTCCCACAAGCGGCCCGTGTTGACGTTGCTGAGCTTGGTCTTCACCACTCCGCCCAGCTTCGCTGCTCCCGCCTTGGCGTCGACTTCGAGAACCTTGTATACGTCGGCCTCGACCCGGATGACCATGCCTGCTCTCAACTCGGACGCACTCACCATAAGGGCTCCTCGCCAAATATCTTCAGCCTCATCCTACTGCCAGGCAGTCATGAGAATCACGTGCTTTGATACTCCCGGGATCGTGGCAGCGAATTCTTCCACGTCGAAGCCTGCGTGTCCGCCGTCACAGACGTGGCCTTGCTCAGGGCGTTAGCCTGAGAAGTAACTGGGGAGGTGTGCCATGGCAACACCCTGGGCGCAGCGTTACGCGCAACGTACGCAGACCGTCAAGAGCTCTATCATCCGTGAGTTGCTCAGGATAACCCAACGTCCGGAGGTGATTTCCTTCGCCGGCGGCTTGCCTGCGCCAGAAGTATTTCCAGCCGAGCGCTTTCGGGACGCTTGCGAGCGTGTCCTTTCAACCCAGGCCGCCACGGCATTGCAATACGGGCCGACCGAAGGCTACCGGCCGTTGCGTGAGTTCATCGTTGCACAGATGGCACGCTACGGAATCATTGCGACAGTCGACAACGTTCTCATAACATCCGGATCGCAACAGGCTCTTGATCTTATCGCCAAACTGCTGATCAATCGTGGCGATCGCATTCTGACGGAGTGTCCCTCGTACCTGGGCGCGCTACAGGCGTTTTCGGTGTTCGGGGCCCAGTATGTGACAGTTCCCGTAGACGATGAGGGCCTGCAAACCAGCCAGCTCGAGTCGGCCCTGCGTTCTGGTCCGAAGTTCATGTACATCCTGCCCAACTTTCAGAATCCCAGCGGCGTGACCCTGTCGCGGGAACGGCGCGAGGAACTGGTCTGGCTCTCTGACAAGTACGGAATTCCCATCATCGAAGACGATCCGTATGGCCAGCTGCGTTACGAGGGCGACCACATCTCACCGATCGTAATGCTCGATCGCATGGCACAGGAAAACGGCGGGGAATACCTGCTGGGAAATGTGATTTACCTGAGCACGTTCTCCAAGGTGATGGCTCCGGGGCTGCGCCTGGGCTGGATTGTGGCTCCGCCGGAGGTGATCGGCCGGTTAGTGCAGCTCAAGCAGAGCGCGGACCTGCACACCAGTATGTTTACCCAGATTGTGGCGTTTGAAGTGGCGCGCGACGGTTTCCTTGATGAGCATGTGAAGACGATCCGCAGGGTCTACCGTGAACGGCGCGACGCCATGCTGTCGGCGCTTCGTGAATGCTTCCCGCTCGAGATTACCTGGACACAACCCCGAGGAGGCCTCTTCCTGTGGGTAACTTTGCCGGGCGAGATCGACTCGGCGGAGCTGCTCAATGCTGCCCTGCGACAGAATGTGGCGTTCGTACCGGGCGACCCATTCTATCCCGAGGGCGATGCCGGCTCGCATATGCGGCTGAACTTCTCGAACGCCACGCCCGAGCAGATTCGAGAGGGCATCCGGCGGCTATCGATCGCAGTTGAACAGAAGCTGGAGACTCTACAGCGAATTCCGGCGCTGGTGTAGACGCCGAACGGGCAGATGTCAGATGCGCGGCGGTTCTTTCCTGAAGCGGCTGAGACCTGGACAACGGCGCGATTGTTGTTAGGGGAGCCAGCGGTCACGTGGTGCGGTTTCGTTCCAAAGAGACCTGCAAGCTGCGGCCGCTGGTCGTGTTAGGGTCTGGACCGCCTGACCATTCACAGAACGCCGCCCTGCGTGGGAAACGCTGAGGGGACATTGCTGCGGCTTTTCTGAGACAAGTACCCTCCGCGCCTTCGGATAACGTCCGGCCGCAGCTCCCCAAGGCTCTTGTCGGATCTCCTGTGTTCCGACTCAACTCTTTTTCGAGGTTACGGCAAAGAAAGCAGCGGCCTCCTGCTCGACGTGCTTGCCGCCGCATTTCGGGCACGTAATCTGCTCTTTCTCATGCTCTGGCAGGGTCAGCACCTTTTCAAAAGCGGTGTGACAATCCATACAAACGTAATCGTAAACCGGCATGACCGCCTCCTGCGGAAGACGCGTTGGGGAGATTGTAATGCGGTTTCCCTGCCAGTGGCCTTGGGTTTGTTAGAAAAAATTTGCCGACTCCCGGATCGAGAAGCCGCAACTCTCGCCCGTAGCTCACCCCACCCAGGCTGCTTAGAGCGCCTGGCGAAGCCCTTCTTCAGGACAATGAGTTCCCTAGGTTCAACGCTTTAGGAGGTAACACGCAGGCCGAACGCGATCTGTCGAGGAGCCCCAAGCGACCAGACCCCGGTACCGACACCAACGCGAGTCTACGCTGTGGCTCTGGTGCGTGGTTCCGTTAATCTGTCCCGCGGCGCCCGTTAGCTGGTCCTATGGGTCCAGCGAAGACCATCGAGGGGTTGCGAGAGTACATCGCTGCATTTCTCGACCTGAATCTGCGGAGTAAGCCGACGAGTCACCTCCAGACCGGATCGTCGCCGGAATACCCCGATGTGGTTGTGACAACACGAGAGCAAGCCTTTTGCGGCCAGCCGTAGGCCAGGCTCTCAGCAGGAGTAAACAGTGTCTTTACACCGCGAAAAGGAGGCAAAAAGCGGAATCAAGCAACGTCATGAAACGAAATGTTGCTAAAGATTTGGTCGTTTCGGCCGAGACGTCAGGCAATCTTGAGAAAAACCATGCCGTAGTGCGACGGCACGATGATGGTGTGAGACTCGCCGTCCGATCGGACAGTGAGATCAAAACTTGTCTGGCGAATGTCGTCGTCAAGCATTTCGCGGTAAGTGCCGGCCTTGGGGAAGGGAAGACTGATGCTCGAGGCACTGTCGCCAAAGTTCAGGAATACCATTACGAACTCCTCCGTGTGGGTGGCATCGATGGCGGCGTGGCGGTGGTACGCGAGTATCGCTGTGCCCTGAAGCGATTGCTGGTTGTAGAAAAACGAGTCGCGGCTGCGCAGAGCGCGAGAACTTCTGCGTAGAGTTCCCAGCCGGCGATACAGACGGATCAAAGCTGAACCCGGATCGTCATAGAAAAATTCCCAATGCGTATCCCGGCGCAGTCCTACGCGGGCACTTCCGTTGCTGGGCAGCGGGTAGTTATCAGCGAACTCCTGCCCTTCCCACAGCATGGGGATGCCCTGGGCCGTATAGAGCGCAATGGCGTACGGCTGCAGTCGGTAGAAATTGTCGCGATTGCCTGGCGACAGCGTGTCTGACCCTTCCGTACCGGTGAAGACGATCAACTGGCTGTGATCATGCGATTCCAGGTACTGAAACGGTGAGACCGGCATCTCAACAGGGTTGCCTTTCGCATCCTCGACTGTCTTGGTCAGTGGATAACCCATCCAGTTCACGTCCAGTAAGTGCGCGAAGGTTTCATCAATCGAGCTGGCAGCGACCATGCCCTCCGATTTGTTCAACAGGTCGTCCTGCCATGCGGCGTTACTGTAGGTACTGGCAAGCACATCGCGGGCCTTGTACAACGCTTCGGCAACCTGAATGATGCGACTGTAGCCACTTCCTGCCTGGCGGAAGCGGTCAATTCCCAGGGAGAACTTGTAGGTGTCATAGGCGAGCTTGGCGTAGGCGGTATCGGCAGGGGAGAAGTAGTAATCCGTGACTTCGTCGTAGCGGAAACCGTCCACATGGTATTCGGTGAGCCAGGTTTGATTGGCGACCTGAAAGTAATCCTGCGTGAAGGTCTGGGAAAAGTCGCACCGCGGTCCAAAGAGGCCCATGGCGCCGATCATCGGACTTGCGACCGGCGGCGCTCCCTGCGTCTGGGCCACACCTTGGTACACAAGGCTGTAGGGAAAGCTCGGGTCGACGTGCTGGTACACCACATCGAGAATCACCGCCACGCCGCGCCCGTGGCAGGCGTTGATGAGCTGCTTCAGCCCATCCGCGCCACCAAAATGCGCGCTAGGAGCGAAGTAGTGCAGGGGGCCGTAACCCCAGTCGAAATCCACTTTGTGGCTTGTGACGGGCATCAGCTCTAGACAGTTCACACCCAGACTTTGCAGATAGTCGAGGCGATCGATGATGCCGCGAAACGTGTCATTGAATTGCGCGGTGTGCAGCTCGTACACGATGAGGTCGTTGAGCTCGGGTGTCTTGTAGCCAGAATCGCTCCAGGCGAACGGCGCTGTGTTCTTCGCCAGCGTGAATGCGGAAAGGCTGCCAACGTCGGTGGCGCGCGCAAACGGGTCCGTGAACCACTTGGTCACGACATTCTTCGGCTGCTCGTCGGGAGCAGCCCAAAGCAACTGATAGCGGTAGAGATAGGTTCCTTCGTTTCCGAAGTTCGTCTCGGGAACCGGGTTGATCGGAACCTGGGCGCTCCACAAATCGAGCGCCGAGCCTTCCTGCCATTGCAGCGGAAAATCGCGTGGAGGAATGGCAGGATTAAACCTGTCATTGCTGTGGATCACTCGGACGATCACAGCGAATCCGTCGCTGGCCCGCAATCCGGGCAGGTAAACTCCGAACTGAACTGTGAAGCGACCAGAGGCATCGAGCGTGGGAAAGGCGCCCACTTCAGAGAGGTTGATCATCACGTAACTCCACGAAGCAGTTCAGGGTAATCGAGCCGGAAGCGAAAGGCCATGAATCTCTCATCCATCGCTCGCGCCGGGTGAAGTTGGTGCATGATAAGCCCGGGCTTAACCTGGCAGATCGTCATGTGCACCATCAGAACTTCATTGCTCCCGCATTGATTGTCCTCCGGTCATTCTAGCTGTAAATTTTCTCGGGTTTTCGAAAGTACCACCAGGACGAGCAACACCGATGGTGTAGCCGAGACAACCGAGGACAACAACACCAAATACTCCCGGAACACCACCACACCACCCAACACTATGACACCTACCACTCCATAACGGTCGTTGCCGGCAGCAAGGTTTACATGGCCAGTGAACGATCGCTTTTTGCCTGGTCGAAGCCAGCCAACATTACTGTGGGGGAGATGAAGTTCGCGGTCGAGAAGAACACCATCTACATTCTCGACGATGATGGGAAGCAACATAAGGCTCGCATCAAGAAGGTCCAGACAAAGCAACCCAGTTCAGGGAGGCAATTAGAGGCGAAGTGCGGAAGTTGCTCCTGGTGGGATTTGCGTTTCTGGCTATCGCAACCGCCTGTCCCGCTCGAGCTCAATCGTCGTGCGGTGAGCCCCAAGAAGCCTGATTACTTCGAGCCTCTTACTGACGAGGAGGGGAAGCGCTATACGCTGACCCTGGGACCGCTTGGCACCTGATGGGACATCTTCAGCCGGTCAAATGCTCCGACGGCCCTGGTACATCTAGCGTAGCTACTTGGGGCGGACACCGGCATGTGCCCGCTAATGGACTCATGGAGGGTCCACGCTAGAGCGTGCAGGCCTCATGCTTGCAATCACATTGTATTTCGGTTACCTTTCGTTCTTGCGCATCGTGACAGTAGGTGCTGCAGAATTTCTCACCTTCTCCCACTTGGCAATTGCACAGGGTGTGCGCGCACTTGTTACTGGTTGCGTCGGCCATTTGTGATCTCCTCAAACAGATGATTCGGGGATGCAATTCCCAGGCATGTGCGCCGATTGTACTACCAGTCGCGCCGGCAAACACGTCACCTGTCTTTCTGAAGTCCTGGCGTAGACAAGTTCTCTCGACCTCCACTCCCGGCAGGCCGGAGGCCTGAATTTGCCTACGATTCGGTCTGCCTTCGGGTGGAAGCCATCCCTCCACCCAAGAGTACGCCTTCTTACGGCACGGTAAGCGTAGCGTGCCGGTAGCTCCACTGGACGTTGCTGTGATGGTTGTCGTTCCAGAGGAGATCGCGGTCACGAATCCAGAAGTGGAAATGGTAGCGACGGCGGCATCGCTGGAGCTCCAGGCTACGCTCGTTGTGACACTGCCAGTGGACCCATCCGAGAAGGTCGGCGTGGCGGTGAATTGCTGCGAGGTTCTGCTGGACATCGCGCTGTTCTGGGAACTGACAGTGATGCTGGTGATCGTCTTGTTGCTCACGGTCAGACCAGTAATCGCAATCACGCTTCCCGACTGCGCCTTGATGATCGTTGTGCCAAAGGTTGAACCTGCGGTGGCCAGGCCAGTGCTGTTGATGGTGGCAATGTTCGTGGACGAAGAGCTCCACGTAACCTGGCTTGTAGCGTCGACCTGGGTGTTATTGCCGAACCTAGCCGTAGCACTGCATTGCTGCGTGGCGCCCGGTTGCAGCGTTGCATTAAGTGGAGAAACCCTGAGTGCGGCGATCGTGTTCACACCCGGAAAAACCCCGCCACAACCGTCAGGCGTGCCTCCGCGAAAATTCCGAAAACCATGAGAACACCAAAAAACCAGCTGTTGGCTGTTAAGCCGGCGGCG
>Ga0306920_100005131_pt1 | contig 16885 bp, 9 predicted proteins | sample flu12Cox44000170_FD_204666 | JGI IMG/M metagenome (GOLD analysis project Ga0306920, IMG submission 204666) | Lab enrichment of tropical soil microbial communities from Luquillo Experimental Forest, Puerto Rico - flux4day.12C.oxic.44.000.170 (v2)... | ecosystem: Environmental > Terrestrial >... | reverse complement strand
ACTTCGGGGAGATGGCACTCATCGACGAGTCCTACACTTACCGCTCGGCGAAGATCACCGCTGAGACGGAGCTGCACTGCCTGATGTTCCCCAAATGGGACTTCCGCCCCTTCGCCATGAGCCACCCCCAGACGGCGTGGGCCCTTCTCGAGATGATGGTGCAACGCCTCCGGGACGCCGAGAACCGCTAGGTAAGGAAATCGCTCGCGCGATGCGGATCGAGACCGTCATCGGCGCCGCCGTGATCTGCGCTGCCCGCCCCGCCTGCCCGGCGCGGAAGAACTCGGGGCCACGGATGTAGCAGGACCGGACGCGCCCGAGCCCGTTTTGTGCATGACAGACGTGCCCAGCCATAACGAGCAGAACCGCCGCGTACTCTCACCGGCATAACACGCATGAGTGCGCACTGGCAGGTCGGCCCCCGCCACGCAGAACACCCGTTCCGGCGCGGGTAACGGCGCCACTCTGATGACCCAGGTTGCCGACCATATCGGCGGCTACGCGCGGGCCCGGAAGGATGCCGCACGGCTTGGTGTCGACACGGCGATTGGTGTGTCAGTTTGAATGAATATTCGTTGTTGCCCAGTACTGGCTGTGCCGATGGCGCCATGCGCTGTGCCCCGGATTGTCCGGATCGCCTCCCCGCGCGGCAGCGCTAGCTGGGACGATGACCTCAAGTATTGCCGTGAGGAATGCGCACTACGGAGGCTCGCGACCTTGACCGACGCGGAATGGGGCGGTCCGCCCGACCACCAGGATGCACTGCCCGAGCCTGCGCAGGCGGCCGGGTGGGAATGGGAACTGGATGCCAACGGCGTGCCGGTCCAGAACCAATCAACGACCGCGAGCGCCGCACGCGGCCGGCGCTTGCGCTCTGACATGCGCCGGACCCTGCCGCCGCGGCCGGCCCCGCACGCGGCGGTGATCGCCTGCATGGACTCCCGGCTCAAGATCTTCGAACTGCTCGGCCTCGGGGACGAGGAGGCGCAAGTGATCCGCAACGCGGGCGGCGTGGTCACCGACGACGTGATCAGATCGCTGGCGGTCAGCCAGCGGCTGCTCGGCACCACCGAGATCATCCTGATCCATCACACTGACTGCGGCCTGCAGAAGATCACCGACGAGGAGTTCACGCGCGAGATCGAGGAAGAGACCGGCATCCGGCCGCCATGGGCGGTGCAGGCGTTCACCGACGCGGCGCGGGACGTCCGCGAGTCGATCCGCCGGATCAAGGCCAGCCCGTTCCTCCCGCGCACCGACAAGATCCGTGGCTTTGTCTTCGACGTCACCACGGGCAAGCTCGACAAGGTGCACTAATCCCAGCGGCTTGCCGCCTGTCCGGCACTACCAGCGACAACGCCAGCTATATCACTAAGTGCTGCTGGAGTACCAAGCCAGCCGCGCATAGCGGGTATTCGCGCTGGAGAATCGGATCATCGCCTTGTCGGTAGTCGTGCGATCCCAGCTTCGATCCCACGATGTCAACGGCAGCCGAAAACTGATCCACTTCCGCGCCGACATTGGATCAGTTTTCACGTGCCGCCGACACCGCGTGGTGATCAGGTGCAGATGGCGCGCGTCGCGCCCATATCCGCCAGTTCTGGCGGCTCCCCTGGAGGCCACGCAGCATGGTGGGCGGGAGCGGGCTTCGTCAACGCTGCAGGTCTGCGTCAGACAGGTCGCGGCGGCGGATGCTGGCCGGGCGCGGCCCGGCGCGCCTGCAAACGCGGCCCAGGAGAAGACAGGTCAACAAGAGAACTCCACCGGATCAGGAGCATGATGAAACCCGCCCGGGCGGGTTTCAGGCGGCCCGGCCGCAGCAGAACAGGAGCGCACAGGCCGCCAGTGGCCTGCCGAGCTGGTCAATACCGGCCGCGCCAATCCGCACCTGTCACTAGCCAACAGGGAGGTCATCCGATGAACACGGCAGTGTCAGCCGATGGAACCACGATCGCGTTCGACCGGTACGGGGACGGGCCGCCGGTCCTCATGGCTGGGGGCGCATTCAACACCCGGGCCACCACCGAACCGCTCGCCCGGGCGCTTGCGCAACGCTTCACGGCGCTGAACTATGACCGCAGAGGCCGGGGCGACAGCGGCGACACCACGCCGTACGCCGTCGAGCGGGAGATCGAAGACATCGGCGCGCTGATCACCACGGCCGGCGGATCCGCGTCGATGTTCGGATATTCCTCCGGGGCCATTCTCGCACAGCGGGCGGCGGGAAGCGGCCTGCCGATCACCCACCTGGTCCTGTACGAGCCGCCGTTCCGCCCCGACGACAGTTACCCGCCCCCGCCCGCCGGCCTAGGCGAGCAGGTCGCCGCGCTGGTCGCGGCGGGCCGCCGGGGCGACGCCGTGGAGCTATTCCAGATCAAGGCGATCGGCATCCCTGAAGACGTAGTGGCGCAGATGCGCCACGCGCCGTTCCGCCCCGGCCTGGAGGCGATCGCGCACACCCTCGCCTACGACGCGGCGATCTGCGGCGACCTGTCCCTGCCGGCTGGGCTGCTCGCTTCGGTCGCGACACCCACGCTGGTGATCTGCGGCGAGCAGAGCGTGCCCATGTTGCGGGCAGCGGCTCGGGCCGTCGCCGACGCGCTGCCCAACGGGCGGCTAGCCAGCCTGCCGGGCCAGAGTCACGACATCAACCCAGAAGCCACCGCGCCGGTCATCGCGGACTTCCTCACCAGCTAACCCGGGCATGGCACCTGCCCCGGCAGGCCCGGCACCCAAGGAACGGCAGAGCAGGTCCATGGACACAGCCAGGAGCCGCTGTCGGGCGGCCAGCGCCGTCATCGAGTGTGATCCGATCTTGAGCCCGGCGTGCCGCCAGATCAGGTATGAGCGGCTCGTGGCGATGCCTTCCGCGCGGGCCGTACACCACAGAGGTGTCGGTCGCGGGCGCCTGGCGGCGTGCGGCTTCCCGGCAGCCCTGGCGTGCGGATGTGTGAGACTGAGCGCCCGGAGTAGTACAAGAAGGTAGCCGCTGCGCTGGCCGGCGCGGACCATGCCCGCCTGGTGGGCGAGGATGACTGCCGCCGCCGGACTGGGCTGGAGTCACCACGAGCGCGGGTGGCCCGTCGTGGAGCATCATGGAGGCTATGGGAGGCGGCCTTCCTTCGGGAACCGTTACCTTTCTGTTCACCGACGTCGAGGGCTCGACCGCTTTGCTGCGGGAGCTGGGTGCGGCGGAGTACGGGGCGGCGCTGGCGGAACATCGGCGGGTGGTGCGTGAGGCGCTCGCCGAGCACGGTGGCGTGGAGGTCGACACCCAGGGGGATGCCTTCTTCGCGGTATTTGCCAGCGCGGCTGCGGCGGTTGTGGCTGCGCAGCACGTGCAACGGGCCCTGGCCGCCGGTCCGATCCGGCTCCGGATGGGCTTGCACACCGGCACGGCGCGCCTGATGGCAGAGGGTTACGTTGGCGTGGACGTGCATCTGGGGGCGCGGATCGCGGCGGCTGGGCACGGTGGCCAGGTGCTTATCTCAGCGTCGACCCGCCAGCTGGCCGAGGTTGAGGTGACAGACCTCGGCGAGCACCGGCTCAAGGACTTCGCCGAGCCGGTCGCGATCTTCCAGCTGGGGTTGACGCACTTCCCGCCGCTGAAGACCATCTCCAACACGAATCTGCCGCGCCCGGTCAGCTCGTTCGTCGGCCGGGACCGGGAGGTGGCCGAGCTCACCGCGCTGATGAGCGGCGGCGCGCGGCTGGTCACCTTGACCGGCCCGGGCGGGTCCGGGAAGTCCAGGCTGGCCATCGAAGCGGCCGGGGAGCTGATACCCGCGTTCAAAGCCGGGGCGTTCTGGGTTGGGCTTGCCGCGCTGCGAGATCCGGCGCTGGTCACCGCGGCGGTAGCCCAGACACTCGGCGCTAAACGCGGTCTGCCCGAGCACATCGGCGAGCGCGAACTTCTGCTCGTGCTGGACAACCTTGAGCAGGTGGTGGAAGCCGCGCCCGAGCTGGCCGTCCTGCTCGAGGCCTGCCCGAACCTGACGCTGCTGGTGACCAGCCGCGAGCTGCTGCGGGTGCGCGGCGAGGTCCCCTACCCGGTCCCTCCGCTCGCCGGGCCCGACGCGGTCCGCCTGTTCTGCGCCCGGGCTCAGACCGAACCCGACGAGACCATCGGCGAACTGTGCCGTCGGCTGGATCGGTTGCCGCTCGCGGTGGAGCTGGCCGCCGCCCGCGCCAGCGTGCTGTCCCCAGCCCAGCTGCTGGATCGCCTGGCTCAGCGCCTCGACCTGCTCAAGGGTGGCCGTGACGCCGACCCCCGGCAGCAGACGTTGCGGGCCACCATCGAGTGGAGTCATGAGCTCCTTCCTCCTACCGAACAGCGCCTGTTTGCCAGGCTGGCCGTCTTCGCCGGCGGCGCCACGGTGGAAGCCGCCGAAGCGGTGTGCGAGGCCCATGTGGACCAGCTGCAATCACTGGTCGACAAGAGCCTGGTCCGGCACAGCCGGGAGCGGTTTTGGATGCTGGAGACGATTCGCGACTACGCCGCGGAGCAGCTGCGGCACTCCGGTGAAGAGACAGCGATCGCGCGCCGCCATCTCGAGTTCTGTCTAGCCCTGGCGGAACCGGCTAACCTGTTCGCCGAAGCGGAGGGAGCCCAGCACCACGAGGTCGTGATTCCCGAACACGACAATATGCGGGCCGCGATCGAGCGCGCCGTGGCCACCGGAGACGTAGAGCTGGGGTTCCAGCTGGCCGTGGCTTTGGAGAACTTCTGGGTGACCGTCAACCCGGACGAGGGTGTTCATCTGTTCCGGCGGCTGCTTGAGGCCGGTTCCGGCGTGCCGGCCCGGCTGCGCGCCCGCGCCCTGCGAGCCTTCGGCGGCGCGAGTCAGGCAGGGGGCAACCTGCGGCAAGCGGAACGGCTGTATGAACAGAGCCTGGCCATGTTCCGCGAACTCGAGGATGAGCAAGGCACCGGGATCCTGCTGTACCGGCTCGGGCTCCTCGCCTTGGACCTCGGGGAGGCCGAGCGGGCCCGGCCCTTGCTCGAGCGATCCCTGGAGATGTTCCAGCGCGCCGGGTTCCGCCGCGGGGAAACACAGGCTATCGGCGCACTCGGGTCCCTGGCCCGCGCCGTGGGCGACAAGCTCACCGCGAAATCCCTGTTCGAGCAGAGCGCCCGCATGGCCGCCCAGATCGGCCGGACCTGGTGGGGAGCCAGGATGCACGCCGACCTCGCGGACCTGGCGCTGGAGGCCCGGCAGCCCGCCGACGCGACCGGACACGCCCAGCAAGTGCTGCAGCTCGCGGCTCCCATAGCAGACCGCCAAGCCCTCTTGCTCGGGTTGGCCTGCCTGGCCTGCGCGGCCGCGTTGACCGGTAACAGTGGCCGGGCTGGCCTGCTGTGGGGAGCGGTAGAGGCCGAGGAAACCCGGGCGCCACCGGGAGCGTGGGCACTCGAGCGGGAACGGTACGAGACACTCGTCACCACAGCCACTGGCGGCGCGTTCGAAGATCAGCGAGAAGCCGGCCACCAGCTGTCCCTGGAAGACGCTGTGCGGCGTGCGCTACAAGACGAGGGCATCCATGGCGCGCCCTCGACCAGCCCGCCCAGTCACCTCCAGCCCCGGCACTAGCAAACCAGCCGACGCCGCAATACCAGCCCACGCTGACCCGCAGGCCCAGACGGCGCCCGCGCTCGATGCTGACCACGTTCGTGAACGCGCTCATGTCCGCCGAGGCTGACGCGGTCTGCGGCGCCCGTACGGCGTGCCGGGGGGGGACCGGTCAACGTCCGCAATGGTTACCGGCACCGTGACTTCGACGCCAGCGTCGGCACCCTGGACGTCGCCATCCCGAAGCTGCGGTCGGGCAGCTATTTCCCCGACTGCCTGCTGGAACGGCGGCCGCATGTCACTACGACGCCTGCGCCTTCGCTGCCCTTGTGCGGTCCACCGCGATCACCACATGAGCGTTGAAGGGGGTATCCCTTGGCGAGCGCGGGGACAGCAGAAGTACCTCACTACACCGTATCTCTGGACGGGCTCGGCTGCTCTTACTCCAGTAGGGGCCAACGCCCGTTGGAAGCAATCATGAGCCGACTTGGGGAGGGGATCCCGTTCCCAGCGGCACCGGAGGAGGAGATTGAATTGACCAGCCCGGCATACGGTGCACCTGGATCAGGCGAAACAGAGCGACAAAAAGCTCTGAGGCAACAGCGGATCAACCGGATTCTGGGCGTCACTCGTGAGGTCGTGACCATTGGCGCCACCGTTGTCGGCGCGATAGCCGGCATAAAAGGCCTGCGGGCCCCGAAAACACCTCCAGCACGTCACTGATCTAAGGGTGCTTGTCGGCAACGGCCTCGACTTTGTGAGCGTAAGCGGCCATGACCCGATGTACCAAGGGCCAGATCAGAAATAGGCCGTGCCCTGTGTCGGATCTTGCGGGAGGGTGGCGTCATGACGATAGTGATCAAGGTGCCGGTTGGCTGGCGTTACGTTTTCGTGGCAGGCCGTGCCTGCCTGTTGTGCACTCTAGCCGGAGGAGCGTAGCGTCCGGTTCCGCCGATTTATGGAGAAGGCTGGGCTGATGGACATGAACGGCGGCCCGGGCGAATGGCCTAGCTGGAGCCCGGGCGCGGGGCTTACCCCGCTGGAGCAGCGGATGCTGGCCGCCGCCGCCGCGGGGGAGCCCGTTGACCTTGGCGTTGGACCATTCACCTTGGCCGAGATGCAAGACTGGCACGACGATCGGGCCGTTCGTGCGCTGGTGCTCCGTCATCTACTCGTCGATAACGAGTGGCCCGTAGATGCGCGCGGGATCCGGCTGAGCGGGGTGCGGATCAGCGGACACCTGGACCTCGAAGGAGGAACCCTTCGCTGCCCGCTGTTGCTGCATTGGTGCTATCTCGATGCCGCCGAGCCCGCCTGCCTCGATGATGCCATTGTCTCGCGTCTGGATCTGACCGGTTGTCGGCTGACGGGCCTGAGGGCGCAAATGCTCACTGCCAAGAGCGTCAGCCTGAGCCGCTCCATTTTCAATGGCCCCGTCTGGCTGATCGCCGCGAAGATCGCCGGGCCGCTGAATTGCCGCGGCGCCCAGCTGACCGCCCGCGACACTGATGGCAACGCCCTGGTCGGGGACTGGCTGCAGGCGGCCGGTGTGTTCCTTACGGACGGCTTCGCTGCGGCGGGAGCGGTCCGGCTCCTCGGCTCAGAGATCGCCGGTGAGCTCAATTGCCGGGGCGCCCAGCTGACCGCTGCCAGTCAGGACGGCGACGCCCTGGTCGGCGACGGGCTGAAGGCGACCCGCGTGTTCCTCGGCGGTAAGTTCGCCGCAGCCGGCGTGGTCCGGCTGCCCGGCGCGGACATCGCCGGGCAGCTCAACTGCAGCGGCGCGCAGCTGACCGGCCGCAACAGCAACGGTACTGCCCTGTTCGCCGACGGGTTGAAAACGGGCGACATGTTCTTGACCGGCGCGGTCACCTCAAGAGGAGCGGTCCTGCTGGCAGACGCGGAGATCGCCGGGCAACTCAATTGCGGTGGCGCCCGGCTGGACGGCCGCGACAATAACGGCCGCGCCTTGTTCGCGGACAGGTTGAAGGTCGGCGGTGATATGCGCCTCACCGACGGGTTCACCGCAAGCGGCGTGGTACGGCTCCTCGGCGCGGACATCGCCGGGCAGCTCAACTGCAGCGGCGCCCAGCTGACCGGCCATGACGGCAGTAACGCCCTAGTCGCCGACGGGCTGAAAGCAGCCGAAGTCTTCCTTGACGACAAGTTCACCGCCGCAGCGGCAGTCCGGCTGCGCAGCGCGCAGATCACCGGCACCCTCCGGTGCACGGGCGCCCGCCTGACCGCCGCCAGCGAGCACGGCTACGCTTTCGATGCCGAACGGTTGAAGGCGGCTCTTGTAGCCCTCGACGGCGAGTTCGCCGCGGCCGGCGCGGTCCGCCTCACGGCGGCAGACATCGCCGTGCAGCTCAATTGCCGTGACGCTCGGCTGACCGGCCGCGACGAGGATGGTAACGCCCTGGTCGCCGACCTGTTGAAGGCCGGCAGCGTGCTCCTCGATAACGTGGCCACCACGGCCGGGGCGGTCCGGCTGCTCAGCGCGGATATCGCCGGGCAGTTCAGCTGCGGCGGCGCCCGGCTAGACGGCCGCGACGACAACGGCCGCGCCTTGTTCGCGGACAGGTTGAAGGTCGGCGATCAGGTGCGCCTCACCGACGAGTTCACCGCGGCGGGCATTGTCCGGCTGCTCGGCGCGGACATCGCCGGGACGCTCAACTGCGGCGGCGCCCAGCTGACCGCCGCCAGCGAGCGCGGCAACGCCCTGTACGGGGAACGGATGAAAGTCGGCGGTGATGTGTTCCTTGACGAGGGATTCACCGCGTCCGGCGCGGTCTGCCTGCTGAGAGCCGACATCGCCGGGCAGCTCAAGTGCCGCAGCGCCCAGCTGACCGGCTGCGACAACGACGGCCGCGCCCTGCATGGCGATGGGATCAAAGTTGGCGGTGCCGTTGTCTTCGACGGGTCATTCACCGCGGCCGGAACCATATCCCTGGCATCGGCACGCGCGGACACGCTGCGCTGGGCACCCGCAGAGCCTATCTGTGGACAGGTCAACCTGGAGGGCGCCACCGTTCGCGAACTGGACGACGACTGGAGCGGTGACCGGCCCAATGGGCACTGGCCAGCCGGCGGGCTGCTTCGCCTAGATGGTTTCACCTACGGCCGGTTCAGCGGAAGACACAAACCCACCGCCACGCGGCGGCTGGAGTGGATACACAGCCAGTACCAGCGATCCGCCGCGGGCGGCACGGCGCACTTCGCCACTCAGCCCTATGAGCAGCTGACGGCGGTGTACCGGCAGGCGGGGCAGGACACCGAAGCCGGCGAGGTCGCCATCGCCAGGCGAGCCGACCTGCGGAAATTCGGGGATCTCAAGCCATACCGCAGGTTCGGCAACTGGTTTCTGGACAAGACCATCAAATACGGCTACCAGACCTGGCGGGCCGCCGCCTACCTAGCCATCGTGTTCGTCGCCTTTCTGGCGCTGTCAATCGTCGGTCAGCATCGGCAGCTAATCGTGCCGGTCGGAAACATCCACGGGCTGCGCCCCGTGCCGTCTGCGACCCAATGCACGAGCGATTACCCATGCTTCTACCCGTTCGGCTACACGATCGACACGGTCATCCCGCTTATCAACGTGCACCAGGCCGATTTCTGGGGCCCAGACGGTCACGCGGCGTGGGGCTGGGTCTGGGTCAGCCTCACCTGGACAGCGACCGTGCTGGGCTGGGCGCTAGCAACACTCCTGGTGGCCGGCTACACCGGCCTCGTGCGCCAGGACTGACGTGCGCCACGCACTACTAGGCCGTCAGGCTTCCGTGTCCGGTCCGCCAGACGCCCGCTGGCGGACAGCATGGAGTCCAAGGCCGATTACGGACGGTGAGGCGGAACATCCCAGCGCAGGGACCCTACCGATATGCGCCTTCGGCCTGACAAGGGGTCTTGGTGATCTTCGATCACCGGTAGAACGGCGGGAAGGCGTCTCACGCTAGGCCAAGGTAGTCACGAGCTGTCCGGCCCGGCGGGTAGGCTCTGCGGATTTGGTCGGCCGGGATTGTGCGGGCCGCGGCCGCGGCCTGCCCGGCGGCCTGCGCCTCGGCCGCGGTCTGGGCAGCCTGTGCGTGTGGACCCGCGGCACATTTGATGGCCCGGTGTTTGAGCGGGCGAGGCGGGGTGTGGGACGCTGGATTGGTGGCGGTGGATGCCCGGGTTGAGCACGTGGGGAGCCTGCTGCGCCCGCAGTTCTTGCGCGATGCGCGCGAAGCCTATGCACACGGGGATCTCACGCCGGCGGGGCTCAAGGCGGCCGAGGACCGGGCGGTCCGCGAGGTCGTCGCTTTGCAGGAGGAACTCGGCCTTCCGGTCGTCAACGATGGCGAGATGCGGCGCGAGTCCTTCCAGAGCGAGCTCACCGCAGCCTGCGACGGCTTCACCGGCGTGGACGTCAACGCCTGGCTGTGGGGTCAGTGGCATTCGCCTGAGGTGGGTGACGCCACGATCGCGCGGCCCGCAGAGCTGGCGGTCATCGCGCCAGTGCGCAAGCGGCGCAACCTCGCCGCGGAGGAGTTCACCTTTCTGCGCGGCTGCACCAGCGCCCAGGCGAAGGTTACGCTGCCGAGCCCGTCGCTGTTCGCCAACTTGTGGTCGCCGCAGCGCTCGGTGGCCGCGTACCCGACATTGGATGCGTTCTTGGCCGATGTGGTGCAGGTGCTGTGTGAGGAGGTCGCCGAGCTGGTGCGGCTGGGCTGCACCTACATTCAGCTGGACGCGCCGCACTACCCCTTGCTGATCGACCCGGCCTGGCGCGCGTTCTACGAGGAGCAGGGCTGGCCGCTGAAACGCTGGCTGGGATATGGGATCGAACTGGACAACGCGGTGATCGACGCCGGGCGCCCGGCCACGTTCGGCTTCCACTTGTGCCGCGGCAACCAGCTCAGCCGCTGGCTGGGGGCCGGCGGGTACGACGCGATCGCCGCCCCGGTGTTCGGCGGCATTAACGCCGACCGGCTGCTGCTGGAATACGACGACGAGCGCTCGGGCACCTTCGACCCACTGCGGCTGGTCCCCGACGACAAGGTGGTCGTGCTCGGCCTGGTCACCACCAAGACCTCGCGGATCGAGCCGCTGGAACAGATCAAGGCCCGGCTGGATGAGGCGAGCTCGCTGATCGATCCCGGGCGGCTGGCGCTCAGCCCGCAGTGCGGCTTTGCCACCTCGGTGGCCGGCAACGCCATCACCCCCCAGGCACAGCGGGCCAAGCTTGCCCTGCTGGTCCGCACCGCCCACGACTTCCTGCCCGCCCCCACCACCACCTGAATACCCGGCGGCAACATGGCATGGCCCCCCGCGACACAACGCAGTAGGCGACACCGTGACCAGCAACCCCGAGGTGACCTCCCAGCCATCCTGGGCCCAACCTTGGGTCGGGTGCGCGGCAGCAGAGCTCGTCGATGTCAACCAATCGGATCCTAGCTACCGCGATATTGTGGCCACTCGGACAGGTAGCGACGTTTCGCTCACAAGTTCGAGCTATCGAACATTAGCAAGGCTAACGGATTCCCTGGGAGCCAAGTTGGGAGCCAACGGCCACCAACGCTGAGCTGCACCCAGTGCGAGCGAGCAGTCATCATCCCAGCTAAAGGGCACATCAGGCCACGCCTGGCACCGCCCAGCAATGCCGGGGATCTGTTTTGGGAGCAGGCCGCCGGTTCGAATCCGGCCATCCCGACCACGGCCATCCCGACCAGGTCAGAGCACATGTCGATCCTCGATGACAGTGCCAGGGGAGCCACTGGGGGAGCCACCTGTAGTGGTAGAGCATCTGAAGCATGCGGCCCATTGCATGATTCTCAAACGGGTACACACTCTCAGTAGCAGGGGGAATGCAGTATGCCCGGAGTTTTCCTATCGTATGCGCGAGAGGATCTTCGGATTTCGGTTATCACTACGGGGAGCGCTCCGGGGGTCGATGGGCCAGGCCGCCCCGGATGGCGTCGATGGTGATGCCTTCGTTCGCGGCATAGGTGCCGCCGGCCCTGTTGAGGGCCGGCATCCGTGTGCCGCCTGCGTGGTGCAGGCCGATCAGTCGCCATTGTTCGTCGGACACCGGGCTGCCGGAGCTGCCGCCCTCGGTCGGTGAGCGATAGTGCAGGACACGGTGGTCGTAGTCGAGCAGGATATTGTCCTGAAGGGAGAACTGGGGCTGCGCCGATCCGCCTGGATGCCCGATCACGTACGCCCGCCGGTGACGGAGCGGCTTGGGGGGCAACCCCTGCGCAAGCGGAGTGGGAACAACGTCCTGTGGATAGCCGTCCAGTTCGAGGATCGTGGTGTCGAGTCCCCCGCCGGCCGAGGGCTGGTACCACCATTGCCGGGCCACCCGGAAGCGGGCCTGTCGGCCCGGATCGTCATCGAGGCCGTGGAACGCCACGTGCGCGCGGCCGGGGTCGAGGTCCTCGGGAACGACGTGACCGTTGGTGACGACCACGAGTGGCGGTAGGTCCGGGTGCAGGTCGGGGCCTGCGACCAGGAACCCGGTGCCGACACCTTGCTCATCGGCGGTCTGGATGCGGGCCACCGCCCGGCAGCGCGTCAGCCCCGTGCGGTACCAACTCAGCGACAGGTATCGGTCGGCTCCGAGGATCGCCTCCAGCCGTCCGCCTCCGAACTCGTCGGCGAGGCGTGCGGCGCGGAGGTCGCTGGACGCCACCGTGACCTGGCCCCCGTCGACCGCCAGCAGCGCGGAGCGCAGCACGGGGAGCAAGTCGTCACCGGGCGCGGTGGTGGTGTTGAGCTGCCAGACCTCTTGGAGCTGGCGGAGGAACGCCGCGACCGTGAACCCCTCCGGCGTCGTCTCGATGAACGCCTCGGCCCGCTCGACGGCCTCGTGGTACTGGCCGAGTGCGATCGCCGCCTCGCACGCCGTCACCTCGGTCCACTCGTTTCGCACGGGGGCCGAGTTGACGGTCCGCCGGATGTCGTCGGCCAGTGCGGCCGCCTTCGGCGATCCCGGCGGGAGCTCGATGCCGTCGCGTGCGGCGCGGGCCAGGAGGGAAACGGCGTTGATCCCGGGCCAGGTGTAGGCGTCCGTGTCCTCCAGATACACGGCCAGGTAAGCCTCGAGAGACCGGCTCAGGAAGCGGTGCCCTCGGTCCGGCTCTGTGCACGCGAGGAACATCTCTTTGTAGCAGCGGCCGATGCTACCCCGGGCCTCGATACGTTCGCTCCGCGGCGCCGTCTCGTCGGCCGCCAGCTCAGTGTAGAGGCGCAGGGCGACGGCCGGATTGCCGCGCTCCACCAGAGCCTGCGCGCAGTACCGACGGACCGCGGGGGCGTCGGGCCCGTGCGCCAGGGCGGCGTCGGCGACGAGCTCGAGCTCCTCGTACCGCCGGGACTGCCGGAGGACCCGGAGGACCTGCCCGACGCTGTCGGGCGGTTTCGGAATGGCGTAGAGATGGGTGGCGTACTCGGCCGCGAGTTGCGCCAGCGTCGGCCAGTCGAACGTCGACGCAGCCGCTCGGAACTGCTTGGGCCAGGTCCGCGAGGTCATGCGAACACCGTCCGCGGCCGATCCTGCACCCGCCGGAGGAGCGTGTCGGAGCGGCGTCGGCCCTCTCCTCCGCTAGGGCCCGAAGGGCCAGCCGTTCTCGGCCCGATCGTCGCCCGCCCGGTCCCGCCCTGCGACACGGCGGCCGACGCCATTTCCTGCGCGAGCGACTTCTCGATCTCCCTCTCCTCGGCCGCGATTCCGGCGAGCTTCCTCGCAGCAGCATCAAGCGCCAATCGGCCCGACCCATGAGCCGCACCAGTCGTGACCGGTCGAACGTCGAGCATCGCAGCCCTTTACCCTCCTTCGCGAATCCGCGGATGGGAGATGGGTAGGCCGGTCGTCGGATCGTCGCAGCAGCGAGGAGCACCAATGAACAACCAGGCCGGGGACATCCAGGCCTCCCACATCCGGATCGCCAGCACCGACGAGATCGCGGCCGCGCTCGACAACGCCGGGCTGCGTCTGGACCGGGCGGTCATCGTGCTGGTCGGCGGCGCCAGCACCATGGGCGAGAACGAGTTCGAGACCGTGGCCAAGGTGCTGCGGGACGAGGTCGTGCCCGTCGCCGAGCGCCGGGACGCCGTGGTAATCGACGGTGGCACGGACTCGGGAGTCATGCAGCTGATCGGACGGGCACGGTCCACGTTGGGCGGTCGATTCCCGCTCATTGGCGTCGTGGCCGAAGGTACGGTCCTCGTCCCGGTGGCCGGGACGCCGTCGCCCGACGCGGTCAAACTGGAGCCGAACCACACGCTGTTCCTCCTAGTACCCGGCACGCAATGGGGGGACGAGGCGCGGTGGATGATGGACGTCGCCGCGGTCGTCGCGGGCCGCCGGTCGTCGGTCACCGTGCTGATGAACGGTGGGCAGATCGCCTACACCGATGTCGCTGCAAGCCTCCGCAGCGGTCGGCCGGTGGTGGTGCTCGCCGGAAGCGGTCGCACAGCCGACGCCATTGCCAAGGCGCGAGCCGGCAACGGTGGCGACAACCGCGCCGTCGAGATTGCGGCTTCCCCACTGACGACGGTCGCAGATGTCCGGGAAGCGGGCATGGCCGCCGCCGCGATCGAGGCGGCCCTCGACGGCGGCTGAGACGTCCGGGTGGCCGCCGTCGTGCCGACCCGGATTGGGGGGAGACTTGCCGGCCGGCGCCGCGCCGGTCTCGGCGCGTGCACGACGGCGGGCGCCGGCGGTCCGCGAAAGAGATCCGCACCGAGTGGCTACCGGTGAGCCGCAACGGGGCGGCGCCCGGCTCAGGCGCAGCGTCAGCCGGCCGGGTGCGCTGGCCGAGCGGTTGAGCGCCACCGGCTATCGACGGCCGCCGGAAGCTGACAACCGATTCGCCGCTCGCGAAGGGTGCGTCAACTTCCGGCAAACCTTGTGGCTCGTCGGTGCCGGACACCATGAGCACCCGGTTGCCGGCCATCCGGTGGCAGCGGGCGAAGACGCCGGACGCCACGCCGGAACCCGCCTTGTGTCCGATGTGCCGTGCACCATTCTTGTACGCCCAGGCCACGGCCGTCAGAACCGCGGTGCTCATGTCACGCAAGACCTATTGCTCGGGTCGGCGCTGAGCCGCCCGCCCATCCTCCGGGATCAGGGCGGCCCAGGCGTCGGCCAGGTCCGGGCCGCGCCGCGGTGCCCTTTCGAGGGTCGGCTCGGGATGCCAACGGGTCGAGCTCTGAACGGCCGCAGCGGTCTTCTCGGCAGGCCACGAGACTCCGATCGCCTTGACCACATTGACGACCGGGAGCGCCGCTCCTCCCGTGTATTTGAGGTAGCGGACCGGATTAATCGCGGCCATGTGCTTCGGGAGGATCTGCATGAACCACAGAATTGTGAACGTGGTCCAGACAAGGTTGAAGATCTTGCCCTGCGAGCCGGTGATCGTATGCGAGGTGAATGGGATGTGGATCGCGCTCCGCGCGGCGAGGATAGTGGCCGCGACACAGATGGACGCGACGAACATCTGACGGGCGGAGAGCCAGGCCGCGAGGTCGCGAGGGCTACGGTCCGGATAAAGCCGGCTCCAGTCATGGATCATGACCACTTCCAGGCCCTCCATGACCGCGAGCACGAGCATCAGCAGGACCGCGACCACCGCCGTGATCGCCGGAGTGAAGTGACCTTTGGTCAGTTCGTAGATGGCGTCATACACCCAAATGACGCTCAGCACACCCCAGGCGATAAAGAGCACCGTTCCGAACGTCGCGCGCGCAACTCCGCTTCCCGTGGATTGACGCTGCTCGGTCGTCGTCTCACTCATCTCACTTTTCCAATACTAGTTTCAGATCGCCTTGGGCGAATGTGAGGAGTTCGGCGACGGTTTGGGCTGGCAACCAGGGCCCATCCCACCGGGCTCGCTCGGCTCCGGACCTGTCGAGTCCGACGTCGGATAGCGTCAATGCCGAATTAATGCGGTCACTTAATACTTCTAGTATCAGGCCAGGAACCGGGTCGCGTGGCTGTTCGCCTTGCCGCCATGCCCGGACCCGGCGGGCATCGGGCTGGACATGCCGGTGCCCGGTCTTGCCCGCGCGCTCCCGTATGGCGGCGGCTAGCCGGGTGTTGTTGAAGCCCGCGCGCTGCTGCCAATAGATGAGCCGATGATTTGTGGACCGATTGCGGACGTTGTAGCTCACCCAGGCCCGCCTCCCCGCCGGCAACGGCTAACCTAAGCTTGAGAATAACTGCAGCAGCCCTAGCTTGAGAATAACTGCAGCAGCGTGATCCGTTCGGGCTGGCCGAACAAGCGCCCACTATTCGCCCACCTCTCAGCCGGTGCCCACCTTCCCGGCGCCTTCCCGACGCCTCCCCCTTAGCCGCACTCCGCCTCCCATTTCGCCTGCTTTCCAACGGCTAGTTCCTGTTGTCTCCTGACGGTAAGTAGCCGATCCGGCAGCCAGAGGAGGCACTACCAAAACCAGCTTCGGCTAGGCGACCAAGGGTGCGGTGAAGGCCGTCCCGCCTAGGACACCTGTGACGGCCTCGCGATCGGTGCGTGGAATGGGGGACCGATGCGTATTCACCGAACTTTTCCTAACCTGGCTGCTGCTGCATCAGACGTTCCGTTGTCCCTGGCCGCGACTGGCCAGGCTGCCGTTGACGCTGGGGCGGCGGGGCCTAATGCTGCCGGGCAGGTTAGTTCTGCGACCCGTGCCGACGCCCCGATCGGCGCCTGGGGCACCACCCTGGGGTCGGTCACAGTACCGGGCACGTAGGGGGTTGGGCGAGATGGACCCGATGTCAGGCGGCCGTCAGCAGCGGCAGGCGGGCGGGGCTCCATCGCGGTTGCGGGTGTTTATCAACTACCGGCGCGACGACACGTGGGCCGCGGCCCAGCTCGTGTACGACCGGCTCGCGAATAGCTTCGGCAGCGAGAACGTGTTCCTGGACATGCAGGACGTGCAGCCGGGGATGAATTGGCTGGAGGAAATCAAGTCTCATCGTGCTTCGTCTGATGTGCTGCTGTCGCTTATCGGGCCCCATTGGGTGTCGATCATGAAGGCGCGCGGGCAGGCAGCCGAGCCGGCCGAAGATTACGTCCGGTTCGAGATCGAGTATGCGCTCAGGGCGACCTCGAGAATCTGGGTGATTCCCGTGCTCGTGGGCGACGTGATGCCTCTCCGCGCTGGACGCCTGCCGCGGCCGCTGCAGGCGCTGGCGAAGATCCAAGCGGCGCAGGTGCGGCAACAGCGCTTCGCCGATGACATCGCGGATCTGATCAGCAGGATTGAGGCGATCGCCCGCCAGGAGCAGCCGCCCGCTGCAGAGCCAGCCGCGGCAGCGCGGACTGACGCGAGAT
>Ga0306920_100005130_pt1 | contig 16886 bp, 16 predicted proteins | sample flu12Cox44000170_FD_204666 | JGI IMG/M metagenome (GOLD analysis project Ga0306920, IMG submission 204666) | Lab enrichment of tropical soil microbial communities from Luquillo Experimental Forest, Puerto Rico - flux4day.12C.oxic.44.000.170 (v2)... | ecosystem: Environmental > Terrestrial >... | reverse complement strand
GCCGTCGACGAAACCTTTTCACTGCAGCTTGCCGAGTCTCCACGTCTGGGGCGCCGAGGTGCTGAGTGCGTCAGGCGGCGTGGTGTAGGCCTCGACCAGCCAGTGGGCGCCGTGCACGGGTGACCAGGTGAATGCCGGGGGCTTCAGTGTGACGGTGGCGGTGGCTCCGGGATTCAACGTCAGCGGACTGTTGCGGTGTGCCGGCGTCCAGAATCCCGACGGGTGCGAACTGTCGAGGGCCACCATGAAGAGCGGAGTGACGCGTTGCGCGCTCGAATTGTGCACGGTGACGGTGACCGCGTCGAGGCGCAACGTCGCCTGGGAGGTGCGGACGCCGAGGACGGAGACGTCGAGCGGCGCCGAGGTGAACGCAAGCGCGGCGAAAGCGGCCGATGCGAGCAACGGTACGCCGATGGCCGCACGGACCATCCAGCGCCGGGTTGGACTCCCGGTGTCCAATCGCGTGGCCGTCGTCACCTCGTCCATGTCTTCGACCCGGCTCACGCTCACGACGGCCACCAGGGCGGCAGGGAACAAGTCGAGCAGGTAACTCGAGAAGCTGCGCGCGGGCACCAGGAGCACGATCGGGAGGACAAGGAGCCACACGATCTTCATGGCCGGATACCAGACGACGAAAGCGGCGAGCAGCGCCACGTACGCCAGCGCGCCGGCCACCGACAGCAGCGGGATCACGACGCCACCGGTCAATCCGTGGATCGACAGCGACACCAAGCCCTGGCCGTCGGCCACGAGAGGCTTCGTGAACGGCAGCAGCACGCCATCGAGCCATGCGTGCGGACCCCAGATGATGAACGGAAGATTGCAGGCGGCGAAGACGCCGACCGCCACGGCCAGATAGCGCGCCGGCACGCGCCACGCCGCCTCCCCCCGTCGTCGAGCCTCGATGCCCAGGCCGATGAGGAGCAGCGGCAGGCAGAACCACGGCGTCTGCTTGACCGCACAGGCCAGCCCAAGAGCGACGGGCCCGAGCCAGTTGGCTAGTCCTGCGGTCCGCCCGGTGCCGAACCGGTCCCAGCGCCAGACGGCGACGACCAAGAAGGGGATGAACAGCGCGTCCGTGCCGCCGGCGGAGAACGTGCCGACGAAAGAGCCGGCCGTGAACACCAGGGCGGCGAGCCAGCGCAGTGACGCAGGGAGCAAGAGGAAGAGGAGCACACCGGTCGCCAACCAGGCAACCAGGTCCGTCCAGTCGGCGAGCTCGTGGTGGAAGCCGAGCGCCCGGGCCGGGATCTCGAGCAAGAAGGACGCAGACGGATAGGAGTATTGCGCCACGTGGTTGCCGTCGGCCATGTAGGTCCAGTAATGCGCGGGCGGGTTCAGCAGGTAGGCCGCGCCGTCCATCGACGTCGTGTAGGGGTTCTTGCCCTGCAGGAGGACACGCGCGGCGAACTGGTTGAAGGCCGCCGAATCGGTGGTGAAGTACGTGCGCACGTGGATGGCGATCGCTTGGGGGACCCCGACGGCGAAGAGTGCGGCGGCGAGCCCGGACCACTGCAGGGCCCGCGCTCGCGGATCCGCCACGAGCCAGCAGGCGATGATGCCGACAAGGCCGGCGAGGACCAGCAGTGGCGCCACTGCAGCTGCCCCGGGCCATTGCGTCCAGGCGCTCCAGAAGCCGAGCCCCGATGTGAGGACGGCGAACCACACGAGGGTCCAACCGGCGCGCTGGGCGAGGCCGCCCGGGTCGTCCCATATCCGGGCGGCTGACGGCTCGGCGACGCTGGGCGACGTGGAGCGCTCGCCCGTCAGGGGAAGACTTCCAACGAGACGAATTCGAGCGCGGTCATCGCGACGAGGAGGACGCCGGACACCAGCAGCGTCGCGACGTAGGCGCGGCCGCGGAACCGGGTCCCATAGGCCACCACGAGCGGGAAGGCCAGCATGACGAAGCGCGGGCGAAGGCCGACGGGGGCGGAGATGGCGCCGAGCAGGCCGGCGGTCAGGCCGTAGATGAGGACGGGAGCCGGCTGCCGCTGCCGGATCGCCAGGACGGCGCCGACGACGGCGACGACGGTCCCGAAGAACAGGATCTGGCCCGTGACGGTCGGGCTGATCGGGTTCCTGACGAAGTCCCAGATGATCCGGAACGGGTAGGCGAGGGAGGGCGAGCTCTTCCACCCGCCCCGCTCTGTCAGGCGCCAGGCGTCGAGGACGCCGGTGTGCCGCCAGAGCCAGAACATGTAGGCGAAGAACCCGCTCACCGCGAGCACGGGGGCCACCAGCGGGCGCAGGCTCCGGTTTCGCCAGACCGCCCAGCCCGCGCACCATGCGCAACTGAGGACGAAGGCCAGGGAGATCGGCGCGGTCGCGGTTGCCACCATCCCGAGCAAACCGGCCAGCCACCACCGGCGGTCCAGCAGGGCGAGAAGCCCCAGCGCGACGCACGTGAGCACGATGCCCTCGGCGTAGGCGAGGCTGAAGGCAAAGGTACCGGGGAACAACGCGAAGAGCAGCGCGCCTCGCGTCGCCTCTTCGGTCCTTGCGAAGCGGCGGACCAAGAGGCCGACGGCGATGACGGCGGTCAGGCCGGTGACGCCGCTGATCGTGACCCCGACCGCGAGCGCCGACAGCGACGTGGCGGAGGACACAAATCGCATCGCCAAGGGGAAGACGGGAAAGAAGGCGGTGGTGTTGCCGGCCACATGGCCGTGGATCATCGGCAGGTGGCGCGGCCAACCCTGTTCCGCGGCGCGCAGGAACCAATGGCTGTCCCAGCGGACGAGCCGCTGGTACAGGGTGTGGTGGTTGATCGGGGCCGTGGCGGCGAGCACCGCGAGCGTGACGACCCGCGCTGCCACGTAGACGACGATGGGCCAGAAGAGGAACCAGTGTCGGAATCGCCGCAACCAGCCCTCGGGCGCCGGCTCTTGGCTCGGGTCGTGAGCCGTCAGGGTGCCGATGCTCTCTTGTGGCATCTCGCCGATACCCGCCGCTTCGTCCATCGGCGGGGACTCAGTCGACATTGTCCATCACCACGGTCTGCCAATGCCGGTCCCGGAGGAACCACACGCAGCCCGCCAGGAGGAGCGGGGCGGTGACGACGTACGCCAGGCCGTGCAGCATCGGAGAGCCCCCGGCCCCCACGACGAGCATGGCCAGACCGGCCACGGCCGCCAACATCTTCGACCGTTGCGCGGTCGTTGCCGCCAGGATCGTGACTCCCCAGGCGAGGTACCACGGCCACAGCGTCGGGCTCCCGACCGCAAAGAGAAGCAGCGCCAGGCCGATCGCACGCACCACGTCCGAACGGTGTGCGTGCCAGAGCAGCCAGACGGTGCCGGCGACGACGAGCAGGCCGCAGACCACCTGCATCGCCGACACGACGGCGCCGGTCGACACCGGGATCCCGACGAGGTGGACAACGGCACTGAAGAAGAAGCCCAGCGAGACCGAGGGCGAGTGCAAAATGCGGAGCTCGGCGGGGACGTGCAACGCCGCCGGGCTGAGCCATGCCCATCCGTAGCCGGCCAACACGGTCCCGACGATCAGCACGGCGCACGGGACGACCACCGCCTTGACGATCACCTGCCACCGCTCGTCGGCGGTCGCACGCCGGAGGGCGACCACGGCGAGGAACACGACGGCCAAGGCGGCCGGCAGCTTGATGAGCGCACCCAACGCGCACAGTGCGACGCCCACTGCGAGCCGGTCCTCCATGGCGAGTGCCACACCGGCGACCAGGAGCCCCACCATCAGCGCGTCGTTGTGGCCCGAGGCGACATAGCTGAACAAGGCGAGTGGGCTCAGTGCGGCCAGCCACAGGGCGATGCCGGGGTCGGTGCCCAACCTCCTCGCCAGCCGCGGCAGGAACACCATGATCGACGCCACACCCAGGAGCTCGAGTATCCGGAACGCCATCACCTGTGCGTCCAGGGAGCGACCCGCGAGCGTCACCGTGCCGCGGCTCAGTGTGACGAAGAGCGGTCCGTACGGCGAGGCCGTGTTCCGCCACACATGGGCGATGGACGCCAGCTGTCGGCCGTTTCCGAGCGCAGACGGCGCCACGTGGTAGGGGTTCAGGCCAAGGTGTGCCAGGAGACCCTGCCCGACGTAGCTGTAGATGTCGCGGCTGAACACCGGTGGCCCGAGGAAGAGCGGAAGCCCCCAACAGAGAAGGAGGACCCAGCAGCGCGCAACGGTGAGGCCGCCTCGCCTGGCCTCGAGCCCGACCGCGACCCAGGCGACCAGCAGCATGACCACCCCGGCGTAGAAGCCCAGGTGCATCAGGATGCTCCCCACGCCCGTGAAGTGGACCCAGTAGCGATCGGGACCCGGACGGGGGACAGCGCCGATGTTCGTCCCGAACACCGCGATGCCGGCCGATCCGAGCGCGCCGAGACCGGTCCAGAGGTTGATGGAGCCGACAGCCGTCCCCCGAGCGGTGCGGATCATGGTGGCGGGCGCTCCCATGGTGCTTGTCCCTTGGCTCCGGCCCACGACGGGTTCTTCGAAGCCAGCAGGTCCCGGAAACGATATCCGGTCCGTCCCCTGATGGGCGGCACACCCGTCCCAGGTGGGGATGTCGGCGCCGGTTCCGGACACGGTCTCCTGCGGTTTGCAGGGAGGGGTTTCATCGACTCGACTCGTGTCGCTGACGCGAGTGAGGACCCGGTTTGGAGGTGACTTTGGCGTCGGACCGCACCGGTGAGGAGTCTGCGCTGTTCGTGCCCGATGGCGAGCAGTTGCGGCCCACGTCCTATGCCGTCGGCCCATGGCGTCCCGATGCCTTACATGGTGCGGCCGTGGCCGCCTTGTTCGGCGCCGTCTTGGACCGGGACGACCGGACCGTCGCCCGGGTGACGGTGGACATCACGGCCACCGTGCCGTGCCGGCCGCTCGCTCTCGCCGTCGCGCCGATCGAGGGTGGCCGCAGAGTGCAGCGGCAGTCCGCCGCCCTGTCAGCCGACGATCGGGTCGTCGCCCGCGCGACGGCGCTCTACGTGGCGAAGAGCGATCTCGAGTTGCCCACGAGTGCCTCGGAAGCACCGCCGCCTCCCGCGTCCGAGTTGTCGCTTCTCCCAGAGACGCGTGCCGGCTGGGTCGGCTTCGAGAACCGGGCGATGGAGCTCCATACCGTTGGCGACGCCGACCGCTCGATGCTCGGATGGTTCGGTCTCCGTATCCCGGTTCTGGTTGATCGCCCGCTCACTGGGCTTCCGAGAGTGCTGGCGGCCGCTGACTACACGTCCGGCGTCATGTCGAGGCGACTTTCGATGAGACAGTGGACGTTCGCGAGCCTCGATCTGACCGTGAACCTCACCCGCCGGCCGGAGGGCGAATGGGTTGGCGTCCGCGCCGACCGTGCGGTCGTCGGTGACGACGGATCTGCGGTGTCGGGCTCCACGCTCTTCGACCGGAGCGGCGACATCGGCCTCTGCACCGAGACGCACTTCGTGCAGGCTCTTCCACAGGCGCCCGGGGCCTCCTGACCCGCGGTTTCAGCCGCTCAGGATGTTCGCCTTCAGTGAGGCGACGTCTGCTCAGGCCGGATCAGGTCGGCCAGTCGGGCTTCTGCCAGCGCGGTGTGTCGCGTTCGAGCAGGTCCACGATGGAGCGCTCGGTGTTCGAGACGTCCTCGAACTCGATCCCGATCCGCACGATGCCGTCCGGCCCCTCCATGGCGTTCCGCACCTCACCGGACAGCGTCATGTCCATGGACAGGCCGATCGGGAGCCGTACGGAGACGCTGCGGCCCAACAGGTGCATCGCATCAGGGTGGCGCAGGTCCATGCCCACGCCGAAGGCCGAGAGGTCGAAGACCCCGCAGTCCCGCCACAGGTCGAGCGCGTCGCCCTGGACGTGGCACAACCCGATCCAGACGGCTGATTGGCGCTCTGCCCGTCTGCGGTTCTCCACGGTCACGGTGTCCTCCAGATTCGGCGCAGTGTTGATCGGAGGATGCAGGACCCCCGTGGGATCACTGTCGGCCAAAGCCCCGATCTACTTGAACACATCCTAAAGAACATCCGGCCGATCGTGCCTGGCGTCCCATTCGTTCCAGCGGGTCACGCCGTGACCGCTAGACGCGGGCGCGGGCGCGGCCGGGGCGGAAAGCATGTGCGTGCGTGCAATGACCCGCCGCTGATGGTGCCCTTCCTGGCGACCGACCCTGGAGCGTGGAACATCATCGGCTGGATGCTCGTGCTGGCCGCCGTCGGCGCGGTGATCCTCTGGGTCGTCACGACCTTGCAGCTGCGGGGAGGGACGACGGGCGAGCCCGGCGGCTCCTCCCGGCCGCGCCCTTCCTAGGCGTCAGCGGCCCGTCCACACGGGCGGCCGCTTCTCGAGGAACGATCGCACCCCCTCGCGGGCGTCGGCCGACGCCGACGCCGCGGTGAGTGCGGCGTCGGTCTGTTCCCAGCCGAGCTCGTCGGTCTCGCCCTCCAGAGTGTTGACGGCGGCGAGGCACGCCTGCACCGACACCGGGGCGTTCTCGCAGATCTCCTGGGCCAGCCGCTCCGCTTCGGTCAGGGCCTGTCCCGGTTCGGTCAGGAGGTTGACGAAGCCGACCTCGTAGGCCCGGGCCGCATCGATCGGCCGGCCGGTCAGGATGAGCTGCCGGGCCACGTTGAGCGGGAGGGCGTGCGGGCCGCGGAACAACCCGGCACAGGTGGGCACGACGCCGATCCGCACTTCGGGCAGGCCGAAGCGCGCCGTCGTCGCTGCCACGACCAGGTCACACGCCAACGCGATCTCGAGGCCGCCACCGAGGGCCGGGCCCTCCACGGCAGCGATGAGCGGCTTGCGCCTCGCGCGTCGGATGATGCCGTACTCGCCCCCGCGCTCGGTCACGTAGTCGCCGAGGGCAGTCAGATCGCTTCCGGCGCTGAAGACGTCCGGCGTGCCGGTGAGCACGCCCGCCCACAGGTCCTCGTCGTCGTCCAGTTCGTTCAGCGCACCGTCGAGCGCGTCGGCCACGGCACGGTTGATCGCGTTCCGTTTCGCGGCGCGCTGCAGCGAGATGACCAGGACGCGTCCCTCGCGGCGTCGCCCCACGAGCTCCTCCGAGTCCTTTGCGCTGTTGCTCACGCCCACCCCCGAATACGACCGCCGGCAGAAGGATCGCCACGTTACCGTCCGCCGCGGTCGGCCCCCCGGGGTGGGCGGACTGTTGTCACACTCGAGCCCGACGCCTAACCTCCGTCCATGGCACGTCCACGGGCGGACGCCTGCGTCCGGCGTCTGCGTGCGGTGTGCGCCGGGCTGCCCGAGGTCGAGGAGCGCACCGGCGGCGAGCACGGGCGGCACATCGCGCTCGTCGTCCGGAAGCGGACCTTTGGGTACTTCACCGACGACCACCACGGTGACGGCCGCCGCGCGCTGATCGTCAAGGTCCCGCCGGGGGAGCAGAGCGCCCTCGTCGCCTCGGACGCCGAGCGCTACTTCGTGCCGCCGTACCTCGGGCCCCGGGGCTGGGTGGGATTCCGGCTGGACGTCGGCGCCGTCGACTGGGACGAGGCGGGCGAGTTGCTCGTGGAGTCCTATTGCCTCTGCGCGCCGAAGAAGCTGGCGGCCACCGTCACGCCATAGCGACGTACGGAGTTACCCCCGAATGCCGGGGGAGCGCGGGCCCTCCCGTCAGGTCCCGGCCATCGAGACGACCGGCTTATTGAGCGGCTTGCCGCCCATGGACCCGAAGAACGGGGCGTCGTACGAGAAGATGCCGCCGTCGGTGGCCACGAACCGGTAGCCCGAGCCGTCCTTCGTCGCCTCCATGCCGACGATCGGTGCGTTCAGGTGGATGCTCCCCGTCGAGCCGTGGAAGGGTGCGTTGAAGGCGAAGATGCCGCCGTCCGACGCCACCTCCCAGTAGCCGCCCGTCGCGGCGTCGGCCGCGATGCCGACCACCGGCCGGTTCAGCGGGGCGCCACCCATGGAGCCGTAGAACTTGGCGTCGCCGTAGCTGAAGATGCCGCCGTCGGACGCGACGAGCCAGTAGCCCCGGCCGTCCGGGGTCGGGGCCATGCCGACGATCGGTGCGTTGAGATGGATGGCGCCCGTGCTGCCGAAGAACTGCGCGTTGCCGAAGCTGAAGATGCCGCCGTCGGACGCCACCTCCCAGTAGCCCCCGCCGTTCGGGGTGGCGGCCATGCCGACGATCGGCTTGTTGAGCGGCGTGCCACCCATGGAGCCGTGGAAGCCGGCGTTGCCGAAGCTGAAGATGCCGCCGTCCGACGCCACCTCCCAGTAGCCCCCGCCGTCTTCGGTGAGGGCGGTGCCCACGACGGGTTGGTTGAGGTGGATGCTGCCCGTCGAGCCGCAGAAGGGGATGTTGCCGTAGTTGAACACGCCACCGTCGGTGGCCGACAGGATGTAGCCATTGGGTGCAGTGCTCGGCGCGTTGCACGGCACCTCGATCGTGGGCGCTGGCGTGCCCGCGTCGCCGCTCAGCTGCGGGTCGTGGTGGAACTGCGGCCACGCGCCCTGCTCGTAGACGGAGGATCCCGACCCGGCGGTGTTGTCGATCTCCCAGTGGGCGACGATCGTGCCGGAGGCCTGGTAACCCACACCCGTGATGCCGATGTGGCCGTCAGGGTCGTCGGTGACCACAGGCGAGTTCTGGTACGCCGTGTTCTGGCTGCCGGGGAGCGTCGTCACGTACGCGCCGTTCCTGCCGTCGAAGACCTCGATGCCGTTGGTCGTCGGGACGATGACGTCCTGGAAACCGCCGCCCGACAGGTCGGCCGTCACCGGCGACCCGATGACCTGGCCGCTGGTCGTGGCCGCCCAGATGACGCCGCCGTTCGTCCCGTTGAGGGCGTACACCGTGTTGCTGGTCGTGCCCTCGATCACATCGAGCTGCCCGTTGCCCTGCACGTTCGCCAGCGCGGGGGAGTCGGCGGTGATGCCGTTGAGCGTCTGGCTCCAGGCGAGACCACATCCCGTGTTGATGGCGAGGACCTTGTTGCTGTCCGATGCGCCGCCGTAGAGGCTGCCGTCCCCGATGGCGATGCCGACGCCGCCGCCCGCGAGGAACTGGCCCACCGCCGGGGAGGAGCGGTCGATGTTCTGGTTCGTGTTGTACTGGCAGATCAGCCCGCCGGCCGGGTTCTGCGTGCCGCTGTTGCCGGCGCTCGAGATGATGCGGATGTGCCCGCCGTTGCTGTAGGTCTCGCCGTACGCGAGACCGGCGCTCGAGTCGCCGCCGCTGATGATCTCGTTGTTGCCGTCGGCGTAGAGGTCGGCCACCGCCGCGGTCGAGAAGACCGAGTCGGCCGAGAACCACGGGAAGCCGCCGAACACGGCGCCGCTGCCCGCGCTCAGGGCGTAGGTGTTCTGCCCGAGGTTCCCCGCCTCCACGCCGAGGCCGCCCGCGAAGTCGCCGACGGTCATGGAGGCCTGCACCCCCGAGTTCCCCGGATCGGTCGGCGGGTTGGACGCCACTTGGAACCACTGGTCTGCGCCGCCCGGCGAGATGGCCTGGTAGCCACCCGGGTACGGGTGCGCCGCGTCGCCGCTGCCGACGTAGACCGTGTCGAGCCCGAACGCGTTGATGCCGGCAACCGACGGCGACGAGTCGATCGGCGCGCCGGCGTTGTAGGGCCAGCCGCCCGGCTGGCTCCCGCCGTTGACGTGGAGGGCCCAGACCCGGCCGGCCTGCGTCCCGAACACGATCGACGGCTGGCCGTCGAGATTGGCGACGTTGGGTGACGACAGCGCGACCGAGCCGACGCCGTCGCCGAGCGGGACCGCCCACGTTTCGTTGGCGCTGAAGCCGCCCGCCGCGTGCGGTGTCACAGCCGCCTGAACGTCGGCCGCCGCCGGCTCCAGGGCCAACAAGGGCAGCGCAGCGGCTACTCCCAACGCACCCGCGCCGACGTGACGAAACGTCACGCGCTTGGCGACACCGGACAGAGAAGGACGAGAGGAAGGGCGGCCCACGGGCAACAACATCGGCAACACGGCGGGCGGTCTTGAACGTCGCGTCCGTGCGGCAAGCACGGAAAGCCGCCGCATGCAACCCGGTGGCAACGGCATGGTGCACCGGTTTCGACCAGCCCACACCGGCGTGTGCGGCGGGTTGCACCCGGGGTAGGGCCGCGGCGCAGGTCGGCGGGGATGAAGCCGCCGCGTCGATGAAGCCACGTACCATGCACTCGTGACCGGGTCGTCCACGAAGCGGCCGGCGGGCTGATGGGCCGTCGCATCCGCTGGCTCGGCGTCATCATGGTCGTCTGCCTGGGCCTGGTGATCGTCCAGCTCGTCAACATCCAGCTGGTGAAGGCGAAATCGCTGCAGAATTCGCCGTACAACCCGCGCATCGAGGTGCTGCAGTACAACAACCCGCGCGGCGAGATCCTCGCGTCCGACGGCACGATCCTCGCCAAGTCCGTCCCGACACCGGCCGGGACCAGCCACTCTGACTATCCCTACGACTACGTCCGCCAATACCCACAGGGCCCGCTCTACAGCGGCATCACGGGGTACGCCTCGGCACTGACGGGGGCGAGGACCAACATCGAGAATTACTACGAACCGTATCTCAGCATCAACAGGCGCCGTCGACGTTGAGCCAGATCCTCTTCCGCGAGAAGCTCCCGACGACCACCGACAACATCACGCTGACGATCAACCCGGCCCTGCAGCAGGCGGCGTGGAACGCGCTCACCTCGACACCGGGGAACAACGACGGGGCGGTCGTGGTCATCCAGCCGAAGACCGGCAACATCCTGGCGATGGTCTCCAATCCCACGTACGACCCCAACGCGCTCGTCAGCACGTCGCCGGCCGCCAACGACCTCGCCTACACGGCCTACACGCAGAGGGATCACGAAGGCTTCTACCCGTTGCGGCCCCTCGCCGACTCCGAGACCTTCTTCCCGGGTTCGACGATGAAGGTGGTGACGTCGACCGCCGCCTACAACCTCAAGCCCTCGCTGGCGGGTTTCAACTTCCCGACCGCCCAGTGCGTGAAGTTCTCGGACTCGAACGTGCCGCTGTGCGACCAGAGCGGACCGTGCGGCGGGACCATGGTGCAGATGCTGCCGTTCTCGTGCGACCCGGGCTACGCCGAGCTCGGGGTCCAGGAGACGCCCCCCACGCTGCGTCAGCAGGCGGAGCTCTTCGGCATCAACTCGGTGCCGCCGATCGACCTGCCGGCGGCGGGACAACAGCCGACGGCCGGCGTCGTGAAATCGACACTGACGGTGCTCCCGGACAACGCGCAGGCGTATCAAGGGTTCGCCGCCATCGGTCAGAAAGAGGTCGCGGACACGGCTTTGCAGAACGCGATGATTGCGGCCGGTGTGGCGAACGGCGGCGTGACCATGACGCCGCACCTGATGTCCTCCATCCGCGACTCCACCGGAGCGTTGGTGACGACGTATCAGGACAAGCCGATGCCCCAGTCGGCGTCGCCGGCCGCGGCCCAGGCGGTCACGGCGCTCATGGAGAGCGTGCCCATCAGCGGCACGGCCTCGGGGGTCGGCTTCCCCGGCTACCTGTGTGCCGCGGTGAAGACGGGGACGGCCCAGACGGGGCTGTCGGTCAACCACGACTGGATGATCGGGTTCGCCCCGGCGAACAACCCCCAGATCGCGGTCGCGGTGGTGGTGCCGTTCCAGAACATCTCGTCGGACGGCGCATCGGTCGCGGGCCCGATCGTCAACAAGGTCATGCAGGCGGCGCTCCCGCCGGGCTCGGTCCAGCAGCCCTGCAACGTGCAGATGCCGCCGTCGTCAGCTTTCGGCTGAGCCCTCTTGCCCATGCCGGTGACCCGGTCGAGATGCGGTAATCTATCTGCGTGGCTACGCAGATACTTAAACCTCATCACACCCCGGCGGCCGGGGAGGTCCGCTCGGCCGTCGACATGCTGAAGCTCCTCGGCGACGAGACGCGCCTGCGGGTGATCTGCGCCCTGCTCGAGGGGGAGCACTCGGTGAACGAGCTCGCCGAGCTGGTCGGCGCCCAGCCGGCCGCCGTCTCCCAGCATCTGGCGAAGCTCCGGCTGGCCCGCCTCGTCCGCAGCCGTCGGCAGGGCACGCGGATCTTCTACGTCGTCGACGACGCCCACGTCCGTCGACTGGTGGAGGAGGTGCTGACCCACGCCGGCCACGTGGCGAGCGATGGGTGAACAGCACGCACACGGACCCGGCTCCGGCGTGACGTCGGTGGACACGGACCGCCGGGCGTTGGGATGGGCACTCGTCTTGCTGGGCACGTTCATGGCGTTCGAAGTCGGCGCGGCGATCTTCGCCAACTCCCTCGCGTTGCTCTCCGATGCAGGGCACATGCTCGTCGACGTCGGTGCGATCGCCGGATCCCTCGTCGCCATCCATCTGGCGGCCCGCCCGGAGACGGGGAAGCACACCTACGGGATGAAACGGGCCGAGATCCTGGCGGCGGCCGGGAACGGGCTGGCATTGGTGGTCATCTCGGCGCTCATCACCTACGACGCCATCCTGCGCCTCTTGCACCCCGGTCACGTGCACGGCGGCGTGCTCATCGTGGTGGCCGCCGTCGGCGTCGCGGTGAACGTGGCGGCCACGCTGATCGTCGCTCGCGCCAACCGGACGTCCTTGAACGTGGAGGGCGCCTACCGCCACCTCCTCACGGACCTCTATGGGTTCGTCGGCACCCTGCTCGCCGGCATCGTGATCGTGACGGGTGGTTTCTACCGGGCCGACCCGATCGCGTCGTTGGTGGTCGTGGCGCTGATGCTGAAGGCCGCGGTGGCACTCCTGCGGCCGGCTCTCGACATCTTGCTCGAGGCGACGCCCGACGACATCGACCTCGACGAGGTGCGCACCCACTTGTTGGAGCTGCCCGAGGTGCAGTCCGTGCACGACCTCCACGCCTGGACCCTGACGTCGTCGCTCCCGATCCTGACGGCCCATGTCGTGGTGACCGACGAATGCTTCAACACCGGGGAGGCGGGGCGGGTGCTCGACCACCTGCAGGCGTGCCTGTCGGGGCATTTCGACGTGGCGCATTCGACGTTGCAGTTCGAGTGCGCCGGGCATCTCGAGCACGAGGTCGGGGGGCACGCGTAGCGGCGGAGCGCCCGTGCGCAGTGAACCGAGCAGGAACGGAGAAGCATTTTCGCGGCTGCGGTTTTACGGTTTCTGCATGAAGACAATGACTTGCACACAACTGGGCGGGCCGTGCGGATTCGCCCACCACGGAGACACCGCCGACGACGTCATCAAGGCGCAGGACCGTCACCTCAAAGAGATGGTCGACGGTGGCGACGAGGCCCATGCGCCAGCGCGAAAGGACATGAAGGATAGGTGGAAGCACCCGATCGCCAACATGGGCTGGTACAAGCAGGCGAAGAAGGACTTCGCCGCGCTGCCCGAAGACTGACCGCGGCGGTCGAAGAGGTCGACGGCTTACGCCGGAGGTTCGAAACGTCCGACGAGCTCTACGTGCTCGGTCATCGGGAAGACGTCGAAGGTCCTGAGGGAGTTGAGTGTCCATCGTTCGTCGAGTAGCGCCTTGGCGTCGCGGGAGAAGGATGCGGCGTCGCACGAGACGTAGATGACGCATCGCAATGTCGGGGACAGACCGGCGAGGGCGCGCATGACGGCAACGCCGGCGCCCTCGCGGGCTGGGTCCAGCACCACGACCGACGGGCGGCCGATCCCCGTGGCGACGAGCTCGGGGGCCACCTCGGCCTCTTCGATCACGAGCTGGCGGAGCCCCGCACCGTTGTGCCGCGCGTCGGCGCAGGCCCGCCGGTCTCGCTCGACAGCGACCACGCTCCCCTTGGCCCCCACCTCGCGCGCCAGCGCGACGGCGTAGAGCCCGGCGCCGGCGTAGAGATCGGCGATGCTTGCTCCTCGGCAGTCGCCGATCGCGGCCAAGACGGCCGAGAGGAGGGTTTCGGCCGCGCCGCGGTGCGCCTGCCAGAACACGCCCGGCGAGACCCGGTAGGTGATGCCGCCGGCCTCCACGTGCACGGCGCCGGGATCGCGTCGTACCTTCCCCTTCACGACGAGGCCGGCCTCGACGTTCGGCAGCGGCGGGCTTCCGCGGCCTCTCGGGGTCACGGAGACGACCGCCTCGTCCTGCACCGTGCCCGTGAGGACCTCGAGCTCCGCGGCGCCAGGCCAGTGGGCGCGTAGGGCGCCGGTCGCGCCCACCTCGGGACACACCACCGGGCACGCGTCGACGTGCTCCACTCGATGGGAGCGGTGTCGGCGGAACCCGGCCTGTCCGTTGCGGTCCACGGCGAGCCGGACCCGGGTCCGCCACCCGAGCCCGACGTCGTCGCCTTCGACCGCTTCGACTGTGATCTCCCGTTTGACGCCCGCGATCTGCCCGAGCAGCTCTGCGATGCGCGCCGCCTTCAGCCTGCGCTGGGCGCCCAGCTCCACATGCTGGAAGTCACAACCACCGCAACGGCCGGCCCCGGCATGCCGACAGGGCGGTTCGACCCGGTCGGGCGAGGCGCTGAGCACCTCGACGGCATCTGCCCGCAGATAGGAGCTCGTCGCGGCCGTGACCCGGGCCCGTACCCGCTCGCCCGGGAGCGAATGGCGGACGAAGACCACCTTGCCGTCGGGCGCCCGGCCGACGCACCCGCCTCCACCTGCGATGGTACCCACTTGGAGCTCGAGGAGTTCGTCGCCGCTCTCGCTCGCCATGCGCGCGAGCGTACGGCTGCCAACTTGGCCAAGATTTCTCCTTCGGGGTGTCGTTTCGGGGCCGACCCGATCGTCGTAGGAGCGACAACCAACCCCAACTCCGAAAGAGGAGGATTTCCAAATGCGGTACGTATTGCTGATTGCCGGTGACGAGAATGCCTCGCCGAGTGAGGACGTCACGCCGGAGTACGTCGAGTGGATGAAGATGGTGACTGACCGGGGCCTGCTCCAGGGTGGAGAGCGTCTCCGGCCGACCAGCGACGCCACCACAGTCCGGGTGCGCAATGGCGAGGTGCTCTCGACCGACGGCCCCTTCGCCGAGACCAAGGAGCAGCTGGGCGGGTACTTCATCGTCGACTGCAAGGACCTCGACGAGGCCATCGAGGTCGCAGGGAAGATCCCCGGGGCCAAGGCTGGCAGCATCGAAGTGAGGCCGATCTGGGAGATGTGACGCCGGTGGAAACCGCCGAGGTCCAGTCCGCCATCACCGATGCCTTCCAGCAGGAGTGGGGCCGGGTCGTCGCCACGCTCATCCGGCTCACCGGGGACTGGGACCTCGCCGAGGAGTGCGCGCAAGATGCCTTCACGAAGGCCGCCGAGCGGTGGCCCCGTGAAGGCGTCCCGCGCCGTCCCGGCGCCTGGCTCACCACCGTCGCCAGAAACCGGGCGCTCGACCACATGCGGCGGGACCAATTGGGTGTGACGAAGCTCCAGGAGGCCGCAATGCTGAACCCCGCCGACGAGGGCACGGGGGTCGAGGAAGTGCCCGACGACCGGCTTCGCCTCATGTTCACGTGCTGCCACCCCGCGCTCGCGCTCGAGGCCCAGGTCGCGCTCACCCTGCGCACTCTTGCCGGCATGACGACGCCGGAGATCGCCCGCGCGTTCCTCGTCCCCGAATCCACCATGGCGCAGCGGCTGACACGGGCCAAGCGCAAGATCCGCCATGCGGGCATCCCGTTTCGCCTACCCCCCGCACACGAACTCGTCGACCGCACCCATGCGCTGCTGGCGGTGCTGTACCTCTTGTTCAACGAGGGCTATGCAGCAACGACGGGCGAGGACCTGATTCGCACGACGTTGACCGACGAGTCCATCCGCCTCACGCGCACACTGTGCGCTTTGATGCCCGACGAGCCCGAGGCCCTGGGGTTGCTTGCCCTGATGCTGTTCCACCATGCGAGGACGGCGTCACGAGTGGATGCGGCGGGCGACCTCGTGCTGCTCGAGGATCAGGACCGCTCGCTCTGGGATGCGTCGATGATCGACGAGGCGACCTCGCTCCTCGATGCCGCGCTTCGACTCCACCGGCCGGGCCCGTTCCAGGTCCAGGCGGCGATCGCGGCGTGTCACGCCCAGGCGTCCCGTGCCGCCGAGACGGACTGGTTGGAGATCGCTGCGCTGTACGCCACCCTGACCGAGATGGTTCCCTCCGCCGTCATCGAGCTCAACCGTGCCGTCGCGGTGTCCATGGCGTTCGGTCCCGCCGAGGGCCTGGCGCTCGTCGATGGCCTGGCCGAGCGCGGCGAGCTGCGCGGGTACCACCTGCTCCCCGCTGCCCGCGCCGACATGCTGCGACGTCTTGGCCGCTCCGGAGAGGCGGCGTCGGCTTACGAGGAGGCGCGCGATCTGGCCGGCACCGAGGCGGAGCGGCGCTACCTGGAGCGCCGGAGGCGCGAAACGTCGGTTTGACAGTGCCCGGCGCCGTTGCAAGGGTCTCGCCCGGATTCGCGCCCGCCACAGAGGGGCCGAGCCACACGGACAAGACCGGAAGGACGGCGAACAAATGTTGCAGGACAGGGTGGCGATCATCACGGGGGCTGGACGCGGTCTCGGCCGCGAGCACGCGCTGCTCTTCGCCTCGTTCGGGGCAAAGGTCGTGGTGAACGACCTCGGAGGTGCCGTCGACGGGTCGGGTTCGGATGTCTCGGCGGCACAGTCGGTCGTGGATGAGATCACCGCGGCAGGCGGCCAGGCGGTGGCGAACACCGACAGTGTCAGTTCGTTCGAGGGGGCCAAGGCGATGGTCGACCAAGCCGTCTCCTCGTTCGGCGACCTCCATGTCGTCGTCAACAACGCGGGGATCTTGCGCGACCGGATGCTCGTCTCGATGAGCGAAGAGGAGTTCGACGCCGTCATCGCCGTCCACCTCAAGGGAACCTTCAACCTGACCAAGCACGCCGCGGGCTACTGGCGTGAGGCTGCCAAGGAGGGGACGATCACGGACCGGGCGATCGTGAACACCAGCTCGGGCGCGGGCCTGCACGGCAACGTGGG
>Ga0306920_100005129_pt1 | contig 16886 bp, 13 predicted proteins | sample flu12Cox44000170_FD_204666 | JGI IMG/M metagenome (GOLD analysis project Ga0306920, IMG submission 204666) | Lab enrichment of tropical soil microbial communities from Luquillo Experimental Forest, Puerto Rico - flux4day.12C.oxic.44.000.170 (v2)... | ecosystem: Environmental > Terrestrial >... | reverse complement strand
CCAACTAGCATCGCTGCAGCTCCTCTAACCAGCACATAACAATACAGCCAGCCTTGTCACGACGATCGTTCCGGCAACGGTCCGAATTTCTTTGCAACTTATGTGTTGTAACAACATCTGTTGCAACAGATATAGATTTAAGAAATGGCCGCCCACTCCAATATGACCCCAGTGGTTCAGCAGGTCAGCCTGCCGTCGGTCTTCGTCTCTCACGGCTCCCCGATGGTGGCACTCGAGGCCGGGCCATACCAGGACGCGCTCGCGCAGTTCGGTCGCAGTGTTCGCCCATGCGCCATCGTCGCTATCTCGGCCCACTGGGGAAGCGACGAAACGATCTCCGTCACCGGCGTCAAACGCAACACTACGATTCATGATTTCGGAGGCTTCCCTGCCCCTCTATACGAGTTGACCTATAACGCTCCGGGCGATCCGGAGTTGGCATCTGACATTGTCGGACTACTGCAAGAAAACGGATTCCACGCGGCCACAACCGCTCATCGAGGACTCGATCATGGCACGCGGATCCCGCTGCGGCTGATGTATCCCGAGGCGGACATTCCCGTCGTGGCAATGTCTGTACCTCTGCAGCGTTCGCCGAAAGAACCCTACAAGATTGGCCAGGCTCTGGCTCCGCTGCGCCAGCAGGGCGTAATGATACTCGGCAGCGGCGGCATCGTTCACAACCTGCGGCTGGTCCACTTCGCCGACCCACAGGCTCAAGTGGAGCGGTGGGCTGCTGAGTTCGATCGCTGGTTCCGCGACGCAGTCGAGCAAAACAAACTCGCCGATCTGCTCAGCTACGAACACGCCGGGCCGCATGCGCAATTGGCCGTCCCGACATTTGAGCACTTCGCGCCGGTCTTTGTGGTGCTAGGCGCGGCCTCCGACCCTAAAGAGGTCACTACTACCTACGAAGGATTTGAGCACGGAAATATCTCCATGCGAAGCTTTGCTTTGCTCGAGGAAGTATCGCCGGCTAAAGCTGGCTCGCCTCCTTAATAAAGTCGGAGCGCACGCCGCTCTAAAGCGCGGCTCTACCATTCCCAGCAACGACCGAGTAGTTAAACGAACCTACTGGTTGAAAAGCGATTTAAGAAAGGATCAACTCATGTTTCGCAGGCTGATTTCAACTTCCGCTGATTACACCATTACCGTGGCCCGTCTGGTGTTAGGCGTGGTGTTCTTCGCACACGGCGCACAGAAGATGCTGGGATGGTTCGGCGGCTATGGCTTCACCGGGACCATGAATTTCTTCACCCAGATGATGCATATCCCCGCGCCTTTCGCCTTTCTCGCGATTTGCGCCGAGTTCTTTGGCGGACTGGGGCTGCTGGTTGGGTTTCTCAGCCGCGTGGCGGCATTCGGAATCTCGGTCAACATGCTGGTCGCGATCTTCACGGTCCACATTCACAACGGGTTCTTCGCCAATTGGTCGGGCCAGCAAAAGGGCGAGGGTTTTGAGTACCACCTGCTTGCGCTTGCGTTGCTGTTCCTGATCATGGTTAAGGGAGGCGGTGCGCTGTCGGTGGATCGCGCGCTGAGCAAGTAAGCGCGAGGCGGAGGAGTCAGTGGCAAACCGAATCCTGGAAGAGATCAGGCAAACACGGCCGTTCGCGACCCTGCAGGAAGAAGCTGTGCTGAACATCGTGCGAACGGCCGACGCCCTCAAGCGCGGCGGCGAGTTGCTGTTCCGCCGGCACGGGGTTACCTCAGCACAGTACAACGTGCTGCGGATACTGCGGGGCGCGGGTGATCGCGGATTGCACTGCAGCGCCATCGCTGAGCGCATGATCACGGCCGAGCCGGACATCACCCGGCTGCTGATGCGCATGGAGCGTCTCGGGCTGCTGGTGCGGCACCGCAATACAGCGGATCGACGAATGGTGACTGCCATCGCAACCGAGCGAGGATTAAAGTTGCTGGATGAACTTGAGGCTCCGCTGCGCAAGCTTCAGGAACTGCAATTTGTGCAGCTGAATGAAGACGAGATCGAAGTTCTGGTCACTGGTTTGGAGAAGGTACGGGAAGGTGTTGCGCGAATACCATAGACCGGAAGAGAAAAACAGGTCCCCCTCCGAGTTCGCTTAGGCTTTCGGCTGCGGGCTCCGACGCCCGCAAGCCGCCTCAACTCGACATGGACCGCGATTTTTCTCGCGGTCCTCGCTCAGGATAACACCCAACTAGAGAATACTTTCATGCCCTATTCGGCAACTGCACCGTAACAACGCATCCCCGGCTGTCCTTGCGGTTGGCCAGCTCTATCGTCCCACCATGCGCCTCTGCAATCTGTTGCGACAACACCAGCCCGATGCCCGAGCCTCCCTGCTTTGTCGTGTAGAACGGCACGAAAGCGTTGCTGGGATTGAGCAGGCCGATGCCATTATCTTGCACCATCAGCGAGACGTTGCCATCGTCCCGGCGCCAGCGCAGCACAACCTCCGGCTCGCCGCCCTGTGTGGCTTGAGCCTGCTCGAGTGCGGAATCCACAGCGTTGCGAATCAGGTTGATCAGCATCTGCTCGATCAGGTCGGGATCGATCGCCAACACCGCATCCGGTCCGGACTCGATGCGGACGGGTAGCCGAGTTTCGAGAATCGCGACCCGCTCTGCCAGCGGACGGAGTTCAACCGACTGTAACTTCGGCGAAGGCATGGTTGCTAACCGGCGATACGATTGCAGAAAGCGATGCAGTGCCCCGGTGCGCGACTCGATGATGTCGAGTCCGCGCTGATAATCCGACTTCACCGCCTCCGGCAAGTCAAGCTGAGGAAGCCGCGTCGCCAGGCTGCCGGCGATCGACATAATTGGCGCAAGCGAGTTGTTCAGCTCATGACCGAGCACGCGAATCAGCCGCTGCCAGGCGCTGCGCTCCTCTTCGCGAAGTGCACGGCTGACGTCGGACAACACGATCAAAGTATGCGGCACGCCGTTCTGGCGGAAGGAGCGCTTGCGCACCATCCAACGCGCGTTGGGCGCAGAGTACTGCAACGAGACCAGGCTGGCGTTGCGTGCTTCAAAGCACTTGTCGAGACCGAGTTCCGAGGCCGTGCGCCCTAACATACGAGCGGAAGGCTGCTGCAACAGGCGCTCTCCCGCAGCATTCACCAGGCGCAACTTCTGCTCAGGATCGAAGGTGAAAATCGGTGCGTCGATCTCATCGACTACGCGGCGTAGCAATGCAGTCGTTTCGATCGTCTGAATCCGCTGCTCGGTAAGAATGTCGGCGAGAGTGTTGATTTCCAGCGACAGCTCGCCGAGCGAGTCGTTTGGGTTGGCTTCCCGCGCGCGGAACGAATAGTCCTCTTCGCGCAGCGCGCTCACGACGTTCGACAGTGTTTGCAGCGGACGCACGATTTGCTCGAGCAGCGTCAGCGTCAGAATGAACCACAGGAAAAACTCGAGCAGCGTAAGTGCGATCTTTACATCACGCGACCAGGCGTGTGTCCAGATCATTATTGTGGCGATGACGACGCCGGGAAGTGCGGCGAGAACGGCAAAGATAGCGATGCGCCGCTCGTAGAGGAGTCGGTGACGCCTGAATTGCTCGCTGCCGCGGCCCCGCTGGCGGTAACCGCTGCCAGAGCTAGAGTCCATAGCGTTCCATGCGTCGGTAGAGCGCGCCCCGGCTCAGACCAAGGGCCTCGGCGGCTTGGCTCACATTGCCGTGAAAGCGCTGCAGGGCCTTGCGCACGAGGATGCTCTCCACCTCTTCGATGCTGAGCTCCTCCAGATTCTGCCCCTGCGGCCGCTGCAGGTTCAAGCCCAAATCGGAGACCTGTACGTCTTCGCCTTGCGCCATGAGCACGGCACGCTCGAGCGTGTGCTCCAGTTCGCGAACGTTGCCTGGCCAGGCATACTGCATCATCGTCTGCATAGCTGCGGCTGCGAAGCCGCGCACTTGTACGCGATAACGTTGGGCATAGCGTGCAAGAAAATGCGCAGCTAGAGCGGGAATGTCTTCACGACGCTCGCGCAGCGCCGGCAGGTGGATCTCAACCGTGTTCAATCGGAAAAGCAGATCCTCACGAAACTGTCCTGCGGCAATCGCAACGGTAAGATCGGTGTTGGTTGCAGAAATCACGCGCACATTCACCTTCTTTGTGCGCGACGAGCCCACGCGTTCGACTTCGCCCGTCTCGATGACGCGCAGCAGCTTGGCCTGCTGACGCATAGGTACGTTGCCAATCTCGTCGAGGAAGATGGTGCCGTTGTCAGCGAGTTCGAATCGACCGATGCGGTCGGTACGCGCGTCGGTGAACGCGCCTTTCACATGGCCGAAAAGCTCGCTCTCGAACGTACCTTCCGGCAGAGCTCCAGTATTGACGGCAACCAGCGGCATGGAAACCCGCGGCGACAGGATATGCAGCGTGCGGGCAACCACTTCCTTGCCCGTACCGTGCTCGCCGGTGACGAGCACATTCGCATCCGACGGCCCGATGCGTGCCATGGTTTGCAATACGGGTTGCATAGCGGGCGCGGAAGCGATGAAATCCGGGGCGCCTTCTGCGCGCAGCAAACGTGCCTCAGCCTCAAGCTGCTGGGTGCGTTGCAGCGCGCGATGCAATTCGACCTGCGTGCGGATAATGGCTAACAGGCGTTCGTTCTCCCACGGCTTCTGGATGAAGTCGCGTGCGCCGCGGCGCATGGCTTCGACAGCTAGGCGAACGTTGCCCCAAGCAGTCATGACGATGACGGGTAGATTGCTGTCGAACGAGACAACCTCCGACAACAAGTCCAGGCCTTCCTGCCCCGACGTGGTATCGCGAGTGTAGTTCAGGTCGATCAGAACGGCGTCGTAGAACTCGCTGGCCAGCGATTCGCGAACGGTCGCGGGAGACTTCGCCGTGTCGACGATGTACCCCTCGGGACGCAGGAGGAGCTCAATCGCTTCCAGGATATGCGGCTGATCGTCGGCGGCAAGAATGCGCGCTGGACGGGCGGACTCCTGCTTCTCGCTGATAGCGCTGTCGTCTTCGATGTCTTTAGTTTGTGCTTGTGCTCTGGCCAACGTGGTTTCCCCCGGGCGCAATACCATCCACCGCTTTCTGAACCTCGATGCCATTATCGGCCAGAGTCGTTCCGGTGGCGCGTTGCAGTTCAACTTTCGACTTCTGATAGGCGGTGTTGGCATTCACCAGATCGAGTTCTGCCAGCGCAAGGTCACGCTGCGCGGTGAGCGTCTGGAAGGTCGATCCGGCGCCCAGTTCCTGCTCCTTCTGCATGATGGTGAAGGTCCTCTGCGCAAGATCGCGGGCTTTTTGTGCGGCCTGCACCCGGGCCTGGCTCTGTTCGAGCGCGTACTGCGCGTTGCGAACTTCAATGCGGATCTGCTTCTTCAGTTGCTGCATGCGCAGCTCAGCCTGCCGGTATTCGAGCTCGGAACGATACTGGTCGGCTTTCGCTACCCGGTTACGAATAGGAATGTTGACGTTCAGTCCAACGAAGTAATCGGGCGAGGTGCCGTTAAACGAGTTCTCGAACGCACCCCAGAAATTGGTCGGCTGGGTCGAGGTGTTGGTCGTGTAATAAAAAGGATTCAGCTCGCCTGCCAGGCCCGTACCACCATAGAAGGCAACCAACGATAACTGCGGCAGCAGATTGTTCTTGGCGGCCTGGCGGCTGATCTGGCGGTTGACCAAGTCGATGTCTGACTCCGCTAGCTCAGGCCGATCCTTCAAAGCCTCATCGATCAACTCCTGCACGGACTCCTCAGTTAGCGGACCGATCATCTCCGAGCGATCGGTGGGGATCACAGGCATCGACTCGAGAGAAGGATCGTCAAGGTTCTTGGTAACGGCATTCTTCATCAGCGATTCCTGCAGTTGTAGAGTGGTTTTGGCGATGAGCAGATCCTGATCGCGACGCGTGACTTCGGCTTCCGCACGCATCACATCCATCGCCGGAACGGCTTCTAGCTGCAGCTGCTTCTGCGCATTCGACAGGCTCTGCTGTGCGAATGCGTACGACTGCTCAGTCACGCGTTCGGCTTCGTACGCGCTGACCAGATCCCAGTACATGTCGGCGATCTGTGTAACCGTCGCGACAAGCTGGTCTTTAAAGGCGATGTCGGAAATCTTCTTGTTGTTTTTCGCGATGCGAAGAAAACGCAGGTTTGGACCAAGTCCAAAGCCCGACAGCAACTGCTGCTGTACGGTCACCCGATAGTACGATCCGAGCGCCGGCGTCAAGTTGCTGAAGATACTGTTGGTCGTCTGGCGGTTGTTTTGGCTTTCGAATGTGACAGTTGTTCCAGTGGCAAACGACTGCTGGTAAGAGATGTTGAACACGCCCGTGTTCTGATGTAGCTCCGGCACACCATAGAGCTGCAAGTTGGCGAGCGGCTGGCTAAAATGCTCAATTCCCGTGTTGCCGAAGATTACGGGGTCGTATGACTGCACCGGAGCACCGACGCCCAATGTCGACTGCACCAGCCCAGCAGCGCCGGCGCCTGCGCCACCCGCACCGGCCGCGGTACCGCCGGCGCCGGCGCCCGGGGCACCCGTGCCGAAGCCCCCAACGCCGCCGCCAGGCGTTCCCTGTACAACACCGGTGTTAACCCCACGGAAGGATCCGCCAGCCTTGGTGCGCAGGACATCGGTGTCGGCGATGGGCAGGTTATAGCGGGCGATAGCGACGTCGAGATTGTTTTCGATAGCCAGTGCGATCGCGTCCTTCAGTGAGATGTACAGCTTGCCATCGCGAATCAGCTGATCGAGCCGCGCGGAGTTGGTCAAAGTCGCTTCAGGAACCGTGCTGGACTTGTATGCGCCAAAGGGCTCCCACGTGTGCGGCATTCTTAGATTTGCAGGAGTCTGGATTGTCGCCTGCGCATTCGCCGCGACAGTTGCCGGAGGAGGGACCGCCGGGTTTGGCGCCTGGGTATTTTCCGGGGCCGGCGGTGGAGTCGAAGGAGTTGGGTTTTGCGTCTGCGCACTAACCGTTAGCGCGCACAACAGCATGATCACTGCGGGTGATTTCGAAATTCGTTGGATCATGATCGGACTGCCTCACCGGCAGGAGCGACGTTGGCGTTGCCGGTGTCGCTCACCAGCCAGCCATCGCGCAGATTGATGGTGCGCGATCCGTAGGACGCATTCACATCAGAGTGCGTGACCTGCACGATCGTCGTCCCCTGACGGTTGAGTTCGGTAAAGAGCTCCATGATTTCTTTGGCCTGGCTGGAATGGAGATTTCCTGTAGGCTCATCGGCCAACAACAGCGTCGGCTTGTGAATCACAGCGCGCGCGATGCCGACTAGCTGTTGCTGCCCGCCCGAAAGCTGGTTGGGGTAGAGGTCCTTCTTAGCGACAATTTGAAAGCGGTCGAGGGTATCGGCCACCATCGCCTGCCGCTCGCCGCGCGGAATGTCCTTGTACGACAGCGGAAGGTCGATGTTTTCCTGCACCGTGAGATCGTCGAGCAGGTGGTAGCTTTGGAAGACCATTCCGATGTTGCGCTTGGCTAGCTCGGCCCGGTCTTTGCGCTTCATGCGATGGACGGCTTCATCGCGAAACCAGTACTCGCCGGCCCACTGGTCATCGAGGAGCGCGAGCGCGTTCAGTAACGACGACTTTCCTGCGCCTGACGGCCCCATGATGGTAAGGAACTGTCCTTCGGGAATGGTCAGGTCAATCCGGCGAAGCACCCACGTCTCGCCGGCTGCGGTCTTGTAACTGCGTTCGAGATTCTTGAGTTGGATCATAGGAGCAACTAGCAATTCGCCATTAGCAATTGGCCATTAGCAACCACCCGATATCTCCTGCGATGCCAATCCAAAGTCAACAAAGCCGGGTCTTTTTCCCGCGATACCTATCGGGTTCGATGGAGTCCGCGAAGACTCGACTCGCAAGCGCTGATCGCTGGTTGCTAATTGCTAGTTGCTTACTGCGCCTCCTGCATCAGCCTCCGCAGCTCGTCTTCGGCGACGACCTTGCCGTCAAAGAGATGCACTTCGCGCTCGGCGTGGGCAGCGAAGCGCGGGTCGTGGGTCACCATGCAGATGGTCGCGCCCTCGCGATGCAAGCGCTGCAACAGCTCCATCACCGCTTCGCCGTTGCGCGAGTCGAGGTTTCCGGTCGGCTCGTCGGCAAGCAGGATGGACGGCGAACCCGCCAATGCCCGCGCCACCGCGACACGTTGCTGCTGACCACCGGAGAGCTGCGACGGATAATGGCGCAGACGGTGCGCCATACCGACGCGCTCCAGCGATTCGAGGACGCGCTGCTTCCGCTCAGCTGCGGGCATGCCGTCACGATAGGTGAGCGGCAGCTCGACGTTCTCATATACTGTGAGATCGCCGATCAGGTTAAAACTCTGGAAGATGAAACCAATTTCGCGGTTACGAATGCGCGAGCGGTCGCCGAAATCGAGGTTCTCGACGGTGTTGCCGTTGAGCTTGTACTTGCCCTCGGTGGGGGTGTCGAGCAGCCCAATGATGGAAAGCAGTGTCGACTTGCCGCAACCCGACGGACCCGACATGGCGACGTATTCGCCCTTATTGATCTTCAGATGGACACCAGAGAGCGCGTGAGTTTCAACTTCATCGGTGTAGAAGACCTTGGTGAGATTTTCAATTTCAATCAACGGAGTACCTGCTTCGCTCATGTCTATTTTCGTTCCTTTATGAACTCTTATTCGTGCCGTCTCTGTCCCCAGCAGAAGCTAACAGCTGATAGCTGACGGCCAACACCTTGCCTTACTCAAGCCTCACTCTGTCCGTGTTGTCCCACCGCGACATGTCGGAAAGGATGACCGTGTCGCCTTCCTTTAACCCAGATTCAATCTGGATCAAGTTGACCGAAGCGCGTCCGGTTTTCACCTGTGCCCGTACTGCGCCGTTGCCTTCGCGGTCGAGCACGAACATGGAAATGGTGCTGTTCTCCTGACCGAACGCCGGGCGCCCAACGTACAGAACGTTCTCCAGCTTCTCGAGGTCGATGGTGCCGTCAACGCTCAGATCGGGACGCGCGCCCTTCGGCAGCTCTCCAGTCAGTTGTACGTCAACCGTGACGGTTCCGTTCTGCACGGCAGGATCAACCCGGCTCACCGTGCCGGAAATCACACCGTTATGGGTGTCAATCGAAGCCGGCTCGCCAATTTGTACGTCGCGCGCCTGGGTTTCTGGGATCTTCAACGCCGCCATGAGGTGGTTCGGCTGGACGACCTTCGCCAGTTCGGCTCCCGGCAGAACATGCTGTCCCACGGCTAATGGCATTTCGACAAGAACCCCAGCGACACCAGCGCGTACCTTCAGTTTCTCCAGTTGCTGCCGTTTCAGGTCAGCCAGCGCGCGCATCTCGCCCACCTTGGCCGCCTGCACCGCAAGTTGCGATTCAATGGCCTGCTTGTTGATCTTCAGCCGCTCATCTTCAATCGAGTTGCGGGTCTCGAGCTCATCAGCCTTGCCTGCGGAAGCTTTCGCGGTGAGGCCGGAGACCACGCCAAGATCGTAAAGTGATTTGTCGGTCTTCGCCTGACGTTGCGCCTCGTTGTAATCAGCATTGACGGTGGCCGCCCCAGCGCGCTGCGTCATGAGGTCACTGTCTAGCTTGACCTTCAGGCTCTGGTATTCAGCTTCGGCAGCTTTAACCTGCAATGCCGCGTCCACGGCTTCCTGTTCGAGCTGAGGGTTGCTCATCTCGGCTAAGATGGTATCGGCTTGCACTTGTGAGCCGGGCAGCTTAAGAATGCGTATAACCGTGGCTTCGGTTTCTGCGGGAATCTGCCATACGTCTTCGTGGCTGGGCACGAGAGTGCCAAGTCCGCGCACCTGACGCAGCATCGAGCCGCGCTTCACGCTATCGGTCCAGATCGTGGCGCGCTCCACGGTGGGAGCAGCTGGCTTCAATCGGGCGACACCTACCGTCAGCGCTACCAATACGATAAGTCCAACGCCACCCCAGATGATCTGACGGCGACGCTTCTGTTGTCTAAATTCGGGCCGGGCAATATCCATTACAGCCGGAGAAGAGCAAACGGCTCGCCAAATGGCGTTTTCGTTACTTATTGAAATGGCGGAGCTTACGAGTTTGACTGAACCGTCCAAAAATCCGGTTGTGTCCTATGCTGGAGAAAAGTGTCCGTTTGCGGACAACGGAATCGGTTAACTAGCGTGAAGTCACAGCAATTCAAGCACTTAGCGGTATAGAACCGGGAAGTCGAGGCGGTACTATAGGATAAAGAGACGCACGTCGTGGTTGGGTCCGCACGTTACCGATGCCATCCTCACTTTCGGAAGTCGCGGCACGCCATTCGCAAATTCCTAACGCTTCATCGCGCCTGTATTCGCTTGACGTTTTTCGCGGCGCCACCATCGCTGCGATGATCCTCGTCAACAATCCGGGAAACGACTTCGCCTACGCGCCTCTGAAACATGCGGCATGGAATGGGTGGAGACCGACCGACCTCATTTTCCCCTTCTTCTTATTTATCGTTGGCGTCTCGCTGGTTCTGTCGTTCCGCTCACGTGTTGAGCGGGGAGAATCGAAGCGCACGCTGATGGTCCATACGTTGCGGCGGAGCGCGATCATCTTTCTGATTGGTCTCTTTCTCAACGGATTTCCTTACTTCAACCTCTCGACATGGCGGGTTGCCGGAGTGCTCCAGCGAATTGCCATCGCATATCTCGCAGCCGCGATCATCACGCTGTACTCCGGAACACGAGGCGTCATGTTGTGGGCCGCCGGGTTGCTGGTCGGGTACTGGATCGTAATGCGGTTCATTCCGGTTCCCGGAATCGGAATGCCCGGTAGCGACGTGCCGCTGCTCGATCCAAATCGAAATCTGGATTGGTACCTCGACAAGCTGTACCTGCCCGGAGCAATGTACGAAAAGACCCGCGATCCGGAGGGAATCCTGAGCACGTTTCCGGCGATCGCGACGGCGTTGCTGGGCGTCCTGACCGGTACATACTTAAAATCAGGTTACAAAGTCGCAACACCGACGGGGCACAACAGTCCGTCGCAATCGGCGAACGCAATCCGGAAGATCACCAGCATACTGGCCTCTGGTGCTACCCTCATCCTCGCCGGGCTGGTTTGGAATCTCTGGTTCCCCATCAACAAGAGGCTGTGGACCAGTTCATTCGTTCTCTTCACCGCCGGATCCGCGCTCGTTGCTCTTGCGTTCTGCTACTGGATCACAGACTTCAAACAACATCGCGGCTGGTGGACCAAGCCCTTTGTCGTCTTCGGCACCAATGCCATTGCGGCGTACGCTCTGGCCGAACTGCTGTCGAGCTCGCTATATAGCATCAACATTCACAACGGCCGGCGAATCCTCACGCTGCAGGATTATCTCTTTCGGAGCGCTCTCGGCGCCAGTACACCGAAAGAGTTAGGCTCGCTTGTCTATGCAATCGCCTTTGTCTGCCTGTGCTGGCTGCCCATCTGTTGGATGTACCGGAAGCGCATCTTCTTAAAGGTCTAGCCGAATGGATAGACCCCAGGCGAACATAGGCGGGCCTTTGGTCTTCTCGTTTCCTGGGCTTGCTCATTGATTCTAAAGACTAGGCGCTGCAGATCTCAAGATGGCACCTGACCTGCTGTCTCAACATAGGTTTGATTGACGGAGGACCCTTGCCGTCCTAAACTCCGAGGTCATGTCGACGCCATCCATCACCGCCGGACAGGTGCTCGGCCACTACCGCCTGATCGAGAAGATCGGGGGAGGCGGTCAGGGCGAGGTCTACCGCGCCCACGATGAGCGGTTCGACCGCGATGTCGCTCTTAAGATTCTCCCTTTCAAGCTGTTGCCTGATGAGGCTGCGCGAAAGCGCTTTCGCAAGGAAGCTCAGGCCGTCGGCAAGCTCATCCATCCGAACATCGCGACTGCCTATTATTTCGGCGAAGAAAATGGCGTTGACTTCCTTGTCACCGAGTACGTGGCTGGCGTTGGACTCGACGACAAGCTCGCCGGAGGCGCCATACGGGAAGAGAACGTAGTTAAGCTTGGGATTCAGCTCGCCAGCGGTTTGGAGGCTGCGCACCGGGAAGGAATCGTTCACCGCGATCTTAAGCCCGGTAACTTGCGCATTACGCAGGACGAACACCTGAAGATCCTCGACTTCGGTCTGGCAGAACTGGTTGACGCGACGACCGATGTCGCATCCGTCGAGACAGTTACGGTCAACATGACGCTGACCGGTACAGTTCCCTACATGGCGCCGGAGCAATTCGGCGGCGTCTGCGATCAGCGCACTGATCTTTGGGCGGCGGGTGCCGTCATCTACGAAATGGCTACTGGACAGTTGCCGTTTCCTGAAACGCAGGTACAGAAGTTAAAAAACGCAATCCTGACCAAAGATCCGGCGCGCCCCAGCACCATCAATCCCAGCATTTCGCAGGGTCTCGAGACCGTTATATTACGCGCTTTGCAGAAGGATGCGAAGCGGCGATACCAGACTGCCACCGACCTGCGCGACGACCTCATCCGGATCGCACGTGGGAAAAAAGTCAAAAGCGATTGGCAGATTCATCGGACGGGGCTGGGTGCAGCCGTAGCAGCAATAATCGTCGCAGTTCTTGGGTTCGCGACTTATCATTTCTGGCCGCGCCCTCCCTCGGTCAGCGGTGGACGCTCATTTCGAGTACTGGCAGTGCTTCCCATCGAGTCTGGCAGCGAGGACCCTGCCGAAATTGCGCTGGGACGAGGTGTCGCCGAAACCGTCAGTGCTCGAATTGCGCAGGGTACGAATGGACGCGCCTTTCAGTTGATCCCGCCTAGCGAGTTGACCGCCCAAGGCGTGAAAACCGCCGAGCAGGCCCGTCGCGAATTCAATGTGGACCTCGTGCTGGCCGTGGGGTTGCAACGGTCTCCTGAAAAAATGAGGATCACCTGTAGCCTCATCGATCCCAGGACACACCAGCAGATCGACGCCCGTACTGTAACCGGCGAAGCCACTGACCTGTTTACGATGGAAGACAATGCCGTAACGGAGGTGTTCGGCATGCTGCCAAGAGACGTCCGCTCGGAGCAGCCGGCGCCTTCCGAAGTGCTCGCGGCAGTTCCCGCCGCATACGAATACTACGTGCGCGGTCGCGGGTATCTACAGGAGTACCAAAAGTACGAGAACATCGATAGCGCCATCAACGAATTTGAGCAGGCATTGAAGGTCAGCCCGAACTATGCGCCAGCCTATGCCGGATTGGGTGAGGCGTTCTGGCAACGATATCAGACGAACCACAACCGGCAATGGCTGGATAAGTCGAAAGTAAACTGCGATTCCGCCCTCCGCGTCGACCCCAAGCTGGCGCAGGGACATACCTGCCTCGGTAACCTTTACGGGGCACGTGGGGAATACGATAAAGCCCTCTCGGAACTGCAACAGGCGAAATTGCTGGATTCCAACGATGTGCTTACAGTCCTGGGGCTGGGCGACACTTACGACAAGCTGCACAAAGACGCGGAGGCAGAGGCTGCGTTCAAGAACGCGATCGCGATGCGCCCGAACTACTGGGCGACGTACAACCGGACGGGCAACTTCTATTACAGGCATGCCAGGTACTCGGAGGCAGAGGCCGTGTTCCACAAAGCCGTCGATCTGAATCCTGGCAATCAACGGGCCCTTTACAATTTGGGTGCGATTTACTTGATGGAAGGCCGACATCAAGAGGCCATCGACGCTACCCAACGTTCAATCAACTTGAAACCGACAATGTCGGCGTACAGCAACCTGGGTACGGCCTACTTCTATCTGCGCCGTTATCCGGCCGCCATCACAGCACTCGATAAGGCGCGGGCACTCGATGAGCAGGATTTCATGAATTGGGGTAACTTGGGCGATGCGCTTTACTGGTCTCCCGACCGACGGAAAGAATCTGCTGCAGCCTACAAACGCGCGATCGAGTTGGGACAGGCGCGGTTGCAGGTCAACCCTAAAGACGCGACCACAATGGCCTTTATCGCCGATTACTATGCCATGGGGGGCAATATGCGGGCAGCTACCGCCGAAATCACCAAAGCAGTGAGCCTGGCGCCGCAGGACCCCGACGTCCTGTTCCGTGCGGCTCTAGTATATAACCAGGTCGGAGACCAGCAACAGACTCTGGATTGGCTAAAGAAAGCGGTGGCTGCGAAGTTCTCGGTCACCACCGTGCGGGATACACCAGACTTCGATCACCTCAAATCGAACCCCGCGTTCAAAGCCATTATCGCGGGCGCGTGATGGTGACCAACCCTGGACAAGATGCCTTAGCAATACTCTCTACGGGTCGACGTGAACGCCGGGGTCGGTAGCGTTTGAGCAAGGGATCGTGTTCCCACCATCATCGACGAAAGTAACTGATGAATATGGATAATCACCTTCGGTGGTGCCGGGTGCAATCGGCCCAGACGGCGCAGCGTTCGTGGTGCTCGTAAATGGGCCTGGCGACGTAAAAGGTGAAGCGGAGAAAGCTACAGTAAGGCTTCGGGGATTCCCGTGATGCGGCCGCGTGTCTTGCCCAATCCAGTCGATGTCATCACCATTGGTTTTGTTGAGAAGCGGGAACTTGTTGGAGACATCGCTACCACCGCCATTAACAGTTTTGTAATCGCAGGTCCCGCTGTCGCTCGTTAACTTGATTTTCGCGTGCTTGTGGGCAGCATGTGGCGGGGACGGAGGAGGAGTGAAGTGAGCTGCCGACGCCAACCATATTGCCGCGCCACCCACCACAAGCCCAAGCACACCAAAGACGCCCGCGGTAGCCAGAGATACTTTGCTTGTCATATTGTTATCCGTTCCTTTCGTTCCCGCGATGGGAGGGCAGGAAGCTCCCTAAACCTCGTAACTAGTTTCCTTTTTTTTTGTAACTGGAAACAGTAGCACAGCTTCAACTTCTGTCAAGCAAACAGGCAGCCAATCCCATTGCTCCTGGCGGCCCCCATTGTCCCGCTGTGGTTTTAGCTTGTAGAACCTTAACTTCCTGAATACTAAAGAACCGGTCAACCGTAGGTTACCCATGTGCCTGAAATCAGCTAACTATCCAAACTGAGTGTCGGTGCTATCCAAATGGATAGCTCACAATCAGGAAATGCCGATGCCGCACCAATGGACCTCAAGAAATCTATAGCAAAAAAGGGCACTTAACTCAGCGGGAGGGGCCACCGGCCCTTTGGCACGCCACCTGCTTTATTCCACCGCGTAAGCTGCGAGGCAAATGAGGCATTGCACAGAGTTTCAGGCGCTGACCGGCTCACAAATTCAGCATGGGTTCCGCTACAGGAGCCCCCAAGGAGGAGTTATGAAGCGCAACGTAATTGGGGCCCTGATGACTCTCATCGTGGCCTCCAGCATCGCCGTTCCCGTGGTCCACGCTCAGAGCACGATCCTGACCGCCAATGTTCCCTTCGCCTTCAGCATCGGCGACAAGCAGCTTCCAGCGGGCGCCTATGCCGTTCGCGAGATGGGGCGCGCGACCCTGATCCAAAGCCGTGACGGAGAAAACAGCGCGCTGGGCATTTATGCCTATGCCGGACCGTCGAAGGCCGATGAGACCAAGCTCGTGTTCAACAAAGTCGGTGACCATTACTTCCTGGCCCAGATCTGGACCAGCGCCCGCGGACAAGGCCTCCAAGTTCCTGAGTCCAAACTGGAGAAGGAAATGCGCGCCTCCAACACCGGCCCTCAGGGCGGAGTTGAAACTGTGATCGTCGCTTTGCGCTAAGCTGCCTCAAACGATCACATCGAAACCCGGAGCTCCCACCAGCTCCGGGTTTTATTTTGGGATTCACATTCCACGATAGTCACACCTTCCCGTGGACAAATGCTGCTCCACAGGTAGAATGCAAGGTTCGCCAGTTTGAACCTGCTGCCGCCGTTGGATCTTGACGCGCAGGCAATCGCCATTCGTTTTTCGCCTTTCGCTCTTGTGTGGGACGGTTCTGGCGAAAAGCGAAAAGCCAAGAGCGAGAGTGAACTGGCGGTGGAGGGTCCTTCATGTTGGTCGGTGTTCCCCGCGAGATCTTTCCGGGGGAGCGGCGGGTCGCCCTGGTTCCCGCAGTTATTCCCAACTTAAAAAAAGCAGGATTGGAAGTCATCATCGAGGCAGGAGCAGGTGTCGAAGCCGGCTATCCCGACTCTGAGTACACCGTCAAGGGTGGCACCATTGCAGCGGAACGTACCGAGGTCTTTCGCACGGCTGACATCATTCTCCAGGTGCTGTCCTACGGCTCTAATGACGTAACTGGTAAGCAGGACCTCCCACTGCTTCGCAAAGGCCAGGCGTTGATCGGATTCCTCCGGCCGCTGGGTGACGTCCCCACCGTCCAGGCGATCGCCACGACTGGCGTGACTTCCTTCTCTGTCGAGCTGATGCCACGCACCACACGCGCGCAGAGCATGGATGCGCTTTCTTCAATGGGCACTATCTGCGGCTACAAAGCAGTCCTACTTGCGGCCGACACTCTGCCACGCCTCTTTCCGATGCTGATGACCGCCGCAGGAACCATAACTCCGGCACGCGTCCTCATCATGGGAGCAGGTGTTGCAGGCTTACAGGCCATCGCCACTGCGCGCCGGCTCGGTGCTGTCGTTTCTGCCTACGATCTGCGTCCGGCGGTCAAAGAACAGGTACACAGTCTCGGTGGACGTTTTGTCGAGCTCGCCATCGAAGCCAAGGACGCGCAGGACGCCGGCGGATACGCCAAGGCACAAGACGAATCGTTTTACCAGAAGCAGCGCGAACTCCTGGGGCAGGTTGTAGCCCAGCACGACGTTGTCATCACCGCGGCCGTGGTTCCGGGCAAGAAATCGCCCGTCCTGGTGACCAAAGAGATGGTTGCCGCGATGGCGCCGGGATCGGTGATCGTCGACCTCGCAGCCGAGCGCGGCGGCAATTGTGAGCTGACGCGCACCGGCGAGAAAGTCGTAGAGCATGGCGTGTCGATTATTGGCTCCATCAACCTGG
>Ga0306920_100005128_pt1 | contig 16886 bp, 9 predicted proteins | sample flu12Cox44000170_FD_204666 | JGI IMG/M metagenome (GOLD analysis project Ga0306920, IMG submission 204666) | Lab enrichment of tropical soil microbial communities from Luquillo Experimental Forest, Puerto Rico - flux4day.12C.oxic.44.000.170 (v2)... | ecosystem: Environmental > Terrestrial >... | reverse complement strand
TCACGCTCCCGCCTAGCGCGCTGCCACCTGGCGTGGCGGCGGTCCGCCAGACCACCTTCGCCGACCCGGAGGGCAACGAGTTCGACCTGGTCACCTGGCAGCCCGAGTAGCTGCCAGGCCCGGGCACTAACCGAGGCCCCATTGATGATCTTGGATCGGCGGCTACCTTCGGCGGTGACCCTCGATCCAAGATCATCAGAACTGGCCGAAGGAGCAGCCATGCATTATCGGTGCTTCGCCTGCCCCACATCGCCGGGCAGTGCCTGGTTCTCGAGGCAGTGATCGTCCGGGTCGATGGCGCGCATGGTGCGCTGGCCGAACATCTCATGAAGCAGCGCATAATGACGATTGTGGTTGCCGGGGCGGCGCCGGATGTGATTCGGACGCCTGATCAGCGGGTGCGGGTGTTTGTGAGTTCCACGCTGCAGGAGCTGGCTGCGGAGCGTCAGGCGGTGCGGGATGCGGTGACCCGACTGCGGCTCGTGCCGGTGATGTTCGAGCTGGGGGCCCGGCCGCACCCGCCGCGTCCGGTGTACCGGGCCTACCTGGCGCAGAGCCAGGTGTTCGTCGGCATCTACTGGCAGAGCTATGGCTGGGTCGCGCCGGGCGAGCAGGTCTCCGGGCTGGAGGATGAGTACGAGCTGTCGGCCGGGCTGCCTCGGCTCGTCTACGTCAAGGCGCCGGCGCTGGACTGCGAGCCGCGGCTGGCGGCGCTGCTGGCCCGGATCAGGGACGAGGGCGGGATCTCGTATAAGGCCTTCGCCGACGCGGCTGAACTGCAGCAGCTGGTCGAGGACGACCTGGCGGTGCTACTGAGCGAGCGGTTCGAGATGACCCAGCTGGGCGGCGACGCCGCGGAGGGCGCGCTACTGGCGGGGGCGGTTCCGGTGCCGGCCACGCCGCTGCTGGGCCGCGAGCAGGAGGCCGCCGCGATCGAAGATCTGGTCGTCCGCGAGGGGGTGCGGCTGGTGACGCTGACCGGCCCGGGTGGGGTGGGGAAGACCCGGCTGATGCTGGAGGCGGCGCGTCGGCTCGGCCCAGGGTTCGCGGACGGCGTACGGCATGTTGACCTGGCCGCGGTCTCCGTGGCCGACCTGGTGGCGCCCGCGATCGCCACCGGGCTGGGGCTGAGCACGTCAGCTACCCGGCTGACCGCCGACCTGGAGTCATACCTGCAGGCCCGGCAACTGCTGCTGGCGCTGGACAACTTCGAGCAGGTGGTGGGTGCGGCACCGCTGCTGTCCGAGCTGCTAGCGGCCGCGCCCGGCCTGGTCATGCTGGTAACCAGCCGGATGGTGCTTCGGCTCAGCGGCGAGCACGAGTTCCCCGTCCCGCCGCTGCCAGTCCCGCCCGCCGGCGCGGCCCCGGACCCCGCAGACCTGCAGGACTACGCCTCAGTACAGCTCTTCGTGGAGCGGGCGCACGCCGCCGATCCAGGCTTCGAGCTGACCGCCGAGAACGCAGGAGCGGTGGCGGAGATCTGCCGCCGACTAGACGGGCTGCCGCTGGCCGTCGAGCTGGCGGCCGCGCGGGTCCGGCTGCTGCCGCCACAGGCGCTGGCCCCGCGGCTTGATGAGAGGTTCAGCCTGCTGACCGGCGGGGCCCGTGACCTGCCCGAGCGGCAGCAGACCCTGCGCAACACCCTGGAGTGGAGCTTCGGCCTGCTGCCGGCCGGCGAGCAGGCGCTGCTCGCCCGGCTGGGCGTGTTCGCGGGCTCGTTCAGCCTGCCCGCGGCCGAAGCCGTCGGTGCCGATGCCCCGCAGGAGGGCCACACCCCGGCGCCGGGACAGGTGATGGACACGCTGGGTTCCTTGATGGACAACAGCCTGATCCGGCCGCAAACCAGCCGCGGTGAGCCGCGGTTCGTGCTGCTGGAGACCATACGGGAGTACGCGCTGGAACGCCTCGCGGACTCCGGCGACTGGGTGGAGACGCACGACCGGCACGCCACCTATTTCCTGGCCCTGGCCGAGCCGGCCGACGCCGACCTGACCGGTACCGGGCAGCTGGCCTGGCTGGACCGGCTGGAGACCGAGCACGACAACCTGTGGGCCGCGATCTCCTGGCTGGCCGACCACGGCCCGCTCGAACAGGCCGTGCACCTGAGCCTGGTCACCTGGAGGTTCTGGTGGCTGCGCGGCCACGCCGCGGAGTATGCCCGCCTAGTCGACGACTTCGTGGCCGGCAGCGAGGACATGCCGCCCTGCCAGCATGCCATGGCGCTGACCGAAGGCGGCTTCATCCTCCTCGGCAACGGAGATCTGGCCCGGGCGCAGCAGCTGTTCGAGCAGAGCCTGCCGTTGTACAAGCAGGACGACGAAGGGCTGGCGGTGTCGGTGACGATGAACGCGCTGGTCCTGGTCGTTCTGGGCCGCCTCGCCGCACTCCGCCGCGATTACGCCGACGCCAGCAGACTCGTCGATGAGGGCCGGGCTCTGCTGCGGGAGCTGCGCGACGAGGACTTCACCGGGTACGACCGGCTTCAGCAGCAGCTGGTCCTCGCCTACCTGGATAGCGTCCTCGGCCATATCCGGCTCGGCCAGGGCGACAACGACGCCGCGGCGCGGCTGTTCACCGACGGCCTGGCCGTGGCCCGCGATGTCCAGGACTGGAATCCCCTGCTCGTTTTGCTGTACGACCTGACGCTGGCCACCCAGGCCCAGGGCGACCTGGCCGGCGCGGCGGGGCACCTGCAGGAGGGGCTGGCGCTGGCGGCCGAGGCCGGAGACGAAACAAGCGCCGCCTACTACCTCGAGGTCCTGGCGGGCATCGCCGGGCAGCAGGACAACCCGCAGCGGGCTGTGCGCCTGTTCGCCGCCGCCCGCTCGATCCTGGACGCCCGCGGCAGCGGCTGGCTGCACGCCTTCGTGCCACCCGCCCCGCACGACGATGCGATCCTGGCCAGGTTGCAGTCTCGTATCGGCGACGCGGCATTCGAGCAGGCCCAGGCGTGGGGCCGGTCCGCCGGGAGCACACGCGCGGTGGAATACGCACGGGAGCAGGCGTGACCCGCCGCGGCCGCGTCCGTCCACGGCAGGCTGCGGCGGCCCGGCCAGCGGGCCCGGCACCGGGCAGGAAGCGGCCAGGGGGGCGGCAGGCAGCCGGCCGGCTCGCGCCACCTGGGAAAGGCCCGCGAGGCTGCGCGGCGCTGCAAAGCCGAGATCGCGGCCGCAGGTGACGCCACCTGGCCTACACGAAGCCTTTGGCACGACCGAGTGTCGGTTCAGCTCGCTGGCCAGGAAGTCCGCGCCGATCATCCGGATATGAGACCCCGCGTTCAGCCATCCCGGCGGTTGGAAACTACGCCAGATCGGCGGGTAGGCGCGCTGTTATCAACCGGGCTTCGCTTAGTTGGCCGCCTCGGTTATGGCCCCAAACGGGTGAGTAGTGGGCCCGTATTTTTATACAGCGGTTCCCTCCGGGTGAACATCCGAATCTGCATACAGCGCGCTCGAGCGCGAGCCTGCCGACCCTGGTGGCGGTGGCGCGTCCCTGCCCCGCCCGCCATTTCCGGGCCTGCGGGCGGCGTCTCCAAGACCGATCACCGCACAGGCACGCCAAGCAACCCACCACCCGGGGCCCTCGCGGCCAGCGCTACCTGGACGCTAGCCAGACCGGACCAGAATGCACCGCGCCTACCCATTCGCCCGATGCGAATAGTGCTCGTTGCCAGGACTCTGGGTTAAATAGAACGTTTTGTCGACTACGTAGAAAGGGCCGCGACATGCTGGGCGAACGGGTGGACGATCAGCGGCGCGAACGTGCTACGTGCCGGACTGTCTTGCTCGCAGATCGCCGTTCTAGCTGGTCGGCCCTTGCCATGTCCAGGATTGAGATGGGGTTCCGTCTGGCTCGCGCCCGGACAAGTAGCCGGGCGCCCCGTCAGCATGCACCGTGAGGAAAGATCGAACATGCCCACGCTAGAGCTTTGGGTCCTGGATTGTGAACATGAGAGTCATGTTTTCAAGCTGCGTGCTTGAGCCGTGCTCGGGCGATGTAGTCATCGACGTGGCGGTCGATGACGGTCAGTGCCTGGCGTAGCGCGGGCGGGGCTTGCGGCTGGTCGGCGGCGGCCAGGGGCCTGAGCAGGCGGTTGTAGAGCTTGGTGTAGAAGACCGCGACGCGCCTGCCTTCGGGGGTCAGGGCGTAGGTGTGGGTGTGGTCGATCCGGCGGATCAGGCCGTTGAGGCGCAGGCGGCGCAGGTCGTAGGTCATCTGGCTGGGACTGTAGCTTGCTCCGAGCAGCCGGGCGGTCAAGGCACGCAGGCTCTTGTTGGTGATGCCGCAGGCGCCGGACAGGGTCAGGGACAAGGCGCCGGCCAGGGCCATGACCCGAGGATCGCCGAACCGCAGGGCCGGGGTCCTCCGCCCCTCCGCGTCGACGGAGGGGTGCGCGATCCGCTCGATGGCTGGGCTCGCAAGGACGCAGTCCTGGCCGGCACGCATAATCTGCATCAGCCGGCGGTTCACGTCACCGGCCTTGGCGGTCAACTCGCCGAAGTGTTCCAGGCGGCGCAGGACGCCGATGTCGTAGGCGTCGTTGATGACGGTCTCGACCCGCAGCGCCCGGCCGTCTTTGAGGTAGGTCTTGATCCGCGAGTGCCGGTAGAAGGCGTTGACCACCACGCCGTCGTTGTCGCGGTCGACGGCGGTGCGGAAGATGCCCTTGGTGACGCAGCGGACCTGCCGGTTGAAGATGATCTCCATGTTGTCCGGGCGGCCGATGTCCAGGTTGTCCGCGGCCAGGGCCTCGAAGAACGCCCGGGCATGCCGGGGCGCGGTGAAGACGATGGTCTTGGCGACCTCGACCTGGCGCATGGAGATATCCCACCAGTAGCCGGCCTGGCGGTCGGCGCGGTTGAACGGCAGCGGCAGCCGCGCCCACCAGCGCTCGGCGAATACCTGGATGTGGCCGGACCCGAGGCAGTCGCAGATCTTCTGCAGCGCGGCCGGGTCCTCGCAAGAGGCGAACCCGTTGGACAGCTCTTTGAACGGCAGGGCCGCCCGGAGGGCCTGGCGCTTGGCCCATTCGTGCCCGTTGACCCAGATCTTGCCCGGGTAGGGGAAGTAGGCGCAGACCTTGATGAACGCCGGGCCGAAGCCCTCATCCCAGACGTAGAAGTAGTAGCAGGTCACCCATCGTTCGGTGCGGTTATAGGAGAACCACACCGCCCCGGTGGGGGTCTGGTCTTTGGTTCCGGTGAACACCCGCTGGTACTCCTGCGCCACCCCGATCGCCACCACCTGGGACCGCCCTGTCGCGGCGGCCTTGCGCATCAGCGGCATAACCCGATCGATCTTCCGCTCCGGCCACGGGCTGTCGGCCAGCACCCCTGGCCGGCTCTTGTCCCGCCTGCCGGCGAAGCTCAGCACCGGGATGCCGTTGACCTCGGCGAAGGAGGCCACCGCCCGGCGGAACGCCTGCCCCCGCCGTTCCAGCAGCGCGGGTGAGGGAATCGGGTTGTGCTCATGGACGGTCAGGAAGTTGACCACCTGGCCGCCCACCACCAGGGTCGGGACGGACAAGGTCAGGTAGACCCGGTCCACGCAGTCGATCTCCAGCAGCTTGTGCCCGTCCAGCACGTCGTTGACCGTGACCGCCTTCGCCCGCACCAGACGTGATGCCATGACCACTCCCGCAACCAGATCCTGATCGCGAGGATGAACCCGCTAGCACCGGCTTGCCTGCAGAACCGTCAACCTCGGCGGTCCGAGGCGGAGCCTCCCTGGTGCGCTGTCCACCAACGTTCACCGGCTCCGGCACCAGCTCCGAGCGCGTTGGCACCCGGCGGAGGTATGTGGACACCGCACTAGCGGCCCTAGTGGCCAAGGTGCTGACCGCGTCGCTGGCCCGTGCCTCCTGCAGCGCATCCAGCAGCTCGCCAACATGCCTCGGGTCGCGCGGGTCGCCGCAGGCGATCACGTCGCATCCCTGTCTCGGGTACGCGCCTATCGCCGAATCGGCGCGTGCGGTGCAGGGCGTGATCGCGGGAGGGAATTCGCCCAGGACTCCCAACTCGGCGCGCCGCTTCGTTTCGTACGGAAGTCTCTCGCCTGTCTTCACGTTCCCCGCAGCGCCTGAAGAAGACCGGCCAGGCTGCCGCAGGCCGGCAGTTATTGGGTTCGTCCAAGAGGAGTGACCGGGATCGGGTTTGTGTGCTGGGCCTGGAGATGGTCACCTCGATGACCAGGACCGGCGGCTCAGTGTTTGATTGATAGTGAGCCGGTTCCTGGCAGGTGCCAGCGGTAGGGCGCGGTGAGGCGGTCGAGTGCTGGCTGGGGTCCCCAGGAGCCGCGGGAGTAGGGCTGGGTGGGGGGCGGGTTGTCCAGCAGCGGGGCGGAGATCTCCCAGAGGCGCTCGATCGCGTCGGCGCTGGTGAACAGGGACTGGTCGCCGAGCATGGCGTCCAGCAGCAGCCGCTCGTAGCCCTCGAGGGTGCTGGCGGCGCCGGAGGAGTCGGCGTAGCGGAAGGTCATCTCGGCGGGGCCGAGCCTCATCGCCGCGCCGGGTTCTTTGGCCAGGAAGCTGGCGGTGATGGAGCCGGGGTCGGCGAAGTCGATGACGATCTCGTTGCGCCGCCCGTTCGGGGCGTGGCTGCCGTGGACGGGGAACATCCGCAGCGGCGGCTCGCGGAAGCCGAGCGTGATCAGCTGCCGGCTCGCGGCGAGGTGCTTGCCGGACCGCAGGAAGAACGGGACCCCGGCCCACCGCCAGTTGTCGACCTCGGCGCGCACCGCGGCCAGGGTTTCGGTCGGGGAGCCCAGTTGCACGCCGGGCTCGTCGTGGTAGCCGGTGTACTGGCCGCGCACCGCGTTGGCGGGGTCGATGGGCTGAAGCGCGTCGAAGACCTTGGCCGTCTCGGCGCGCAGGTGCCGGGCGTCCAGCGAGGTGGGCGGTTCCATGGCCACGAACCCCAGGACCTGGAACAGGTGGGTGACGATCATGTCCCGGTAGGCGCCGGTCTGGTCGTAGAAATCCGCGCGTCCCTCGGTCGAGAGCGTCTCGGGCACGTCGATCTGTACGTAGGCGATGTGCTTTCGGTTCCAGACCGGCTCGAACAGGCCGTTGGCGAAGCGGAGGGCCAGGATGTTGTCGACCGATTCCTTGCCGAGGAAGTGGTCGATCCGGAACACCTGTGACTCACCGAAATGGGCGTGCACGGTGGCGTTCAAAGCGCGGGCGGAGGCCAGGTCGGTGCCGAACGGCTTCTCGATGATGATCCGGGACCCGGGGGCCAGGCCTGCGGCGCCGAGCATGCCCACCGTGGGCTCGAAGGCGGCCGGCGGGACGGCCAGGTGGAACAGCCGCCCCGGCGCGCCGCCGATCTGGTGTTCCGCCCGGCTGATGGCCTCGACCAGCGGGAGGGTTCGGACGGGGTCTGCGCTGGCGAACGAGAGCCGGCGGGCGAACGCGTGCCAGGCCGCTCCGGTCGGCTTGGTGGTCCCGAATTCGGCTACCGCCTGGCGGGCGTGCTCGCGGAACTGCTCGTCGGTCATGCGCCGCCGGGAGGAGCCGATGATCTGGTATCTGTCGGGCACCAGGCCGGCCCCGGCCAGGTGGAACAGCCCCGGCAGCAGCTTGCGCCGGGCCAGGTCGCCCGTGGCCCCGAACATGACGATGACGTGGTTTCCCGGGCGGGGCGCCGGTCCCCGGACCTGCCCTTCCCGGGAGGGTGCCGGGGTAACCACGACCTGCTTCCCGGCAGGCGGCACGCCGAAGCCCTCGACGGGTTCGGTGACGATGGTCTTGGACATGACGGATGCGCCTTCCTCGGGTCGCGCTGGGCAACGACGGTTAAATGGTGGTGCCGGCCAGGTGGCCGATCAGGTAGGTGACGCCGACGGCCACAGCGCCGAGCAGCAGGTGACGCAGCGCGCCGCGCAGGAAGGGCTGGCCGGACTGCCGGGCGGCCAGCCCGCCGCCGGTGAAGGCGGCGACGGCGGCCAGGGCCAGCGCGGCGGCCAGGGAGGCGTACCCGAGCAGGTAGGGCAGCAGCGGGATCAGCGCCCCGGCCGCGAAGGCGGCCATGGCGGCCGCGGCCGCGGGCACCGGCCCATTCGATAACCGTGGGCTCCCGATCAGGATCGGGAACCGGGTCCTTGAACTCGACATACCAGTGCATGCCGCTGCAAAACGGCTTGTTCTGCGAATGCCCGCACCGGCACAGCGCATAATGCTCACCGGAAGCGCCCGCGTTGCGGTGCTCGGGTTTGCCCTGGCCGTCGCTGAGCGGGATGCCGCCGGTGATGCGGTAGGGGCAGTCCCTGGTGACCTCGATCACTGGCTCACGCGTGGCGTGCCAGTCGGCGTCGGCGCGGGCCTCGGCGCCGACGATGCCGTAGCGGAGCGCCCCCGACGGGCAGTCGCGTACCGCGCGGATGATCTCATCCATCCGCCCGCCGCTGGGGGCGACGAAGGGTTCTTGGCCCTGGCGGAAGACGGGCGCCAGCTGGCCGGTGCAATATCCCGAGTGCTGGCAGGTGCCGCGGTTGTCGAAGATGGTGACCTGCTGCCCGGCGTGGGTGTCGCGCCGGTCGGGGACCCGGCCCGGGTCCTTGGCGGCGGTGAACCCGGTGGCGGCGTGGCTGCCGTCGCACAGCGGCTTGATCTTCGAGCCGCCGCAGCGGCACAGCGCCAGCTGCGGCCGCACGCTCACCGGCTGGCCCAGCCAGTCGACCAGGCTGCCGACGCCGGTGACCAGGTAGGGGCCATCGGTCATCGCCTGGATACCCGGGCCGAGTCCGGCCTGCAGCGCCGCCAACTCCGCCAGCCGGCTTTCGGCCGCGCCCGGGCCGGCCGCTGCGATGGCCAGCCAGATGTCTCGCACGGCGCGGCCGCCTAGGACCCAGCCGAAGTGCAGTTCGCCGGTCATCGTGCCGGGTTGCCCAGCTGGGTCAATGCCGGTCCATTCCAGGTGCCAGGAACCGACGAAACGGCCGAAGAGCATGAGCTTGCCGGCGTGCTCGCCGGCTGGGCCTGTGACGTGCAGCGCGCGCACGAGCCCTCGGTTGCAGCGGGTCGCCTCTGTTTCGCTCCTCACTTGCCGTCCTCCTCGGTAAATACGCGGAACGCGTGGCCTGCCCGCATTGCGAGCGTCTGTATGACCTGCGCTCGTGTCCAGCGCGAGCGTCAGGCGTCGCGGGTGCTGGTGCGCCAGGCCCCGGCGGCGAGCGGGATCAGCGCCCAGCCCGCGATCACGGCGGCCGCCACGGCGGCCGACATGGTGGTGCTGACCGGATCCGGCCGCGCACCGGACAGCAGCCCTGCCGGGATCAACCGGTCCAATCCCGCCGTCAGCAGCCCCTCGCGCAGGACGCCGAGTTTGGACACCGCCAGCGCCAGCGGGGTCACCGCGAACTGCCAGGCCAGCAGGATCCCCACGGTGGTGGACCGCGACCCGGCTAGCGCCGCCAGCCCCAGGCCCGCCAGGTAGGCAACGGTCACCGCGAGCAGCACCCAGACGCCACCTTGGGCCACGGCGGCGATGCCAGGGCGCGGCAGCCGACCGGCCAAGAGCACCGAGCCCACGGCGGCGACGGCCCAGCCCAGGGCCACCAGCGGCAGGAGCAAGGCCAGGCCGCCAGGGATCCGCGCCGCGTACAGGGCCAGCCGGGACCGGCCGGTGGCCACCAGGTCCCGGAACACCCCCGCCTGCAGGTCACCGGCCCCCATGGTTGCGCCCACTAGCACGGCCGCGACGGTGCCCAGCGTGGACAGGAGGTAGGCGGCGTTGGCCAGGTTGCCCAGCCCGCCAGCTGGCCCGTACTTGGCCGGGTTCTGTGCGTGCAGGACCGCCAGCACGGCGCCCGCTGCAGCGACCGCTCCGGCGGTCAGCAGGGCGGCCCACGCGACCAGGCCGCGGCGCTTGCGGACCTTCAAGAACTCGGCGCTGACCAGCCTGCCGGCCACCACGGCCGCCCGGCCGCCGCCCAGGCTGGGGATGATGACGCTCATGCCACAGCCTCTTCCTCGAACTTGTGGGTGACCTGGAGGAACCGCTCCTCCAAGGTGGGCGCGGGCACCTCCAGCTGGTACACATCCACGCCAGCCTCAACCAGCGCCCGGTTGATGTCCGCGGCAGCCAGCCGCGCCTCGGCGTCCTGCCCAAGGCCGATGCGCAGCTGCGGCCCGTCTTCGGTCACCGAGCGGGCCGCGGGGTGGCTGGTAAGTACCGGCAGCGCCCGGCCGGGATCGCTGACCTGCACCACGACGGAACGGGCTCCCGCGGCCGACAGCTCAGCGACCGGGCCCTGGGCGATGATGCGCCCCCGGTCGACGATCGCCGCGATGTCACAGATCTTCTCCACCTCATCCAGCAGGTGCGAGGACAGCATCACCGTCCGCCCCTCCGCGACCAGCGCCCGGATCATCCCCCGGAACTCCACGATCCCGGCCGGGTCCAGCCCGTTGGTGGGCTCGTCCAAGATCAGCAGGCGGGGGTCGGCGAGCAGGCAGCGGGCCACCCCCAGCCGCTGGCGCATGCCGGTGGAATACCGCGCTACCCGCTCGCCGGCCCGCCCGGTCAGGCCCACCCGTTCCAGCGCGCCCTCGATCCGGCCGACCGCCGCGGGGTCGCGGGCGGCGGCGTTGATGCGCAGGTTCTCCCGCCCAGTCAAGTGGTCCAGGAACCGGGGCTCCTCGGCCATCGCCCCCACCCGCCGCAGCGCCACCGAGCGCTCGGCCGGGACCGGGTGCCCCAGCAGCCGCATCGACCCGGAGTCTGGCCTGGTCAGCCCCAGCAGCATCCGGATCAGCGTCGTCTTCCCCGCGCCGTTCGGCCCCAGGTAGCCAAACGCCGTCCCGGCCGGGACCCGCAAGTCCACCTCGTCCACCGCCGTGCGGTCACCGAACCGCTTGACCAGCCCCGACGTCTCTACCGCGTAGGCGCCTGGCATCGCGCCCGGTTCCATAACCGGTACGTTCTCTGATGCGATCATGACCACATGCCTCCGGTTGCGTTGCCTGATCTCGACGGTAGGAGCCGCCTGCCGGCTGGGCATCGCTCGAAGGGGTGGGTGCGGGTGGAATCTCTTACTGAGGCGCGGCGCCGACCAGGCCCTGCTGGCTGCCTCGAAGGAGGTAGGAGGCGTGGTCATCCTGCGGGCGCGGCGCGCAGCGGCTCTTCAGAAGCCGGGGTTGCCGGAGCGAAGGCAGAACCGGTCAGGCCACCGCCGCGGTGACTGGGCGCGCGGCCGATGGCGTTGCCTGGCACGCGCGTTCGGCTCGCGGGGAATCCGCGCCGTGGCGCGCCGCCATCAGGCCAGGTGAACCCGGCCGGCGGACCGCTGCCGCAGCGGCGAGCACGCCAAGACGGATCGTTGCCAGCACGACCAGCGCAACCAGGACAGCCACGCTGCGCTGGCCGACCTGACGCCAGCGGCCCGCCAGAACCCGGGCATGCAGCGCACCTGCCGCCGCGCACGGGTACATGACCTGGACCGATTCGGCCCGGATCACCGGTGACGCTTTTCTCGGTACCTGTGCGGGCTGGTCAGCGCGCACCGCTGGGCCACCCCCGGCGGCGGGGTGAGGCCAATGCACCCTGGCCGGCATCCCCGCCATTCCCGGCGATCATGGAAGGTACAACCCGGGGCCTGTGGCATCGCGGTCTACCCCTCGTGCTGGCGTCCGACCGCAAGGCTATCGGATTGCGCGGCGCCTGAGGTTCCGACGGCGTGCGCCTGCCCGTGGCGAACTGCGCGACGCCGAGGGCCAGCACCAGCAGTGGGATTCCGATCAAGAGGTGCCTGGCTGTGGCCCGGTCACAGTGCCCGGGCTACCAGCTGACGGATAGAGGCATGCTCGCCGCGGCGGGGTCATTGGTGGAGTCCGATGGCCTCTATGGGTGGGGTCCGCAGTTCGCGGAGGATGGGCAGCAGGGTTCCGGCCATGCCGAGCAGGATGGTGCCGCCGATCACGGCGAGCCAGCCGCCTGCGGGGATGTAGGGGGCAGGGTTCCCGGTGGTGCCCTTGACCATCGGGACCAGCGTCAGCGCGGCGATACCCCCGCCGACGGTGAGGGCGAGCCCGAGCAGCACGGCCTGTTCGACGCGCACCATGGCCAGCAGCTGGCGGCGGGTGGCGCCGGCCAGGCGGAGGATGGCCAGCTCTCCGCGCCGGGCGAGCGCTGCCATGGCGAGGGTGTTGAGGGCCGCGATGATCACGTAGATCAGCAGCACGATCACGCTGACGTGGATGGTCCAGGTGTTCTGGGCGATCTGGGCGTTCACGGCGGCCTGGTAGTCCCTGGGTGCCAGGACCTGGGCGGCGGGGTCGGCACGGTGGATGGCGCGGGCCAGGGCGGCGCGGACGCTGGCGTGATCGGAGCCGGGGGTGTCGGCGATGAGCACGAGGCTGTCGAGCCCGGTCGCGGTGTGCGGGCGCAGCACCTCGGCGGGGAGGGTGAGGTCGGCGAAGCCGAGCCCCCGCTGGTAGATGGCGGCCACGCGCAGCGCGGCGGGGGCGCCGTCGCCGAACCAGCCGCGGAACGTGCTGCCGACCCGCAGGTGCAGGTCACCGGCGGTGACGGTGTCCACGGCGACGGTGTCGCCGCGCAGGCCGCTCAGGCTGCCGCCGACGGCGCCGAGATCGAGGGTGGCCGGGAGGGCGCCGGGGCCGGCGCCCTCGGCGGTGTGCTCATCGCCTTGGCTGTCGAACATGGTGCTGCGGACGATGCCGGCCGCCATCGCGACCCCGGGCACGTGGCGTGCCGCCTGGGCCACGCCGGCCGGGAGGTCGGCGCCGGTCGCAGTGATCACCTGGCTGGCACGCAGCCCGGCGCGGGCTTGCTGGAGGGTGGCGTGCTGGATTGAGGTCTGCAGGAACCACAGCGAGCCGCCCAGGGCGACGGCGAGGACCAGGGCGCTGACCACCGGGGAGAGCCTGCGGGCGGAGGCGGCCAGGTTGGCCGCGGCCAGCCGTCCGGGTACCCCGAGCCGGCGCAGGCCCGCGGCGCAGACGGCCACGGCGATGCGGGTGAGCCAGGGCGCCAGCAGCGCCACGGCGATGACCAGCGTGGCGACCAGGCCGATCGCGATCCCGGCGGCCGCGCTGGCGGTCAGGTGGCTGGCTACCTCGGCCAGCGCGACTTCGCCGGCCAGCGCGACGAGCCCCAGCGACGCACGGACCACGTCGGCGAGCGTGCCGCGCCGCTCGACGGCCGCCTCGGCGAGGGCTTCGACCGGCCGGATCCGGCTCGCGCGCAAGCTCGCGATCCACGCCGCGGCCACGGCGACAATCACCGTCCCGCCGACCGCCGCCACCGGCGGCAGCCAGGAGACGCGCAGCGCAAACGACCCGGGCACGAAACCCTGCGAGACGAACTGGCTGCGCAGCCAGCCCGCCGAGGCGAGCCCGGCCCAGACGCCCGCGGCCCCGGCCACGGCCGCGACCACGAGCGCCTCGATCAGCAGCATCCGGCGCACCTGCCTGCGGGTGGCGGCGATCGCGCGCAGCAATGCGATGTCGCGGTGGCGCTGCTGGACCGACAGGCCGACCGTGCCGGAGATGACCAGGATGGCGATCAGGAACGCGCAGCCGCCGAAGGTGGACGACACCGCAATGATCAGGTCCTTTCCGTTTGCCACCGCCGGTGAATCGGCCAGCCCCCGGTCAGCCCCGGTGTAGACGCTGGGGAAGGCGCCCCGCGCGGCCGCAGGATGGGCTGGCAGGATCGCGCGGATCGCCGAAGCGAGCGTCTGGGCCCGGATACCGGGGTCGGCGATCACGCCCAGGGCGCTGGCGGTTCCCGGGTGCCCGGCCAGCGCCGCGGCCTGCGCGTCGGTGAAGAAGACCGTCGGCCCAATTAGGGCGGCCGGACCCGCCGCGATGCCGGTCACGGTGAACGTGTGAACTCCATCGGGCACGACCAGCCGCACCGCCTGCCCGGGCCTGGTTCCGGTGGCCCGGGCCAAAGCCGCATCCAGTACCACCTCACCAGCCGACGATGGCGCAGTTCCGGATTGCAGCGGGAACGGCGTCAGCGCGGCCGCCGGCCAGGGATGCCCCGACGCCCCCAGCATCACTGCCCTGCCGCCGCCCTCCCGCACGAGCTGCACCGGCACTGTCACGTCGGGCACAACCCGGCGGACGCCGGGCACCGCAGCGATGCGCCCGGCCAGGGCCGTGCTCACCCGCCCCCCCTCGGGCAGCGGATTGGTGTCGATCGACAGGTTGTCCCCGCTGCCCTGCGTGACGGTGAGGTCCGTGGCGGCGACCACGACCGTGGCGGCCGCGTAGTGCTGCGGGACACCGTGGTAGCGCAGCGCCGATTCGAGCAGCACCCCGCACGCGGTGAGCACCGCCGCGCCATAGAACAAGGCGACGAACGTCGCGACCGCCCGCGTGGGATGCTGGGTGAGCATCCGCCAGGCGACCCTGGTCATGCCCGTGCCCCCCGGGGGGCCCGGCCGCCCAGCCGGGCCAGCCGTTCGGCGATCGCCCCGGCGCCGGGCGCCGCGACATCATCCACGATCGTGCCGTCGGCCAGGAACACCACCCGGTCCGCGTAGGACGCCGCGACCGGGTCATGGGTGACCATGACCACGGTCTGGCGGCCGGTGTCCACTGCCTCGCGCAGCAGCCCGAGCACATCCGCGGCGGCGCTGCTGTCCAGCGCTCCCGTGGGCTCGTCGCAGAAGATGACCTCCGGCCGGGCACCAGGGCCCGGGCGATCGCCACCCGCCGCTCCTGACCGCCGGACAGCTCCGCCGGGCGGTGGCGCACCCGGTCCTCCAGGCCAACCCGCCGGATGATCTCCTCCGGCCATTCCTTGTCCCACCGCGCGTGAGCCAGGCGCAGCGGCAAAACCACGTTTTCGCGCACGCTCAGCACCGGGACGAGGTTGAAGGCCTGGAAGACAAAGCCGACGCTGGACCGCCGGAGCCTGGTCAGCCTCTTCTCGGACAGCCGGGCAAGGTCCTGTCCGGCCAGCCGGACCGTTCCCGAGGTCGGGCGCTCCAGGCCGGCGGCGCAATGCAGCAGCGTGCTCTTGCCCGACCCGGACGGTCCCATCACCGCGGTGAACGAGTGCCGCGCGAACTCCGCGCTCACCCCATCCAGCGCGCGGACCGCGTTCTGGCCGTGCCGGTACAGCTTGCTGACCTCCCGCAACGCCACCGGAACCGCAGGCTGGCCGCCCCCGCCCGACTCCTCACGCTCACGTCCGGTCAACGGGTCGTCCATCGTCATTTCCTTCCTCCCGGTCCGCGCTTACCGTCCGAGCTGGCATGCGTTATGCATGCTGCCGTGCCCGCCAGCCCGGGCCGAGGGGGCGGGCGGCCAAGCCGGTGAGGGTTTTCCCTCTGTCCAGGCCTTGCGTCCGTTGCGCACGCTGAGAACGTGATCGCGGAGCCGAAACCTCCGGTGGGCCCGCTGGTAGTCGTGGACGATCACGCCGCATTCCGGCTCACGCATCCCTCTCACGCGTGGACTCGGTCCCAGAGCCGTGGTTACGCCAGCAGCTGCCAGACGTGAACGGTCACCAGGTGCGGTGCTGGGGTGTATCGAAGCTGGTCATGAGCGTCCTCCCAGCCCTGTCCGGCCCGCCGGCGTCGCCGAGCGGCGGGCCGGGCGGTGCGTTGCTGATTGGACGGTAGGGGCCGGCCGCGGGGCAGGGCATCGCTCGAAGGGGTGCGTGCGGGGGGAATCTTCGCCGTTCTCAGTACCGGGCGGGGCCTGTGCTGGCTGCCTCGAAGGGGGTAGAAGAAAGGCGCGGTCTTGTTACTGGAGCAGGCCGAGCGCGCGGGCGCGGGCCACGGCCTGGGTGCGGTTGGCGGCACCGAGCTTGCCCAGGATGTGGCTGACGTGTTTTTTGACCGTCTCCAGCGCCACCACCAGCTCGCGGGCGATCTGCTGGTTCGAGATGCCCGCGGCCAGCAGCGCCAGCACCTGCAGCTCCCGGTCGGTCAGCGGCTCGGCCAGTTCCGGCGCGGCCACCTTGGCCGCCGGGATCACCTGAGGCGGGACGGCACGGGCCGCACCCGGCCGGAACGCCGCCTGCAGGCGGCGCAGGTACGCCAGCGGCACGCCCGGTGCCGGGGACATGCGGCCGCTGCGCTGGCCCGCGATGAGCCGGTCCAGCACGGTGGCCAGCGGCGGGCCCTCGTCGGCGAACACGCGCACGTAACCCTCGGGGCACGCCAGTTCCAGCGCCGCGGCCAGCGCGGCCACCGCCCCGGCGTCCTGGCCGCAGGCCGCCCGCGCGAGCGCGGTGACCGCGCCGATCTCGATCAGGCTGCCGGTGCGCGCCTGCGCCGCCGCCGCGGCCTGCAGCCGCTCCAGCAGCGGCAGCGCCCGGTCCGGCTGGCCTTGGGCGATCAGCAGCCGGGTCAGCAGCAGATACTCCCGCTCACGCGGGTAAGACGGCTGGTCATCGGGATCCAGGCCGCGCGCCGCCGCCCAGTCGGCGGCCTCGGCCAGCTCGCCCAAGGCGATCAGCAGCCGCACCCGCTGCGCGCCGACCGGGTTGAACAAGTCGACCACGTCCGGGCTGGGCCCGGCTTCCCCCGCCTCGCTGACCGCCGCGCTGGCCGCGGCGTGGTCGCCCTGGGCCAGCTGGACCCGGGCGAGGACGACCAGGGCCTCGGCCAGCCGTCGGGCCGAGGTCACCGACCAGCCCTGGGCGAACTGGCGGCAGGCCGCCAGGCCTTCGGTCGCATGCTCCAGCGCCCCGGCCAGCTCGTCCTGTTCATAGAGGATCGCGGCCACACCCACGTGCATCAGGCCCAGCGCAGCAGGGGCGGGGCCCTCTGTCGGGGTGGCGGCGGCCAGCGCCTGCCGGTAGCTGGCCAGCGCTGCTCCCAGCCGGCCCTGGGCGCACAGCACCCGGCCATGTTCCCAGCAGACGGAAAGCGCCAGGTTCTCACCGGCCGGCCGCGCGGCGGCG
>Ga0306920_100005127_pt1 | contig 16887 bp, 10 predicted proteins | sample flu12Cox44000170_FD_204666 | JGI IMG/M metagenome (GOLD analysis project Ga0306920, IMG submission 204666) | Lab enrichment of tropical soil microbial communities from Luquillo Experimental Forest, Puerto Rico - flux4day.12C.oxic.44.000.170 (v2)... | ecosystem: Environmental > Terrestrial >... | reverse complement strand
GCGCCCTGAGGTGAAACGTTACTGGCCCGCGTCCGAGACGCTCCGGCAGCTCATCCATTAGGAAATTCGGCGGCTGTTTCGCCGCATCAACCGCAGCCAGATGCACGACACGCTCTGGTATCATCTGGTAGCGAACTGCTTGTCGAGTACCCGCATTGTTGATGAATACAAATGCGTCTACACCGTAATACTCCTCATCAGCAAAGCTATCCGGCGTACCCACCATGGCAAATGCTGCAGGTACGGAAGGATGGCTCGCCGCGAACTGTTCGAATTTTGTCGGCTTGGGGGCGTCGGGCGGACTTGCTGCCAGTGCCAGCAGCAAATCGCGAAAGTCTTCGCCGGTGGCTACCGGAAAGAACTTGAATGAGTTGATCACCATGTCGGCGTCGCTGCCGTCCGGCAGATGAAACTTGATAGCCATGCCGTGCGGATTGGCGTTGCTGGACCCGTCCGCGATGTTAGGTATTCCAGTCGTATCGGAGAATCGCACCGTCGCTGGGATCGGGCTGCTGTTGAACAATGCGGCCCGGCTAAGGCCGGCTGCCTCGGCAGAAGCCTTGAAGTTGCCTTCGACAACGATGCCCTTGGCGTGATTAGCACGAAAGCCTGGATGGGCACCAAATACCTTGTTCATCGCGTCAACGAGTTGCTGCTCGATCGGCTGATCCTCAGCCTTGACGATCCCGGCCCATGTTAATCCGAACATGATCACCACGATCAAAAACTTGTGCTTCCTCATGGAAGGTCTCTTCTTGCGCCATCGAACGCTCGCGCAGCGGCAAGTTCGAAAATTACATCAGTCACGTTCCTCTGTGTTGAGATCTGTTGGTTGGTATCGGCTCTAGGGCGTAACCAGAGGAAAAGCCTATGCCGATTGTATCGCGGGTCAATGTCCGCTTTACCCCGATTGTATTGCAAAACTCCTCCGCAGCAGAAGAGCCAATTTTCTAACGGCCACTGAAGCGTCCATAGTTTCGGGGCGCAGGGGGGACCTCGTCAATTTGGATAGATTCATTCGACGGCCTTCCTATTCCTTCAGAGAGAGCGTCCCTACCCAAAATTGGCGATGAATTCATTTTGGCGAGAATTTTGTTCCAGCGGTATTTTCGAGTCTTGCAATACCCCGAAAGCGGACATTGAGAGGAGATGCTTGGATGTCCGTTTGGGCAAATCTGAGACTCATGCACTCGACCGTGACGCGGACCACCGTCCCCCGGCCTTGACCAAATGAGGTTCCAGCAGCGCCCAAGGTTTGTGTCGGCCGCAGGGCAATCATGAGAAGAACTCAGAACCAGCCGAAAAGCATGCCCCGACTTACGCGGAAAGGAGAAGAGCATGCTCCCTTCAGCCGCGAGAGGAGGAAGAAGGCGCTCCCACTCTCCACCAGACCGATGGGGCGACGACTTCATGAGAAAAATTAGGGCTAGCCAGAGAAGCGATGCCTTGCGGTCGGAAGGGTGATGAGACTATCTCCGCGTTGGTCGGGCTCACCACCGCAGCCGCCCGGCGTCACGCCAAGACGCTCTCCGTCCAAGCGCTGCTCCGAACCCCTCGGGGAGAAGGAGCGCCATGTGAGCGACCAGACCGCAACCATCTCCGCGTCATTCTCAGCCCCAGCCAAGCCCTCGCCGGCGTCCGCCGCGGCGCGCACCAAGCGGCTGCTGGAAGGCCCAATCTTCTCGACGCTGCTCAAGCTGTCTGCGCCAAATATCCTCAACCTGCTGGCGTTCACCGGCATGGTCACGTTCGACGGGTTTTTTCTCGGAAAGCTCGGATCGGACGCACTCGCCGGCGCCTCCCTCGTCTTTCCCTGGGTGATGCTCGTTCTGCAGTCGACCAACAGCGGGATGGGTGCCGGTGTCTCCTCGGCGGTGGCGCGCGCGATCGGCGCCGGCAACCCCGAGCGCGCTAACGCGCTCGTCTTCCACGCCTTCCTGCTTGCGCTGGCGCTCGGGGCGATCTTCTCCGGCCTGATGCTGTTTGGCGGACCGACCCTGTTTCGCCTGATGGGCGGGCAGGACGACATGCTCAACGCCGCGCTCACCTACGCATACGTGGCGCTGGGCGGCGCCGCCGCGATCTGCACGCTCAACTTCATGGGAAATGCGGTGCGCGGCACCGGCAACATGGGATTGCCTGCCGGCGTGCTGGTCGCCTGCGTGCTGGCGCATATCGCAATCTCGCCGATCCTGATCTTCGGCTTCGGAGCGCTGCCGCCGCTGGGCGCGGCGGGCGCGGCCTGGGGCTTGGTGCTGCCTTTCGTGGTCGGCGGCGCGTGGTTCGTCTGGTACCTGCACTCGGGACGCGCGCTGGTACAGCTCCGGTTCCGCGGGATCGCGCCGCGCTGGGAACTCTTCGCCGACATCCTCAAGGTCGGCGTGCCGGGCCTGGTCAACATCGCCGTCACCAACCTCTCCGTCGTGGCGCTGACCGGCGTCGCCGGACGACTGGGGCGCGACATCGCTATCGGCTATGCCATGGGCGCGCGGCTCGAATACATCATGCAGCCGATCGCGTTCGGCTTCGGCACCGCGATCGTCGCCATGGTCGGCACCAACTGGGGCGCCCGCCAGTATCGACGTGCGCGCGCGATCGCGCTGACTGGCGTCGCCACGGTCGTGGCGGTGTGCGGCACGTTCGGGCTCGTCGTCGCGATCTTTCCGACATTGTGGCTCGGCCTGTTCAGCAACGACCCTGACGTCTTCCGCATCGGCGGCCTCTACCTGCACATCGTCGCGCCGACCTACTTCTTCTTCGGCGCGGGTCTCAGCCTATTCTACGTCTCGCTGGGGCTCGGCCGGGGCGCCGCGGCCGCGGGCGCCAATGCGGTGCGTCTCGCTGTGAACGTCACGGGTGGGCTCATCGCCGTCTACTGGCTCGAGCTCGGCATGGTCGGATTCTTCGCCTCCGTCGCACTCGGCTTTGCGGTCTACGCGGCACTACTCGTCTGGGCCGTGCTGCGGGTGATCGCAAACCCCCGTGAGCGTAATAAACCGTCGGTAGCCTATGGTGTCAGCGCCTCAGAAGAGTAGCGTGACGCCAGAAACAAGCAGCAGCGCGAGCACGATTTTGCGGAATGCTGCTTCATCGATACGCCCAAACAGCTTGAGCCCGAGCCAGGTTCCGGCAAGCAGGCACGGCAGCCCTATCACAAAGAATTTAGCCGTCTCCGCAGTGACGATTCCCTTCGCGCCAAGCCACAGCGCGCTCATCAGGAAGTTCGCAACCGCGACCGGCTGGAATACCGTGCGCTGGACGTCTTTGGGCCAGCCGCGGAAGTTGCACCAGATGGTGACAAGAATGCCGGCAAGCCCGGTGAGACCGCCGAGCACGCCGTTGAGGAAGCCTACCGCTCCATCGCCCGCCCGACCACCGCCGGAAAATTTCAGCGTGGGGCGGAAGAAGGCATACACGCTGTACAGGATCAAGATGATGCCAACCCCGATGCGGACGCTCCGCGGATCGGACCAGGTCAGGAGGGTGACCCCGGCCGGCACGCCGATTGCGGCGCCGGCGATGAAAGGCCAGAGCTTCTGCCACTCCAGGGCCTCACGCAATTTCCAGACCGAATAGCCCTGCACGAGAAGGCCGAATGCGATGATCAGCGTCGCGCTCTGCACGGGTGTGAGGATGTAAAGCCACAGCGACGCAGCCACGAGGCCAAACGCAAAACCGGAAAGCCCGGCGACAAACGCGCCGGCAAAAGTGGCAAGCAAAAACACGGAAATTTCGATGGTGATCCCATCCATGGCTCGCTCCACAACAAAGCGAGCAGCGCTTGCATGGGGTCACCCACTTGACGGGGAAGCTGCGACACCCCCGGAGCACTGACAATAAGGCACGCGACCGAAGATTACAACGCTCGAACGTGATACGATTCACGTCGGGACGAAATACTCCGATGCGGTGGGGCAAGTTGCGGCTAACGAGAAGGGGTTTTGCGCAAACGGCGACGTTGGGCTCTGCGCTGCTCGCCGCAGCGCAGGCCGCGAGCGCACACGGCATCGCAGGCAATCGCTATTTTGACGGCACGCTTTGTTTTGACGACCCGGCGGTGGCCGATGAAGCGACCCTGCCGCTCTACCAAAGCCTCGCTTTTCCGGCGCAGAACAGCAACACCGATGAGAACCGGCTCAACTGGGCGTTCGCCCGGCTGCTGACACCGATGCTTGCCTTTGTCGCTGATGGCGGCTGGCTGCACCAGAACTGGCCGGTCGGCCACACGTCGGGGCTCGACAAGACCGACATCGGGCTCAAATACGAGGCGTATCGCAACAATCAGCACGAAACGCTGATCTCGGTGGGGCTGATGTGGGGCATCGCGCATTCCGGCGCACGCGCCGTTGGCGCCGATGCACCGAACACTCTTCAGCCCGGCCTCTTCATCGGCAAGGGCCTTGGCGATCTCCCCGATTCGCTGTCGTGGTTGCGTCCCCTTGCAATCACTGCCGCATTCGTGGACGAACTCCCGCTCGGACGCGGCGGCATGGCGCTCGCGCCCAACCCCGCGGTCGGCCGTTTTGATGCGGTGCTCCCCCCTACGGTCGAAACCCTCCATTGGGGCTTCTCAATCCAATTCAGCACCCTCTATCTCACCAGCCGCTTCAATGGCGGTCCGCCAAAGGACGAACCGCTGAACCAGTTCGTGCCGCTGGTCGAGTTCAAGTTTGACAGTCCGCGCGGCCAATACACGGCAGCGACCATGAATCCCGGCCTCGCCTATGTAGCCGTGGCCTGGCAGGCCGCGGCCGAAGCCATCATCCCGCTCAATCGTGCGGGCGGGAACAGTGCCGGCTTCCGCGCGCAACTGCTGTTCTTCCTGGACGATCTGATCCCGTCGGTGTTCGGCAGGCCGCTCCTGAGCGACAAGCCCGCGCGAAGCCAAATCGCGTGGTGAGGATAGAGCAAGCGGAGGTTCGCAATCACGGAACGGAGAGCATAGTTCTGACGCGATTGACAAAATCGGCTCTCGGGACTTAGCTCGCGGAATGGGGATAGCGATCTCCCCACGAGGCGACATGCCCAAGAATCGCGTCCGAACAAGGACGCCGCATGTTCGTCATCATGCCCCCTCTCCACGGTTCCGATAGACAAACTCATGCTGCTCGCCGCCTGGCCAGTCTGGCCTCCCGTCATTTGCGGATGATTCTTCGAGCAAGCGCAAACCTTCGGGGACAGGGATGATGACCGCTCCCGATTTCGCTCGTGGCGGTGGCTCGATGGAGCTCTTGCGGGTCGTTGATCTCGCCAAGCACTATGACGAGGAAGCCGCGATCGCCGGCGTGACATTCTCGGCTGCGGCTGGAGAGGTGCTCGGTATCGTCGGTCCAAACGGCGCCGGCAAAACCACGTTGCTGGAAGCGATGGCAGGTCTGGTTGGCGCAGATTCTGGAAACCTTCTCTGGCTCGGCGACGCATTGCCACCGGCGCACCGGAAAGCCGCGATCTTCTACGTGCCCGACGGGGTCAAACCTTATCAGGATCGCTTCTCCAAGGGGTACAATCGACGGCTGCTGTTGGCGATTGGCCTCTTGACGCCACACCGAGTGTTGCTGATGGACGAGCCGTTCGACGGTTTCGATCTTCGCCAGACCCGCAACATCGTCGAGGTCGTGCGCAAAGCGGCCGGCGCGGGGCGCGCCTTTATCTTGGCGATTCACCAACTCGCGGACGCCGAACGCGTTTGCGATCGCTTCATTCTTTTGGCGGGCGGACAGATCCGAGGTATCGGCTCGCTGCGCGAACTACGCACACAGACGGGCATCTCCCAGGGATCGCTGGAGGAGATCTTTCTTGCGCTCACCTAAGACAGACCTGGTACACGGAGCGCCCTTGTATCCGCTGCTCGCCAAGGAATTGGCAGAGATTTTGAGCGGCCGGGCGCTATGGACTATGTTGCTTCTGATCTGTCCCTTGATCGGGTTTAGTTTCATTGAGGCGGTGTCGCTCTATAGTGAAGCCAGTACGGCAGCTCTGCAATCGCCGGCGGCCGCGGCAACGCTATCGCCACTCGACGGCATTCTCGTGCCCACGTTCGGTTCGTTCTATGTTGCTGTCACACTGTTGTTTCCCTTCGTGGCCATCCGGGTGCTTGGCCAGGAGAAGGAATCCGGCGCATTGCGCCTCTTGGTCCAGCTACCGTATCGGTCCTCTACCCTCGTCCTCGTGAAGCTTGCAGCAATTCTTGCGGCATGGGCGGCGGCCAGCATTCCCGTGCTTTCCACGCTGCTGATCTGGGCCTTGCTGGGCGGGCACCTCGGAGCATCAGAGACCGCCAATCTGCTGTTCGGCCACTCGCTTTATGGTCTATTGGTCGGCGCGATTTCACTGTTTGCTGCGACGATATCCGATAGTTCAGCCACTGCTGCCATCGTAGCGCTCGCCACAACAATTGGATCGTGGGTATTGGATTTCACGCTGGCCGGGCGACCGGGTTTATCGGCGTGGGTTGCGAAATTGTCTTTGACGCAAACCCTGCAAAGCTTCGAGCAAGGGCTGCTGTCTGCCGGACTCGTGTTGGGTATGGTGACCGTTGTCGGCGGCCTCGCGGCGCTTTCCACTGTATGGCTGCCACCGGGCACGCCGACGCGGGTCAAATTTGCGCGCAGCGTCCCATGCGTGCTGGCAACAATTGTCGCGCTCGGCCTTGCGGCGCAAATCGGAGCATCGGCGGATGTCACGGAAGATCGGCGAAACTCCTTTTCTCCGGCTGATCAAAAACTGCTTGCCACGCTTCGGCTGCCACTTGTCGTCACCGTAGATCTCGCTCCCGAAGACCCGCGTTATATCGACCTGCGGCGTAACGTGCTTGGCAAGCTCGAACGGGCGATGCCGAATGTATCGATCGTGCTTGCGGGCGTCCGCCAGGATCAGGCGGGACAATCCGACGCCTACGGCCAGGTTGAATACGTCTACGGCGGCCGAACCGACTTCAGCCGCTCGACCAGTCCACGCGAGATCCTGCCACTACTGTATGAGTTGGCCGGTACAAAGCCGCCGGCTCCCATTCAGGGTCCGGAATATCCTGGCTATCCCCTGGTCGCGAACGCAAACGTGACCTTGCTCTGGTTTTTCTGCGGCCTGCCACTGCTGATCGCCCTTGCATGGTGGTGGAGCCGTCTATCACCCGCAGTCAAATCCTAAAAAAATAAGAGGAGGCCAATCATGGGCATCGGCAAGAGCATGACAGTAACCATCGCATTGGCAATCGGCTTTGTGACGCTCGCTCTGCCCGGTTTTGCCGCGCCGCCCACAGCGATCGATCTCACCGGCGAAACCGTCGGCGCAGAACCCAAGGCGTTTGTGCCGGTCGTCGGCTTCTGGCGCATCGAGGACGACAACGGAAAAAAGGTGCTCGTGGTCGACGGCCGGCAGTGGAAGGAGGGACAATCGTCAGCCGGCATTGCCGACAAGGCGCGCGCGCTCTATGGCGAGCGCTACGCGGAATTCCTCGATCGCGTGCAGGCCTATGCCTACTTTCCCTATGTTGTCGCGCCCAACGTCCCGAACTTCACGGATGGCGAGATCAGCGTCCGCTTCGAGGGGCTATCCGGCCGCGTCGATCAGGGCGCGGGCATTCTGTTCAATCTCAAGCCCAACGGCGATTACCTGACGATCCGCGCCAACTGTCTGGAGAACAATCTCGTGCTCTGGAAAGTCGAGAAGGGCAAGCGGTCGTCGGTCAATTGGGTCCGCAACACGCCGACCGCCACGCACCAGTGGCATGACCTGAAAGTTCGCATTAGCGGGACGAAGGTCGAGGGCTATCTCGATGGCAAGCTCTATCTGCAGCACACGCTCGCCCAGCCGGTGTCGGGACGCATCGGTCTGTGGTCCAAAGCCGACAGCCACATGTATTTCACCGACTACACGGTCACGACGAGCAACTGAAAAGCGGGTCAGGGAAAGTCGCGTGCGATGCGTAGCAGCGCTTCGTACCCGCGCGTACTCGTGCCATCCATTTCGTGCCGTGATGTGCTGCTTCTCAGGACTCAGTGCACACTCGTTGCGCTGCTTGGAACATCGACCAACGCGACAGCAATGTTGCCCGTTGCAAGAAAAGACACCTTCCATTTGTGGTTAAGGTCACACTCGAGTTGTCGTCACGGTGAGAGAGTCTCGCCCCCAACCACGACAATGTCGGTTGCTGGTGAGCGTTCTTAATTGTTAGTCCGGAGGAGGACAATCATGGCGACGGTGCTTATTACCGGCGGGACCGGGTTCATTGGATCCAATCTGGCGATGCGGCTTCTGGAGCGCGACAAGGACACGAAAGTTGTCCTGTTTGACCGGAACCCCGATCTATCCCGATTGACTGGGTTCGACGCGCGCTACGACGCAGTGAAGGACAGGGTAACCTTTGTTCAAGGCGATCTGACAATCCTGCCACACGTCTTGACCCTATTCGACACTCACACGCCGGATAGCGTGTTCCATCTTGGCGCATTACTGTCGGCCGGCGCCGAGACAAACCCGACGATGGGGTTTCAAACCGACACCGTCGGCAGTTGGCACGTCTTCGAGGCGGCTCGCCTCTATTGCCAGCACACCGGAACCGATCCGATCCGAGTGCTGTTTCCGAGCACGATCGCTTCGTTCGGCAGCTTTGTCGCGCCGGGTGCGCTCGTGAACAATGAAGACATTCAGATGCCGACGACGATGTATGGCGTCTCCAAAGTCTCGGTCGAACGCCTGGGCGAGTACTACACGCGGAAGGGCTGGATCGATTTCCGTGCGGTTCGCTTTCCGTCCGTCATCGGCGCAAGCCGGGGTCCCGGCGGCACCACCGTCTATTCGACGTTGATGATTCAGGAGCCGTTCCGCACGCCCTCCCGATCCTATATCGCCTATGTCGCCCCCGACACCCGGCTTGACATCATCTACATTTCCGAGGCGATCGATGCGCTGGTGGGCCTGCACGACGTGCCCAGCAATTCGCTAAAGCTGGAGCGGCGCGTCTACAACATCGCGGGGATCAGGACGGATGACGGAAAAGCGCCCACTGCCCTCGACATCAAGAACGCTGTCACGGCGATCAAGTCGGACGCAGTGATCGACTTCCAGGTCGATCCCGTCCTTCAGAAGACGGTGACGAGCTTTGGGGTTCTCAAGGACGACGCAGCCCAAGCGGACTGGGGCTGGAAAGCTGCTAATCAGCGCATGCGGCTCGGACCCGCCGTTGTCGCCTTCAGCAAGGAAGTGAAGGAATTTCCCAAGCGGATCAAATCGCTGGACTTGTTCGGCGCCTGAGTCGTCGGCGTGCCCGGTCTATCAGTCTCGGTGAACCAGCCCATACGCCCGGCCGACACCGGCAATCCGCCTAAACTTGACAATGCATCGCCTCGGCGCACTCCAACGTTGGAGGGTCAAATGTCTCCAATCCTGCGGCTATTGCTTACATTCGCTTTTTGTTTGCTGCTCAATGGATCCGGGTACGCCGGCGAATTGCGGCAAAAGTTGTTTGCCGCAAAATCCTATTCCGGCTCGCGCGATCGGCAGTACCAGGTCTTTGTGCCATCCTCCTACACTGGACAGGACCCCGTCCCACTGGTCATGGTCCTGCATGGCTGTCGTCAGACCGAAGTCAACATGATCAACGAAACGCGATTCAGGGACCTGGCTGAGCGCGACAACTTCATCGTGGTCTACCCGTTCATCACATCCTATGACGGTCTGCGCGATACCAATTGCTGGGGCTTCTTTCTCGATCAGCACATTCATAAGGGAGCCGGTGAGGTCGAGGATCTGCACCAGATCGCGCTCGAAGTCGAATCTGAGTTCAAGATCGACCCGAACAGGCGCTATGTGACCGGACTTTCGTCCGGCGCCGGAATGTCGGTGGACCTTGCCGTCGCCCAGAGCGCATATTTTGCTGCTGCCGGTTCGGTTGAGGGCCTGCCCTATTCCGAGACCGCATCTTCTGTGGGCTTCGTGTGTGCCAATCCCGGAAGCTTCAAGCCGGTTTCTGCCGACGCGGTCGCCATGCAAACGGAACAGAGGCAACCCGAAGACCAGCGTCAAGTCCCGATCATGGCCATTCACTCGCGCAACGATTGCGTGGTCAACATCTTGGGCTCACAGAACATCCGCGATTCCTGGATCCGCCGTTATGGACTGAACCCCGATGCAGTCGCGACGTCGGACTGCACAGCGAAGGGTGTGTCCTGCACACAGACGAAGTACGGGACGGCCCAGCGTTCGATCGTCGAGACGGTTTTCTACGATGGCCAACGTGGCGATTTTGCTGCCACCGATTCTCACTATTGGGTCGGCGACAACAGAGGCGAATTTGCCAACCCAAACGGGCCAAGCGCGAGCGAGTTGCAATGGGCGTTTTTCAAGGAGCATCCGTTTCGTGACAGCCAACCACCTTCCGTCTCGATTGCCTCTGCGACCGCCGCCGGAAACTCAATCACCGTGAATGGCACCGCATCGGTGGCCGCGGGTTCGATTGCGACCGTCACGGTGCGCCTGGATGGCCGCTTTCCGCAGCCGTCGAAAACTGCCTTGGGGACAACGAACTGGAATGTCACGTTCGACGGTGTGCCTTCCGACGCATTTTACGTGCCGGTCGCGACCGCAAAGGACAATGATGGCGCCACGACGACCGCGAGCGGAGATGCCGTCAAGATCGGTTCGCCGCCGCCGAATCTCCCTCCGAGCATCATGATCAACAGCGCATCCGTCAGTGGCGATTGCGTCACCGTGATAGGCAATGCCTCCGATCCCGAAGGACAGCTCGCTGGCGTCCAGGTCGAACTCGGGACGCGGGGACCCAAGAGCGCGGCGCTCGGCCCCAACACTTTCAAATTCCAGGAATGCGCGCTGCCGGCAGGCAGCTACACGACCAAGGCACAGGCGACCGACAATGCCGGTGCAAAGAGTCCGGTCGTTTCAGGTCCGGACGTAAAGGTCAGCGACCTGCAATCCATCACTGCCAACTGGCAAGTGCATATGAGCGCAGGCCGGCTGCGGGTCTACATGGCGCCGTGCGCGAGCGTTGGCTTCGGAGCCTGCGATCAGGGATTTTCCGAGATCTTCCTCTCCAACCAGTTCAATCCGTTCCCTCTGCACAGGAAAGCGAAGTCGAACGATTGGTTCGTGCGGTCCGAGAACATCAACTAGGTCCATCAGGTAGCGACCGTCGCCTTACGGCATGAGTGGGAGTTATGCCATGGCCATCACTACGGAAGACACCAGCTTCACGCACGACATTCTCGGACGATACGTCTGCAACACCTTCGGTGAAGCAAAGTCGAGCGGCACCTTCGACGTCATCATTGTCGGCGGCGGGACGTTCGGTCTGACGCTCGCTCAGGATCTGTTCGAGCGGAGCCGGCCGGCGGGGACGGCGATCAAGCCGGGCAATTACCGCATTCTGGTCCTGGAGGGTGGTCCATTCACCTTGCCGGAGCATGTGCAGGATCTGCCAAGCATGGCCCTGGGCTCGCCAAGTCCGGTTCAGGCCGATCCGGCAACGCTGCTGGATACGCCACCGGGGGTGCGGCCGATCGGTCCAGGCAATGCGCTGCCGGCGACGCGTCAGGAGTTGATCAATGCCCGCCTCGACAAATCGGCCGTCTTCGAGAATTGGGGGATGCCGTGGAATTCCTCGATACGGTTCGGTGGGCTGGCCTACTGCCTCGGCGGACGTTCCCTGTATTTCGGCGGCTGGTCGCCCCGTTATCTCGCAACCGAAATGGAGACGGCACCGACCGATCAGTTGAAGGTCAACTCCGCCTGGCCGCAGACGCTGGTCGACGATCTCAAGCAGCGGTACTTCATCGAGGCCGCGCGCCAGACCGGCGCATCGACCTCGAACGACTATATCGACGGTACGATGCACAGCTTCTTCCGGCAGAGCCTGTTCGATCTGTATGCGACGATCCCGAATGCGATTCCGATCACGGAATTACCCGACTACGTGAAGGAGGCGCTCGAAGATCAGGGTCAGGGCATCAAGGACATCGTCTCCGGCGCGGCGCCGCTGCCATATACGGGCTTCGTCGACAGCCTCCGGCTGGATGCGCCGCTCGCCGTGCAGATCCTGTCGCGGCCAGGCTTCTTCCCTTTCAACAAATTCTCGAGCGTGCCGCTGGGAGTAGCCGCCGCGCGTCGCGCCTTTAGCGACGCGTCCGACAAGCTCGGCAACACCGACAAGCGTCTGATGATTGCGACCGACTGTCATGTGAAGGGGCTGCGGACCCGCACTTACACACTCGCAACCGGCGCAACAGTTCAGGAGGTCGACGGCATCTTCCTGCGCAGCAAAGATACCGGCGACGACTTCCTTGACCTGAGCGGTGGGGTACAAAACAATCCCCAGCGCAGGCCGATGGTGATCCTCGCAATGGGAGCGATCGAAAGTGCGCGCATGGCGCTGTTGACGCCGGGCGTTGCCACAGCGCCGAATGGCGCGCTAGTGGGCTCAAACCTCATGGTGCACCTGCGCAAGAATGCGACGTTCTCGGTACCGATTCCGCCGGGATTGTCGCTCAAGGACCTTGAGCTGACGGCATTGCTGGTGCGGTGCCGCGCCAAGGTGAACGGCACCTTCGCGCACTATCATTTCCAAATTTCAGCTTCGGCCCTTCCAAAGGGATCCGGCGCCGGCGCGTCGGACGCGCTTCTGTTCCAGAACGCACCGGACCTCGACAACATCCGCCATTTCGAGGACACGGCACCCGGAGAGATCGACGTATCGATCCGAGCCGTCGGCGAGATGCTGCCAAACCCGCATAACGCCGTGACGGTGCCGTTGACGCCCGCCGATCTCGACGAAAATCTCGTGCCGCGCGCGACCGCGACCCTGGTGCCGCGGACGTCGGCGACGAACAATGTCGAGTCGCAGGTCATGGACCTGATGAGCCAGGGCATCGATTTCCTGGCCCAGAATCTCTTCAGCGCTTCGGCTGCAACCGGCTACACGTCGGCCGTTAACGTGAAGCCCGACGGGCTCGGGACAACCTTCCACGAATCCGGAACGTTGCGCGCCGGCGATGATCCGACCAGATCGGTGGTCAATCCCGACGGTCAGTTTCATTTTACCACCAACCTCTACGCCGGTGATGCGGCCGTGCTGCCGACATGCGGCTCCGCGAATCCGGTGATGAACGGAGTTGCGATTCGCCGCAGATTGGCGCGGCGTCTTGTCCCGGAAGGCGACGCGGCCCAACCGCTGCGTGACTATGTGCTCTACCTGCCGCCATCTTCGCCGCAGCCTGCGGGATCGGTGCTGACCCTGTTCGACGGGACGTCGCTTGCGAATTGGCGCATGGCGGGCCGCGGCACCTTCCATGTTATCGACGGCGCGCTGCAAAGCGTGCCGAGCTTCGATCTCGGCCTGCTCTGGTGCACGATTCCGATGCCAACGAACTACGCGCTGGAATTGGAATTCTTCATTCGCACAATGCAGACCAACAGCGGCGTTTTCGTCCGCTTCAAAAATCCGGATAGCGTTGCACTACCCGACGGCACGGCATTCTCCAATCCCGCATGGTCGGCCGTCTTTACCGGTTTCGAGATCCAAATCGACAACATCGGGGCCGGACAGCCGACGGCCGGCCTGCCGATCCACAGGACCGGTGCCGTTTATGCGGTCAGCTATCCCGGCAACCCGAGCGAGATCTCAGGCTTTCCGGCAGCAACGCCGGGCGATTTCGTGAATCCCCAAGATGCGCTGGTACTCGGTTGGAACCAGTATCGCATCGAGGTCAACAACAACGTCATCAAGGTCGCGCTTAACGGCACTGATACGGCTCAATACACCGTCCCCGATCCCGCCGCAGTGCATTTCCCGCCACCGTGGGACCAGCGTCGCGGCCGCTACGCGGCAAGCGAGCCGACCTTCATCGGGCTGCAAGCCTATTCGAACTACAGTTACACGACCGCATTTAGGAACATACGCGCGACAGCTCTTTGAAGGTTTGCGCTGTTTATGAACTCGCACGGGTCATCCGCGAGCGCGACAGCCACATGTATTTCTCGGATTACACCGTAACGGCGGCGAACTGATGGGGATCAGGGAGCGAGTCGTAATCGAGGTCTTCCGCTTCGAAAAGTTTTCGTCGGGAGTTTCACCCATCCACCACCGAGTCAGAAGAGACGCGAGGAGTTGCTGCGTGACAGCGAGGGCAATGCTAAGGGCAGGCTCAGAAGTCAGACCGCCCTGAGCCGGGTCCGGTCTTCCCCCGGAAGCGGACATTTCGCACACACGGCAGAATGTCTGCGTCGGGCCCACTTCCGGACTCATGCATTGCAGCGCTTGAAGCCGTCCCGGCAAAACCCACCAACATCAGATCGAAAGAGAACGAGTGGCGCGCCATTCAGAACAAAACTACGAACTCTTGTGCTACTGAAATCGCCAACATAATTTCGCACTGGCAGAGAGTCTGTTAGTTAACACTGTAGCCATTCAGCCAATTTCGACCATCGGCGCCGGCCGGAGCTATTGCGGACCGCAATGGCGACCGCCTTTTTCTGTCCAACCAGCACCACCAATTTCTTGCCCCGGGTGACCCCAGTATAGAGCAGATTACGCTTTAGCATGGTGTAGTGCTGCGTCATGACCGGGATTACCACGGCCGGGTATTCCGAGCCTTGGCTCTTGTGAATGGTTGCGGCGTAAGCCGGCACCAAGGTGTCGAGTTCGCCGAAGCCATAAGTGATAAGGCGCTCCTCAAAGGCTGCTGTAAGTTCACCCTCATCGGGCGCGACATCCTTCACGTAGCCGATATCGCCATTGTAGACCTCCTTATCGTAGTCATTCTCGATTTGCATGACCTTGTCGCCGGGCGAGAAGGTCCAGCCGAATCTCTCGATCCTGCACTCCCCGCCACGGTTCAAAGCTGCCTGCAATTCGACGTTGAGCGATCGAGCGCCGACACCACCTCGGTTCATTGGGCAGAGCACCTGAACGTCGCGGATGGGATCGAGCCCGAAACGTTTGGGAATCCGCGTCTTGACCAATTCGACAATGCGCAGCACTGCAGTTTCTGGATCGTCGGCCTCCACGAAATAAAAATCGCTTTCACCGTCAGGTTTGCGCAGATCGGGAATGACGCCCTGGTTGATACGGTGCGCGCTGACGATGATCTGACTTTTGGCCGCCTGGCGGAACACCTCGACGAGCCGCACTACCGGTACGGCGCCGGAAGCGATTGTATCGACCAAGACTTGGCCCGGGCCAACCGAAGGCAGTTGGTCGACATCCCCGATCACCAGCAAGGCGGCTTTGTCCGGCACCGCCTTGAGCAGCGCATGCATCAGCAGCACATCCACCATCGACGTTTCATCGATAACAAGCAGATCGCAGTCGAGTGGATTCTCGTTATTCCTCCGAAAACCACCTGTCTTCGGATCAATTTCGAGCAAGCGGTGGATCGTTTTGGCCCCAAGTCCGGTAGCTTCGTTCATCCGCTTGGCCGCGCGGCCGGTGGGGGCACACAGCAGGAGCCGTACGTGCTTGGCCGAGAGAATGCGCAGGATGGCATTGACGATCGTGGTCTTGCCGACCCCCGGTCCGCCGGTAATCACCAGAACCTTGGAAGCAAGCGCCAACCCGACTGCCGCTTTTTGACTTTCGGCGAGCGTCAATTTGATCCGCTGCTCAATCCATGGAATGGCCTTGTCTGCATCGATCGAAGCCCAGGGAAGTTCGCCCTTCGCGAGCGTCAACAGCCGTTCGGCAATAGCCCGTTCGGCGCGATACAGACTGGCAAGGAAAATGCAGTCAATCTCACCAACTTGGTCGGCGATGACCGTACCCTCAGCCAGTTCGAGATCAAGCGCGGTGCGGATGAGATCCTGCGGTATCTCAAGGAGCTTTTCGGCAAGCGGCACCAACTCATTCGTAGGCAAGCCGCAGTGCCCATCGTCCATTGCCACGGTCAACGCATAGGAGATGCCTGCTCGCACGCGGATCATGGCGGTCTTGTCGACGCCGAGCTTCATCGCGATAGCGTCGGCAGTCTTGAAGCCGATACCGCGGATATCGCGCGCCAGCCGATAAGGATTCTCTGACATGACCTGCACCGCATCGGCACCGTAGGTCTTGTAGATGCGCACCGCCCGCGCCGTGCCGACGCCGTGGCTGTGCAGGAACACCATGATCTCGCGAACCACCTTCTGCTCTGCCCAGGCGGCCCTGATGCGGCCGGCTCGGACCGGACCAATGCCATTCACCTCCTGGAGGCGGTCAGGTTCCGCCTCAATGACATCGAACACCCTGTTGCCGAAGGCGCGCAGAAGCTTCTTGGCATAGACCGGACCAATGCCGCGGATCATTCCGGAGGCGAGGTATTTCTCGATGCCTTCGCTCGACGTAGGCGTCGAGGTTTTGAGGAACCGGGCCTTGAACTGTTGTCCGTGGGTGCGGTCGTTGACCCAGTCGCCGGTCGCCGTAATCCACTCTCCGGCCGAGATCGTGGCGGCATGACCAACCAGGGTGACCAGATCACGGTGTCCACGGGCCTTAACCCGGATAACGCAAAAGCCGTTGTCGGCGTTTTGATAGGTGACGCGCTCAACCAATCCAGCCAGTATCTCGCGATCGGATTGTGTGGGTTCCATATTCATAAAATCCGCCACACGGGAGGGCGCCCCTTCAGCAAGCCCGGTTTGCCTGAGAAAACCTGTTGATTCGGCCCTCTCGAGGAGAACCCGGCCGTCGAGCCGATGATGTCCATTTGCTAGACTACACGACCGCGAAGATTGAATCATTACACGACGCGAGCAGGATATGACAGGCACGCATTTGCTCCAAGGATTGATGAAATGGCTGACCCGCGACGAATGGCGCGATCGGTTCGCGGAAGTCTATGACGATCATCTGCTGCCTGTGTGCGACCAAACCGACCTCGATGTAGAGGAGATCACATCAATACT
>Ga0306920_100005126_pt1 | contig 16889 bp, 15 predicted proteins | sample flu12Cox44000170_FD_204666 | JGI IMG/M metagenome (GOLD analysis project Ga0306920, IMG submission 204666) | Lab enrichment of tropical soil microbial communities from Luquillo Experimental Forest, Puerto Rico - flux4day.12C.oxic.44.000.170 (v2)... | ecosystem: Environmental > Terrestrial >... | reverse complement strand
GCGAGACCCGCTCCGACCTGGACCGACACAATCCCGGTGAGGATCATGGCGGCCGGCAGCACCATCCCGCCCCGGGTTCCCCCGCCCCGCTCCCGCTCCTGCCCTGGCTCGGTCTGGACGGGATCCCTCAGTCCCACTTGAAGGTCCGCGCCGCTAGGGTGATCGCCGCGACGGCCCAGACCGCCAGCGTGACCGCGTTCCCCACCGGGAAGACGACGCCTTGTTGCAGCACGGCGCGAAGGCCGGTAGACAGCGCGCCGGTCGGCAGCAGCTCGAGGACTGGCCGCGCGTCCGCCGGGAACTTATTCAGCGAGAAGACCACGCCGCCCACGCCGAGCAGGACGACGTAAACCAGGTTGGCCGCGGCCAGCGTGGCCTCGGCGCGCAGCGTACCCGCCATCAGCAGGCCCAGGCCGCTGAACGCCGCGGTGCCGAGCAGGATGAGCAGCGGCACCACCACGATCGCGGTCGCGCTGGCATCCGGCCGCCAGCCGATGGCCCGGGCGACGATCAGGATCAGCGCGCACTGCAGCAGTTCCACCGCGATCACGGTGGCCGTCTTGGCCGAGATCAGCCCGGTGCGGGACAGGGGGGTGGCGCCGAGCCGCTTGAGCACGCCGTACCGCCGCTCGAAGCCGGTAGCGATGGCCTGGCTGGTGAACGCCGTGGACATGACGGCCAGCGCGATGATCCCCGGGGTCAGGAAGTCTATCCGGCTCATGCCCGCGCCGACGTTCACCAGCGGCTCGAGGCCGAACGCGACCAGCAGCAGCAACGGGATGACCAGCGTGAGCAGCAGCTGCTCACCATTGCGCAGCAGCGTCCTGGTCTCCAGCGCGGCCTGCGCGGCGATCATCCGCGGCAGCGGCGCCGCCCCCGGGGCCGGCGTGAACACCGGCGCCCCTGCCACCTCGGGGGCCACGTCCGGCGTCATGAGCGCAGCTCCTTCCCGGTCAGCTCGAGGAACACGTCCTCCAGCGTCCGGCTCTCGATCCGCAGGCTGTTGGCCAGCACGCCGCGCTCCGCGCACCACGCGGTCACCGCGGCCAGCAGCAGCGGGTCAACGGCGCCGTGCACCTCGATCACGTAGTGCCCGGTCGGCGACTCCTTGGCCAGGCTGCCCGGCGGAAGCGCGGCGAGCAGGCTCTCGATGTCCAGGCCGGGCTCCGCGCGGAACCTGAGCTGGCCCACGGTGCCGGTGAGCTGGCCGGGCGTCCCCGCGGCCACCAGCTGGCCGTGATCGATGATGGCCACGTAATCGCAGAGCCGTTCGGCTTCCTCCATGAAGTGGGTGGTCAGGATGATGCTCACCCCGGCCGAGCGCAACTGCCCGATCAGCTCCCAGGTGGCGTGCCTGGCCTGCGGGTCCATGCCGGCGGTGGGCTCGTCGAGGAACACGAGCTCGGGGCGGCCGATGACGGCCGCGGCGAGCGACAGCCGCTGCTGCTGGCCGCCGGACAGCCGCTTGTACGGGGTGCGCGCGACCGCGGTCAGGCCGACCAGGTCGAGCAGCGCCTGGACGGAGACCGGGTGGGTATGGAACCTGCTCAGCAGCTTCAGGTAGTCGGCCGCGGGCACCGACGGGGGAATGCCGCCGGACTGGAGCATCACGCCGACCCGGGGCCGGAGCGCCCGGGCGTCGCGCACCGGGTTCAGGCCGAGGACACGCACCGTGCCCTGGTCGGGCTTCCGGTAGCCCTCGCAGATCTCGATGGTGGTGGTCTTGCCCGCCCCGTTCGGCCCTAGGATGCCGGTGACCGCGCCGCGCGCCGCGCTCAGCGTCAGCCCGTCCACCGCCGCGGTCTCGCCGTACCGCTTGACCAGGCCGCCGATCTCGACGGCGGGCATCTGCGGGACCGTGCTCACGGACGCGAGTCTACGGCGGTCAGAATCCGTCCCGTGCGATACCGGTCCCCTTGGGCGTCCTTCGGCGCCGGCGGGCTCGCTATGCTGCCCATGATGGGCGGCTCGCCCTCGCGTCATGTACCGACTCAGGAAGGACGGCCCGATGGACCAGGACCGCGCGCGCAGCCTGCTCATTGCCGAGCGCGACGAGGTGCAGGGCCTGCTGAAGGACGCCGAGAAAGCCGGCCAGCAAGACCGCCAGTCGGAAGTGGACAGCGAGGCGGAAGACAACGCCGACGCCGCGCTGGCGCTCACCGAGGAGGGCCAGGACGACGCCATCGCGGAGAGCCTGCGCAGCCGGCTGGACGCCATCGAGCGCGCCCTGCGCCGGCTGGACGAGGGCACCTACGGCCGGTCCGTCCGCAGCGGCGAGCCGATCCCCGACGAGCGCCTGGAAGCGGACCCCGCCGCCGAGCTCACCGTCGCGGAGGCCAGGGCCGCCGAACGCGGCTGACCCCGCCCGCAGCGGCCTAGGAAAATCCCTGGGGAGGGTGCGGTCCCTGGTTCGGGGGATAGCGCTGTGGCTGGGGATAGCGCTGGACGGGCTTCTTGCGGGCGGCCTTCTTGTCCGGAGCGGGCCAGTCGGGGCCGGCCGGCCAGGTGGCGACGCACACCGGGATGTCCGAGTGCGGGTTGCGGCCCCGCGCGACGAAGCGTTCCATCTTGGTCGCGCCGGGCAGTTCGACCCGCGCCGAGACCAGCTCAGCTTTCTCCCCGCCCAGCTCGATCCAGCAGATCTGCTGGTTGCGCACGTAGGCCGGGGGCAGCCCGAACCGTCCGCCGATCCCTTCCACGACCGAGGTGCATGAGCCGGAGTTGGCGTAGAAGCCGGTCGCGGTGGCGGCCAGCTCAGGGTGGTGGGTGTGGCCCGAGATGAAGCCGTGGTAGCCGTCGGCGACCAGGTCGGCGGCCCGCTGGCGCGCGGCGTGGTTCTGCCCGTAGCCCCTCTCGTCGAGCGCCAGCGCGCTGATCGACAGCCAGGCCCGCCGGGCCAGGATGGCGACTACGGCGGCCAGCATGATGAGGTCGGCGAGCGCGCCATAGCCGAGGATCTCGCCCCGGTGCACCCACACGTCGGTGTCCGGGTACCTGGACCGGATGTCGGCGACCACCGGTATCCGGACCACGATGAGGATGGCCAGCGGAATCGCGATCAGCCACCACAGCCTTCGGCCCAGCTTGCGGTAGACCATCCGGGACCCGACGAACGAGGGGAAGTCGGTCGGGTCCGCCATCTCGTGCGCGCCGTCGACCCAGCCCTGGCCCAGCCACTCGATCTTCGGGATGACCTCCCGGACGATGTGATGGCCGATCGGGGTGTCCAGCGCGTTGCGCGGGTCGTGGAAGCAGTTGTACGGGTCGAGCTGGTGACCGTGCTCCACCCGGACCTTCCGGCCGTCCGGCAGGATCAGGTCCGCGGCCAGGCACAGCCGGGCCCCGGTCATCTCCCGCACCGCGTCCGCCGCCTTGACGTCCCAGGCCAGGTCGCCGTCGTGGTTGCCGATCGCGTAGATGACCTGACCACCGCGCGCGGTCACCGCCGCCAGGGCCGCGCACAGGTCCTCGTGCGCGCGCAGGATGTCCGTGGCCGTCGCCTCGGGGAAACCGAGAAGTTCCACCACGTCTCCGGCCAGCACCACGGTGAGCGGGCCGGTCTCGGCGTCCAGCCGGCCCGCCAGCGTCTCGCACGACCGTCCGGACACGTCGGTGCGGACCGGAGGGAGGTGCAGGTCGCTGGCGGTGATCACCGTACCGCCCGGCGGGATGTCCACATCGAGCAGGTCGGCGATCTCAGGGCGCGGCACGGGCATGGGACGGTGCGGTTTCCTTCCACCCGGTTCCTACCGGGTTCCTTCCCCCGGCACCTAGCAATGATGCCCCAGGAAGGAGCGGCTAGCGTGCAAGCCCCCGCGCGGTCGGCGGGCGCTATCAGTTAGGACGTCCCCGCCGCGCGCGGTTCGGATCCGGGCGGGCGGGAAGCCGGGCCCGTTCGGCCGAAAAAGATTTAAGCAGAAGGTGGGTGAGCGGATACCTTCCCTACGTATGGAGCTCGGCGAGTATGACCACCGGGCGGTCGAGGCCGCCGCCCGGGACCTGTGGGAAGCGCACGACATCTACCGGTACGACAGGGACGGGGACGGGCCCGTATTCAGCGTGGACACGCCGCCGCCCTACGTATCGGCGGCGCACCTGCACGTCGGTCACGCGATGAGCTACTCGCAGCCGGATTTCATCGTCCGCTACCGGCGGATGCGCGGCGAGCGGGTGTTCTACCCGATCGGGTTCGACGACAACGGGCTGCCGACCGAGCGGTACGTAGAGCAGGCCTACGGGGTCCGGGCGGTGGACCTGCCCCGGGCCGAGTTCAACGCGCTCTGCCTGACCGAAACCCGGCGCGTGGCCGAACGCTATGAGGACCTGTGGCGGCGGCTCGGCCTGTCGGTGGACTGGTCGCTGCGCTACTCCACCATCGACGCCCGGTGCCAGCGGACCGCGCAGACCAGTTTCATCAAGCTGTACGAGGCGGGCTACCTGCGGCGGGCCCAGGACCCGATCCTGTGGTGCCCGGAGGACCGCACCTCGCTGGCCCAGGCCGACGTGGAGGACCTGGAACGGACCAGCAGGCTGTACACGATCAGGTTCCCCACCCCCCACCCACCTTCCCTTCCCTCTTCAAACCCCCCACATTTGCTGATCGCCACCACCCGGCCGGAACTACTGCCTGCCTGCGTGGCGCTGTACCACCATCCCGGCGACGCCAGGTACACCGGGCGGGAGCGAGCGAAGGTGCCGTTGTCCGGGCACGAGGTGCCGGTCCTCACCGACGAGTCCGTGGACCCGGAGTACGGCACCGGGCTGATGATGGTGTGTACCTTCGGCGACAGCGAGGACGTGCTGAAGTGGCGGCGGGACGGGCTTCCGCTGCGCCTGGTGGTGGAGCCGGACGGCCGTCTCGGCGAGCTGGCGGGCGAGTTCGCCGGGCTGCCGCTGACCCAGGCCCGTTCGGCCGTCGTCAAGGCCCTCGACGGGGCCGGGCTGCTGGTCAGCAGCGAACCGGTACGGCAGATCGTCGGGGTGCACGAGCGGTGCCAGACGCCGGTGGAGTTCCAGATCAGGCCGCAGTGGTTCATCGCGGTCCGCGAGCACGCCGACCGGTTCCGGGCCCGCGCGGCCGAGCTCGAGTGGGTGCCCCCGTTCATGCGCCGTCGGCTGGAGGACTGGATCGACGGGCTCAAATGGGACTGGAACATCACCCGGCAACGGCGTTACGGCGTGCCGTTCCCGGTGTGGTTCTGTGCCGCCTGCGCGGCGCCCGTGCTGGCCCGGCCGGAGGACCTGCCGGTGGACCCGCTGGCGGACACGCCGCCGGTGGCGTCCTGCCCGTCCTGCGGGTCGGCCGGCCTGACGCCAGACCCCGACGTGATGGACACCTGGCTGCCGTCGTCGCTCACGCCGCAGGTCAACGACGGCTGGGCGGTGGGAGGAACCGATCCCGCGCTGGCCCCGATGTCCATGCGGGTGCAGGCGTTCGAGATCATCAGGACCTGGCTGTTCTACTCGGTGGTGCAGTCGGAACTGCTGTTCGGCCGGGTGCCCTGGCGGACCGCGCTGATCTCCGGCTGGGGGCTGAACGAGCAGGGTAAGAAGCTGTCCAAGCGCGATCTCGGCAAGTCGGCCGGCCCCGACGGCTACAACCGGTACGTGCCGGACGACGTGATGATCAAGTACGGTGCGGACGCGGTCCGGCTGTGGGCGACCAGGGGCCGCATCGGCACCGACCTGCGGTACAACGAGAAGGACATCAGGACCGGCCGCAAGTTCGCGGTCAAGCTGTGGAACGTGGGCCGGTTCCTGTCCATGAACCTGGGCGATCTCGATGTCTCGGCGGCGGCCCCGCCGCCGGCCCAGCGGGGCATCGTGGACAGGTGGGTGCTCGCGCACCTGGCCGACACGGTAGCCGAGGCCACCGCGGCGTTCGAGCAGCACGACTACATGCAGGCCCACCAGGCGGCCTCGCGCACGTTCTGGTCCGTCTACTGCGACCGCTACCTCGAGATGATCAAAGACCGGCTCGGGTCCGGCGCCGACCCGATCAGCACCGACCGGGACGGTGCCCGGTGGACCCTGTGGGAGTCGTTCCGGGTGCTGCTCGGGCTCTTCGCGCCGTTCGCGCCGTTTTTGACCGAACGGATGTACCAGCAGTTCTACCGGCCGCACGAGGGCACCATCTCGCTGCACCTGACCCGCTGGCCCGTGGCGGACGAGCGCTGGCGCGGGGACCGTGCCGCGGTGGAGGCCGTGGATCAGCTCGCGGTGATCCTTGACGCCACCCGGGCGCTGCGCAGCGGGCAGCGGCTCGGCAACTCGGCCCGGCTGAGCGAACTGATCGTGCAGGCGCACGACGCGAGCGCCCGGTCACTGCTCGATCAGATCGCCGAACCGCTCCGGGTCGCCGCCCGGGCCGACGCCCTGGTCCTCGGTCCCGCCGAGCACCCCAGCGGTGTCGACGGGATCACCGTGGGGATCGCCGTCTAGGCGTGGCGCAGGCCGGCCAGGCGGCTCCGCCTAGGCGTGGCGCAGGCCGGCCAGCACGTCGCGGGCCATCGCGATGTCGGCGGCCAGCTTCCCGGCGCGACTCAGCGGCGGGCCGCCGAACGGCACGTCGCTGTAGCTCATCTCGACGACGACGTTGCCCGACCAGACGTACAGGTCCACGCCGGGCGAATTTCCCATCGTGGTCTCGAAGATGGCGATCGCCTGCTCACCGAGGCCCCTCACCGGCTGCGATCCCTTGAACGCCTGATCGCCCGGGTTCTTGTGCGCGAACTGAATGTCGAACTCCAATCCCCCTTGCGCGCTGTCGGTGTCCGAATAGGTGGTGACGCTCAGGAAGAGGTTTCCGCTCTGCGCGCCCCAGGCGCAATTGCTCAGGTTGGTCCCGCTGGCGGCGGGGAGCTGCTCAACGGAGGCGCCGGGTGCGTAGCTAGCCAGGGTCGACGCCCTGACCAGTCGGCATGGATCGCTCGGGCGGGCGTAGTGCGGTCCCTGGGGGTACGAGGACACGGACGGGTTGGCCAGGGCGGCCAGCCCGTCGCGGGCCATCGCGATGGCGCCCGTGGTCAAGGTGGCGCGGTCCGGCTTCGCCGATCCGGCGGAGGCGAGGCCGGTGTAGATGACGTCGAGGTCGGCGTTGCCCGACCAGACGAGCACCTCGACCGCGTTGTCCTCGTCCCGCCGCTGGAACGCGGCCGTGGCCCCTTCACCGAGGTCATCGAGCACCTGCGCCCCGGTGACGGTTAGCCCGCTCACGCTGCGGCTGAGGGCTCCGGCCTCGAGGCTGTAACGCTGCTGCGCGCCTAGCGGGCTGGGAAAAGTGGTGAGGTTCAGCAGGATGCGGGCTCCGTCCGACTCCCAGGCGCAGCTGCTCGGCGAGGTCCCGGGGGAAGACGTCGGCGTGACCGCGGCGCCCGGCGCGTATCTGGCCAGCGTCGCCTGGCCGATCAGCCTGCACGGGTCGGCTGGGCCGGCGTAGTGCGGCTCGGCCGAGACGTGCGCGATGGATGCGGACGAGATCGACGCCGGCCGGGCCAGGACGGCCAGGATGCCGCGGGCCAGGGAGATCATCCCCGCCGATTGCGCGGAGCCGGGCGGCGACGACCGGGATGCCCCGGTGGCGGCGGCGGTGGTGTTGAGGTTGAGGCTGATCACGGCGTTGCTCGAGCGGACGAGCAGGCTGGCGCCGGGGGAGTCGGCATTCGACGAGGTGTCGGCCTTGGCGTCTGGCCCGGCGACGACGAACACCTCCGTGGCCTGGTCGCCGAGACCGGTCACGGGCTGCGTACTCACCGTTACCCCGGGGCAATGGCACTCGAGAAAGGAAACCAGGCCGCGGTAGGACTGCTGGGCCTGGCTGATCGCGGATGACGAGCGGAAGATGATGGCCTGGGCCACCAGCGTCCGGTCCTCGCCGCCGGTCGTGCTGAACCATTTGCAGACGTCGTTCTTGGTCGTGTTGTTGCCCGTGTCGACGCTCAGCGGCATCCCGGTCGCACCGGGCAGGTACTTCGCCAGCTCAGCCGAGCTGACCAGCGCGCAGGACTGCTTCGGCAGGCTGGCGTAGGCCGGCCGCGGAGCGGAGGGCTGCGTCACCGCGTAGACGATGGCCGCGATCACCGCGGCCGCCAGCACGCCCGCGGTGACCGCGGCGATCCGGGGCCTGCGGCGGACCCACCGTGGCAGCACCCGTGACCAGCGGCTCGGCGGAATGGGTTCTTCCGCCTCGCCGGCGGCCTGGGTACCGGCGCCCTCGGCCGGGGCGCTGCCGGCCGGGGCGCTGCCGGCCGGGGCGCTGCCGGCCGGGGCGGGTTCCGCGCTGGCGCCGGATTCCGGCGTGGTCACGCCCGGCTCTTCCGACATTGCGCAGGCCCCTAACCCCGATGCCACCACGACTCGTCGTCATGACCCCCCAGTCGGTGAGGAAATTACTCACCGTTGGTCTCTAGAGCGTCTCGTACTCATGTCGGCTGAGCGTCGGCGCCCGGGCCGTCAGCTTGCTCGTCGCGGCGGGGCGTCGCAGGGGCGAGAGCGCGAGCTTCCGCCCCTGGCACCGCCCGTACCACAGGCCTTACGACGTGGATGTGGCATCCACGTCGTTCCAGCGACATGGCTGCGACATCCACGCCTTATGAGCCGAGCCCCCGCGGGGCCAGGCTGGCACAATGCTGGGGTGCGAACGATTGCGCTCGAGGAGCACTTCTGGACGGCCGAACTCGCCGCGCCTCCCGGGACCGGCCCGCTGGCCACGTGGGGCCAGCGGGTGGACGATCAGCTCCGCGATCTCGGCCAGGCCCGGCTGGCCGACATGGACGCCAACGGCATCGACCTGCAGGTCATCTCGCACGCGGGGCCGGCTGCGCAGGCGCTCGACGGGGCCCGGGGACTAGCCCGCGCCAGCGAGGCCAACGACCAGCTGGCCGCGGCGGTGCGGGCGCACCCGGACCGGTTGGCCGGCTTTGCCACCCTGCCCACCGCGGACCCGGCGGCCGCGGCGGACGAACTTGAGCGCGCCGTCCGGGAACTCGGCCTGCTCGGCGCCCTGGTCAACAGCACCCTGGGCTCGAACGGCGCCTTCCTCGACGACGCCAGGTTCGGCCCGCTGCTTGACCGGTTCGAGCGGCTCGACGTGCCGTTGTACCTGCATCCCGCGCCGCCGCCGGCGGCCCTGAGTGACGTGCTCTACCGCGGGCTCGCGCCGGCCGTGGCCAGGCGCCTGGCCACTGGCGCCTGGGGCTGGCACGCTGAGGCCGGCCTGCACGTGCTGCGCATGATCGCCACCGGGGTGTTCGACCGGCATCCGGGGCTGCGGCTGATCGTCGGGCACTGCGGTGAGATGGTGCCGTTCATGCTGGACCGGATCGATGCGATGCTCCGTACGGGCACCATGGCGCTCAAGCCGTCGGAATACTTCCTGCGGAACATCTGGGTGACGACGAGCGGGCTGTTCAGCCTCCCGCCGGTGCTGTGCACGGTGCAGGTGCTCGGGGTGGACCGGGTGCTGTTCAGCGTCGACTACCCGTTCGGCGACAACGCGGCGGGCCGGGCCCTGCTCGATGCGCTTCCGCTGGCCCCGGCGGACAAGGCGAAGATCGCCGGCGGCAACGCCGAGCAGGTGCTGGGCCTGAAACCCCCGGCCGGAAACCCGGACCTCAGAGCCCGGGGAGTGATTTAAGTCACGTCGGTGTTGTAGAAAGTTTGCGAAGGCCCACCGATTTACGGCACAATGGTGTTGTGAAAAACGTCGGAGCAGCCGAGGGTCCCACCCGGGGCCAGGTCGCGCGGCTGATCCTGGAGCTCGGGCCGTCCACCGCCGCCACGCTCGGCGGCCGGCTCGGGCTCACGCCTGCCGCGATCCGGCGTCATCTGGACAACCTGCTGGCCGAGGGGCTGATCGAGACCAGGACGGCCAGGACCTACGGGAACAGGGGACGCGGCCGCCCGGCCAAGGTCTTCGTCATCACCGACGCGGGCCGCAGCGCGTTCGAGCACGCCTACGACGACCTGGCCAGCAACGCGCTGCGCTTCCTGGCCGAGACGGCGGGCCCGGGCGCGATCACCGAGTTCGCCCGCAGGCAGGTCTCCGACCTCGAGCGCAGGTATGCGCCGGCGGTGGCCCGGGGCGACCTGCCCGGCCGGGTGCAGGCGCTGGCCGAGGCGCTGTCCGCCGACGGCTATGCCGCGTCGGCAGGCCCGGCGCCCGCCATCGGCGGCTCCAGGGCCGAAGCCGGTGAGCAGCTCTGCCAGCACCACTGCCCGGTCGCGCACGTGGCGGCCGAGTTCCCGCAGCTGTGCGAGGCCGAGACCGAGGCGTTCGGCAGGCTGCTCGGCACTCCGGTGCAGCGGCTCGCTACGATCGCGCACGGCGACGGCATCTGCACCACGCACGTCACCGTCGTCGGGAAGGTAGCCCCCCGCCGGACGGTTGACATACCCGTAACCAATGAAGAGACAGACACCCAAGAAAAGAAGCCGAGAGGGCTCTTGACATGACGACCACCACGCAAGAACAGCTCGAAGGGCTGGGCACGTACAGGTTCGGCTGGGCCGACCCGGACGTGGCCGGCGCGTCCGCGCGCCGCGGCCTGTCCGAGGAGGTGGTCCGGGATATCTCGGCACGGAAGAACGAGCCGGAGTGGATGCTCGACATGCGGCTCAAGGGCCTGAAGTACTTCGGCCGCAAGCCCCTGCCCACCTGGGGCGCCGATCTGTCGGACATCGACTTCGACAACATCAAGTACTTCGTCCGCTCCACCGAGAAGCAGGCGGCCAGCTGGGACGAGCTGCCGGCCGACATCAAGAACACCTACGACAAGCTCGGCATCCCCGAGGCGGAGAAGCAGCGGCTCATCGCCGGCGTCGCCGCGCAGTACGAGTCCGAGGTCGTGTACCACAAGATCAGGGAAGACCTCGAGGAGAAGGGCGTCATCTTCCTCGACACCGACACCGCGCTGCGCGAGCACCCGGACCTGTTCAAGGAGTACTTCGGCACGGTCATCCCGCCGGGCGACAACAAGTTCGCCGCGCTGAACACGGCCGTCTGGTCGGGCGGGAGTTTCATCTACGTGCCGAAGGGCGTGCAGGTGGAAATCCCGCTGCAGGCCTACTTCCGCATCAACACCGAGAACATGGGCCAGTTCGAGCGGACGCTGATCATCGTGGACGAGGGTGCCTACGTCCACTACGTGGAGGGCTGCACCGCGCCGATCTACAAGTCCGACTCGCTGCACTCCGCGGTGGTCGAGATCATCGTGAAGAAGGACGCGCGCTGCCGGTACACGACCATCCAGAACTGGTCGGCCAACGTGTACAACCTGGTGACCAAGCGCGCGGTCGCGCAGCAGGGCGCGACGATGGAGTGGATCGACGGCAACATCGGCTCCAAGGTCACGATGAAGTACCCGGCGGTCTACCTGATGGGCGAGCACGCCAGGGGCGAGACGCTCTCGGTCGCGTTCGCCGGCCAGGGCCAGCACCAGGACGCCGGGGCGAAGATGGTGCACTGCGCGCCGAACACCTCGTCGACCATCGTGTCCAAGTCGGTGGCCCGGGCGGGCGGCCGGACGTCTTACCGCGGCCTGGTCAACGTGCAGGAGGGCGCCGAGCACTCCAAGTCCACGGTCAAGTGCGACGCGCTGCTGGTGGACACGGTCAGCCGCAGCGACACCTACCCGTACGTGGACGTGCGCGAGGACGACGTGGAGATGGGCCACGAGGCCACCGTCTCCAAGATCTCCGAGGACCAGCTGTTCTACCTGATGAGCCGCGGCATGACCGAGGACGAGGCGATGGCCACGATCGTCCGCGGGTTCGTCGAGCCGATCGCCCGCGAGCTGCCGATGGAGTACGCGCTCGAGCTGAACCGGCTGATCGAGCTGCAGATGGAGGGGGCGGTCGGCTGATGTCGGCTGGATTGCAGGGAGCGATCGAGACCGCTCCCGTCACCAGGCTGCACGAGCACCGGTCCTATGACCCGGCGGACTTCGCCGTGCCCCGCGGCCGCGAGGAGGAGTGGCGCTTCACCCCGCTGCGCCGGCTGCGCGGGCTGCACACGGACAACCCGCCGGTTCCCGCCGCGACGGTGACCGTGGAAGTGGACCCGGCCCCCGAGGTCAAGGTATCGACGGCCGAACGGGCTGGCGGTCTGCTCGGCCGCAGCTTCATCCCGGCCGACCGGGTGAGCGCCCAGGCGTACGCGAGCTTCGACGAGGCGACCGTCGTCACGGTCCCCGCGGAAGCCGACGCGTCCCGGCCCACCGTCGTCACCGTGACCGGCGAGGGCGGTTCTGCCTATGGGCACCTGCTGGTGCAGGCCGAGCCGTTCTCCCGGGCCGTGGTCGTGCTCGACCACCGGGGCAGCGCCACCTACGCCGGCAACGTCGAGCTCGTGGTCGGGGACGGCGCCTCGCTGTCCGTGGTCAGCCTGCAGGACTGGGCCGACGACACGGTGCACGTGACGCAGCACTACGCCACGCTGGGCCGGGACGCCAGGCTGCGGCACGCCGCCGTCACGCTGGGCGGGTCGGTGGTCCGGATGGGCACCGAGGTCCGCTACGACGGCCCCGGCGGTGACGCCGAGCTGACCGGGCTCTACTTCGCCGACGCGGGCCAGCACCTGGAACACCGGCTGTTCGTCGACCACGACGTGCCGAATTGCCGCAGCCGCGTCACCTACAAGGGCGCGCTGCAGGGCGAGGAAGCGCACGCGGTCTGGATCGGCGACGTGCTGATCAGGCCCGAGGCGACCGGCACCGACACCTACGAGTACAACAGGAACCTGGTACTGACCGACGGCACCAGGGTGGATTCGGTGCCGAACCTGGAGATCCTCACCGGGGAGATCGTCGGGGCCGGGCACGCCAGCGCCAGCGGCAGGCTCGAGGACCATCACCTGTTCTACCTGATGGCCCGGGGCATCCCCTTCGAAGAGGCCCGCAAGCTGGTCATCCGCGGGTTCTTCGGCCAGCTGATCGACACCATCGAGGTGCCCGAGCTGCGCTCGCGCGTGGCCGGGGCCGTCGAGGCCGAGCTGGAGAGGTCGTTGTCATGAGCGACTTCGAGCGCGTCTGTTCCCTGTCGGACCTTCCCGAAGAGGGCGTGATCGGCGTCGAGGTGAACGGCGAGCCCGTCGCCGTCGCCCGGACCGGTGGCGAGGTCTTCGCCCTGCGGGACGTGTGCTCGCACGCCGAGGTGCCGCTGTCCGAGGGCGAGATCTACGACCACACGGTGGAGTGCTGGCTGCACGGGTCCTGCTTCGATCTGCGCACCGGTCAGCCCACCGGGCTGCCGGCCACCGAGCCGGTGCCCGTTTACCCAGTCAAGATCGAAGGCGACGACGTCTACGTCGCCGTGGATAAGGAGTCATAGTGGCCACCCTCGAGATCCGCGATCTGCACGTCAGCGTGGAAGAGAGCGTAGGCGTGCACCGGGAGATCCTGCGCGGCGTCAACCTGACCGTCCGCGAGGGCGAGACCCACGCCATCATGGGCCCGAACGGCTCCGGCAAGTCCACCCTGGCCTACGCGATCGCCGGCCACCCCAAGTACCTGGTAACCCGGGGCAGCGTCACCCTCGACGGCGAGGACGTGCTGGCCATGACCGTGGACAGCCGGGCCCGGGCCGGACTGTTCCTGGCCATGCAGTACCCGGTCGAGGTGCCCGGCGTGTCGGTGTCGAACTTCCTGCGCACCGCGGTCACCGCGGTTCGCGGCGAGGCGCCCAAGCTGCGCGACTTCGTCAAGGAACTGCGCGGCGCGATGTCCGCGCTGGCCATCGACCCGGCCTTCGCCGAGCGGAACCTGAACGAGGGCTTCTCCGGCGGGGAGAAGAAGCGGCACGAGATCCTCCAGCTCGAGCTGCTCAAGCCGAAGATCGCGGTGCTGGACGAGACCGACTCGGGCCTGGACATCGACGCGCTCAAGGTGGTCTCCGAGGGCATCAACCGGTTCCGCGAGCAGCCCGGCCACGGGGTGCTGCTGATCACGCACTACACCCGGATCCTGCGGTATGTGAAGCCGGATTTCGTGCACGTGTTCGTGGCCGGCCGCATCGTCGAGGAGGGCGGCCCCGAGCTGGCCGAGCTGCTGGAGAACGAGGGCTACGAGAGGTTCGCCGGAGCCGCGGCATGATCTCGGTGCACCTCGACGTGGAGGCCGTCCGCGCCGACTTCCCCGCGCTGGCCAGGAAGGTCCGCAACGACAAGCCGCTGATCTACCTGGACTCCGGCGCGACCTCGCAGAAGCCGGTCCAGGTGCTCGACGCCGAGCGCTCGTTCTACGAGCGGCACAACTCCGCCGCGCACCGCGGCACCCACCTGCTCGGCGAGGAGGCCACCGACGTCTACGAAGGCGCCAGGGCCAAGGTCGCCGCGTTCCTGGGCGCCGACGCGGGCGAGGTCGTGTTCACCAAGAACGCCACCGAGGCGATCAACCTGGTCGCGTACGCGATGAGCAACGACCGTTCGGGATCATTCCGGGTGGGACCCGGCGACGAGATCCTGATCACCGAGATGGAGCACCACGCCAACCTGGTCCCGTGGCAGCAGCTGTGCGAGCGGACCGGCGCCACCCTGCGCTGGCTGGACGTCACCCCCGAGGGCCGGCTCGACCTGGACGACCTGGACAGCATGATCACCGGGCGGACCAGGATCGTCGCGGTGACCCAGCAGTCGAACGTCACCGGCACCATCCCGCCGGTGGCCGAGATCGTGCGGGCGGCGCACGAGAAGGGCGCGCTGGTACTGGCCGACGCGGCCCAGTCGGTGCCGCACCAGCCGGTCGACGTGGCCGCGCTCGGCGTCGACTTCCTCGCCTTCTCGGCGCACAAGATGCTCGGCCCGTACGGGATTGGCGTGCTGTTCGGCCGGGCCGAACTGCTCGAGGCCATGCCGCCGTTCCTGACCGGCGGGTCGATGATCGAGGTGGTCCGGATGGAGGGCAGCACGTTCCTGCCGCCGCCGCAGCGCTTCGAGCCCGGCGTCCCCGCCGTGGCCGAGGCGGCGGGCCTGGCCGCCGCCGTGGACTACCTGACCGCGCTGGGCATGGGCAACGTGGCCGCGCACGAGGAGTCGCTGACCGCGCACGCCCTGGACGCGCTGAGCGAGATCAGCGGCGTGCGCATTCTGGGGCCGGACACCACCAAGGACCGCGGCGGCGCCGTCGCGTTCGAGGTCGAGGGCGTCCACCCGCACGACGTGGGCCAGGTGCTGGACGAGCTCGGCATCGCGGTGCGCACCGGCCACCACTGCGCCTGGCCGCTGCACCGGGCGCTCGGCGTGCAGGCCAGCACCCGGGCCACCTTCTACGTGTACAACACCCACGACGAGGTAGACGCCCTGGCGGACGGGATCCGCTACGCCCAGCGGTTCTTCCAGGCGGGATGAGCGCGCGGTTTTTCAGTGTTGACAGTTCTAGCCCGGGGGGCGACCCCCGGACTCCCCGAAAGGGACGTGATGCAGCTGGAGTCGATGTACCAGGACATCATCCTGGATCATTACCGCAACCCTCATCACAAGGGCCTGCGGGATCCCTTCGATGCCGAGGTGCACCACGTCAACCCGGTCTGCGGCGACGAGGTGACGCTGCGGGTCAGCCTCAAGGACGTCAACGGCGAGCCGGTCGTCGAGGACGTCTCCTATGACTCGCTGGGCTGCTCGATCAGCCAGGCGAGCGCCTCGGTGATGAGCGACCTGGTCATCGGCAGGCCGGTGGCCGAGGCCATGACGATCAGCCAGGCGTTCCTCGAGCTCATGCAGTCCAAGGGCGAAGGCAAGCCGGACGAAGGCGTGCTCGAGGACGCGGTGGCGTTCGCCGGCGTGTCGAAGTACCCGGCCAGGATAAAGTGCGCCCTGCTCGGCTGGATGGCATGGAAGGACGCGACCGCGCGGGCCATGGAGGAAGCGAAATGACAGAGAACGCCGCGGGCGGGACCAACCAGACCGCCGAACTCACCGCGGAGCAGGAGGACGTGCTCGAGGCGCTGCGCGATGTGGTGGACCCCGAACTCGGCATCAACGTGGTGGACCTCGGCCTGGTCTACGGCGTCGACGTGGACACCGAGCGGATCGCCACCATCGACATGACCCTGACCAGCGCCGCGTGCCCGCTCACCGACGTGATCGAGGATCAGGCGCGGGAGGCGCTCGACGGCGTGGTGGCGGACTTCCGCATCAACTGGGTGTGGATGCCGCCGTGGGGCCCGGAGAACATCACCGAAGACGGCCGCGAGCAACTCCGCGCCCTCGGCTTCAACATCTAGGGCATCGGTCCGGGTAAGCAGTCTGAAGAATCCTGCCGCTGGCGGCGGCCGCTGGGTGGAAGTTCCGCCGGAGCGCCTGGTGTCCTGGATCGTCACGTTCGCGCAGCGTCACGGCGGAGCCTCGCCTGATCGGCCGGTGACGGCGGGCGAGGACGGCGCGGCCGTCACGTTCACGGCCGCGGACGGGGCCGTGGCCGAGTGCCACCCTCCGTTTCCGCCCGTACCCTCGCCCGGCCCGCTAGCGCGCACGGGGCCGGCCGAGCCGCCGGAGGCCGTGGAGCCGCCGGAGGCCGTGGAGCCGCCGGAGGCCGTGGTGCGGGCGGCCGCCGAGGCGCTCGCGGCGCACGCCGCGGCGGACCGCACGGTCGGCGTCCTGCTGGTGCGGCTCGGCGGCTATGCGGCCGGCGTGTTCACGGGCTCGCCGCCCCGGCTGGTCGATTCGAAGGCGGGCAGCAGGCCGGTGCACGGCCGCAGCGCGGCGGGCGGCTGGTCACAGCACCGCTTCGCCAGGCGCCGGGAGAACCAGGCCGCGACCGCGCTGCGGGCCGCCGCCGACGCCGCGGCGGAGGTGTTCGGCCGGCACGGGCCCGACCGGCTGGACGCCGTGGTGCTGGGCGGGGACAAGCGGTCGGCCGCCGCGTTGCGCGGTCTTCGGGGTTTTCGGGGTGACACCC
>Ga0306920_100005125_pt1 | contig 16890 bp, 22 predicted proteins | sample flu12Cox44000170_FD_204666 | JGI IMG/M metagenome (GOLD analysis project Ga0306920, IMG submission 204666) | Lab enrichment of tropical soil microbial communities from Luquillo Experimental Forest, Puerto Rico - flux4day.12C.oxic.44.000.170 (v2)... | ecosystem: Environmental > Terrestrial >... | reverse complement strand
TCGGACTGGTAATGATCTTGCTCAAGGACCTGGTCCTGATCCACCTGCACTAACAATTTCCTGGCTGGCTGAGGTCTTCCTCCTCAGCGACTTCGTCGTCGGCCAGGAGTGCTTTGAGTACTGCGAGGTCTGCCTCGACCGTGGCGACGTGAGCGTCCAGCTCGGCCACTACCCGCCTGATCTCGTCATCGCGCGTACTCATGACTTGTCCTCGTCGTCGCCGAGCAGCGCCGAGAGTTCCGCGAGCTTGGTGGCGACCTCGTGCAGGTGGGCTATCGCCTCCGCGGCGCGGGCCCGGATCTCAGCCGGGGTCATACGTTCTCTCGGCTTGGCAAGCGCAGCGGCTGCCAGCGCCCTGATCTCGTCAGGGCCGGGCAGGCGACCTGCCCGGGCGCGGACCTCGGCGAGCCGTATTGCGAACTCCGCGCCGAGTGCTATGCCGGGCGGCGCGTCGCGGGCAATGTCCTCGAAGACCTTGAGGTACAACAGCCGGTACCGCTCGCGGGGGGCCCGGCCGCCTTGCTCCCACTGCGGGATCATCTTCACTAGGCCATGGTGGGCGGCTACGTCCTCGCCGGAATCCCGGGCGGCCTTGCGGAGCTCGCGTGCCATCCGCGGCACGTCCCAGCCCTGGGATTGACGCCACGAGCGCAAAATCTCGCCTGTCACATCGGTCAACGCACGCATCCTCGCGGAACTGCCGGGCCGGTTACCCGCTCCGGTTCGCTCCCGTTCGCTCCTTTGATTTCAATATCCCATGCCGTGGACGTGCGCTGAACTTAGGCGGGGCGCACAGGCGAGCGAGCAGGTGGGGGCCTGTGCGCCCCGGCGGCCACAGAACGGGTTGGTGCGACTTGTCGCGGTACCTGGACGAGCTGCCACGCGTGCTGGCGATCAGCCCTGATCAGGATCGAGATGTCGGTCACCTGTACCCAAAGGAAGCAGTATGGGACCCCACCATTATCGGATCATCGTGTCTGGCACGCTGGGCGAAACCACCCGCGCGGTGTTCGAAGATCTTTTCGTCGAACCGGTCGGCGCGAACACGGGGCTGACCGGCGAGCTGGACCAGGCTGGCCTGTATGGCGTGCTGGACCGCGTCCAGGCGTTTGGCCTTGAGCTAGTCGCCGTGAGCCGCCTGGATGGGGAATCAAGCGACACCGGCGACACCCTCCGCCCGGAGGCCTCAAAGCGCTGACTTGGGAAGATGGGGCGCGCTGCTGGAGGCACCAGTAGCGATTGAGTCGACCGCGCTCTCATGGCGATGACGGACTTCCGTGCCGCTGCCACATGTCTCCCGAGCTGATTGGTCATGGATGATGGGAACCGAACCGGCCGGTTGCTGCGGCTGCCTGCCTGGCCAGCGTGGCTGAGCTATGGCGCATGAGACAGGTTGCTCTTGAGGCCGTCGACGAAAGCGGTCAGGTCGGAAGCCACCCGCTCTGGCTGCTCCCACAGGACCAGGTGCCCGGTGTCCTGGTAGACGATGAGCCTTGAGCCCGGGATGGCGGCGGCGAGGGCCCGCTGGTCCTCGCTCGTCAGTACCTCGTCGCGGGCGCCCCACACGATGAGGGTGGGTGCGGTGATCGTTGCCGTGGCGGCGGGTGGGCGCGCACTGACCAGTCCGGCGAGCGTTTCCTGCCACACGTAAGCCGGCATGCGGGCACCGTCTTGGACCCGGCCGTCGATGTACCACTGGGGTACCGGATGGAATAGCGGAAACCAGGCCAGGAACTTTCTCACCCAGGCGGCATCCACGGGCTCGGTCAGTTGATCGACCTCGTCGGCGAAGGAAGGCCGCCACTGCAGGCTGCGCGGCGATCCGACGAGGACCAGACCGGACACCCGGTCTGGGCTGGTGATCGCCACTTGCTGGGCGACATACCCGCCGCTGGAGGAGCCCAGCAGCACGGCTGAGGGGATGCCGACCGCATCCATGAGCGCTACGACGTCTGCCGCGACCTCCGCCAGCGAGTATCCCGTCGCCGGCTTATCAGCGTCGCCGTGACCGCGCAGATCCATCGCCACGGCATGGATGGTGCCCGGCAGCAGCGGCAGCAGCCGATCAAAGGAACGCCAGGACTCACCCCAGGCGTGCAGCAGCACAACCGGCGTCCCAGCGGCAGGGCCGGCCGAGACATAGGGGACGCTCACCCCGGTTGCCAGCACAACCTGGCGGACGCGTGGCTCCTGGTCCACCTGTCCACGCTAGCCCGACCGGGATCCGGCCGCACAACCCGGCACCGGCCCCCACACACTGGCCGCCTGGCGCTCGGCTGCCCGCCAGGCTTACCGGCACTGAGCGACCGGGCGGACCTGGGCGATGGCCTGCGCGGGCACAGTGACGACACCGTTGCCGGTACGGACGCTGATGCCGGCGGCTGGGCCGTTCACGAGCGGACCACACCAGGCCTGGCCGCTGGTGGCGGTGACCGCGACAGCGGTGGTGCTGCTAGAAGCTGGCCACCAGCCAGAAAGTGCGGCGACCACAGCCACGATCAAAGCCACGATGGTGAGCGGGATTCCGGCCCGCAGCCGCCTGGCGGCTTGCCCGGCGGACGGCAGGGCGCTGACGCGATCCGCAGCGTCACCGACCGGGTAAGCAACCCGGCCGACCGTGAAGATCGCCAGGGATGCGGCCGCCAGCGCGGCCACAGCCAGCGCCGCCGCCAGCCATTGGACTGTGCGGGGAGCCGGGCTGCTGGTAGCGCGCAAGACGCCGCAGATACCGATGAAGCCCAAGACGGCCATTTGGATGGTGTGCCAGCCGCGGGCGGATGCGGACAGCTCTGCTAGCCGATCCGCAGGCGTGGCTGGCGACTCGGCGGCGCTAGCTTCACTGGGCTCCATGCGTGCTCCCCACCCCCGGTGGCCAGGCCGGTCTGCGCACAGTCTTGCAGCTCGATCAACGGTTATGAGTGATCACCACGCCCGGGGTCCACAGTTCCGGGGCCTGGCCACGTTCAGCAGCCAGCGGGAGCCGGCAATCTCCGCCGTCGGCCGGGCCCTACCTTGGGCGCGGCTGCCGTACTAGCCGAGGTTGGCCGCCAGGTCCTGATAGGCGGGGACGAGGTCGGCCCACCGTGCCTGGGTGTCGCCCCGCTCGCGCCCGGCGACGTAGGTGGCGAGATTCTCGGCGTGGATCTGCCACCCGGCCCCGTAGAAGGCGATCATGTCCAGGGGCATGCCCTGGATCTCAATGACCAGGATGGTCTGGCCGCCGTCGGCGGTCAGCGTGGCCTCGATGATCTCGTCGTACGGCGGCACGCCCTGTCCGCGCTGGTAGGACTCGTCGGCTTCCCTGGTCGTCACCCGCAGCCGCCGCGAGGGCTCGCACGCTTGTACCCTCCCGGTGCCTTCCCAGTCATCGGATTCGATGTAGAGGCGGAACTCTCCGCCGGGGTGGAGGTCGCCTTCCACCTGGCCGTACCAGCGGGCCAGGCGGCCGGGATCGGTGAGTGCCGACCACAGGTCGTCGATATCGGTGGCGTAGCGGCCTTCGATACGCACGATGCCATTGCCATCTGCCGATCGCAGACGGCCCAGGATGCGGGTTGCCGCACGTTCGTTGCTGGTCATTGGGTGCTCCTCTGCTCGCTCCCCTGGGCCAGCTGGCCCTACCGCTTTGTCACCGGCGTACCTACCGCCCTGACGGGGGCAAGATACGTTCGCGCAGCCTGGCCGGCTCACAGCACGGCAACGTCAACGGTAGGCGCGAAACGGGCTACCGCGCCGGCTTGCCAGCTGATCGTTCGAAGATCCGGCGGTTGCGTGCGCCCGGTTCAGGCCGACGGAGGGGCTGGCACCGTCCCGGCGGGGTGGGACAATCGGCGCATGCCGGAACGGCTCGAGGTGCAGCGGGCGGTGGCCGCATCACCGGGCGAGATCTTCGCCGTCCTCACCGATCCCAGCGGGCATGTTGCCATCGACAGCTCTGGCATGTTGATGGCGGCCAGCGGCGACATCGTCGCCAGGGTGGGCGACACCTTCGTGGTGCACATGGACCGGGAAGCGCTCAACGACTATCCCCTCGGGCTTTACGACGTCACCATCGAGATCGTCACGTTCGAGCCGGACGGGGAAATTGCCTGGACCGTGCACGGGCAGCTGGACCTCGGTCACGTGTATGGATACCGGCTGGAACCCATCGCGGAGGGCACGCTCGTGACGTCCTACTACGACTGGTCAGGCGCCGAGCGGGCCTGGAAAGACGCCGCCATTTTCCCAGTCATCCCAGAAAGTGCGCTGCGGGCCACGCTGGGCATCCTGGCCCGCACTGTCGCTCCCGGCAAGCCCCGCCCCGCGTCCGCAACCCGCTGACCGGCATTTCCGGGCTGCCGCCCGGGTGCGGGCTGACCGATGTTTACGGGCGCCCGGGGATCACCTGGGGGGTGAGCTGTTCGATGTCATGGCGGGCGCGTAGCTCCGCGATCGCTGTGTCAAGCGGGCCCGCCGTACTGGCGACCACCTCCGCGAGCTCCTTCTGGTAGTGCTCATGGCCGGCCGGGGAAACCAGGAAGATCATGCGGGCCGGGCCAGGGCCCGGGTTGGCGAACGCATGCGGGCAGCCGCGCGGGACATACAGCATGCTCCCTGGACCCCCGCGGGCTACCGTGGCCCCGGTGTGCGACTCCCAGCTCTGCCAGTTGCCCGGGGTCCGGACCCGCGGTTCGAAGGCGAGCAGGTCGAGCTGGCCGTCCAGTACATAGAACAGCTCTTCGGCGTTGCGGTGCAGGTGGGCACCGACGTCGAAGCCCGGCCCGACATTGACGACCTCGAACATCGACCAGGCCTGCGAGTGCTTGTCGCCCACCTTGAGCGTCATCGCCGGTGAAATCCGCTCGCCCGCACCTGGGCCCAGCACGAAACCGTCTGCCATGAACCGGATGTTCCCACCGCAACGGCCCGCGTCAAGCCGCAGCGGCAACTCGTTCACCATCAGTGTCCAAGCGCCCGCCGAGCATCGCCGGTTTACCGCTTTGTGTGACAATTGCATCCGGCGGGGCGTCCGTTCCCGGCCGCCGCTGAGGTCTCAATGGCCCGGACATGGAGCCGATGTGAATGAGCCGAAGCATTCGCGCCGCCCACGCCGGTGGCTGCTGTGGGCCGCGCTCGGGACCGCACTAGTCGTTGGGGGGGTCGCCGGTGGCCTCATAGTCGGCGCCACACAGTCGTCAGGCTCCACCACCGTTAACTCGCATTCGTCCACGGGTTCCGCCACTCTCAGCGCCTGCCCGGTGACCTCGGTCGCGGACCAGGTTGTCCCTTCGGTGGTAACGATCGGGGCGAGCGGACCCGGAGGAGGCGGCACCGGGTCAGGCGAGGTAATCCGGCCGGACGGCTACATCCTGACCAACAATCACGTCATCTCGGTGGCCGCAGTAAGCGGGGGTTCGGTCGAGGTGCTGTTCTCCGATGGGCACTCCGCCCCGGCGATGATCACCGGCCGGGACCCGCAGACCGATCTTGCCGTGCTCAAGGTGCAGACTTCGCGCCAGCTTAAGGTGATCTCGCTGGGGTCATCCTCGGCGGTGAAGGTTGGCCAGCCTGTGGTGGCGATCGGCGCCCCGCTGGGGCTGTCTGGCACGGTTACGTCCGGCATCGTCAGCGCGCTGGACCGGACCGTGCAAGTACCCGGCGAAAACGACAGGTCGGCTTTGCTGGTGTCCGCGATGCAGACCGACGCTTCCATCAATCCCGGGAACAGCGGCGGTGCTCTGGTTAACTGCGAGGGGCAGCTGGTTGGGGTGCCGACAGCCGGTGCGACGGTACCGAACTCCGGTGGCGGCAGCATCGGGCTGGGCTTTGCCATACCAGTTGATCTCGCCAAGCCCATCGCCGACGAGATCATCGCCACCGGCAGGGTGACCCATGCCTTCTTCGGGCTGGACACGGTACCGATACCGCCCGCAGCGGCGGAACAGGCCGGGCTGCCTGTAGGGCTGTACATCCGCGGGGTGACGCCGGGCGGCCCCGCCGCCACCGCCGGGCTGCGACCCGCCGACGTGATCACCAAGATCGACGGCGAGCCAGCGACCAGCAACATTCAGCTGGAAGAGCTGACCTTGACCAAGAAGCCCGGCGACACAGTATCCATCACCTACACCCGAGATGGCCGGTCAGCAACGACGACGGTCACACTGGCCGCACAGCCGTGACCTGGCCCGGTACTGGTGACCCGGCCCGGGCGCCGGTACCAAAGCCACGGTTGCACTCTGGGCTGCAATTCACCGTCGCCCGGCGCGGTTCACCGGGGCCGTGCGCTCCGCGGACTCGCGGGAGACCCCCGGAGCCCGGTGGCGGCAGGTACTGGGTGGCTGCGCAAACCTGACCCGTTGGTGGCCGGGCCGACGGGAGGGAAGCCGTCAGCCTGGGCCCAGTTGAGCAGCGTGCTGAGGCTCTCACCGACCAGCGCCCCGAATTGGCGAGGGTCTGCAGGTCACCGCGCGGCGGAGCGGTCGGCCTGGGGTAAATGGGTGGAGAGCATGCCGCTCAGGTGGCCTGCCCGGTTCACCAGCGGCGTTGACTGAACCGCACGGAACCCGGAGGCAGCGCAATTCCCCGGTGCGGGGCAAACCCTGGGTCGGCGGTGACATCGGTGATGACCACCTGGGCATGTTGCTGGGCGACCCTGCCACAGGGCGGACGCTTACTCGCCTGCAGTCGGGAACGGTGGGCTGCGGCCACCACCACAAAGACCAGGACCGCTGCCGTCGCGTCGCTTGCCCGCCGCAGACGTTCGGTTGGGCGGCCCGCGCGGCGTGGGGGGGATACGCGGCGCGGGCCGCGTCTGCCAGGGCTATCGAGGCCACGACACGCCACAGGCAGACACCGCCGGGGCCAAGCGCCGGGCCCGTCGGGGACACCCGCGCCGGAAGAGAACGCGAGCCGGGCATGCGCGAGGCCCCGGCTGGTTTCATCAACCGCTGCCGGAAGAGTACTCCTGAACAGACAGACAGTCCAGGGTTGGTTGCTGGGGCCGCCGGCGTCCTGCTGGTCAGCAGTTCCCCTTTACCCCCCGCCATGCGCATCTTGATGGCTCAGCATCAGTGCGGGGCCTGAGGAGACGTTCGGCCAACGTCAAGCTGCACATGCTGGCCACGCAGATCGTCGCCAAGGTCGCTTCGCCCCCCCCGCGGCAGACCACGGCACGCCTCCCGGGCGTGCCGACGATGCTTAGCTGCCACTGACGGGCAGCCGCAGCGGCGGAGACCTGATGGCGGCCTTATGCCGCGGCCTCACCCGGGATCAGGACGCGGGCGGCCGGAACGCTGTCCCGAAGACGACGTCGGTTCGCAGCTCGGTGATCTGCTGCGCACGCAGCTCGGCCAGCAGGCGCATGCGGACCAGGTCGCGCTGGCCCGGGCCGAGGGCGCTGACGGTCGCCCGGTAGCCGGTGCCGAGCACGATATCCCAGAAGCTGTCCGGATCCGGCAGCTGGTGCCGGCCGGCGGTGGCTTCCAGGGTCGGCCCTGGTATCCCGGCGCGGGCGAACAGGCGGCCCAGCGCCGCGGGTGTGGTGATCTCGTCCCATGGGTTGAACGCCTTGAAGAGCGACGGCTCCACGTCGGCCACACAGCGCCAGAAACGGCTGTTGGCAGGCTCGAACAGGCCCGGCCCCCAGGTCGTCACCGCCAGTACCCCGCCCGGCCGAACCAGCCGCCACATCTCGGCCATGAATCCGGGCATGTCCGCCGCGAAGAACACACCGAAAACACAGATGACCGCGTCGAAGCTAGCGCCGGGCAGCCCGGCCCGGGTGGCGTCACACTGCCGGAACTCGGCCTGGGCCAGGCCTTCCCTTGCGGCTCGGGCCCGGGCCAGCGCGATCAGCGGGCATGCCACGTCGAGACCCAGCACCCGCCCGGCAGGCCCGACCGCATGGGCGGCCGGGATTGCCGACGCCCCGGCGCCACAGCACAGATCGAGCACCGCATCGCCGGCCGCCAGTGGCAGCCGTGACACGGTGGCCGACCCGAACCGGTCCCAGAAACTGAGGGCAGCCTTGGTGTAATGATCGGCCGCGGCCCCATAGGTACGTGCGGCCCGCTCAGCATGCTCACTCAGTTGCGGCTCAGCTTGCATCGCTCACCTGCCCGCTGCTGGCGGCGCCCGGCCCGGCTGACAGCGAGCATAGCGTGCAGCGTCCGTCAGCCCGACCTGCGCATGGCCTGAGGGTCCCGCCTGGTCAGAGGGTCGCCACCGCGGCCAGCACGGCGAGCAGGATGGTGGTGATGGCGAGCATGCCATGGGCGGCCGGGACCAGTGCCGCCAGCTGGCCCTTGGGCCCGCGGCGCCGCCGTTTGACTGGATCGGCAAGTACCTCGGCCAGCACCTCTTCCACCAGCGCGCTGGCCAGCGCCTCGTCGGTCAGCGCCCGGGTCAGCGTCGCATCGCTGATCCGGCCGGTGATCATGTCCTCACTGGGCGCGGCGAGCCGGCCGCCGGCTGGCCCGGGCCCGCCCGGCGTCGGGTAGGGGGCCCACAGGGTGACCGTGGACAGGCCCAGCCCGGCCACCGGCCCCAGCAGGGCCACCGCCGCCCAGGTCAGTGGCGGCCAGCTGGTGATGACGTAACTCACCCACAGCGCCAGCCCGGACAGTGCCAGGCTGAAGTGCCAGAACAGGACCTTGGGGGACAGCCCCTCCCGGTTGGCCCGCTGCTGGGCCACGCCGCCGCTGGCGATGAGCCGGCTCAGCATGTAGCCGCCGATGCTGGCGGTCAGCAGCCAGCAGATGAGCGCGGCTACGGTCAGCGCCCGGTTGCCATGCCCGCCGGCCCCGGTATCGGCCAGCACCTGGGCCGGGCCAGGGCAGGAGGCCGCGCACCGGCTGGCCGCCGCAGCGCCGATTATGCTGCTCATCCGCTACTCCCCGGCGCCCCAGGCGGCCGGTACCGCCGGTGCCCGGGCCGCGGGTGCTGGTAAGGGCAGCCTAACCGGCCCGGCTGGGCCGCGATAGCCTGCGCTGCTAGGTGCCGGCGAGGCCGGGCAGCGTGACCCACGGGGGTGCGGATGGCGCCATCAACCGAACTAGAGCTCAACGGCTGGCGGCGACGGGTCGGCGAGCTGTACGCGGCGGTCCGGGCCGAGCGCAGCCCGGAGCAGGGCCACGCACTGTGGCGGGCTGGCCGTGACGAGCTCTTCCGGTCACACCCGCAAAGCCCGCTGCCGCCGCGAGACCCGCTCCGCCGCAGCGGCCTGCCCTACTGGCGGTACGACCCGGCGTTGCGGTTCACCCTGCCACTGCTGCCCGCGGCCGCTCCGGCGACGCTCCGGCTGGCGGCCGGCGACGACGGGACCGCCGCCCTGGACCTGGTGGGCCGGGTGGAACTGCCTCCGCCGCTGGCGGCCGCGGTCGACGTCTGGTGGCTGCGGCAGTACGCGGGCGGGCTGTTCCTGCCGCTGCGAGATGGCACCGCCGGCACCGGCAGCTACGGCGGCGGTCGGTACCTGCTGGACACGGCCAAGGGTGCCGATCTCGGCGGGGATGCCAGCTCGCTGGTCGTCGACCTGAACTTCCTCTACCACCCGTCCTGCCGGTACAGCAGCGCGTGGCAGTGCCCGCTGGCACCGGCCGCCAACACGATCACCGCGGCGGTGCCGGCTGGTGAACGGATGAGCTAGCCGCCGGTGCGGCCGGTGGGGTTAGCTCTCCAGCCCACCCGGGTCGGCGGGGACGTCCACGGCGTGCTCGGCCAGGGCGGCCAGCGGCACGATGTCCAGCGCCCGTTCATGGGTGGATGCCAGCACCACCGGCGTGGCCACCCCCTCGCGATGCGCCCGGAGCCAGTTCACCGCGGTCACGCACCAGCGGTCGCCCGGCACGAGCCCGGGGAACCGGTACTCAGGCACCGGCGTGGTCAGGTCGTTGCCGATGCCGCGCTGATGGGCGAGGAACTCGGCGGTCACCACCGCGCAGATGGTATGGCTGCCGATGTCCTCGCGCCCGGTGTTGCAGCAGCCGTCGCGGTAGAAGCCGGTCACCGGGTCGGTGCCGCACGGCTCCAGCTCACCGCCCATGACATTCCGCTCGGCCATGCCAGCAGTATCCCGCACCGGGTGCACCGCCTGCCGCAACGGCGGTGCCGCCGGCCGCCCCGGGCCGGGCCCCGGGACGAAGGTGGCGGTATCGCGGCCCGGCTCAGGCTGGCTTGCGCGCCTCGATCAGGAAGCGCTGGGCGTAGCACACGAACGACCCGTGGGCACGGATGTGCTCGTGCATCCGGGATAGCTGCGGCCGGTAGCTGTCGACGGTGAAGCCAGGCACCGTCCACAGCACCTTGCGCAGGAAGTAAACGACGGCACCGACATCGTAAAACTCCACCCGCAGGGCCTGTTCTCGCAGGTCGGTGACGACCAGGCCGGCCGCCCCGGCTTCCGCCACCGCCACCTGCGGGCTGCGGCCCGGGTCGACCGGCTGCGGGCCCATCATGAAGTCGGTCAGCTCCCGGTTGGAGCCCGCGCCCACCTGCTGGGAGAAGTACCGGCCACCGGGCCGCAGCACGCGGGCGATCTCGGGCCAGATCGCCACGGTCGGATGCCGGCTGGCAATCAGGTCGAAGGTACCCGGCTGGAACGGCAGCGGGCCCTCGTCGCCGGCCTGGACCACCGCCGCCCCGACCGCGCGCAGGTTCCGCTGGGCAACGGCCAGATTCGGCGGCCACGACTCGGTCGCCACCAGCACCGGGGCCGGCCGCGGGACGGCGGCCAGCACCTCACCGCCGCCGGTCTGCACGTCCAGCGCCACCTTCGCGTCCGCCATCCGCTCGCCAAGCAGCCGCGAGTAGCCCCAGGCCGGGCGTTCCTCGGTGGCCCGGCCGGCAAACCAGGAGAAGTCCCAGCCCTCGACCGGCTCGGCCGCCCCCTCGGCCACCAGGTAGGCACACGCCGCCGGCCCGGCCACCGGCTGGTCAGTCACCACCCGCCGGGCGGAGCCCGGCGAACAGGTCGTCCTCGGGGACCGGGACACCGGTAGTGTCCCTGGCCCGGATGAAGCTTTCCCGGCCGAACGCCTCCTGCGCCACCCCGGGCGGGATCTTGCTGAACCACGAGTCGGAGATCTGGCTCCGGTGCGCAAGCAATGCTTCCCGCTTGCGCGGCAGGACGGCGCGGATGTCAATGGTGGTGGTGATCCGCTGCTCCGCCTCGGCCATCTGCCGGATCCGCTCCGGGTCGGCGGCAGGCCCGGCCGGCACGTCCACCCCAGCCGCCCGCAGCGCCTCCCACACCTTCTGCCAGTCGCTGCCCCGCATGGCGGTCAGGTACAGCTTGGCCGGGATGCCGGTCGCGGCCACCGCCGCCAGCGCCGTTCGCGCCGCGTGCACGTGATCGGGGTGCTGGTACAGGCCCCCGGGATCATAGGTGATCACCACCTGCGGCCGGTAGCGCTCGATCAGCGCGCCAATCCGGCCGGCCACCACGTCGGCGGGGATGTTGCAGAACGCGTCCGGCCGGTCCTTGTAATCCCAGTCGGGCATGCCCGAGTCGTGATAGCCCAGCGTCTCCAGGTCGGTGACCCCCAGGATCTTGCAGGACTCACGCAGCTCCGCCAGCCGGAGCTGGGCCACCGTCTGCTCGTCGTGACCGTCCGCACCCGGTTTCACCCCGCCCGGGGCATCCCCGAACTCACCGTTCGTGCAGGTCACGACCACGGTACGGATCCCCCCGTCGGAGCAGTCGGCGAGCACGCCGCCGGTGCTGGACGCCTCGTCGTCGGGATGCGCGTGCACGGCCATCAGGGTCAGCGGATCTGCCATGCCCCCAGCCTGCCCGACCAGTCGGACAAACCGGTAACCGGGCCTGGCCGGCGGCACCGGGGGCTCACTATGATCGTCTGGCCGTTCCTGCCGGGAGGGGGCACCGATGATGACCGAGCCGGGGACCAGCGCCACGCCGCCGTGGCAGTTCGACGACCTGCGCGCGCTGTTCATCAACTGCACGCTCAAGCGGTCACCGGAGATCAGCAACACCCAGGGGCTGGCCGACCGCAGCATCGCCATCATGCGCCAGCACGGGGTGGCCGTGGACGTGCTGCGGGCGGCCGACCTCGATATCGCCACCGGGGTCTGGCCGGACATGACCGAGCATGGCTGGCCGACCGACGCCTGGCCGGGGATCTACCAGCAGGTGCTCGGGGCCGACATCCTGGTGCTGGCCGGCCCGATCTGGCTCGGCGACAACAGCTCGGTGATGAAACGGGTGATCGAGCGCCTGTACTCGTGCTCCCACCTGCTCAACGAGGCCGGGCAGTACGTCTACTACGGGCGGGTGGCGGGTTGCCTGATCACCGGTAACGAGGATGGCATCAAGCACTGCGCCATGAACGTCCTCTACAGCCTGCAGCATCTGGGCTACACCATCCCGCCGCAGGCCGACGCGGGCTGGATCGGCGAGGCTGGCCCGGGCCCGTCCTACCTCGACCCCGGCTCCGGTGGTCCGGACAACGACTTCACCAACCGCAACACCACGTTCATGACCTGGAACCTGCTTCACCTGGCCCGCCTGCTCAAAAACGCCGGCGGCATCCCGGCGCACGGCAACCAGCGCTCGGAGTGGGAAGCGGGCTGCCGGTTCGACTACGACAATCCCGACTACCGCTAGGTCACCGCCGCCGGCCGCACTGGCCGCCGGGGCCATGCCCCGGCCGGCGGTCATGCCCCCGCCCACTCCTCGCTCTGCTCCCAGAGGCGGCAGGCGAGTCCGGCGGTGGCGGCCGGGCTCGGCTCCCGCTCGGCACAGTTGTCGTAGAAGCGGCCGGAGGCGCCCGCCAGGCCGGGATCGGTGGCGCAGTACAGCGAGGTCCGCGCGCCCTGCTCGGGGCTGATCATGAAGAGCTTGATAACGGAGCGAAACGGCTGCGGCATCCGGCGGAAGATGTCGGACGCGGCCACGCCGGGGTGCAGGGCGTAGCTGGTGACCCCGCGACCAGCCATCCGGCGGGCCAGTTCCTGGCTGAACAGGACATTGCACAGCTTGGACACCGCGTACTCGGGCAGCCCGGTCCAGCTGCGGGTAGGCCGGCGGAGCGATGCGAAGTCCACCCCTGGCGCCCGGTAGTGGGCGTCGCTGGCCACGGTGACCACCCGGGCCGGGGCGCAGGCCGCCAGATGATCGGCCAGCGCCCGGGTGAGTGCGAAATGCCCCAGGTGGTTGGTGCCGAAGGCCAGTTCGAACCCGTCCGCGGTCAGCCCGCGGGCCCCGCCCATGCCCGCGTTGTTGATCAGCGCATGCAGCGGCTCGCCGCGGGTGAGGAAGGCCTGCGCGCAGGCCCGGACCGAAGCCAGGTCGGCCAGGTCCAGGAGCAGGAAGCTGACCTGGTCACTGCCGGTCGCGGCGGTGATCGCAGCGACGGCGGCCTGCGCCCGGGCCGCCGACCGGCAGGCGATGTGGACCCGGCCGCCGCGGGCGGCCAGGCCGCGCGCGGTGGCCAGCCCGATACCGGTATTCCCGCCCGTCACCAGGAACGTCTGCCCGGCCAGATCGGTCATCTCCGGGGCAGCCAGACCGGCACCCGGGCCGGCTCCAGCACTACCACCGCCGCGGGTACGCGGGGCCGCGGGCTGGCCGCCGTGGCGGTCAACTGGCTGACTGGGTCCGCTGCCGGCCGCGGAACGGCGCGGCCAGCCTCTGCAGCATGGTCCGGACCGCCGCGTTGTGCCAGATGTTGCGTGCGTGGTGCCACTGCCGCCGGGAGTCGATGCAAACCGTGCGCGTATCCACCTGCGGATCGGCTACGCCCAGCCGCTCGCCAAGCGCGGTCAGGGTCTGCACCCAGAACAGGTCTTCCTTGCGGTGCCCGCCCAGCGCCAGGCCGGCCTCATACAGCGGGTCGTTGGCCCGCATGAGCACATGTGCCTGCACGAACGTGTCCGGACCGGACTGGTCCGCGGAGAAGGTGATCCAGCCCGCGAACATGTGGCCCTGCGGGGTCATGAGTGTGAACGAGTCCTCGTCCGCGTACAGCACGAACACCCCGGTGGAGAGCTTGACGCCACCACCGACGGCCAGGTCGAGCAGGGCCACGTCACCCGGGCTGATCCCGGCCAGCGGCCCCGCGAAGCGGTTGCCCCGCGGCCAGAGTTCGGGGAAGTGCGCCTTCCAGGTCGCGATCGCCGCCTGCGGGCTGCACACGGTGCCCGCGTTCATCCGGTAGGTCTTCTGCCACATCTTGCCGAAACCCTGCACCGGGCCGTTGAGCCGGCGGCCGGCCACGTTGGTCCCGCGCATCCCCGCCCGGTCCGGTGCCTCCAGCCGGTCCACCTTCGCCGCCCAGCTGCCCGCGTCCCGCGGTACCGGGTGAGCCTGCGACTCGCGCACGCTCAGGCCGATCCGCTCGGCTGAGGTGGCTCCCTCGGGGCCAGTCTGCTGCGCCATCCCCGCCCCCTCACCGCATGGCGGCGGACAGCGCCGACGCCTCGTCGTCGTAGATCATGATCGCCTCGTCGAGCCGGGTCAGCTCGAAGATTTCCCGGTAGTGGTCGCTGAGGCCGAACGCGGCCAGTTCCTGGTGCTGGCGGTTGGCCCGCACCAGCAGGGTCACCAGCATCCCGATGCCGCCACTGTTCATGTATTCGAGCCCGCCGAAGTTGAGCACCAGGCGCCGCGCGCCCCCGGCTTCTGCCTCCTCGTAGGCCGTCATCAGCACGGGCTCGCACGCGGCCGTGACTTCGCCCTTGATATCCACGACCGCTACCCCGCTGCCCGCCTGACGGACGTCCATCCTGACCGCCGGTGCCTCCATCTGATCCCTCCCTGTGCCCTTCTGTCCCTGCCGGTGATGCCGGCTGTCCCGTTAGCTGGCCTGTGCCGCCAGCTGGCTGACGGCGTCATCGAGATCGGGGAAGAGCTCGATGAAGTCCGAGAGCCGGGTGATGTCGAAGATCTCGCGGTAGTGCGCCGACAACCCGCTGGCGACGACCTTGCGGCGCTGGGACCGGGCCTTGGCAAGGACGCTCACGATCAGCGCGATCCCGGTCGAGTTGATGTAGCCGACCGAGGCGAAGTCGAGCACGATGCTCGCTGGGTCGCCCTCGGCCACCGCCTGGTCATAGGCGGCGGTCAGCGCGTCGGCAGCGGTCCCGTCCACATCGCCGGAGAGCCGGATGACCGCCCCCCCAGGCAGTGCGGTGACCTGTGCCTCACAAGTGGTTTTCACGGGTGGCTCCTTCGTCAGCGGGGGTGGTGGTAGCCATGGTGAGCCGGACCGTATGCCGGGTTCCGTCGGTAGTCACGTCCATCGCATCGACCATGTTGCGGATGAGGAACAGCCCCCAGCCGCGCGGGCTCTGCTCACCGGCCAGCTTGCGGGCCAGATCGGGCTGCTCCGCGGTGCCCGCTTCGTGCAGGCCGCCCTGGTCGGTGATAGTGACCACGATGTTGGTGCCCTGCTGGGTCACTTCGATGTCCACCGGCAGGTCGGCCCGGTTCCGGTTACCGTGCTCGATGGCGTTCATGGTTGCTTCCGCAACCGCGGTCTTGAGGCGGTCCAGCCGCTGGCCCGCCAGGCCCGTCCCGGCGACCGCCTCGGCCACCCGGGCTAGCGCCACTCGCTCGTTGCCGGGCTCGCTGGTCACCGTGAAGGCAGCCAGCCGGCGTACCGCGCCCCGGGCGACCGATGTCATGACCCGCCTCCGGCGTACACGGCGGACGACGTGCGCTCCAGGGTCACCAGTGTGATGTCGTCCTCCTGCTCATGGTCGGGCCCGGTGAACCCGGCCAGCCTGGTCAGGCACGCATCGATCAGCTTCTCACCCGACTCGCCCTCGCCGACCAGTTCGGCGACCCGCGGGAAGCCGAACATCTCCCGGTCCGGTGCATGTGCTTCGGCCAGCCCATCGCTGTGCAGCAGCGCGCAGTCGCCGGGCTGCATGTGGAATGTCTTCTCCTCGTAGCCGGTACCGGGCATGAGGCCGAGCGGCATGCCGCGGGCGCGCAATTCGGCTACCCCGTGGGCGGTGCGCACATACGGGACGTCGTGCCCCGCATTGGCGAAGTCCAGCCGTCCGCTGTCCGGGTCCATCACCAGTGCCAGGCAGGTGACGAACATGTGCGCCGGGATGTCGGCGCAGAGCAGGTCGTTGACGTGCGCGAGCACCTCGCCCGGCGAGATGAGCCGCGGTGCGGCGTCCCGGAGCAGGGCGTGCGTGCTGGCCATCACCAGCGCGGCCGGCACCCCCTTGTCGGTCACGTCGCCGACCACGAACATCACCCGGCCATCGGGCAGCGGGATGAAGTCGTAGAAGTCGCCGCCAACCGTCCTGGCCGGGCGGTAGAACGCGGCCACGTGCCAGCTTGGCAGGGCCGGCACGCTCTTGGGCAGGAACTGCTGCTGGATCAGCTGGGCGACCTTCAGCTCCTGCTCGATCCGCTCCCGGTCGCGGGCCTCCGCCTGCTGCTGCCGGACCAGCTGCCCGACCCGCATGGCCGGTGCGGCGTAACCGGCCAGTGCTCCCAGCAGCCGCCGGTCCTCGCCGGAATAGCCCCGCTCGGACAGCCGCGGGCCGAGGTTGAGCAACCCGATCAGCGTGCCGGACGAGATGAGCGGGATGACCAGCACGATCCCCGCCGTGCGCAATGACGCCAGTGCTGGTGAGGCCAGCTCCAGCCGGGTGATGTCCACCGGGCCGGCCGCTCCCTGCAGGTAGGCGTGCAGCGGGTCATGCGGGGGCAGGTCGAAGTCCGCAGGCAGCGCACCCTGGTCCGGCGTGACGCCGGCCGCGGCCCGGTCCGGTTCGGCTCCCGGGCGGCGCCGGACCGGCTGGCCCGCACCGCCCGGGCTGCCGTCGCCCGGTGGCGCGGTGCCCGCCGCCGGGCCTACCCCAGTCGCCGGGCCTTCCCCGGTCTCGGTGATACCTGCCGCGGCGTCGACGGCGTCCGCCGGTGCTCGCGTG
>Ga0306920_100005124_pt1 | contig 16891 bp, 12 predicted proteins | sample flu12Cox44000170_FD_204666 | JGI IMG/M metagenome (GOLD analysis project Ga0306920, IMG submission 204666) | Lab enrichment of tropical soil microbial communities from Luquillo Experimental Forest, Puerto Rico - flux4day.12C.oxic.44.000.170 (v2)... | ecosystem: Environmental > Terrestrial >... | reverse complement strand
CACCGGAACAATACCGATGTCCTTGATTCGCTTGATGGTGTCTTCGAGGGCCATGGTCTGCTCCCATTGCGAGCTTCGAGGAATTGTCAGTCATTCATTTTTCGGGAAGTCGCGAAATTTGTCACGGGCTAAACCTGTGCCGGAGCCGCGAGGCTCCGATTGGGATTGACAAAGAACCACGCCAGCGCGCCGAGAGCGCTCAGCAGGGCGGCAGCAAGAAACGACGCGTTCCAGCCAAGCCTCGCCGCGATCACAGGGGTGAGAGAAGCGGTGACTGCGCCGCCCAGTTGCGCGCCCATGTTCATGAAGCCAGATGCCGACCCGGCGCGGCTACCAGCAATATCGGCGGTGACCGACCAGTAGGAGCTTTGGGAAAGGTAGAGCGCGCCAGCGCCGGCGGAGAGAACCATGCCCGCGAGCCGGACGCTTGCCGCTTGCGAGCCAAAAATCAAGAGAACGGCTGCGAGGAAAAGCGCGAAAGCGGCGATGCCGCAGCGGCCGGCGCGTTTGCCATGGGTCTTCGTGATGCGGTCGTTGATTACGCCGCCTAACAGGCTGCAAGCGACCATAGCGAGCGGCGGAAATGTGCTGTAAAACGCGCTGGCATTCAAATCAAGACCACGCACTTTGGCGAGGTAAATATAAAACCAGCTGAAGTAGATCCAGGCCACATAGCCGAAGCAGAAATAGCTGAGTGTGACCGCCCAGACGTCCACGCTCTGAAGAATGGCAGACCATGACACTTTGGGCGTGGCAACAGGCGGGTCTGCGGACGATTGCGCTGTGCGGCCGGATTGAATGTGAGCCAATTCCGAGTGCGAAACACGCGGGTGTTCCTCCGGGGTGTCGCGCGCGGCCAGATACCAGATTGCGCCGACCAGCAGTCCGATGAGAGAGCTGAGCCAGAAAGACCAGCGCCAGCCGCTGTGCGCCATAATGTAGGTGACGAAAGCCGGGGCGGATCCTGCGCCAGCGCCTACGCCCGCGAAAATCCAGCCGTTGGCCAGGCCTCGTTCCTCGGTGGGAATCCACCGCGAGACGAACTGATTGGAAGCGGGAAAAATGATCGCTTCGCCCGCGCCGAGAAGAAACCTCACGAGAACGAAGAAGAGGATGGCGCCGGCGATCGCTGGCGACACCGCCGCCGTAAGCGCCGTGAAGATGCCCCACCAAACCACGCCAGCGGTGAGCACCAGCCGTGGGCCAAGGCGGTCCGCGAGCCATCCGCCGGGAGTCTGAAACAGCGCGTACCCCAGAAGGAAGGCACTGAAGACCCAGCCCAGTTGAATATGGCTCAGATGGTATTCGGCGGCGATGGAACTGCCTGCGACCGAGATGTTCACGCGATCAAGGAAAGAGACCGCGCTCAGAACGAAAAGCCAGAAGACGAGATACCAGCGAACGTTGCCCGAACTCGTCTCAAACACGGAAGCACCGGGCAGTGGAATGTGCTTGCGCCAACCTCATGCGGTGTGAGCCTTGAGCAACTCGTAGAGCTTGTCGGCAATGATGTTCTCCTCGCCGGGTTGCAGCATGAAGGAACACATCGCAAGGCCCGCATATTGGCCGCCGTGCTTTTCCGAAGTAGAAAGAGCGATAGAGGGCTTGGAGCTGCGCAGCGCTGCGTTGGCTTCCCGCGGGGAAATATTGATGCGCCCGGGGTCCCATTTGATTTCCATGTGAGGCACGTGGTTTGCAATGTCTGGAACAAAATAAGAAGTGGTGACCGAAGGAAGGGTGCAGATTTTTGCGGAAATGACTTCCAGGCGACGCTGCCATTCCTTGTTGAGCGCGTCCTGGTCATCCTTCAGATAGAGCTCCAGGGCCTTGACCATGCCAACGATTTCCTCTTTGCCGACTTTTTGGCTGCGCCCGATGGTGTCTTCGTGCGGGCTGTTGTTGAGAAGCGCATAGGCGACCAGATCCTCGCGGCCAAGTAGCAGTCCCGCGCATTGCGGTCCGCGGATCGCCTTTCCGCCGCTGTAGGCAATCAGGTCGTAGCCCATATTGGCATAGTCCCAGAGATGCGAGACGGGCGGGGTATCCGCGGCGGCGTCGATAAAAGTGGGAATCTTCAGCTCTTTTCCAAGTTTCACCCATTCGTCGACCTTGATCTGGCCTTCGGAATTGGCGAAATTCGAAAAATGCAGCATGGCCGTTTGCGAGTTGATCGCCTTTCGCAAATCGTCGCGCGATTCGATGACGATCAGCTTCACACCGGTGTTGCGAAGCTGGTGGTCGAACGGATTCCGGTGGGACTTCTGAATGATGACCTCGGACTTCATGCCGGTAAGGTCCGGAATTTGTTCGATGAACTTGCGATTGTCTCCGGTGAGGATGCCGGCGAGGCCCGATTCCATCGCGGCAGCGGCGCCCGAAGTCACAATCGCGGAGTAGCCGGCAGGAAGCTTCAGCATTTCGGCGATGCGCTTTCCGACGGCAACTTCGAGGTCGGGAACGCTGACGAAGTGGCGGCCGGCCAGAGCCATCATGGCTTCGACTTCCGGACGCATCAGGGAGCCGCCCAGAACGGTCATGGTGCCTTGGCCGTTGATCACGGTGGTGACGCCGAGTTCGTCGTAAACGTTGCCGGTTGAGCCGAAGCCCGTGATTTTGGAGTCGCCCTGTGGCGCTGGAGACGCGAACAGCTTCCTGGGATTCAACGCGGCTCCCGCAAGAACACCAACGCTGCCCATAAATGATCGCCGAGTCCACTTCAGATTGAATCCCATGGCATGTCTCCTTTTCTTCGTTTCTTGCTACTTCTTGACCACCGCCGCGATGCAATTGATTTCAACGAGAGATTTTCCGGGGAGAGCCGCGACAGCAACCGTCGTGCGCGCGGGGCCGCCATTCGGGAAATACGTTTTGAAGACGCTGTTCATTCCCTCGTAAAAGTCGATGTCCGCAAGATAGACAGTAAGTTGCAAAATGCTGTCCATGGTGCCGCCGCCGCGCTCGACCAGCGTTTTTACGTTTTCCATAACTTTTTTTGTGTGCGTTTCAATGTCCATCGGGAATTCGCTCGAATCGTGAGAATGCGCGCCCTGGCCGGCGATGTAGATCACGCCGTTCTGAATGATCAGCGGGGTGATGAACCCGGTGCCGGCGGTCTTGCCTTCGTAATCGAGTTTCTGCACGCCGGTCGGAGCTTGGGCAAAGGCAAGGCTCGAATCGGCGAACAGACTGGCAACGCCTGCTCCGGTAAAGAGAGAAGCGAAGCGGGCGGCGAAACTTCGACGTGAACTGAGAGTGGAAAACATTTGTCGTTCCTCCTTTAGGTGGACCAACTGGAATTTTCCTTCTAAGGCAAAGCGAAACTGAAAATATCACTTCCCGCGGCGATGGCAACGTATTGCGTGCCGTTAACCGCGTAGGACATGGGAGATGCGTGAAGATTCTGACCGGTGTTGAAGTGCCACAAGGGAGCGCCTGTGCGAGCATCGACAGCCTCGAAGGATTGGGCATCGTCTCCGAAAAAGACGAGCCCGCCCTTGGTGGTCATCGTTCCGGCAAAGCCATGGCCGTTGCCAACCTGGGGATAGCGCCACGCTGGTTTATCGGATTCCAGATTATAGGCGAGCAGAATCCGTTTGCGATGGTCACCCGGACTGTGTTTGACGCCGGTCGAATGGTAAGCCTGGCCTTCCTGGAATTTTTCCGCTTTCTTGAAATACATGTCGCAGTGTTCCAGCGCAAGGAAGTAAAAAAGTTTTGTGTCGGGATTGTAGGAGGGTGCGTACCAGTTCGTGGCGCCGCTGAAACCCGGGCAAACGCGAATGCCCTTCGCTGTTGGCTCGTCAGTGCGAATCGGACGACCCTGGGCATCAATTCCCTTCGCCCAATTCAGCAGCTCCACAAAAGGTACGGCGGAAAGAAAACGCCCGTCGGTGCGATCGAGAACGTAGAGATAACCGTTGCGGTTGGCTTCGGCCAGCAATTTCCGGGATTGGCCTTTATACATAGTGTCGATAAGAACCGCGGTTTCCGTTGCGTCGTAATCGAAGAGGTCGTGCGGCGTGAACTGGAAATGCCACTTGAGCTTGCCGCTGTCGGGGTCGATAGCAAGCACCGAGTCGGTATAGAGATCGTCGCCAGGCCGTGGATCGCCATCGAAGTCGGGGCACGGGTTGCTGGTGCCCCAGAACAACGTGTTCAGTTCCGGGTCGTACGTGCCCGGCATCCACGTGGTGCCGCAGCCGTGCAGGTAGCCGTCGCCCGGCCAGCTCTCGGAACCGGGTTCACCGGGACCGGGAATCGTCCAGAAGCGCCACGCGAGTTTTCCGGACTCGGCATCCAACGCAGCAAGAAAGCCGCGCACGCCGTCGTCGCCGCCTGAAGTCCCGACAAGAACTTTGTCTTTCACGACAAGAGGCGCGCTGGTCGCTCCATAGTTCTTGTTTCCATCCGTATAAGGAACGTCCCAAAGCAAGTGACCGGAGTGTGCATCGAGGCATAGCAGGTGGGCGTTGTCGGTCTCGAGATAGACGCGCGAGTGCCAGATACCGACTCCGCGATTGTGGTGCTGTGACGCGTCGTCAATCAGACCTTCGGTGACCGGCCGCGAGTAGTGCCAGATCATTCGTCCGGTCTGGCTGTTGAGGGCGTACGCGTCGTTCGCGGAGGTGACGAACATCAGACCGTCGACCACGACGGGGGTGACTTCGAGGCTGTCGGAATTGGGCGCATGAAAAACCCATTGGGCGCGCAGCTTGTCCACATTGGCGACAGTAATTTGATCGAGGTTGCTGTAGCGGCGTCCTGTGTAGTCGCCATTGTAGGACAACCAGTTTTTGTCTGGAGGTTGCTCGGTCAGTTGCTGCGGTTGCACGTCGACCGTAACGGAGACGGCGCTCTTACCGGCGCTTTGAGCTCCGGCCACCGCAAGGCTGCGCATCGCCTTCGCCACGGCGGCGCCGCTCAAGTGCGCGTAGATATGTACAGGGAGCCATTCGGTATCCATGGCATAGGATTCGCCCGGCGCCAGCGAAACGATCGGACTGTTAATTTCAGCTTCCATGTAACGAAGCGCCTCCTCAGGATGCGAGGAAGTGAGCATCGGGGAGCCATGGTCGTCGAGAGTGAGCGAACTGCCGTTTTGGTAGAAGATGACCGTGGCTTTTCCGGGGTAGTTGCTATTCGGATAGTAGTGGAAATGCTCAACCATGCCGTAGCCGGAAGCGGCAGCGGCAACAGACAGCCAGCCGTCCGGTGAATCGAGCCACACCTCGTTCTGGAGCGGCAGCCAGTGCAACGAGAAAAGGTCCTTCTCTACCCGGAAGGAAGGGTCATCGGCAAGGCCCGAGCGCACGTGAAAACGCTCAAGATAGGAGCTGTTCGCGTTTGCGGGCCAGAATTCGCGGTTTTGACATCCTCCCCGCCCCAAGGGGCGAGGATTCCTACGGTGCTCTCGTGGTTTTCGAGAGTCAGCTTCGGTGGGTTCCTGCCACAACAGGCTTTCAAGCGCCTGAGGATCACGAACAGGCTCAGAAGGCGTGTCCCGCCTCAGCCGGGAGTCTATCACCAAATCGGGCCTTATATCCCCGTTCTGAAAGAACGAGGCTTTACGGCCCTTCTGGTAATCCGCGGGATTCTGCGCATTGTTGGTGTCGTATTGCGTTACGGATTGCATGGACCATTGAATGGGGTGGTCCGCGATATTTTTCATGATCGCGTGAAATCGAATTTGCGGCGAATCGGAATCGATAGAAATTTCACGTGAGTATTGGAGTCCCGTCTTCGGGTCGGGTGGGCCGTCCAACCGAACAGAGCATTGCGGCGCTTGCGAAGTAATTGTGAAGGCGTACTCGCCATCGTCAAGGGGATCAGAGATAGGGCCGGGCCAGTGATCCTGGTCCTGATCGCCTTCCGGCATCGGCCAGATCTTGTCTCCACCATAGTTGAACCAGCGATGCTTCCCCTGGGCGGCGGACGGCGGAAAGCACTGGCCCCTATTTTTCGGGCTAACAAAAAGATACGGATGACCATCGAAAACAACCTGCATCACACGTCCGCCAAGCTGCGGAACAATAATCAGCTTCAGCGAAGAATTGGAAATCTGCTGAGCTCGCCACCCTTCGAAATCACTCCCTTCGATGCGGCAGGCAGTCCCCTGCTCTGCGGGAGGCTTCACGGGCGCTTGCTGTGAACACATGCATACCGCCAATGTGGCGCACATCAGCAATGAACCGAGCCCGCGCAAAACGGAACGACCGGGATCGCCCACGCTCGACCTCACAAGGTTAGAGCCGTCCGAATTTCTTCACCGCTTCCTGGATGGACTTGAGTTTTTCGATGTACGCGTACATCGAGTGCTCCTTGAAGTCCATCTCTTGCGCCAAAGGAAGAACCTTCGCCGCGTCTGCGCGCGGAACGACAACGACACCGTCCATGTCTGCCACAACGATATCGGCCGGTTTTACCTCGACCCCGTCGCATACGACCGGAATATTGGAGCCAGCGAAACGGTAGTGGTGAATTGAAGTGGACGGCACAATTCCCAACGAGTAAACGGGGAAACCAATCTTCTGCAGGTAAGCGACGTCGCGCACGCCGCCATCGATCACGGCACCCGAAAATTCCCGCGCTGACATTGCTGTACCCATGAGGCCGCCCATTCCGGCGATGTCGTTACCATCTTCGACCACCATGACGTACACGGAGTCCTTCGTGCCCTGATCAATCGCGGCGAGCATGCCGTTCAGCGCGTTGGGGTCCTCGTTCGCTTCCTTCTTCAACAGCACGGTGAGTGCGAATCCCGCAAACCGGGTGTTGAAAATGGGGCGCATCCGGTGCGACATGTACAACCTGCGCCCGGTAAGCTGCTCGAGCGCGTCCGAGACCGAGGCAACCTCGACGTGGCGGTAACCTTCAAGCAAAGAGCTAGCGTCGCTGCTGGCGGAAGGCTGCTGACGCGTCTTCGCCGCAGGGGGCCAGGCCAGACTGGCAGCGGCCACGCCAACAAAGACGAGGAGAATCAGGATTTTGCGGACGCTGCCTCTTTCCGTTAGATGCCGAACGGTACTCATAAAGCCTCCTGAACCCGCCGCCTCTGGACTTTACCACCAGTCGCCTCGCGGGTGGAAACACTTTTGAATCGATTTAAGAGAAGGGGAAATCGATGCTTAAGAGAAAATAGATTGACACTCACGAACCGTTGAGGTATTTGAGAAGTCTGTAGCTCGGGGAAGTCTGTAGCTCGGGGAAGCCTGTCTCAGGGGAGTGTTCCTGCCTCGCGCCTATTGGAACGCGCGACCGCACGCAGCAACCGTTGATAGACATAAATCAAGGGGTGTGGTTACGCATCTTCGCTCACGTTGCATCGCTCGTGGCCTCCGGCCCCTGGAAATGTGACGAGGAGCGGACCTTACTGGGCGAGCGTGTTACAGAGCCGGCTGCAAGCGAGCAGCCCGGGGCGAGTCTTTGTTCCGGGAAAACCGTACTGTAGTCCAAACTGCAACACAACGGATTAATGAGGGAGTAACCGCGGGCTTTTGGCCGAATAGCTTTCCTTAGCGGGTAGAGAGAGTCAATGAAGACACTGTTCCTTGCGGTCGCGGTTGTGCTTATCGCCGGCTTTCCGTTGAACCCGGCTCAAAGCAGCCGGCCGGCACGCTCATTCGAATTGCGCGCCGAATCGCTGCAGTTCTGGAATGTTGTAGCAAAAGACGCGAACCTCGAGGTCGTCGCTTCTGGCTTTGGCTTCACCGAAGGACCTGTCTGGGATCCCGCCGGATTTCTCTATGTCAGCGACGAAGAACAGAACAAGATCTTTCGCGTGTACCTTGACGGACGTAAAGAGGAGGTCATTGCATTAGGGGACCCTGACGGCAACACTTATGACCTGAATCATCAGCTTCTGGATTGCGCGAGTGTTGTGCGGGCCATCATTCGAGTGGAGCCCAGCGGGCACTACGTGATACTCGCGGATCGCTACGACGGCAAACGATTCAACAGTCCGAACGATGTTGTCACGGGCCCCGATGGAGCAATCTATTTCACGGATCCCACGCTGGACCTGGTCGCCGGAGAGAAGCAGGAAATCCCATTTCAGGGAGTCTATCGGCTGGACCAGAAAGGCCAAGTCCGGCTGCTCACGAAAGACCTGACGCAACCTAACGGCCTGGCGTTTTCGCCGGACGGAAAGAAGTTGTACGTGGACGATAGCGAGCAGAAAAATATTCGCATGTACGATTTTCACGCAGACGGCACGATAAGCAACGGCCGCATCTTCGGGACTGAGGACACCGGAAAAAAGGGCGGGGTGCCGGATGGCATGAAGATCGATCTCGACGGAAATTTATATGTCACCGGGCCCGAAGGAATCTGGGTTTGGGACCCGGAAGGGCACCATCTCGGAACAATCGTTTTGCCAGAGCAACCCGCGAATCTTGCCTGGGGCGGCGGGGACTTTGGAACGCTTTATATCACCGCAAAGACTTCTGTGTACAAGCTCCGCACGAACGCCCGCGGATTTGTGCCCTACGCGCAGAAATCTTCCCGGTAAGTAGGTCCCGGCAAATCATCGCTCGCCGCCCGAACAACGATGTACCGTTTCGCAAAGTCCGACCCCGCGCCTTGAAGGATTGGACACAGAACTCCCGACGCGTCAAAATGCGCCTTCCGACAGGTGGTTATGCCTGCATTGATTGATGCCTTTGAAGCGAATGCGCGCGGGGCGGCTGCGACCGTCGTCAGAATGGCCGCCTCGCCCGCGGTTGCCCTGGCGCTCGTTTTAGGCGCTGTAAGGGACTCTCGGGCTATCGTCCTTGATCCTGGAGAATTTCTTTCCCCCGAAGTCACGGAAGCGCTCGGTTATTTGCCTGGCCTCGTTCGTCAGCCATCGGACGAAGCGCTGTCCACAGCCGACGTCGGCATCAGCAGCGCGTTCGCGGGAATCGCGTCAACTGGATCCGTCTGTATTGCGATGGGCCCGCCGCTTGCCGCCGCTGCAAGCCTGCTGGTGCCTTTGCATATTGTGCTACTCTACGCCGACCGGATTGTGGAGCGCCCCCGTGATCTGTTCAATCCAACCTGCCTCGATGGAGAAGGGCTGCGGCGAAATCTCGTCTTGATTACAGGGCCGAGTGCGACAGCGGACATGGGCCCGCTCGTCCGCGGAGTGCACGGCCCGCACAGGCTGCAGATTTTTCTGCTGGAATGACGATGGGAACCGTCAGCCCACAAGCTGTCCAAGCCGATTCGCCACGCGCCGTAGCGAACAAGAGCGATCGCGAGCGGCTGCTGCGGGCTATTCAAATGGCCTTGAGCATTGAGAGCCCCGCGGTGCGCCGCAACACGCAGACATTCAACCGCAATCGCTACCGCGCGACGGGTTTGCTGCCGGATTACGAGGCATTGAAAGACCACGCCCGGCAGATCAAAGAGCACTCGATCCGAGACCTGTCGCAACTGATTGCCCAGCTTGAAAAGACCGTGCGAGAAAGAGGCGGCCATGTGGTATTGGCGGCCGGCGCGGAAGAGGCCTGCCGATATGTGCGCGACGTCTGCGTGCGGCACGGCGCAAAGCTGGTCGTCAAGGGAAAGAGCATCACAACGGAAGAAATTCGATTGAATGATGTGCTCGAAGCTGCGGGAATGGAGGTCGCGGAGACCGATCTGGCAGAGTTCATTCTGCAGGTTGCCGACGAACAGCCCTCGCACGTTATCGCTCCGGCGATCCACTACAGCCGGGAACGCATCACCGAGTTGTTCAAGCGAAAATTCCAGACCGATCTCCGGCTCGATACAGGCGAGGAGCTTACAAAATTTGCGCGAGAAATCCTGCGCAAAAAATTTCTGCACGCCGATATCGGCATTACCGGAGCAAATCTGGTGGCTGCGGACACGGGCACTCTGATGCTCGTCGAAAGCGAGGGAAACATCCGCATGACCAGTTTGCTGCCACCGGTGCACATCGCGGTCGTCGGCGTGGAGAAGATCATTGGCAGACGGCAGGACATGGCGCCCTTTGTCGAGTTGCTTGCGGCAAGCGGAACAGGCCAGCCCCTCACCTCCTATACCACTTTCCTGAGCCCTCCCGTGGACGATCCTCCTTTCGCGATGCCTGGCAAACCGCGCAAGCCGCGCGAGTTTTATTTGGTGCTCATTGACAACGGCCGCTTGCGCATGCGGGACGACCCCGTATTTCGCGAGACCCTGTATTGCATCCGCTGCAGCGCGTGCCTGAACTCTTGCGCGAATTTTCAGACCGTGGGTGGCCACGCCTTTGGCGGCGAGACCTATTCCGGGGGCATCGGTGGTTCCTGGGAAGCCGGCACCGGTAAGCTCGAGAACGCGCGCTTCTCAGAGCTGTGCACGGGATGCTCGCGATGCGTGAACCAGTGCCCGGTCCGCATCGACATTCCCTGGTTGAACGAAAACCTGCGCCATCGCCTCAACGGCGCTGCGGAGACTTTCCTCGCAAGCGGCATCCTTACAACAATCACAGGCGCTTCGGAAAAGGATCAATCTGCACCTGCCTCGAAGCTTTTTTTCGGCAACTACCACTGGTTCGCCGAGTGGGGCACGCGGTTTGCGCCTCTCTCCAATGCCGTAGCGGGTTGGAAGAGGGTGCGCGGGGTCATGGAGCGCTGGCTCGGAGTCGATTGTCGGAGGAGCTTGCCGGCATTTCCCGAGCAGACGCTGGTGAGCGCGACAAACGTCGAGCCACTACCGCACACGGAACAGCCTCTCGCCCGCGCGGTGCTTTTTGCCGACGTCTTCACCAACTACGGCCTGGTGCAACGAGGCCTTGCGGCGTTTCATCTCTTGAGAAAACTAGGCGTGGACCTAGTCGTGAGCGAATCAGTTCCCGAAGGCCGCGCCGCGCTTTCGCAGGGTTTGCTCCAAACGTCGGCGGTATATGCGCAACGCGCCGCTTCCCTTTTGGATCACTATCTTGACGAAGGCCGGGATGTAGTTGTGGTTGAGCCGAGCTCGCTTGCAATGTTCCGGCGCGATGCCCGTCATTTGCTCGAAAATCAGGGCCAATTCGAGCGCTTGCGATCGCGGAGCTTCGAGCCCGTCGAGTACGTCGCAAATCTGATTCAAAAATCAGCCCGTAGCCCGCAAGAGCTGTTTGATCTCGGCCGGTCGCCTGTCGGAAAGCGCGTGTTTTATCACTCGCATTGTCAGCAGAAAACGATTGGCTGCGCTGCGGCAACGGACACACTTCTGCGCAGCATTGGTTTCGATGTGGTCACTTCGTCAGTCGAGTGCTGCGGCATGGCGGGAAGCTTTGGCTACAAAAAAGACTTCTACGAATTAAGCATGGCAGTCGGAGAGGATCTTTTTCAGCAGGTGCGTAAAGCGGAAGAGGACGGCGGCAGGCGAGCCCTCCTCGCCAGCGGGACTTCGTGCACGGAGCAGCTTCATGCCGGCATGAACCGCGAGGTGCTCCATCCTGTCGAATTGCTTGCAGCCATCGTTCGGCCGAGAGTGGGAATAGGTTGGGCTAAAACAGGGACTCTGCCGGCAGCCCACGAATAGAAGCATCGAGCAATTGAATGGTGTGGAGGACGGGCAGTTTGAGCTTGGCCCTCGCGAGAGACGACTGCAACTGCAAGATGCAGCCGGGATTTCCCGTCGCCACCACTCCCGGCTGCAGCGATGCGATCAGCTGGGCCTTGCGATCGCCGAGCTGGCGCGCGGCATCCGGTTGAACGAGATTGTAAATTCCCGCGGATCCGCAACAGATTGGTGCTTCTGGAATCTCCATCAGTTCAAGGCCGGGAATCCGTGCCAACAGCGAGCGCGGCTCGGAGCGCACACCCTGCGCGTGTTGAAGATGGCAGGAATCGTGGAAGGCAACGCGCACCTCGAGCGGCTGCCGCTTCGACCGCGGCGGGAGTTCTGCCAGAACTTCGCTCACATCCCGGCATTTGGTGGCAAATCGCCGGGCTTTGTCGGCGTACGCAGGATCGTCGCGAAGCAGGTGGCCGTATTCCTTGACGCTTGAGCCACAGCCGGCTGCGTTGGTGACGATCCATTCGACGTCTGCCCGTTCAAATGCGTCAATCGTCTTCCGCGCAAGCTCTTGGGCTTGCTTTTCTTCGCCAGCGTGGACGAGCAGCGCGCCGCAACATGGCTGTTCAGGCGGCGCGACCACTTCGCATCCCTCGGCGGCCAAAACGCGCATGGTGGCCGCATTGACATGAGAGAAAAAGGTTCGCTGGACACAACCAAGCAAGAGCCCAACGCGCTTGCGCCTTTCACCCTTGCAGTGAGTCAGTTCCGGAATGGTTTCGCCGGGCTTTATGTCAGGAAGCAGCGCCTCCGCAGCGCCGAGGGATCCCGGGAAAAGCTTGAACAGGCTGGCACCGCGCATTAGCCTCTGCAGGCCGGACTTCTGGTACGCACGCAGCGGCCAGCGAAACAATCGCATTCGCTCGGGCCTCGCAAGTGTTGCGAAGAGAATCTTACGATGGAGCTTTCTGCCCGCCCCGCGAGAGTAACGCCGTTCAATCTGTGCTCGTGTGGCTTCGATCAGCTTCCCGTAGTCGACGCCAGACGGGCAGGCCGGCATGCAAGCCATACAACCGAGACAACTGTCAAAATGGCTGACCCATTCCGTGTTCATTTCCACTTTTCCGTCTGCCGCCATCTTCATCAGGTAGATTCGCCCACGCGGCGAGTCCATTTCCTGGCCCCACAGCACATAGGTCGGGCAAACCGGCAAGCAGAAGCCGCAGTGCACGCACTTATCGATGATTTCGCGGGCCGGCGCATGATGCGCGTCAAAAGCGCTTGCGGAGCGTGGCTCGGTGGAATTTCCCGACATTCCCGTCAGACTCCTCCAACGAACCCCTCGAGGTTCAATGTAGCCTTCGGGTCCAGCTGATACTTCACGGCCTGCATCACCGAGATACAATCTCTCGGCGATCCCCATGCAAGTCCGGCCTGGTTCGCGCAGGAAAGCGGGCAGGCTAGTTCCTGTTCAGTGGCCGGTTCGGCGATGAATTTGGGTTGCAGCTCTGAGGCGGCGTCGCCGGCCGTCGCAGCGCAGAGATACCGGCTGCCGACAATCGACCGGAGTGTCACCTCAATCGCGCTGGACGGTTCTACCGGATCGGGAGGCTTCTTCAGCATATCCTGAATCATATCTAGGGTGTAGGCCTCGGCGGCCGCGCCCCTGAATTTCTTTCTAGCTCCGCCCCCTTCTGTACTATCCGTTGGGTTGGATCCGCTGCGGTCGAGACTCGCGGCGGGTTGGCTTTTGTTTCTTGTTGCGCGTCTAATTGTCGCCCTCGCCGATCTGTGTACTTGAAGATTGTTGCGAGTGCTCGGAAACGGATCGCAGCAAGAAACTGATGACGTCATTCAATTCTCCAGTCGTAAGAGCGGACCCGTAATCGCGAGGCATACCAGACGCTCCAACGTATGTTTGTGATCGAATTTCGGACTTGTTCAAAAGATGAAAAGTTCCGTCCGCTGTCTGCAACTGTATGGAAAAGTTGTCCTCGTTTCGCACCGCACCAGTGAGCTCGCTTCCATCGGGCAGCAGGACGTGAACGAGGCCGCGCCGGGGATCGAGTTCTCGGTCTGGATCGAGGATTTTGGTTCGCAGCTCGTTCCCGTCCAGATTTCCCCTATTGCTAGCGAGATCCGGCGCGAAAAAGCCGCCTTGGCCGGCGAGCGCGTGGCACTGCGAACACTTTGCCTTTCCAAAAAAGAGTGCCCTGCCTCGTTCAGGGTCTCCAGGCAACGCTAAGGCTTTGCCTCGGCCCTGCAAGGTTCGGAGGTAAGCGACCAAGGCCGAAACTTTGGCGACACCGAAAGAAGAGAACGATGGCATCCCGCCAGCGGGTTTTCCATTCGCCAAAATCTGCGCCAGTTCGGCGTCCGTTTTCCGTACGACTTCGGGCCTCGAGGCTATATCCGGTCCGCGTTCACTGCCGCGTGCATCGAGTCCGTGGCACGCCGCACAAACACTCTCATAAATCTGTTTGGCGTCTGCCTGTATCGCAGCCTTGGCTTCGGTAGAAGGGTTGGCGGGCTTTTCCTGGGCCCAGGCAGAAAAGACAGCAACGCAAAACGCGACACCCGCGAGTAGCGATACGGTCGGAATGACGGCTCGGCTCCTGTTATGCTGACGCATGTTCATGCATACACTGTGAATTCGTGTGATGTCAACAAATCCGACTTGTGGCAACAACCGGTCCGCGCGTCGAACGTCGTCGGCCGGCGGTCGTGTGCCAACCTTTGAACACGGTCTAGCTCGCAACTTTTTGTTTCTGCGAGTTTACGCTTGTAGTATAGGGACTCCCTTTTGCAACGGGAACGGAATTGGCCGAATTAAAGGGATCGCGATGATTGCGTGGCGGAGATTGCTCGGTGGCTTTTTTGTATCGATCCTTCTTGTGCTGCCACTTGGTGCGCAAAGTGAAAAAAAAGGTTCCGTCTCGACGCTGATCGACGTGCAACCGTCCGAGTTGCTATCCGCACCGGTTTCGGCGAATTGGCTTTCCTACAACGGCGACTATACCGGGCGACGATACAGTGCGCTCCGTGAGATCAACACGAGCAATGTCGCGCAACTTCGCGCGGAGTGGGTTTTTCATGCGCCCAACTCCGATCGGCTCGAGGTTACTCCCGTGGTTTCCGGTGGAATCATGTTCCTAACTTCGGCCAATGATGCGTATGCCCTGGACGCGCAAACGGGGCAGACTCTCTGGCACTATTCACGCCCCATCACCGAGGGGCTCATCGACGATGCTTCGCAACACCACAATCGCGGAGTCGGCATTTGGCACTCACGAATTTACATGGAGACGGACAACGCGCATCTTCTTTGCCTGGACGCCAGGTCCGGCCATTTGCTCTGGGACGTGCCATACACTGACGGAGATCCGAATTACGGGGCAACCAGTGCTCCTCTCGTTGTCAAAGATAAAGTACTGGTGGGCACTTCGGGCGGCGACGATGGCGTGCGCGGATTCGTCGCGGCCTATGATGCCGAAACAGGAAAAGAAGCATGGCGGTTCTGGACGATTCCGGCTCCCGGTGAGTTTGGTTCTTCGAGTTGGCCGGGCGATGCGTGGAAGCATGGCGGCGCAACGACCTGGATGCCCGGCACTTATGATCCCGAGCTGAACACGGTTTATTGGGGCACCAGTAATCCTGCGCCCGATTTCGATGGTGACCCACGCCCCGGCGATGACCTGTACACGGATTGTCTGCTGGCACTCGATGCGGACACAGGCAGGCTGAAATGGTATTTCCAATTCACGCCGCATGACCTTTTCGATTACGACGCGACGGAAACGCCGATGCTTGTCGACACAATGTTTCGCGGCCAAAAGCGAAAGCTGGTTGTTGAAGCAAACAGAAACGGCTTCATCTATGTTCTGGACCGCGCAGATGGCAAGTTCCTCTTGGCAACCCGCTTTGCAGAGAAACTCAGTTGGGCCAGCGGCATTGATCAGAACGGCCGCCCGATTCGCACGGACGCCCAACCTTCGGAAACCGGCACGCGCATCTGTCCAGGCATGGTCGGAGCCACAAACTGGTATTCGCCTTCCTTCAGCCCCGACACTTCCATGCTCTACTTCATAGCACTCGAAAGTTGCGACATTTATGCGAAGAAGCCCCAGGAATTCCAGCGAGGCAAGACCTACTACTCCACGGGTGTTCGCCGAAGCCAAGGCGACCACAATCAGAAAATCCTGCTGGCGTATGCTCTCGAAAGCGATAAGCCCGAATGGCGGTACGTGCAGGCCGGCGAAGGCCACTCTTCAGCGGGCACGATGACAACCGCGGCGGGATTGGTATTCTTCGGCGATGACACCCGATCGTTCGAAGCGGTCGACGCACGCACCGGCAAACCGTTATGGCATTTCAACACGGGACAAAACATCGCCGCGTCACCAATGAGCTACGCCGTGGGAACGAAGCAATACGTGGCCATTGCCGCAGGTGGTGATGTGTTCAGTTTTGCGTTGCCTTAGAGCTGGCGTTACCTTCGTCTAAAAAAACGAAGAACGCAAGAGCCCATCGTCACCTTCGGTCCGTTTCTTTTTGTTTCTTTTCTTGACGAAAGCAAACTTTCATCCTAAACTCCGCCGTAAGGTGGGGGGAATTATGTGCACTCGTGTATTTCGCCTGTTTTTATTCGTTTTAACAATCCTTGCAACTACAAAGATTTTATATGCGGACGTGACCGGATCCATTCTGGGTGTCGTGAAAGATCGCTCGGATGCGGCGGTTGTCGGCGCGAAGGTGGTCGCGACAAACGTAGACACAAACCTCACGCACGAAACCGTGTCGGCAGCCGATGGCTCATTCCGCATTCTTGCGCTGCCGGCCGGTACCTATAGGCTCACAGTCACAGCGGGAGGATTTCGTCCCTTCACGGAGACGAGCATCGTGGTGAATGTGAACGACCTGTTGCGGTTTGATGTCGTGCTCGACATAGGCAAGGTCACAGAGGAAGTGCAAGTGACGGCCAATGCCGTACAGGTACAGACGGAGAATACACAGTTGGGCGACGTGATTGATTCGAAGAAGATGCTGTCGCTGCCGCTGAACGGCCGCAGCTACGTCGACCTTTTGGGGTTGCAGGCGGGGGTTGCACCTACGAGCTCCGGGACAATCGAAGGCAATGGGTCAGGGGGTGGGAGTCAGGGACCCGGGACTCGGCCTGTCTCTGGAATTTTGAGCGCAGGTAACATCTCCGTGAACGGGCAGCGGGAGACGGCGAACGCCTTCCTGGTGAACGGAGGAGACGTAAGCGAGGGACGGAACCTGGGCACTGGATTTATTCCGAACCTGGACTCGGTGGAAGAATTCCGCCTGATTACGAACAGTTTCGACGCGGAATATGGAAAATTCAGCGGGGCGGTGATGAACGCTATCACAAAGTCCGGAACGAACGGGTTTCACGGGGATGTGT
>Ga0306920_100005122_pt1 | contig 16891 bp, 14 predicted proteins | sample flu12Cox44000170_FD_204666 | JGI IMG/M metagenome (GOLD analysis project Ga0306920, IMG submission 204666) | Lab enrichment of tropical soil microbial communities from Luquillo Experimental Forest, Puerto Rico - flux4day.12C.oxic.44.000.170 (v2)... | ecosystem: Environmental > Terrestrial >... | reverse complement strand
ATTGCGGTTGAAATGCCGACCGTCTCCGACCGGAGCATGTGCAGGGAACGAAGCTTCGTCGCGATGTAGGTGCCATCGCAACCTACCAACTGGGGCGCAAGCAGAGGCGGGCTGACAGGAGGACTAAGCCCGCAATGCTGACGATAGCGCGACTATCGCAATACCAGCTTGCCGACTAGGCGCACGTGCGCGCCGATTACTATAAAGAACAGCTGCGCCTGCTGCAGGCGCTGCCACGCATTGTGCGTCCTCTGGTATTCCAGATTTAGCGATTGCCAAGAATGGCGCAATAGCGCGATCATGAGGCAGTGCAGTGCAGTGCTTTGGTAAGGCCATGGCAGAAATGCACTCCAATCGTCGGGCCTTCACTTCTGGTATGGCAAGCCTATTGCTCTGCCCGGCTTTTCTCACTCCAGTCCGTGGGCAACAGCTTGAACGCTCTAGCCTAAAGCTTGGAGTCGCCAACAAGGCGCATCTTTATTATTTGCCGGTGACCATCGCGGAGCGGCGAGGCCATTTCCGCGACTACGGACTTGCCGTTGCGATGAGCGATTTCGAAGGCGGAGGGCAAGCGTTCGATGCCCTGCTTGCGGGGTCTGTCGATATCGCGGCAGGCGCTTACGAGCACACATTGCGCGCGCAAGCTATGGGACAGGACGTCCGCGCCGTGATCGAGCTCGGCCGCTTCCCCGGCGTGGTGCTTGCTGTCGGCAAGGACCGGTCTTTCAAATCGTTTGCCGACCTCAAGGGCCTGAAGATCGGCATCACTGCACCGAGCTCCTCCAGCCACTTCTTTGTGCTGTACCTGATGGCCAAGGCCGGGCTTATGCCGAGTGATGCGTCCTTCGTCGGCGTGGGTGGCGGTGAACGCGCTGTCGAGGCGATGAAGACGGGCGAGATCGACGCGATCTCGAACCTCGATCCGGTAATCACCCGCCTGCAGCAGGACGGGGCGATGCGAGTCGTCATCGATAGCCGACTCCCGCGGGTCAACTACGGCATCTTCGGGGGTACCAACCCGGCGGCCGTACTCTATGGCAGGCAGGAGTTCATTGCCGCCAACCCGGCGACGATGCAAGCGCTAGTCAACGCCTTTTATAAGACGCTGCGATGGATCGCGACTGCAACTACGGACGAGATCGTGGACACCTTGCCCGTTGAGTACTTTCTCGGCGACCGTGCGATCTATGTCAAAGCGCTGAAAGCCAACCTGCTGGTCTATTCGCGCACCGGGATCATCCGCCGCCAGGGAATGAACAGCGCGCTCAAGATGATGGCGACCTTCGACCCCGATCTCCTGGACAAGAAGATCGATCTGCAAAGAACCTTTGATGATCGATTTATCAAGCGCGCGGCGGTCCTGTTCGACGATCCGACGAACAGCGATCTGGAGCTGGACGAACGTCGCCCCGAAGTCGACCTCAGCTCGTTCCGTGACTGATCATGGGAATTCGACAGGAGCCTTCTTCGGTTCTTCGCTGAAGTGAGCAGAGTTGGAGCGGACCATGCAGCAGAGCGCCTCCGTCTCGGCATCGCCGGAAGTCTTGCACGCACGATGGTGGCCGCAAGGATGGTGGAAGATCGTGGACATGCGCATCGGGATCGTTCCTATCCCGGTTTATGTCATTCTCGTCACGCTTCTGGTGGGCTTCACCTACACTGGCGACATCAAGGGCGAGGTCTCCACCATGATCGCCGTCCTGGTGATCGGCGGCTTCACCTGCGCGGAGATCGGCAAACGCATGCCCGTACTGCGCAATGTCGGGGCAGCTGCAATCTTTGCCACCTTCGTCCCCTCAGCGCTCGCGTATTACAAGCTGCTGCCGCCGCAGATCGAGAAATCGGTCGTTGAATTCACCAAGTATACAAACTTTCTCTATCTGTTCATCGCTTGCATCATCGTCGGCAGCATCCTCAGCATGGACCGCAAAGTTCTGGTGCAAGGTTTCCTGAAGATATTCGTGCCGCTAGCGATCGGCTCGATCCTCGCCGGTATCGTCGGCACGCTCGTCGGCACCTTGCTCGGTATGGGCGCCTTTCATACCTTCTTCTTTGTAGTAATCCCGATCATGGCCGGCGGTGTCGGCGAGGGCGCGATCCCGCTCTCCGTCGGTTATGCGGAGATTTTGGGCGAGCCCCACGGCGACATGTTCGCCCAGGTGCTGCCGCCGGTGATGCTCGGCAGCCTCACAGCGATCCTCCTCGCGGGTACGCTCAACTATATCGGCAAACGTTATCCACACCTGACAGGTGAGGGTCGACTTCAGCCCGGCGAGCACGACGAAATGGATACCCGCAAGGAGGGTGCGGAGGACGAGACGGGCTCTCCGATCGATGTCGCAACCGTAGCGGCTGCGGGCCTCACGGCAATAACGCTCTATCTCCTGGGCATCATGTGCCACCGCCTGTTCGGGCTGCCCGCGCCGGTCGCCATGCTGTTTCTTGCCGTGCTCGCCAAGCTCACTCACGCGGTGTCGCCGCACCTGCAACAGGGCGGGTTCGTCGTGTACAAATTCTTCTCTACCGCGGTCACCTATCCGCTGTTGTTCGCCATCGGCGTATCAATGACCCCATGGGACAAACTCGTAGCAGCATTCAATCTGCCGAACCTCATCACCATCGTCAGCACGGTGGCGACGCTGATGGCCACCGGAGCGGCGGTCGGACGCTGGCTGAATATGTATCCGATAGAGGCCGCGATCATTAACGCCTGTCACAGCGGCCAGGGCGGCACTGGCGACGTTGCAATTCTCACGGCGGCAAACCGGATGCAACTCATGCCGTTCGCGCAGATCGCGACCCGCATCGGCGGCGCAATCACCGTCACCCTCGTGCTGATCCTACTGTCGCGAATGATTTAGGGGCGAGCTCAAAGATGAACATCACCGGGATGCTTTATGGTGCGCCACTGCTCAAGCACGTGGACTTTCCCACATCCGAAGTACTCGGACCGGGTGCAACCGAGGACGAGATCCAGGATCTCATCGACCGCCACAAGCTCATTCTCATAAAACCGATCTTTCGCGGCGGCGTCGGCAAGAAGGGCAAGGCCGGTCTGATTGGACGGGCAAGCGACCTCAAGACCGCGCTCAAGGAGAAGGAGCGGCTTTACTTCATCGAGCACCAGCACGGCAATGCGCGGGTCAAGGCCAACGGCGTCACCTTCGAGAGCGGAGTCCCTGCCGAGCACGAGGTGTATTTTGCAATTACCGATTCAACGCACTATCGCGCGCCGACGATGACGCTCACCCATCGCGGCGGTGTCGACATCGAGGAACTCGACAAGCACGAGGTCGCGCAGGTGCCGTTCGAAGCGCTGACCGGCCTCAAGGCATTCGTGGTCGCCAACGCCCTCACCGACATCGGCGCACCGAAGGAGATTATCTCTCCCCTGGTCCAGCATCTGCCGAAGCTTTGGGAGCTCGTCCACCACTACGGAATAACCACGCTGGAGCTCAATCCGATCCGCATGCGGCCCGGCCGCGAGGGTCGTCTGACCCCGGTCGCCTGCGATTTCAAGTGCGGCTTTGATCGCGACGATCCGCGCTGGCAACGCCTAGATCTGCCGGATCACCTGTTTGCCGCCGACGCCTCGGGGTTCGAGCACGAGGTCAACCAGCTGCGTACCCATCAGGGTCAGTCCGACGTTTTCGTCATCAACGAGAATGGCACGATCCTCGCGCCGACCTTCGGCGGCGGCGCCAATTCGTTGGTGACGGAGGTGCTGGGCGACGCCGCAATCATCTCGTCCGACTTCGGCGGCAACCCGCCCTATGAGAAAATGAAGGCAGTGGCGCGCATCTGCTACAAGCACTGGCTCGACCAGGCGAACGTGCTCTTCATCATCGGCGGGAAGTCGAACAATACCGACATCTACGAGACGTTCCGGGCGATGGGCGATGCGCTGCGCGAGTACTTCAGCAGCCATGGCCCCACCCCGCTCTACGTTGTTGTGGGACGCGGCGGACCCAATCTCGTCCGCGGTATGGGTGCGCTGGCAGAGACCTGCGAGTCGCTTAACCTCCCCTATCGCTTCTTCGGTTTCGACAGCGCCATTTCGGAAGTCGTCAACTACGTCAAGGGAATCGATGGATGGATGAAGGCCAAAGGTCGTGCCGAGATCGCGGCGCATCTCAAATTGAACCCGGGGGCGTAGAAGCAGATCGCGTGGCAGGGCTAGTCTCGGCCATCCCGATCAACAGAATGAGGTCTCATTCTCATCAGGGTGCGCGGGCCAAGCCCATGACACGCAGATCAATGGTCGGTGACAAAACAGTAGTGTAATGCACCCCTGCCGGCAGGAGGGCGGGCATGTTCAAGCGGGGCATCGAGGGTTTTCCCTATTATCTCGGCGTCGGCGCGCTCGACAGCATCGCCACGCGCGAAGATCGGGTCTGCGTTCTCAACATTCTCGGCGGCGAATCGCGGCAGGTGACACCGGTCAGCCACGCATTTTCCGGCGGGAACGTGGTGTTCGGGACTTCACCGGGTCGGCGCGGCCAGGTGCTGCCGACGCCAGCTGGCGATGTTCCCGTCTACAACAACGTGCGCGAAGGGCTTGATGACGGGCACGAGTTCAACACCGGTGTCGTGTACCTGCCGCCCTCCGGCGTGCGTGACGGGGTCGCCGAGTTGATCCGCGTCAACCCGGGCCTGGAAAAGATTGTGATGATCACCGAGAAGATCTCGGTGCACGACGCGCGCGAGATCCGGGCGCTCGGGCAGGCCAATGGCATCGACATATTCGGTGCCAACTGTCTAGGCGTAGCGGATTCCTGGAATCGGGTTCGCATCGGCGGAGCGCTTGGCGGGGACAATCCCGAGGAAGTGCTGCTGAAGGGATCGGTTGCGATTTTCTCGAACTCCGGCGGCTTCACGACCACCATTGCGCAATATCTCGGCACCGAAGGCTGGGGGACGACCACGCTCATCTCCTCCGGCAAGGACGTCTACATCCATTACGCGGCACGGGACTTTGCGCACGCCTTCAACAACGACATTCGCAGCAAGGCCGCGGTGCTCTATGCCGAGCCCGGCGGCTACTACGAGCGTGGAATCGCATTCAGCAAGCCGGTCGTCGCTTGCGTCGTCGGCCGTTGGAAGTCGAAGCTGACGCGAGCCGTGGGGCATGCCGGCGCCATGGCCGGCTCCGGCGACAAGGCCGAGGACAAAGAACGCTGGTTCATGGAGAGCTTCGGCGTTGATCAAATCTTCACGCCCGAGAACCCGGTGGTGTCGCCGAAGGGCGCCGTAGTGACCAACATCGCCTACATTCCGCTGGCGCTTACGGCGGTAATGAAGCTCAACAATGTGCGGCCGGATTTCACGCCGCGCGGCAGCCTTTCGCTAAAGCCTTGGATTGCGAACGACCAGGGGATCAAGTTGCCCGCGCACCTCGCGTTGCCGACGGTGGAGGCAATCACGCCCTACAATGAGCAGATCAAGGCCCTCGCCCGCCAGGTTGGCGCGGTCATTCCGCGCCAGAGCATGAAGGACAAGTCGGGCGCAACCGTCATGGACCCCAAAACGCAGGTGACGAGCGTGCACGGTCACTCGGTCCTCGATCTTGCGGTTCTGCCGCTGGAAGCCAATTTCGCATTGCCACTCGTGCACGAGATCGCCGGCTCGAATGACCGCGCGATGCTTGACATCGCGGTTGCCGCGGAAACCAATCTTGTCGGCGATCCGGCGCTATTGGCGGCGGAGGCCGCGCGCGAAGCCGGCAACTCCCCGAACACCATCATGGCGGCGGCGGCGGCGATCATCGGTCCAAAGCGCGTCGAGCGGGCGCTCGGCTGCGCGACCCGGCTGATCGACCTGTTTGCCCATTCTGGCTTGGTCGATGCGCGCGACGAGACCTTCGATTGCAGCAAGATCAGGGTCGACGAGAGCACGCGCGTGCTCTTTTCCGCCACCGCCGCCGAGACCAACGATCCCCGTCCCGAGGCCATGCTGAAAGCGGTCCGCGATCGCGGCGGCAAATCGCTGTTCCTGAGATTCGTAGAATCGCTCGGCGCGCGACCGTCGCGCGACACTATCCTCGCGGCGATCTCGACCACCATCGCCTGGGGCCCGTTAATGCGCAAACGGATCTCGCGCCTCACCGCGGAGACACTGCCTTGGTATTTGCGTCTTTACGGAGTGATGATCGGCGCCTCGATCCCCGCAAGGCACCACCAGCATGGCAGTCTGTGTGGCATTTCGCGCGAGGAACGATTCAGCCGCTGGAGCATGGCGGATGTGCTCTTCCTGGCTTTGACCGGGAAGAAACCAACGGAGGCCGAAGCAAGGCCGCTGCAGATTCTCATTGGCCTCCTGATCTCGAATGGCCCAGGTTCGATATCGTCGCAAGGCGCAAAAGGCGCAGTCGCCGCTGACGGGCCGCAGACGCCGAGCCGCGTTCAGATCAACAAGGCAATGGTCGGCTTCCTCACCCACAGCGGCTATAGCCATGGCGGCAACGGGTTCGAAGGAATGGCGTTCCTGCTGGAGCAGTTCAAGGACGCCGACCTGAAGGAACCAACCGACCGCAGTCACGGCCTCGACCTCAAGGCGATGGCGACGCGATTTGCGGAAGCGTACAAGGAGGAAAAGCTGCAATCGAAAGAATCCGGCCTCGACGGGCCACGCGCCCTGCCTGGCGTCCATCACCCGATATTCAAGGGCAAACCCATCAACTACGACCCGCGCGAACGCTTTATCGCCGAGTTCATGGAGAAACGCGGCGACTACAACATCTTTCACGCCTTCTATCGCGAGCTCGTGCAGGCGCTATATGAAACCGGCGCTAGCCGCTACGTCTTCTGCGTCAACGTGGATGCTGTGATTGCGGCACTCCTTCTCGCGGTCCTCTGGAAGGACTATCGCTCGGGCGGCTTGACCGAGAAGGATTTGGAGACGGCAGCCTTCAACGTGTTCCTCTACGGCCGCATGATCGGAGCGGCGGCGGAGATCGATGACCATCTCAACCGCGGCCGCAACATGGATACGCGAACGCCGCAGGAGCAGTGCGCATTCGTGGTTTAACCATCAGCCAAGACACTAGTCGCCGTGCACCACGCCGGACGTCGACTTATTGTGGTACCAGCGCGCAGCGCCATCGTGGAACGGCAGGATGGTGTTGCGCGTGAAATTTGTTGGAACGGTATCCGCGGCGGCATTGTGGACTTGCATCATCTCATCGGGGTTGGCGAAGACCGCCTCGGCAATGCCGTAGACGAGATCGTCCGGGAGCGTTCTGTGGGCTACGACGAAATTGTACAGGCCCACGGTCTGGTAATGGCGCGTCAGCGACGGATAGCTTCCCGCCGGCACAACGGATGCTCCCAGCTCCGGAAGGGCGAGCCGCAATGCGACCACCTGACTGGCTGCTAGCGGCAGATATCGGACCTTGTTTCTTTTCTCGAGATTGGCGAATTCTGGAAACGGGACGCCAGCTCCCACCGCAAGCGCATCGAGCGTGCCCGCCTCCATCGCCGCGGCCAGCTCGGACCAACTCCCGGTTCGAGATATCGGATTGACTTTCAGCACCTTGAAAAATTCCGGCATGTAGATGCCCGTCGTGCCGCCCTGCGGGCCGATCCCCACCCGCTTGTCGGTCAAGTCGGAGACGGTCAGGATGCCTGATCGCTGCAGCGTCATGAACTGGAACGGCGTGTCGTACATTGGGAAGACGGCCCGCATCGCGCGGAACTGCTTGCCGCCCGTCCACTCGCCGGATCCGTTCCAAGCTTGCTGCGCCCCCCGGGCGTGACGAAGGCGAGCTGGATCTCGCCCGCTTCAAGCAGCTTGATGTTCTCGAGTGCCTTTATTCCAACACGGCCAACCTTCTTCATATCCTGCATGCTGGCAATGCCGTGCACGACCGTACAGAAGATGATCGGCGCGATGATCATCTTGATCGTCTTAATGAAGGCGTCCCCCAGGGGCTTCATCTGTTCGCCAAGCTCTGGATAGAAATGACCGAGCAGCACGCCGAGCACGATCGCGGTCAGCACTTGGAAATACGAGTCTCGAAAGCGACGGTCAAATGGAAAAGATATAACGGAGCTTCGCGACATCACCGTGCGAGACTTTTTTTCGAGGTGGGTGCGGCGGGCGGCACGGAAATGATGGTGACCCGCGCCCGCAAGTTCCAATAAAAAAATACCCCCGCCGCGGGGGATGGTTTCTGCCTTCCTACGCTTCAATGTGAGCGGAATCCGCTCTAAACAGGAACGCAAAATGGCCACTCAGAATCCGAACCGGCTGCGGACGAATTGTCCTGGTGGCAGCCTCACCCTCGGTGGCGACACGACCGTGAATCGCCTCGGGTTCGGCGCCATGCGCCTGTGCGGCCCTGGTGTATGGGGTGAACCGCTTGATCGTCCGGGTGCTAAGCGCGTGCTGATGCGTGCTGTCGAGCTCGGCATCACTCTCATCGATACCGCCGACGCCTACGGTCCGGAGGTCAACGAGCGCTTCATTGCCGAAACGCTCTACCCTTATCCTAAAGGCTTGATCATCGCGACCAAAGGCGGGCTCCGGCGACCTCGGCGTGAGGCCTGGGAAAACAACGGCCGACCGGAGCATTTGCGCGCCGCCTGCGAGGCAAGCCTGAGACGGTTGAAGCTGGAGCGTATCGATATCTATCAGCTGCATGCGCCCGATCCGCAGGTGCCGCTTGACGAGTCTGTGAGCGCGCTCGCCGAACTGCAAAGCGAGGGCAAGATCCGGCACATCGGCCTCTCCAACGTCAGCGTCAATGAACTGTGCCGGGCGCAGCGCATCGCGCCGATCGTCTCGGTGCAAAACCGTTACAATTTCTCCGACCGCTCGTCTGAGGATGTGCTTGCTGAGTGTGAGAAAGGCGGACTTGCCTTCCTGCCTTGGCATCCCCTGGCTGGCGGCGATGCGGCGGGGGGCGGTGCGCTTGGCCGCGTCGCGCGCCGCCGAGGCGCAACGCCCATGCAAGTGGCAATCGCTTGGCTGCTAGCCCGCTCGCCCGTCATTGTTCCCATTCCCGGGACATCGTCGGTGGCGCACCTTGACGAGAACGTCGCCGCCGCGCGGATTCTCCTTTCGACCGAAGATCTGCACGAACTGTCCTGAAACGGTTGCTTCTGGCAACGCGGGTGTGATCTTTACCATTGTGCGCTTCCGACTATTGGCGACAAGATGGCACTGTCCAAAATTGCAGCGTTCGCAACCTCGCCCGTTCCGCGCCGACCGCGGACCAGCAAGGATCGAAAAATGACCGCGTCCGCATCGCTCGACCAGGCCTGGGGCTACCCGCTGTTCGAGGCGCTCTACCGCCGGCGCTCCCGGCGCTTCGGTCTCGGCTTCGAGATGCAAGAGGGCCCTTTCCGCTACAAGTCCGCGCATGCGCCCGTCCCGCTGACCCAACTCGAGGAAGCGCTGCTGGTCGGTGCGGGCGCCGGATTCACCGGGCTCGCGTTCTGGGATCTGCCGACGCCGGCACCTTACCCTCGCCTAAGTGGCCGTACCTTCCCGACGACACAGGCCGGCGGCCACACCGCGCTGTTCTTGACCAACGACGAAGGGTTTTATGTCGTCGAAGACAAGGTCGCCGCCAGCAAGCTGCGCGAGGTCGAAACCAGGGAGGAGCGCAGCAAGCTCCTGGACGTCTACCGTGCCCAGCGTCGGACGCTTAAGCCAGGTCGGCTCGACATTCCCCGCCGCGTGCCGCCGATGAGCGGACACGACCTCTGGGACTCGAACCGGCCGGGCTGCACCCTGTTTCTGCCCGTCTGCGATGTCAGCGCATCGCTGATCTCGTTGATCGGGCAGTTTGTCGATCCGGCGTTGCGCCGCTATGCATCCGCAAGCGGCGGCATGAACATCGTCGACGACCGCCACGGCTTTCGCCCCGCAGGCACCGAGCGCTGGCTCAAAGACGGATTTCTCAACGCCGAACAAGTCCTGCCACTGTCGATCCTCGAGCGTCAGGCCTGCTACTACGTCTTCAGCGAGCCCGCGGCGATCTGCCAGAACATGTTTCTCGCGACCGAGTCGCTCGGGCTCGGCGGATGGAAGCATTGCGGATTCCTGTCGCTCGAGATTTTTGAGCGAATGGGTTTTCGCATCGTGGCGGCCGAGGGAGGTTCGGGATTTGGCAATCCGATCGGGCTCGACGGCGTGTTCGAGGCAAGCTGTCCGCCCTATTTTCCGACCATGGATGCGGCGGTCGACGCGGTTTTTTCGCGAACCCCGCGCGAGGCGACAGCACCAGTGCCGCATCACATGTCAGACGAGGAGCATCGCGTCGGCGCCGTCCGTGTCAGCGCCGAAGGGCTCGCCTGCACCAAGGCGGTCTGCAACTACATCTACGACACCTACGGCCGCTTTCCCGGCGCCACCGACGCGATGCATCTGATGTGGGTTATGCAGGTGCATCACATCGATACCGATTACTACGACCGTTTCTTCGGAAGCGGCGCCTATGGTCCGACGCACGCGGCGCACATGACGACTTGGCATCGATGACGCCTGACATCGGTAAGGCCTGGTTTCGACGCGATGCGGCTGTGATGTGGGCTGCGATCTCCGAGCTACGCGTGATGAACCCCAGCAAGGTGTTCGATCCCGAGCTGCGGCCGCGCAGCGTGAATTGATCGCAGCGCTATGAACGAGAAATTGGAAGTCGCTTTGACCGCGCTTGCCGATGCGCTCGCGGAATTGCCCACCAAAGACATCGTGTTTGAATTGCTCAACGGCGGACGGCTCGTCGACGAGGTCGCGCTGATGCTGGAGGACCGCCATCCGGCTAAAGCAGCCGAGATGAACGCCGCATTTCAGGACTGGAAGGACCGCGCTCGGCGCTCGCGCAAGCCGTCCGCGTCGAGCTAAATCTTTTGCTCGTATCGTGGCAGTTAATAGGCAGTTACAAGTGAGCCTATTGGACGCGGGCGTCCAGACCTGGCAAGGCCGCCACCGTTGAACAAAAGCGTCTGCGGCCTCGCCGCATGCGAACGTTGTACAGCAAAACTCACTTGCGCCATCACGGCTGCCAAAACGGCTTGTTGACTTCGCGCCATCGATCTGTCGACGAAAGTCCCATATCGCGCAACTGGACGTCATTGAGCGTGGCGAGAAATGCGCGCTCCCTCATTCTCGCGTCCCATTTTCCAAGCAGCGCTGCGCATCGTCTCAGCAATGCCGAGGCCAGCGAACGTCCGCTATTCGCCTTTGTCTTCATCCAGGTCGCGGCTTTCCCGGTGAAATGATGCAGCGATTCGTCGCGATGCTCGGATGCGGCTCGTGGATGCCATGAGTCCTGCTCCTACGCTTTGCCAGTAGCGATCCGCGCGGATCGCTTGATCGCAGGGTGCCTCATCACATCCGCCGCGCCACTTCGCTTATTGCTGTCGATTTCGAAATACTTGCAAATCGGCTCGACGCGGATTGGCGTGCGTTTCATTTTGGCCTCCAAGTTGGACTGCATTTTTGCCGCACAGTTCGCAGTTGTCGCGTGCGAACGCTTCGGCCTGTGCCGAACTATCGCTGGTTGCTGAGCTTGCGCTGGCGATAGGATTCAGCGATGCGCTCGCGCAAAGCCGTTGCATGGTTTGCAAACCGGCGGCGGGGGCGCGCGGCAAATAGATTTCGGCGATCTGGGGACCTCTTGAACCCGGGGAAAAATTTCAAGACACGCCGGCTTGAAGAGAGCGAGTGCAAATCCCGGGGTGCCGGGGGGCTACCCCGGCGGGGGGTTAGGCTACGAGATCGTGACCGTCTACCGCGATCAAGGCGTAAGCGGCGTTAAGATTTCGCGGCAGAGCGGTCGTCCGCCCACAGGGATTGTTTTTTTGTGCTTCTCACGGCTCCGATTCCTTTACCCCACGGAATCACCCACAAACCGCTCCGATGTTCTCCGCCGAGGGTAAGGCGGAAGCTGCCGCGTCCGTCAGGCTGAAAGGTTCGAATGAGGTCACAAGCGATCCGGTGGGCCCCCTTCTCGCCTCCTATGTCGAGCGGCCGGGATACGTCATGCGAAGCCGCGCTGTGCCTCCGGGTGCTGGCCGGGCCAGCACCCTGCCTCCCTCCACCTAATGGTCGAACCGCGGCATCGGTGCGCCCGACGTCGTCTTATGCCAGCGCCTTGATGCTGCATCCGCGCGCGTCGCATAATTTGCATCGGTGCCCGGCACCGCCTGTCGCCTAGGAGCGCATTTTCCGCATGGTTGCGATGCCGACGAGCCGTACTATCCCCGGCCTGCTCGACGAGTTGGCGGCACGTTTCCCAGAGCGAGAGGCGCTTGTAGGGGGCGGGCAAAGGTACACCTATGCGGCGCTGCGCGAGGAGGTCCGAGCGTTCGCAAAAGGGCTGCATGCACTTGGAGTCCGAAAGGGCAAGATGGTCGCGATCCTGATGGGCAACAAGCCCGAATGGGTCGTTGCTGACCTCGCGATCTGCTCTCTCGGCGGTACGATGGTCGCGGTCAATACCTGGGTTACCACCCGCGAGCTCGGTTACGTGCTCGCACATTCCGATGCGACCGCGCTGATCGCATGCGACCGTTTTCTCAGATACGACTACTTCGCGATGCTCGACGAGCTCGCGCCACTTGCGCATCCACGCCACGGCTTGACCACATTATCCACGTGGGCGCGCGTTCGTACCGCGACTCAATTTCGTTCAACGACGTCTACGCACGCGGCCGCACTGTGCCGGATGCCGAGATCGAACACGCGGCGCGCGCCATCGACCCAAAAGACGTCGCTTATCTGCTTTACACATCGGGCTCGACCTCGACGCCTAAGGGCGTGCAGCTTCAGCATTACGCGCTGATCGAAAACATGTGGCAAATCGGCGAGCGCATGCACGTCACCGAGCACGACCGGCTCTGGCTCGCGGTATCGCTGTTCTGGGGACTCGGTTGCGAGAACGCATTGTTCAATCTGCTGACTCACGGCGGCTGCGTCGTGCTGCAGGAAAGCTTCGAACCGGGCGAGGCACTGCGCATCATCGGTGAGGAGCGATGCACGCTCTTCTACGGGACTCCTAACATGGCGCAGGCGCTGAGCGAACACCCCTACCGGCAAGCTCACGATCTATCGAGCCTGCGCTCGGGCGGCACGGTCGGCACGCCCCAGCAGATCAAACGCGTCGTCGATCTTGGTGCCCGCGAGATCTGCAACATCTACGGCCTAACCGAAACTTATGGGAACTGCACCGTCACCGACGCAGCCGAGCCATTGGACATTCGGCTCGCCAGCGTTGGGCGCCCGCTTCCCGGCGTCGACCTGCGCATCGTGGACCCGGGGACTGGCAATGTGCTACCGCAAGGTCAGGTCGGCGAGATTCGCGTCAAGGGCTACGTAACGGTCGGCTATTACAAGGATGCGGAAAAGAATCGCGCCGCCTTCGATGCGGGCGGCTACTTCGTCACCGGCGATCTTGGCTTCCTCGATGCTGAGGGGCGACTGTATTTTCGCGGGCGCATCAAGGAAATGATCAAGACTGGTGGCATCAATGTTGCTCCAGTCGAGGTCGAAGAGATGCTGATGGCGCATCCGGCCGTCAAGCTCGCATGCGTTACCGGCGTTCCCGACCCGCAACGCGACGAGGTAGTCGCTGCGCTCATCGTGTGCCAACCAGGACAGAGAGTCGAGGAAGCCGACCTTCTGGCGCTTTGCCGCCGCCAGCTTGCGGCCTACAAGATTCCTCGCATGATGAAGTTCATCAGCGAAGCTGAACTGCCGCTGACAGTCACTGGCAAGCTCCAGAAGAACCGCTTGGCGGAGTTCTTCACACGCGGCGCATGAGATCAATCAGGAGAGGGGCTGTCGTGGTCGAAATTGCATGTGTCGCGCAGACCCAGGACATCCTCGGTGAGGTTCCGCGCTGGCATCCGATCGAGCGGATGCTCTATTGGATCGACGCATTCAAACCAGCCATTCATCGTCTGGACCCCGTGAGCGCAGCGCTCGAAAGCTGGACGCCGCCAGAAAAGCTCGGCTCGTTTGCGCCACGCGTGGGCAGAGGATTGTTGATTGCCGGGCGGCGCGGCCTAGCCCATTACCGTTGGCGACCCAGATGTTGTGGTCGACAGCGTCCAAATGTCCGCGCTCAAGTCGATAGAGGAGGCCGTCTCGCTTTCGCTTTCTGTACGGCACAGTGAAGCCACGCCGGCGGGCATCCAGGGTCGGCGGCAAAAAGCTGGTCGACTGCCTTAGTACAAAAGCAAAAGTTGAGCCTGGTAAATCGGTGACGAGCTCGGCGCAGCCAAATTGTGCGTCGTGATCGCTAGGATGATCACCGCCATCGCAAGAACCGTCCCGAAGACAAATGCGAGCCTAGCTGGTTCCGGTTTTGGTGGCGCGCTCCATCGTCTTGCTCATTGAGCCGACCCAAAATCTCCCGCGCCTGTCGCAGCGACCGTCATTGAGGATGTTGACCGCGCCGCCGGCCTCCGGATCAACGATGCGATCGAGCTCTCCGCTTGCCGGATCGGTGTGTGCTGGAGCCCGGACGACACCAAAATGTATTTTGCCGACCCACCGCCGGGCACTGCTCATGTGCTCGAACGCACCAGCGTCAAGCTTGCCGTCCATGAACAGCGCGAGGTGGATTTGACGGGTCAACAGTGCCGCCCTGGCTTGTTGCAGCAGTAGCCGACAGGTGTGTTGCCAATGTCGCTAGGCCGGACTTTAGAGGGGCGAATTGGAAGGGATGTATGAGCCACGTCACACTTCGCTGGTTGTCCAAAAAAAAATACAACGTTGCGGTAGAGCGGCCACCACCGATGATTATGCGGCCGGGGCAGGCGGCTCCACGTCGCCCGGACTGGCCTGGGCCATCAGTGGTTCCATCCGATGGCCGGGGCTGGGCGCAAGCCTACAGAGAGGCGCTGCTGGTGGGCGGCAACGAACCCCTAGCGATCGCCTACGCTTGCGGTTGGCGAATGTCTTCCAAAGCGCGCTCGCATAGTAGATTAGGATTGCGTTCGCCGGTTTTCGCAAGCTCGATGATCTATCGCTTGCTTGACGTCGTCTACCGGTCCGCAGGGCGACGCAGACCATTTCGAATGCGACACCCAGCGGTCCACTCTCACAGACACGCTAGCGCCTGTTTAGCGGCCACAAGCAGATTGAGCGGTTGCCACGGCTTGGACATAAAATCGACCCCGAGCGGCAGCTGGCCCTCGCGCGGATATCCGGACGTGAGAATCACCGGGAGAAAGGGCCAGCGCAACCTGACCTCGCGCGCCAAGTCGATCCCATCCATAGCGCCCGGAAGCCGGATATCCGCAAAAATCATGGCGACGTCTCGCCCGCGGATTAGCATCGTGGCAAGGGCGGCTTCGGCGCTTTCACACTCGATGGTATCGAGTTCACCGTCTTCAAGCAGCCTCGCCGCGAAGCGGCGCAGTTCGGCGTCGTCCTCGACGACCAACACCGCCCGACGGTTCTGTTGGGCTTGTCCCATATTCGCCCCCTTCCCCTGAGTGTTCGTTACGGTCCCCATCCAATTGTCGCATGAGCGCCGCCAGGTATTCCGGAACCGGGGCGCAGGCGGCGTCGGCGAATTCGGCCCGCAGTCCGGCCGCAAACGCCTGCAGGAACTCCATCGAGTCGAGGGAGATGGCGGGCAAACGGCGCATCCCAATGCTCCGACGGACCTCCCCTGGCCCAACCGTTCGGTCGCGCGCCTTATGTCGTGAATACGACGGAGGTGGTTTTGTTCCGAGGCAGCGGCGAGATTTTTGCGGGCGATGGGTCCCCGGATTCCTCCCCGGCGACACTTTCACCCAGAGCAACCGCAACATTCAGATGGTGAAGGTGGGGATCAACTACCTGTTCAATTGGAGTGGCTACCGCTACTGATCAGCGAAGCTTCCGCACCAGGGTGGCCGAGCCCTCCACCTGGAACAATGATGTGCTCGATGAGGCTGCGCACTAATTCGCGGATGAGGCCACGGAGCCCGTGGCGGCTACGGCGTTCGCGTCAGCTCATGAGCACTGGCGTCTTATGCAGAAAGGCGTCGTCGTCAATTTGCTTGATGAGGAAATCCGCCACGTCGGCGCGCGAGATGAACCCGCATGTCCAGTCGCGCGGATCGGCCAACGCGCGATAGGCGTTAGTCTTCGGCCCATCGGTCAGGATCACGGGACGCACGATCACCCAGTCGAGCTTGCTCCTGCGGACGATGCGTTCCTGCACGTCCTTGTCGTCATAGACGCGCCCCAGCAGCAGATGAAACGCCGCGTTGTAAAGAAACCCGCCGCGCCCGCGGCTGTCGCCCGCCCCGAAGCCCGTCACGCAGATCAACCGCTTGACTTGAGCCTCCTCCATCGCGGTGACGAGCAGTCGCGTCGCTTTGGAGAAAAACCGCGTCGGCTTGAGGATGATTTCGGGCCCGGCCGAAACGCCGAGCGACTGGGTGACAACATCGACCCCGGTCAGCGCGCGCTTCACGGTGGCCATCTCGAGCGCGTCGCCGGCCATTCTTTCGAGCTTGGGGTGGTCAACAGGAATTCTTCGGGCTGACCGCGCCAGCGCACGCACCGAATGCCCCGCCTTGAGGGCAGCCCTCACGGTCTCAAGGCCGATCCCTCTGCTCGCGCCGATGATCAGGACTGTCGCCACGGCGTCATGCTCCCGCTCGGACCCGCCTGGCTCACCGTCATGTGCGATGCAGGCAGCCGCACCGCAAGATGGGCGGGCGGCTTGAAAAGCGTTTCCAGGGCCGTTGTGGTCGCACGCCGCGCGCCTGGCCGAGCCACCCGACCAGGGTCTGCCACGGCTCGTCAATCGTCTCCTGCCTGTCCCTTCTCAAAACCTCACCCACGTCACACCGCAACCGCGCGAGTTCCATCTGCTCACGCTTCATCTGCCCACGGCCGGGAAAGGAATGCTTGCGGAATGCGGTGGCGCCAGAGCCGGGCA
>Ga0306920_100005118_pt1 | contig 16896 bp, 17 predicted proteins | sample flu12Cox44000170_FD_204666 | JGI IMG/M metagenome (GOLD analysis project Ga0306920, IMG submission 204666) | Lab enrichment of tropical soil microbial communities from Luquillo Experimental Forest, Puerto Rico - flux4day.12C.oxic.44.000.170 (v2)... | ecosystem: Environmental > Terrestrial >... | reverse complement strand
CGTGTGCTCAAAGGCGCCGGTGACCACATCGACCGAGCCGCCGACCAGTGCCGTCAGCGACTGCGAGCCGCCCTTGAAATCGCTGATCTCGACGCTGAGCCCCTGCTCCTTGAAGTAGCCAAGCCGATCGGTGAGCGCGAGCGGCAGATAATAGAGCGCGGCCGCCCCGCCCGTCGATCACCAGCACAAATAGGGCGAGGATCGCCATCCCCGCAAACACGCCGGTCGTGTCGAACGTTCCCTCGGCCTGATGGATGAGATAGCCGAGCCCCGGCACCACGCGCGGCAGCGCGTTGAGCATCTTGATGTAGGGCTCGAAGACGGCGGACGGCATCTGGCACGTCGGCGCTACGGTGCCGGTCGGGGGCGGCTATCTGCTGCCCAAATTCTTCGCGCCGTCGCGCCCACGCCCACGAAGGAGGCATCGTCCGGCTTCAACCCCGCCCTTGGGCCGACGCCGAGCCTGATGTCCTTCTTCTCGGGCGCCTGCGCCAGGGCCGCGCTGACGGCCAGCATCGCTGCGGCCGCGAGGGCCATTGTCCTCGCATGCGCTTTCTCCCATACCGCATCCATCAGGCCTGTCCCGCCGCCGGCGGCCGCCACAGGAGCAGGCGCTTCTCGACCAGCGTGACCAGCACCGGTCAGATTGTCGGCTGCGCCGACCCCATCGACCTGTCGCGCCTGCTCAGCACGTCCGATCCCTGCTTCGGCAAGACCGTGTGGCAGCACCTCAGCATCACGCTGACCGAGGGCATTCTTGCCTTCCTCGTCGGCGCCGTTGCCGGCGTCGCGCTCGGCTTCTGGCTCGCCCGCAAATGCGTTGGCCTCCAGATCGCCGACAAGGTCCCGCAGGAATACTGGCTGGGCGACAAGGAGCTCTATATTGCCGCCGTAAAGAACAATCTTCAGGTATACTCCCACGACGGCATCATCATCACGGAGAGCCGGCAGCGCTCGCTCGATTTCCTCAAGCAGTTTGACAAGGAGATGGCCGCCGCCACCGTCGACCCGGCCAAGACCTGGGACGGGCGCTTCGTGGCGAAGGCGGCCGACACGATCAAGTGACAGGAGACCGGCCATGGCCAAGTTCGTCATCGAACCGCATTTCCGGCTGCAGGAGTGGGTGGCCGAGGAGAAGGGCTACTTCCGCGACGAGGGCTTGGATTACGAGTTCAGAGAGTTCATCCGTGCCACCGGCGGCGCGCATCACCTCAAGGGCGACAAGGTCGGCGCCTTCCAGTCGATCGAGCAGGGGCGCACCTCGAACGTCACCTGCGCTTGCCACTGGACGGTGAACGTGGCCGCCTCGCGCGGCCACACCAAGCTTTACGCGGATGCCTATTCCGTCGCGCCATCGGCCATTTTCGTGCCCGCCGACTCGAAGGCGAAGAGCCCAGCCGACCTCGCCGGGGTGCCGATCTCGGTCGGCTACCAGTCGGGAAGCCACTACGCGACGATCCAAGCGCTGGAGCAGTACCTGCCGATCGAGAAGATCAACCTGTCGTTCGGGGAAGGCATGCTGTTTGGCCGCATGGAGGCATTTCTCGACGGCAAGAGCCCAGCTTGCACGCTCTTCAGCGGTCCATACTACTTCGCCGAGCAGCTGGGCTTCCGCAAGATCATCGACAACACCTTCATGATCTCGACCATGATCAACGGCGATCCGGACCCGGAGGACATCGCCAAGTTCTTCCGCGCGCTAAGGTGCGCTCAGCGCGACATCGACGTGCGGCCCGAGCTTTACACACACTATTACAAGGCCGAGTTTCCCGAGCGCTTCCATGCGCGCATGGACACGCGCGCCTGGGGCCCCGGCGAGCGCATCGTCTTTGAGCCCTACACCAGGGAGGTGTACGAGCAGTCGTTCGCCTGGGTCGCCAACCACCAGCTGTTCGAGGTCGGCGGGATGGGCGAGGGAAGGTACGAAGACGCGATCCTCAGCCGCATGCGCGGCTAAGCGCCTTGTCAGGCTCGCTGCAGGGCGAGGAAGGCGGCGGTGAACTCGGCCGCCGCCTCGTACATCACCCAATGGCCGGCGCCCTCGATGAGGCGCACCGCAAGTTCGGGGTGATGGCGACGTAGGATTGCGAGGCGTGCCTCGAGCGAGGGGCGGGCGATGATGTCGCGCGTGCCCCAAATGGTCTTCAGCTGCGCCGTGATGCGCTCGAGCGTGCGGGCGAGGGTGTCGGTGGCCGCGAACGGGCGGCTGCGGAAGCGGGCGCGCGCGATGTTCTCGGCTTGCAGGTGGATGGCGAGGGCGTCGATGTTGGCGGGATTGGCGAACATCAGCACCTCGAGGTTCTGGCGGAAGGCGGCGGCGACTGCGGCCGCGCTCATGCCGGGCCGTCGCTTGGCGAACGGCGCGCGCGGGGCTGGACGGAGGCCGAGAGCAGCCACGCCGATCAGCGTGAGGCTCAGCACCCGCTCGCCCAGCGCGGCGGCTGACAAGCCCGCGATTTGACCGCCGAACGAGAAACCGGCCATGCGCAGCTTCACGTCCTTGGCGAGGAGTTGGTCCAAGCCGGCGACGACGACCTCGGCGGTTGACTGCGGCACCCATGGCTTGGGCGGCATGGCCGAATCACCAAGTCCGGGGATGTCGGCAACCCACAGCTCGTAATGCTTGGCGAGTTCGGGGATGACGCGGATCCAGTGCGTCCACGAGCCCGACCCGCCGTGGAAGAGGACGAGCGGGTCGCCAGCCCCCCAAACCCGCCACACCATGGCGCCGTCCCCGCACGGCGTTCTCAGCTTGCGCGCGGTGCGCGCGATGGCGTCGACTTGGGCGACTGGATCGAGCGCGGGCGGCTGGGGTCGCTTGGTCGGTTCGTGCATTGCGGGGATTCGGAGAGCTTTAGCGCGATGGAGGCGCCACCCTTGCACGGACCGGCCGCGGCGTCAGCCCTCGGGCCTGCATGGCAGGGATTTGCTTGGCCTTTTGCAGAGGGGCTTGGCTGGCCCGCAACAAATGCGCAGGCATGGGCGGCTCGGGTGCATCCCGGGGCAATCGCGGGATGCCGACCCCCCAATGGCGAGCCCGAGGTCTTGCCTTTCCGGTGGGCAAGTTCCTCGGTAGAGAGGTGGGGAACGGGTCGACCGGAGGAAACGCCATGGCCGCGCCAGCCGACGCAAAGCCGACGAACAAGCTCAAGATCGCCGTCATTCCAGGCGACGGGATCGGCAACGAGGTGGTGCCGGAGGGCATCCGCGTGCTCGAGGCAGTGGGCGCCCGCTTCGGGATCGACTACGCGTGGGACCACTACGACTGGTCCTGCCAGCGCTTTGCCAAAACCGGCGCCATGATGCCGGCCGACGCGCTCAAACAGATCGCCGAGCACGATGCCGTCTATCTTGGTGCCGTGGGCTGGCCAGGCGTTCCCGATCACGTGTCGCTGTGGGGCCTGCTGATCCCCATCCGCCGCGGCTTCCAGCAGTACGTCAACCTGCGGCCCGTGCGGCTCTTCCATGGCCTCAAGTCGCCGCTCGCCGACCGCAAGCCTGGCGACATCGACTATTGCATCGTGCGTGAGAACAATGAGGGCGAGTATTCCTCGGTGGGCGGGCGCAGCTTCGAGGGCACCGAGCTCGAGCAGGCAACCCAGGTGGCGATCTTCACGCGCAAGGGCTGCGATCGGGTGATGCGCTACGCTTTCGATCTTGCCATGACGCGCAAGCGCAAGGCGGTGGCCTCCGCCACCAAGTCGAACGGCATCTCGATCTCGATGCCGTACTGGGATGAGCGCTTCGCCGCCATCGCCAGGGAGTATCCCCAGGTCAAGACCAGCCAATTCCACATCGATATTCTGGCTGCGCATCTGGTGCGCAACCCCACTTGGTTCGATGTGATCGTCGGCTCCAACCTCTTTGGCGACATCCTGTCCGACCTCGGCCCCGCCACCACCGGCACCATCGCCATTGCCCCCGGCGCCAACATCAACCCCGAGCGCCAGTTCCCCTCCATGTTCGAGCCGGTGCATGGCAGCGCGCCGGACATCGCCGGCAAAGGCATTGCCAACCCCATCGGCCAGATTTGGTCCGGCGCCATGATGCTGGACCACCTGGGGCACAAGGAGGCCGCCGCCGCCATCGTCAACGCCATCGAGCGGCTGTTTGCCGGGACCGACGTGCGCACGCCAGACATGGGCGGACGGGCCACCTGCCGCGAGCTCGGCGGGGCACTCGCTGCGCTGGTGAGCGAGGTCTAGCGGGCCATCGCTGCACGCGCGAAGGCAAGATGAGCTCCAGGCTAGCCCGGCGAATAGGCAACCCGCCCAACGTCTGTGCGTTGCGCAAGCCCAAGGCCTCCGGCATAATCATCACGGTCCGTCAGAATGGGCGATGCGAGGGCCTCCCGCAGGCCTTTTTCCGCTCGCAGGTGGAGGGTTTATGGCGCACAACAACGCCGCGGTCGCAGCCACCGCAGAGCCAGCCGTTCAGATGATCGGCGTCAACAAATGGTACGGCGAGTTCCACGTGCTGCGCGACATCAACCTGACGATCGATCAGGGCGAGAAGATCGTCATCTGCGGGCCGTCGGGATCCGGCAAATCAACCCTCATCCGCTGCATCAATCGCCTCGAGGAGCACCAGAAGGGCAAGATCATCGTCGAGGGCATCGAGCTCACCAACGACATCCGCCAGATCGACAAGATCCGCGCCGAGGTCGGCATGGTGTTCCAGAGCTTTAATTTGTTCCCGCACCTGACCGTCCTCGACAACCTCTGCCTCGCTCCGGTTTGGGTGAAGAAGAAGCCGCGCCGCGAGGCCGAGGAAATCGCCATGAAGTACCTCGGGCGCGTCAAGATTCCCGAGCAGGCGGGCAAATATCCGGGGCAGCTTTCGGGCGGCCAGCAGCAACGGGTGGCCATCGCGCGAGCGCTGTGCATGAACCCGCATATCATGCTGTTCGACGAGCCGACCTCTGCGCTCGACCCGGAGATGGTCAAGGAGGTGCTTGACACCATGATCGAGCTCGCCAAAGGCGGCATGACCATGCTGTGCGTCACCCACGAGATGGGCTTTGCCCGCTCGGTGGCCGACCGCGTCATTTTCATGGACCGCGGCGAGATCGTCGAGCAAGGGACCCCGAAGGAGTTCTTCGCCAATCCCAAGTCGGATCGCACCAAGCTGTTCCTGTCGCAAATCCTCAATCATTAGGCCAGTCTCATCGATTCACGTGGGTAGAAAGTGGGAAAGCAAGGGAGAGCGCACCAGATGCAATCAATCCTCAAGGCGGCCCTCGCGGGAGCGTCGGGGCTGCTCGTGACCGCCGGCTTGGCCAGCGCGCAGACCGACACGCTGACGACCATCAAGAACCGCGGCATGCTCAATTGCGGCGTCGGCACCGGCACGCCGGGCTTCGCGTTTCCCGACGATAAGGGTAACTGGTCGGGCCTCGACGTCGACTTTTGCCGCGGCGTGGCGGCGGCGATCTTCAATGATCCCAAGAAGGTCTCCTTCAAGCCGCTGACCGCCAAGGAGCGCTTCACGGCGCTGCAATCGGGCGAGGTCGACGTCCTTTCGCGCACGACGACTTGGACCATGAGCCGCGACAGCGCCATGGGCCTGTCGTTCGTGGGCATCATGTATGTCGACGGCCAGGGCCTGATGGTGCCCAAGAAACTCGGCGTGAAATCGGCCAAGGAGCTCAACGGCGCATCGGTGTGCGTGGCGACGGGCACGACGACGGAGCTCAACCTCGCGGACTATTTCCGCACCACGGGCATGACGTACAAGCCTGTGGTGTTCGAGAAGGCGGACGAGGTCAACGCCGCCTACGACGCGGGTCGCTGCGATGTTTATACGACCGACCAGTCGAGCCTCTATGCGCAGCGCTTGCGCCTGCGCAACCCCGACGACCACATGGTACTGCCCGAGATCATCTCCAAGGAGCCGCTGGGCCCAGCGGTTCGACAGGGTGATTTCCAGTGGTTCACGATCAACAAATGGGTCTACTTCGCGCTCCTCGACTCGGAGGAACTCGGCGTGTCCAGCAAGAATGTGGACGAGATGCTGAAATCAACCAATCCCGAGATCCGGCGTCTGCTCGGCGTTGAGGGCGAGTTCGGCAAGGGCGTCGGCCTCGACAACGATTGGGTCGTGCGCATCCTCAAGGGTGTCGGCAACTACGAGGAGATCTACGAGCGCAACGTGGGACCGAACACACCGCTCAAGATCACCCGCGGCCTCAATAGGCTGTGGACCAAGGGCGGCATTCAGTACGCCCCGCCGGTCCGGTAGGGCTTAAAGTCGCGGGCGCCGGTCGCAGCAAAGCGGCCGGCGCCCCGCCCATCTGGCGCTTGCGCGGGGGAGGGCGGCGGACGGCCTGCGCGGCCTTGCAAAGGGATGAACCAATGGCAGTGACCGGCATTGCGGGACGCGCGCCGCGGCGAACGAGGAGCCTGCTCGACCTCCTCTACCGGCCCGAGGTCCGCCAGGTCCTCTTCCAGATCATCCTCATCATCGCGCTCGCTGCCCTTTTCTGGATGATCGTCTCCAACACGGCGGCCAACCTGCGACGGCAGAATATTGCCTCCGGTTTTGGTTTCTGGAATACGACTGCCGGCTTCGACATTTCCCAAACGCTGATCCAATACACCAACACTTCGACCTACGGCCGCGTCTTTTGGGTCGGGCTCACCAATACCTTGCTGGTCGCGGCGATCGGCGTCGTGCTTGCCACCATGTTGGGCTTCGTGATGGGCATCGCGCGCCTCTCGAGGAATTGGCTGATCGCGCGCCTCGCCACCGTTTACATCGAGACCATCCGCAACATTCCGCTGCTGCTGCAGCTGTTTGTCTGGTATTTCGCGGTTCTGAAAAGCTTGCCCCCGCCCCGACAGAGCCTGGAGCTAATGGGCGGCGCCGTGCTCAACTTGCGGGGCCTCTATCTGCCTGAGCCGCTGCCCCAGCCCGGCTTTGAGGCCCCCCTTGCGGTCTTGGTGTTGGGCATCCTTGCCGCGATCGGCCTCGCCATCTGGGCCAAGCGGCGGCAGCGGTTGACAGGTGCTCAATTCCACACCGGGCTTGCCGCCTTGGTGCTGATCGTCGTGCTGCCGGCGGCCATCTTCTTCCTGGTCGGCGCCCCCCTCGAATTCGACTATCCAACGTTGCGCGGCTTCAACTACGCCGGCGGTATCGTCGTGCTCCCGGAATTGTTGGCGCTCCTGCTCGGCCTCGTCATCTATACGGGCGCGTTCATCGCCGAGATCGTGCGTGCCGGCATCCAGGGGGTTCCCAAGGGCCAGCATGAGGCGGCTAACGCCATCGGTCTGTCGACGGGCCAGACGCTGCGCCTCGTGGTGATCCCGCAGGCCATGCGCATCATCATTCCGCCGCTTACCAGCAACTATCTCAGCCTCATTAAGAACTCGTCGCTGGCGGTCGCCATCGCCTATCCGGACCTCGTCAGCGTCTTTGCCGGCACGGTGTTGAACCAGACGGGCCAGGCGGTGGAGGTGATCCTCATCACCATGCTCGTCTACCTCAGCCTCAGCCTCATCACCTCGCTGCTGATGAACTGGTTCAACGCGCGCATGGCGCTCATCGAGAGGTGATGGCCGTGCAGCGCGACCTCGCAACAGGCACCCCCATTGCCGCCGCCTCGGCTCCGATGCCGCCACCGCGCTCGGAGGTGGGGGCGATTGGCTGGGTGCGCCACAACCTGTTCTCGTCCTGGAGCAACGCCCTTCTGACCGCGGTTGCGCTCTTTGTCATTTGGAAGCTGGTCGACGGCATCATCAGCTGGGGCATAGTCAATGCCGTGTGGAGCGGCGACGACGGCTCGGCCTGCAGGGTCGAGGGCAGTGGCGCGTGCTGGATCTTCATCAAGGCCAAGATCGGGCAATTCATCTTTGGCCGCTACCCGGAGGAGGAGCGCTGGCGCGTAAACGGGGTCTTCATCCTGGCGGGCGCGGGGCTCTTGCCGCTGATGGTGCCGCGCATCCCCGGCAAGACCTGGAGCGCTGCCTACACATTGTTCATCTTTCCCGTCATCGCCTTCTGGCTGCTGACGGGAAGCGCATCGGGACCAGGCGCGGGCCTCCTCGACCTTTTGGGGCTTTGCCTTGCAGTTGCTGGCTTGGCCGCCTTTGCCCTCTCGCGCTCCAAGAGCGCGCGCGTGCCACCGCAAACGCTGCGGCTCGTCAGCGGGTTCTGCTTCCTCTTGGCATATCCGCTGCTAATGCGCTGGCTTTGCTCGACGAGCGGTCTCCTCAATCTGCGTCCCGTGCCGACGGAGCTGTGGGGCGGCCTGCTCGTGACGCTGGTGGTTGCCAGCGTCGGCATCACGGGCTCGTTCCCTGTCGGCATTGCGCTGGCGCTCGGGCGGCGCTCGCGCATGCCGTTCGTGCGGTGGGCTTCGGTTGGCTTCATCGAGTTCGTGCGCGGCGTGCCGCTCATCACGGTTCTGTTCATGGCTTCCGTGATGCTGCCGCTGTTCCTGCCGGCGGGCGTTTCGTTCGATAAGCTGCTGCGGGCACTGGTGGGTGTCGCCTTGTTCGCCGGCGCCTACATGGCCGAAACGATCCGCGGCGGCCTGCAGGCCATTCCGCGCGGACAGTTCGAGGCGGCGCAGGCGCTTGGCCTCTCCTACGCACAGCGTATGGGACTGATCGTCCTGCCGCAGGCCCTCAAACTCGTGATCCCCGGCATCGTCAATAGCTTCGTTGGTCTCTTCAAGGATACGAGCCTCGTGCTCATCATCGGGTTGTTCGACGTGCTCGGCATCGTTCAGCTCAATCTGACCGACGCCAAGTGGTTCGCGCCTTCTACGGCCATGACCGGCTATGTGTTCGCCGGCTTCGTCTTCTGGGTGTTCTGTTTCGGCATGTCGCGCTACTCGCAAATGATTGAGCGGCGTCTGGCGGCCGGCGACCGGCGCTGAAGGTCCCTCCTTTAAGGGTCCCCCGTTAACAATCCTTGGCGATCGGGCCTGTGGGGCGCGGCGCCCTGTCGCTGGCTGGGTGAGCGGAAAAATGGCGCAAGCCGTGCCGTTGCCAACGAACGCACATGGCGGATAGGTTGCCGCGGGGCAGGTGGGCGAGGAGCCGGCGACCGACGTTGCACGTCGCTGCAAAAACCAAGGGAGAGATGTCATGCCACTCACGAGCGCTCAAGGTGCCGTCGTTGCCGGGGTCAGCTTCATCGGCGCCTTGGCAATCCTCGATGCGACGCCGGCCAGCGCCTTTTGTCGCGCGCCGGTGGAGGCCTATGCGCAAGGCTACATCCAGGCGACGACGCAGTTGGCATCGAGGAGCCGTTGGCGCAGCGAGGTGCGAGGGCGGTACGGGTTCGCGTTCGCGCGTTGGGGGCTGGGCAAGGAGAAGGTGGAGCGGTGCCGCAAGCTGAGCCCAGGCCGGCGGTGGCATTGCACGGCCCGGGCGCGACCCTGCAACGCGTGAGGCGGACTGCCCTAGAGAAATTGTTCCCCAGAAATTGTCCCCCAGAAACTCCAAGGGCCGACCTCGGGCCAGCGTGATGCGATGGCGTTGCAAGGGGCCGATTGCGGATGACATTCCCGCGCACGCAAGCGCCCTCGCCGCAACGGACGTTGTGCGACGCAAATCCCTCTGGACCGCCGTCGGCCCATTCCATAAGGTGGCGGTCCGACAATCGGACAGGCGGTGCCCGTGGCCGCCCACCAACCATAACAGTGAACGTCAGGACAAATTAGGGAGGGAGCGTTGCGTCTGTCATGGTAGCGCAAGCGGCGTTGCGCACCGCCGCCGAGAGCAGCGCCGAGGCTCTGTTGAGCGTGCGCGCGGTGTCGGTGCGATTCGGCGGCATCGTGGCGCTGGACGGGGTCTCATTCGACGTGGCGCCGGGCCAGATTGCCGGCCTCATCGGACCCAACGGAGCCGGCAAGACCACGCTCTTCAATTGCCTGTCCCGCCTCTACGTCCCCGACCAGGGTGAGATCCTGTTCGAGGGCCGCTCCATCCTGCGCCAACCGCGCCATGCCATTCCGCGCCTCGGCATCGGCCGCACGTTCCAGAACGTGGCGCTGTTCGACCACATGTCCGTCATCGACAACATCAAGATGGGGTGCCACAGCCGCACCTCGACGGGCTTTCTCACCAACGCCCTGCGCCTGCCGAGGTCGGAGCCGGAGGAGCGCCGCATCACCGAGCGCGCCGAGGAACTCGCCCTCTTCATGGACGTCGAGGCGCATGCGCGTCGGCCTGCCGGCGGGCTGCCGTTCCCGGTGCGCAAGCGCGTGGAGCTGGCGCGTGCGCTCGCCGGCAACCCGAAGCTGCTGCTGCTTGACGAGCCCGCCGCGGGCCTCAACCACGACGAGGTTGACGTGCTGCGCGGCCAGATCAGACGCGTGCGCGATGCCCAGCACGTCACCGTGCTGCTGGTTGAGCACCATATGAGCCTCGTCATGTCGGTGTCCGACAAGGTGGTCGCCATCGACTTTGGTCGCAAGATTGCCGAAGGCGGCCCGCGCGAGGTGCAGAAGAATCCCGAAGTGATCCGCGCCTACCTTGGAACGGAGGCCTGATGTGGCGGCGCTGCTCGAAGTAGACGGTCTCAAGGCCTACTACGGGCAAACGCAAGCCCTGCACGGGGTGACCTTCGCGCTTCAGCCCGGTGGGATCACAACGCTGTTGGGTGCCAACGGGGCCGGCAAGACGACCACGCTGCGCGCCATCTGCAACATGGTGCACACGCAAGGCGCCATCCGCTTCGACGGCCAGCGTATCGACGGCCTGGCGACGGAGGAGATCGTGCGCTGCGGCGTAGGCCACGTGCCGGAGGGGCGCGGCACCTTCACCAACTTGAGCGTTGATGAGAATCTGCGCGTTGCCGCCTACACACGCTCCGACAAGGCCGCCATAGAGCGCGACCGTGAGATGGTCTATGAGTATTTCCCGATCCTGAAGGCGCGCCTTGACCAGCAGGCCGGCACCCTGTCGGGCGGCGAGCAGCAGATGCTGGCGATCAGCCGCGCGCTCATGGTGGGGCCGCGCCTGATGCTGTTGGACGAGCCTTCCTTCGGCCTCGCCCCGCTCATCGTGCAGGAGATCTTCCGCATCATGCGACGCATCAATGGCGAGGCCAAGGTGAGCATGCTGCTCGTTGAGCAAAACGCGGCGCTGGCGCTGGAGCTCGCCGACAACGCCTACGTGCTTGAGACCGGGCGGATCGTCATGTCGGGCAAGGCGCAAGACGTGAAGAGCAACGAAGCCATCCGCAAGTCGTACCTCGGCTACTGAGGACGGGCCGCCCATGGAGCAGCTGCTGCAACAGGTCGCCTCCGGGCTCGCCAATGGCGCCATCTACGCGTGCCTGGCGCTCGCCCTGGTGATGATCTTCGTGTCGACCGACCACATCAATTTCGCCCAGGGCGAGCTTTCCATGTTCAGCGCCTATCTCGTGTGGCAGCTGATGCAATGGGGCATGAACTTTTGGGTGGCGCTGCCGATCGTGGCGCTGTTGTCGTTCCTCATCGGGGTGATGGTGGAGCGCGTGATCTTGAGGCCGCTGCACGGCGCGCCGGTTCTGTCGATCGTGGTGGTGTTTATCGGCCTCTTGGCGATTTTCCACTCGCTCGCCGGCGCGATCTGGGGGCACACCATCAAGGAGTTCCCCTCGCCGTTCCCGAACATCGCCTTTGCCGGCTCGGGCTACATCGGCCCGCATCAGATCGGCATGATCCTCGTCACCTTGTTGCTGCTGGTGACCTTGTTCGCCTTCTTTCGCTTCACCCCGCTGGGGCTGGCGATGCGGGCCGCGGCCCAGAACCCGGCCTCGGCGCGCCTCGCCGGCATTCGCGTCGACTGGATGCTGGCGCTCGGCTGGGGTCTGGCTGCGGCCATCGGCGCCGTTGCCGGCAGCCTCGTGGCGCCGGCCGTATACCTGGAGCCCAACATGATGGCGAGCATCCTGCTCTACGGCTTTGCCGGCGCCTTGGTCGGCGGCATCGCCAGCCCCGGCGGCGCCGTGGCCGGCGGGTTCATCGTCGGCGTGCTCGAGAACCTGATCGCCTATTTCGGCAACCTGCTCGAGCGATCGACCGGTGTCTACGTGATCGGCAACGGCGAGAAGCTCACCGTTGCGCTGATCATCGTCATCACCGTGCTCACCCTCAAACCAAGCGGCCTCTTTGGCCATGTCACCGTAAGGCGGGTGTAGTCCATGGCGACCACGGCCACGACAGCCAGCTCGATTCCAGCCGACGCGGCCCGCCGGCCAGCCAGCCAGTGGTGGATTTGGCTGATGATCGCGGGGCTCGCGCTGTTGCCACTGCTCGGTGGGAAGACGGGGCTCATCAGCAACTACAGTTTCCTTCAGCTGAGCTTGATGATCGTTTACGCCATCGCCGTGCTCGGCTTAATCCTGCTCACCGGCTTCAACGGTCAGATTTCGTTGGGCCACGGAGCTTTCTTCGCCGTTGGCGCCTATACCTCCGCGGTGCTCATCGATCAGGCGGGCTGGCCTTACTGGGCAACGCTGCCCGTCGCGGCCATCGTTTGTTTTCTCGTCGGCTACATCTTCGGCATGCCCGCGTTGCGGCTCGAGGGGCACTACCTGGCGCTCGCCACTTTCGCGCTCGCCGTGGCCGTCCCGCAGTTCCTCAAATATCGCCATTTCGAATGGTTCACCAACGGCGTACAAGGCATCAACATCTTCAAGCCCGATCCGCCCTTTGGCCTGCCGCTGAGTGCCGATCAGTGGATGTACTTGATCGTGCTGTTGGTGGCCGTCCTCATGTTTTGGATCGCGCGCAATCTGCTCGACAGCCGTACCGGCCGCGCCATGATGGCGATCCGCGACCATTCCATGGCCGCGAGCACCATGGGGGTCAACGTCGCGCATTACAAGACCATGGTGTTTGGCATCAGCGCGCTCTACACCGGCGTTGCCGGCGCGCTGCACGCCTTGATCTTCGAGTTCGTCGCCCCCGACAGCTTCCGCTTCGAACTGTCGATCGCCATCCTGGTCGGCGCCGTCGTCGGCGGCATCGCCTCGCTGCCCGGCGCCGTCATCGGCGGCATCTTCGTGCAGGTGATCGAGAAATACGCCGACGCGCTCACCAAGAAGCTCACGGCGGCGGTGAACCTGCCGCTCGATCTGGAGCCCTGGACCATTTACGGCATCGCGTTGATCCTCCTCATGTACATCATGCCCATGGGGATCGCGGGCGGCTTGTCGGCCTTATGGAGGAAGCTCAAGGGACCGTGACCCAACTTTGTGGCCCGCCGCGGTGCAAGGCCTTCGTGACTTGGCGTTCGAGACTTGGCAAAGGAGGAAATCGCAGATGACGCTAGCAACACGCAGATCGCTTCTCGCCGCCTCGGGCGCGCTTGCGCTCGCGCTGGCGGTGTCTCCGGCGTCGGCACAGAAAAAGTACGATGAAGGTGCGACGGATACCGAGATCAAGGTCGGCAACACCAATCCCTACTCGGGCAACGCCTCGGCCTACGGAACCATCGGCAAGGCGATTGATGCGTATTTCAAGATGGTCAACGAGCAGGGCGGCATCAACGGCCGCAAGATCAACTTCATCAGCTACGACGACGGCTACGCGCCGCCCAAGACCGTGGAAATGGTGCGCAAGCTGGTCGAGGAGGACCAAGTGCTGTTCGTCTTCCAGACGCTTGGCACGCCCCCCAACACGGCGATTCAGAAGTATCTCAACGGCAAGAAGGTGCCGCAGCTGTTCGTGGCCACCGGTGCATCCAAGTGGGGCCACTACAAGGAAAATCCGTGGACCATGGGCTTCCAGCCCGACTACGTCACGGAATCCATTATCTATGCCAAGCACATTCTGGCCAACGTGCAGGACCCGAAGATCGGGGTTCTCATGCAGAACGATGACTACGGCAAGGACTACTTCAACGGCTTCAAGCAGGGTCTTGGCAAGGATGCCGACAAGCTGATCGTGCAGCTCGCCACCTACGAGGTGACCGATCCCACCGTCGACAGCCAGATGATCCAGCTCAAGAACTCGGGCGCCAACGTGTTCTTCAATATCACCACGCCCAAGTTCGCCGCCCAGGCCATCAAGAAGGCGGCCGAAATCGGCTGGAAGCCGGCGCATTATCTCAACAACGTGTCGGCTTCGATCGGTGCCGTCATCAAGCCCGCGGGCTTCGAGAACGCCCAGGACATCATCACGGCCTACTACATCAAGGACCCCACCGACCCGCAATTTCAAAATGACAAGGATGTGGTGGAGTGGAGGGCCTTCATGCAGAAGTACTATCCGACGGGCAACCTCATCGACAGCTCCAACGCCTACGCTTATGCGGTGTCGAGCTTGCTCCAACACGTCTTGAAGCAGTGCGGCGATGACCTCACTCGGGAGAACGTGATGCGGCAGGCCGCGAATGTGAAGAACTTGCAGCTGCCGATGGTTCTCGAGGGGATCAAGGTCAATACCAGTCCCACCGATTTCTATCCGCTGCAGTCGGTGCGGCTGGCGCGCTTCAAGGGCGAGAAGTGGGAGCTGTTCGGCGACATTCTCTCCAACGAGAGCTCGACGCAGTAGGTGAGGCGAGCGGCCGCCGGCGCTCGGTCCGGTGGCCGCCCTACATCGCTTGGGTGCAATGGCCGAAGTTGCCACCAGATTCGAACGCATCAAGCCGCGGCCGGCTTACGAGCTGGTGGCCGAGGCGATCGAGAAGAAGATCCTCGCCGGGCGGCTCAAGCCCGGCGATCCGGTGGGCACCGAATCGGAGCTGGTGCGCCAGTTCGGTGTCAACCGCTCCACCGTGCGCGAGGGCATCCGCCTGCTCGAGCAGTCGGGCCTTGTCGCGCGCGAGCCGAGCCGGCGCTTGTCGGTGGCGGTGCCGCACTACCATCGCCTCGCCACGCGCATGACGCGCGCGCTGATCCTGCAGCAGGTAACGTTCCGCGAACTGTGGCACACCTCGCGCGCGTTGGAGCCGGCCGCCGTCGATCAGGCCATGGACAACGCTACCGCAGAGGATTTGGCCGCGCTTGCCGCCAACGTGGATGAGACGCGCAAGGCTCGGCGCGATCCCGCCGCCGTGGCGGAGCTTGACGCGGAGTTCCACAAGCTGATCGGCAAGGCCACGCACAACCGCGTGCTGCTGCTGGCGAAGGAGCCCTCCGGCATGCTGGTGCGGCCGACTACGGCGCTGATCATCGTCAGCAACCCGCAAGGCATCCCGCGCCTGATCGAGGCACACGAGCACATCCTCGACGCGCTTGAGCGACGCGACCGCGAGAAAGGGCGCCTCTGGGTCGACCGGCACCTGCGCGACTGGAAGGTCGGCTTCGAGCGCTCGGGGCGCGATCTTGATACCCCGGTTGAGCTCTACGAACGCGCCCGGGGCGAGTGAGCGGGAACGCGCTTCACCACTTGAACTGCAGGTAGCCTGGGCCATCGCCGCCGGCCTCGCGCGGCCGGCCACCGTGATTGCGCCAGAAATCTACGGTCTGGCGCCGCAGGGTGTCGGAGCAGCTGACGCCGCAGTCGAGCCAGGTGCCGCCGGGCAAGCGCACTTCGAGCCGGCCGGCCGGACCTCGCCGCACCGGGCCGCTCACGCTCTGGCCGCTGTAGCGGCTATCGGCCGTGACGTAGCCCACGATGCCCGGGGGTGCGCCGCGGTCGGCAGCCGCAACGGGCCCCATCGCCGGGCCGGCGAGGCTCGCCGCAATCAGTGTGGCTCCCAGAACGAAAGCGCGCATGGGCAATCTCCTGCAATGGCGCGCACGACCCCTCCCTTGGCACTCAGGGCTGTCAGCGCTCTCAGGCGGCAGCTAATACTGGGGAAAGCTACGGCAAGTGGTTGAAGCAATTGCGACCTTGCGGTGTCGCGGCCGTCGATCTTTCGGCCCATGTCGCCCAAGTGTCACAGCGCGGCGCCCGGCAATCGGTGGATGCCTGCTTTCGCCGGCCCACGGGACGGGCTAGGACTTGGGCCGCATGGCGAGACTTCTCCATGGACCGCGGATCGAGCCGTCCCGGGGCGAGGCGTCGTCACTGGTGGTGCTGCTGCACGGCTACGGCGCTAACGGGGACGATCTGATCGCGCTTGGCGATGCCTGGCGTGGCGTGTTGCCCAAGGCGGCGTTCGTGGCGCCCAACGCACCCCAGACGATCCCTGGCATGGATGGCGGCCGGCAGTGGTTCGACCTCACCTTCCGCGATCCCAGCGAATCTTGGCGGGGCGTGACGGCGGCCCGGCCTGCCCTTGACAGCTTTCTCGATGCCCTGCTTGCGCGCTATCGCCTGACGCCCGGCCGGCTGGTGCTCGTGGGCTTCAGTCAAGGCAGCATGATGGCCCTGCACGTGGGGCTGCGGCGCAGTGCAGCGCCCGCCGGCATTGTCGCCTATTCCGGTCGGCTTGCCGGGCCGGAGCACCTCGCGGAGGCGACCGCGCGTCCGCCCCTATTGCTCATTCACGGCGAGGTCGATGACCTCATTCCGGTGGGTGCATTGCACTTGGCGCGGGAGGCCCTCGCCGGTGCCGGCATGCCGGTCGAGTGGCATGTGCGGCCGGGGCTCGGCCACGGCATCGATGCCGAGGCGCAGTGGATGGGGGGCCATTTCATAGCGCAGACGCTAAGCCGTTAGCTGGCCGCGCCCTTCCATCGTGCGGCCGCTCACCTTGGACGGAGCGGCGGAGCGCGCCCCTGCTTTGCCCCAATCGTGGATTGAGATCCATGCGCCGGGAGTGCGGGGACGAGATGCGCTGGCTGGTGAGATTGCTCGTTGTCGGTGTGCCGCTGGCGATCGCCTATGCCATTTGGCCGGTGCAATCGGCGCTGCAGATCCGCGAGGCGGTGATTGCCGGCGATACGGAGACGCTCAGCCGAAAGGTCGAATGGGAGGCGTTGCGCGCATCCCTCAAGACATCGCTCTCGGCCGAGACGGTCGCGCGACTGATGGCCGATCCCGACGCGCCGAAGCCCACGATT
>Ga0306920_100005117_pt1 | contig 16896 bp, 13 predicted proteins | sample flu12Cox44000170_FD_204666 | JGI IMG/M metagenome (GOLD analysis project Ga0306920, IMG submission 204666) | Lab enrichment of tropical soil microbial communities from Luquillo Experimental Forest, Puerto Rico - flux4day.12C.oxic.44.000.170 (v2)... | ecosystem: Environmental > Terrestrial >... | reverse complement strand
CCAGGGCCTGGGCGAACCCGACCCGCTGCCGCTGGCCGCCGCTCAGCTCGTACGGGAAGCGCTGCAGCATGTCGGCGCCCAGCCCGACCACGTCGAACACCCGCACCGCCTCGTCCACGCGCTGCTTCGCGGACAGCTCGGGCCGGTGCAGCTTGAGGATGCGCAGCACGCCGTGTTGCACGCGGAACACCGGGTTGATCGAGGCGAACGGGTCCTGGAAGACCATCGGCACCAGGCTGGCGTAGCGCAGCCCGTCGCGCCGGGAGCGGATCGCGGACAGCGGTTTGCCCTCGAAGTAGATCTGCCCGCTCGTCGGCTGGTAGATCCTGGCCAGCAAGCGGGCGATCGTGGACTTGCCGCTGCCGCTCTCTCCGGCCAGCGCCACGATCTCGCGTTCGCCGATGCTGAAGCTGACGTCGTCCACGGCGTGCAGCGTCCGCCGGGACAGCACCCCGCCTACCTTGAAGTGCCGGGTCAGGTGTTCGGCTTTCAGCAGTTCGCTCATCTGCTCAGGCTCCCGTGCTGGTCGGCCTTGGGCAGGCTCCCGTCCTGGCGGCGCAGGCAGCGCACCAGGTCCCCGTCTATCGGGTACAGGTCGGGCGCGATCACGGTGCATCGTTCGACCGCGTGCGGGCACCGCGGATGGAACCGGCAGCCGGCCGGGATCGCGGCCAGGTCAGGCGGACTGCCCGGGATTCCCTTAAGCGGGATGCGCGGGCCGTGGATGGACGGGAAGGCTTCCAGCAGGCCCTGGGTGTACGGATGCAACGGCCGGTCGAAGATCGTCCTGGTGTCGCCGAGCTCGTCGACCTGGCCGGCATACATCACCATGAGCCGGTCGGAGAAGTGGCTGATCAAGGACATGTCATGGGTGACGAAGATGACCGCGAAGCCGTAGGCCTGCTGCAGCTCCTTGATCTGCACCATCAGGGCCCGCTGCGCGACCACGTCGAGCGCCGAGGTCGGCTCGTCCATGATGATCAGGTCCGGGGTGAACAGCATCGCCATGGCGATCATCGAGCGCTGCCGCATGCCGCCGGACAGCTGGTGCGGGTAGCTCTTCAGGTGCACCGGGTCGATGCCGACCATCCGCATCACATCGGCCGACCGGGTCGCGATCTCCTCCTTGGACGGCTTGCCGTGGGCCTGCAGCGCGTCCTTGAACTGCGCGCCGATCGACTTGACCGGGTTGAGCGCGTTCATCGCGCTCTGCATGACCACCGACATGTCCCGCCAGCGGATGGCGGACAGCTGCTTGTCGGTCAGGCCGACCAGGTTGGTCCCCTCGAACTTGACGCTGCCCGCGGCGATCCGGGCCGGGGGAGCGAGCAACTGGGCGACGGCGAACAGCAGCGTGGACTTCCCGCAGCCCGACTCGCCGACGATGCCGAGGAACTCGCCCTGGTCGACCGTGAACGTGACGTCATCGACCGCCCGGACGTCATGCTGGGCCAGCACGTAGTCGACGGACAGGCCGCTGACCTCCAGGATCTCATGCGCTTCGGACACGCTTGCTCCTTCGCACGGGCCGCAGCGCCGGATTGCCGATCTCGTCGAACGCATAGTTGAGCAGCGCGAAGGCGGCCCCGAGCAGGGCAATGCAGGCGCCGGGAGCGATCGCCCACAGAGGCTGGCCGGTCTGCAGCGCGGCGTCGTTCTCCGCCCAGTACAGCGTGGTGCCCCAGCTCACGGTGTTCGGGTCGCCGAGGCCGATGAACTGCAGGCTGGATGCGAGCAGCACGGCGTACAGCGCGTTGGTCAGGAAGCTCGCCACGATCAGGGAGGTCATGGTGGGGATGACCTCCATCACGATGACGTAGAGCTTCCGCTCGCCGCGCACCCGCGCCGCCGCGAGGAAGTCCCTGTTGCGCAGTGTGAGCGCCTGCGATCGGAGCTGGCGCGCGGTGTAGGACCAGCTGGTGAGGGTGATCGCCGCGATCAGCACGATCGTGGTCCCGCCGTGCGCGTAAGCCGCGATGATGATCAGCAGCGGGAACAGCGGGATGACGAGCAGCACGTCGGTCAGCACGCCGAGCGTGCCGTCCCAGCCGCCGCCGAGGTAGGCGGCGGCGACGCCGATCAAAACCGCGATCCCGGTGGTAAGTAGTCCGACCGCGAAGGCGATGATCAGTACGTTCCTGGTTCCGTACACCACCTGCGCAAACAGATCCTGCCCGTATGAGTTAGTGCCGAAGGGGTGCGCAGTCGAGGGACCCAGGTGCGGGGGATAGGCGTCTGCCGTCGGGCTGTGGTGGGCAATGACGCCGGGGAACAGCGCGACCAGGATGAAGATCAGGAGCAGGATGGTGCCCGTGGTCGCCTTGCGGTTGGACCGGACGGCGCGGCCGATGCGGGCCAGCGCGTGGCCGGCCGGTACCTGCGCGGCGGGGCTTTCGGTGGGTACTCCCGAGACTGGCATGGCCATGGCTAGCGCGCCGCCCTGGTCCGGGGGTCAAGTATCGCGGTGAGGATGTCGGCGGCCAGGATCGCGAACAGCACCGCGACGGTGATCAGCAGGAACAGGGCTTGCATCAGCGGGTAGTCCTCGCCGTCCACGGCCTGCAACAGCATGTAGCCTACGCCGGGATAGTTGAACACGTACTCGACCAGGATCGCGCCGCTGACTACGAAGCCGAGGGACATCGCGAAGCCGACCAGGTTCGGCAGGATGGCGTTCCGCGCGGCGTAGTCGAGCATGATGCGCCAGCCCGGCAGTCCCTTGGCCCGGGCCATCCGCACGTAGTCCTCGGCCAGCGTGGTGATCATCGTGTTCCGCATGGTCAAGATCCAGGTGCCGATCGTGGTGATCAGCAGGGCCATCGCGGGCAGGAAGGCGTGGTTGACCACGTCCTGAAAGAAGGTCAGGTTGAAGCCGGGGGTGTCGGTGGTCACGTAGTACCCGCCCTGGCTGGGAAACCAGTGCAGGGTGATGCCGAACACCAGGACCAGGACCATGGCCACCCAAAAATACGGGATCGCGGACGTGATCACGAACACCGGCGGGACGACGCTGTCCAGCTTCCCGCCGCGGCGCCAGGCCGAGACGATGCCGAGCCCGGTGCCGAGGAGAAACGCCAGGATGGTGGTGAGGCCCACCAGGCCGAGCGTCCACCAGATCGCGCTGCCGATGATCGACGTGACCGACGCCGGGTACTGGCTCAGGGAGGTGCCGAAGTTACCGGTCAGCATCTGGTGCAGGTAGCCGAAGTACTGGGCGAGCAGGCCTTGGTTATTGTTGACGCCGAAGAGGGTCTCCAGGGCTTTCAGCGTCTGCGCGTTGGCGCCTGCGGAGTGGAACTTCGCCATCATGGCCTCTGCGGGGTTGCCCGGCATCAGCCGCGGTAGCAGGAAGTTCAGGGTCAGCGCCGCCCACAGCGTCAGGACGAAGAAACCGAGGCGGCGCAGGGCATAGCTCAAGCTGGTTGGCTCCTGGTTCAGCTCACCTGGGCGCCGCGTGCCAGGGCGTCTTGGGGGTCTTCCCGGCCCCTGGCACGCGGCGGCTCAGCTTACTTCGGCGACAGGTGCAGCAGCACCTGCTCGTTATCGGGGAAGGCCCACACCGGAGGCTGGGCGTAGGGGTTACTGGACGTGGGCCACCCGCTGATCGACGTGGTGTCGTACTGGTACCAGTCGACGCCCTCCACCACCGGGATGATCGGCACCTGGGTCAGCATGACCTGCTGAAGCTGGTTCAGGACCGTTTGCTGCGCGGCCGGGTCCGCGGTGGTCGAGTACTGCTTGAGCAGGGCGTCGGTGGACGAGTTGCTGTAGCGCTCGTAGTTGCTGGCGGCCTGCTTGCCGATCGGCGCCGTGTTCGCGGAGTTGAGCCAGTTGTTCAGCTCGTAGTACGCGCCGGGGCCGAAGGTGTACTGCTCTGCGTAGGCGAGTTGGTAGTGGCCGTTGAACATGTCGGCCTGGTAAGCGGTGTTGGACAGGTTGGAGGGGGTGATCGAGATGCCGACCGCCTTGAGATCCTGCTGGATCACCTGCATCGAGGCCACCCAGTCGGAGTAGTCGCCGATGTTGATGACGGTGAACTGAAGCTTCTGGCCAGCCGCGTTCGTCATGATGCCGTCGGAGCCCGGGTGGTAGCCCGCCGCTTGCAGCAGTGACTTGGCCTTGGTCGGGTCGTACGGATTGCCCCAGGCCGCCGCGGCCTGGCTGTTCAGCGAGGTGGAGAACGTCGGCGTGACGACCCCGGTCTGGTTCGCGGGCGGCTCGTAGCCGGACTCGCCGATCGTGGAGACCTTATTCCTGTCGATCGCGTACGACATCGCCTCGCGGACCTTGACGTTGCCCAGCAGCGAGTTGGTCAGGTTCGGGACCAGCGTCACGTTCAGGACCGGCGGGAACCAGTAGTGGAAGTTCGGGTTCTTGGAGGTGTAGAACGACTCGATGTCCGGGATGTACTGGGCGCCCCACTGGGCCTGGCCGGCGGCCAGCATGTTGTTGGCGGTGGTGTTGCTGGTGAAGGCCGGGTACTGGAGGGTGTGGATGCGCGGCAGGCCCGGCTGCCAGTAGTGCGGGTTGGCGGTGTAGGTGATGTTCTGCGGGCTGCACTTGCTCATCAGGTAGGGGCCGGTGCCGACCGGGTTCTTAATGGAGTCCGTCGACGGGTTGGATAGGGTCGACCAGATGTGCTGAGGCACGATCGGCGTCTGGTCCGCGATGTAGTAGAAGTACGGTACGGCGACGGTGCTGAAGTTCATGGTGACCGTGTTACCGGTGGCGGTGACGCTGGACAGCACCGACCAGACCCCGGTCAGGTCGAGGGCCGGGTACTTCTTCTCCAGGTTGAAGGTGTACGCCACGTCGGCCGCGGTCATCGGCGTGCTGTCGCTCCACTTGACGCCTGGGCGGATCGTGAAGGTGAGGGACTTGTTACCCGCTCCCCAGCTGTAGGAGGACGCAAGCATGGGCGTGGTCTTGCCGCTCTGCAGCGGGTTCACGTAGATCAGCGGCTCGTAGATGAAGCCGACCGACAGGAGGTTGTAGGAGGAGTTGAGCGGATTGAATCCGCACGTCCACAGCGCGCCGTTCTCGTTGGAGATGGTCAGCGAGCTGTTCGCCGATGCTTGGCCGTTGGTGGAGCCGGAGGTGGAACTGGTGGTGGAACTGGAACCGGCGGTGCAGCCGGCCACGCCGGCCGCGAGCAGGCCGGCGGTGAGAATGACCCCGTATCTGGTAACACGTCTCATGCCGCTTCGTCCTTACTGCCGTGTTTGGTCCTGAGGGCACGTCTACGGCCTTGCTCTGGGGGCATGTCTACGGCGAATACCGGGTTGCCCCTTCCGTTTTAATTTGTTAGGACAGTATCCTAACTATCTGTCCGGAACAAGGGGCACCGGACGAGCTGTACCCGGTTCGTTAGCGAGACGCAACGTTGGAGGATAACGCCGTGACAGCCCTGTCGGACGATGCGCGAGCGGTCGCGCCCGCCGGGCGGCCGGCGTCGCCTCTTCTATCCCCCGACGGTGCCGGGCCGGGCCGGTTCGCGGCGCGTCCCTCGCTGATCAGGGCGATGAACGAGCAGCTGCTGCTGGAGCACATCCGACAGCGCGGTCCCTGTTCCCGGGCCGAGCTGGCCCGGGTTTCCGGCCTATCCAAGCCCACGGTGTCACTGGCCCTGGACAACGTCGAGCGGGCCGGTCTGGTCCGCATCGCCGGCCAGCGGACCGGGGTACCCGGTCGGTCGGCCCGGCTGTACGAGATCCGGCCCGACGCCGGGCTGGTGCTCGGCCTGGACCTCGGGAACGAGTACGTCCGCGGCGCCATCGCCGACCTCACCGGCGAGATCAGGACCAGGGCCTCCCTGCGGGCGCACGCCACCAGCGTCCGGGCCCGGGTGGCCGAGCTGGTCGAGCTGGCCGACCTCCTGTGCGCCAACGTGGGCGCGCCCCGGTCGGCCGTCACTCAGACCGTGATCGGCAGCCCCGGCGTCTACGACCCGCGCCGGAACGCCATGAAGTTCACCGGCGGGCTGCGCGGCTGGGACCGCCCGGCCGCGCTGGCCGGACTGCGGGAGGCGTTCGGGCCGTCGCTGGTAATGGAGAACGACGTGGACGCCGCCGCCCTGGCCGAGCGCGCTCTCGGCCACGGCCGGGAAATCGACAACTTCGCGTTCGTGCACATCGGCACCGGCATCGGCATGGGTCTCATGCTGTCCGGCCAGCTCGTGCGCGGTGCGCACGGCGTCGCCGGTGAGATCGCGTACCTGCCGCTGTCCGGTGGCGCGGGAGCCGACGAGCACGAGGCACGCAAACGCGGCACGCTCGAGGCGGCGGCGTCGGCCTCAGGCATCGTCCGGGCCGCACGTCGCGGCGGGATGCGCGGTCCGGTGTCCGCGCGGCGGGTCTTCGAGGCCGCGGCGCGCGGCGACGCTCGTGCGCAGGCGGTGGTGACGGAAGAAGCGGGGCTGGTGGCCAAGACGATCTGCGCGGTCATCACCGTCGTCGACCCTGACCTGATCGTGCTCGGCGGCGGGATCGGCCGCGCTCCGGGCTTCGCCGAGTCGGTGACCGCCGAACTTGACCAGATCGCGCCGGTCATGCCCGCGATCAGGGTCAGCGCCCTCGGCACCGACGCCGTCACCGATGGGTGCCTGGCGGCGGGCACCGACCTGGCCTGGGGTCAGGTCATGACCGCGCTGCCCACGGCGCCGATGGGGTGACGGAGTCCGGCCGATGCCTTAAGCGGCTAGGAGCGCAGGTAGGAGGCGCCGTTGAGGTCCAAGATGGCGCCGCTGGCCCATTCGGCCTGATCGGAGGCGAGGTAGATGACGGCGGCCGCGATCTCCTCCGGCGCCGCGACCCGGTTGAACGGGCTCTGCGCGCGGATCTCCCCGCCCCGGGCCGAGTTCAGGTCAGCCGCTGCCATCTCGGTTTCCACGTACCCGGGCGCCACGGTGGCGACCGAGATGCCGTACGGCGCCAGGGCGCGGGCCATCGACTGCCCGAACGCGTTCAGGCCGGCCTTGCTGGCTCCGTAGGCCGGGTGCCGGGGCTCGCCGCGGAAGGCGCCGCGTGAGGTCACGTTGACGATCCGCCCGCCGGTCTGGATCATGTGCTGGACCGCGCACCAGGTCGCGTTCGCGGCCCCGGTGAGGTTGACCGCCAGCGTGTCGTGCCAGGCCTCCTGCCACTGCTCGTAGGACACCTCGGTGATCGGGTGCCGGACGTAGATCCCGGCGTTGTTGACCAGCACGTCCAGCCCGCCGAGGTCGGCAGCGGCCTGGTCCACCATCTGCCTGACCGCCTCGGCGTCGGCCAGGTCCGCGCGGACGAGCGTGTGGCCGCCGCCCGGCAGCCCGGCAAGGACCTCCTGAGCCAGCGCGGCCGAATTCCGATAATGCACCGCCACCCGGTCACCCTGGCTCGCGAACGCCCGCGCCACGGCCCGCCCGACGCCGCGGGATGCCCCGGTGACCAGGACCGCGCGATCGGTTGTCCTCATTTTTCCTCACACAGGGTCAGCAGCTTGGTGGACGTGGACCAGTTTCTGGCGGTGGCCGCGACACCCGCCTGGCCGGCGACCCGCAAGACCACCTGGGCCAGTTCGCTGGTGCCGAAGCCGTCTGGCGTGTGCAGGTACAGCGCCGGGCCGATCGCGGTGACGGTGTCGCGGCTGCCCTTGGCCGCGGCCGCACTCTGCGCGGCCGTGATGCGATCCAGCAGGGCGGCGGGCGGCTCGCCGTTCAGGAACACCACGTGCACGAGCTTCGGGTTCGGCTCGTTCGGATAGGGGTTGCGGTCCAGGATCCAGGCCAGGTCTTCCCGGGCCAGGACCACAACGGAGGATTTTAGGCCGAACGAGCCGGTGATGGCAGCTTCGAGGTCCGACGCCAGCTTGCCGGTGTCGCGCTCATCCGTCGTGAACAGCACGTTGCCGCTCTGGATATAGGTCGTCACCCCGGTGTGGCCGAGCGAGGTCACCACCCCGCGCAGCTCAGCCATGGGGACCTTGTTCCGGCCGCCGACGTTGATGCCGCGCAGCAGTGCTAGGTGCGTTGCCATGCCGTCATTGTGCCGTTCCCGCCGCGTTGTGCCGCACCTGACGGTAGTGCTCGGCCAGCACGTCGTCGCCAAAGTCGCTGCGGGGACGCCGCAGCACGGTATGGGCGTGGTTCCCGTCGTCGGTGGTGTCGTACTCGATGAGCAGGTCATCGCCCTGCACTCGGTAGTAGTGCCGGGCGCCCGGGACCAGCGGTCCCTCCCAGGCGAAGTGCAGCTCGGCACCCGCGAGCCGGTCGGCCTCGCGGGCCGCGAGCTCGGCGGGCAGCCGGTCGAGGTAAGCCGTGACCAGCTCGCCCAGCACCGCCCGCGGGCCGGATCCGAGCTGGCCGGCAGCCACGCCCAGCGGCTGGATGTCTTCCCGGGCCCGCGGGCTCGTGCCGGTTCGGATGTCACTTGGCGCCTGCCCGGCGATCACGGCCAGGGCCCGCTCGGCCGGCGACATCGCGTCGAGCAGCACCTGGGCCAGGTCCTCTTCCGGCGCGAGCGGCCGCGAGACCGGCCGCCCGGCATAGCTGACGCAGGCCGGATTGGCGCCGAAGAAGACCGGTGCGGGGGAGACCTGCCCGGCGGCCACGGTCATGGTCACCGACAGGTGGTGCCCCTCGAAACGCCACGACCACGGCGCGTCCCCGGTCGTGTCTCCGGTCGCGTCCCCGGCCGGGTCGCCGAAGACGCTCACCCAGTAGTCGTTGCTGTGCCGGCCACGGCGCCAGTGCTCCCGCCGGTCCAGCACCTCCTCCAGGGCGATGATGCTCATCGCCTGGGCGTAGGCGTGGTCGCTGAGCCCAGTGCTCAGCAGCCGGTGCGCGGCCTTGCGGGGAGCCTCGCTCATCTGGGCGATGGATGCGCCGGGCCGGTGCCGTGGCCGGTACTCCAGCCACCGGCGTGCGGCGTGGTCCTCGAATGGCTGAGCCGCAAGTGCCCGCTGCTGGCCATCGAGCGCGGCCAGCAGCGTGAGCGCGGCCGTCCGCATCTGGCCGGGAAGTCCATCGGCAGCCATGGTTCGTGTATATCAGCCTGCGCCCTTGCCCCCTCGTCCCCTCGCCCGCCTGGCCCCTGCCCCCTGCCCCGCCCCCCGCCCCTGGTTCCATCTCCTGACGGGACGACCGCCATAATGGGCTGGGTGACGACGCCGAGCTGGGACAGCGCCTATGCCGGGAGTGTTCCGCCGCCGTGGGACGTCGGCGAGCCCCAGCCCGCCTTCGTCCGGCTGGCCGAACGCGGCCTGCTGGCCGGTCAGGTGCTGGACGCGGGCTGCGGGACCGGAGAGCAGACCCTGCTGGCGGCGTCGTCCGGGGCCGATGCCCTGGGCGTCGACGTCTCGCCGCTGGCCGTCGAGCAGGCCCGCGGTAAGGCGGCCGCCCGCGGAATCCCCGCCGCCGCAGGCGGCCAGATCGGCAGTGCCCGCTTCCAGGTCGCCGACGCCCTGGGCCTGGCCGACCTCGGCCTAGGCTTTGACACCATTATTGACAGCGGGCTGTTCCACGTCTTCGACGACGAGAGCCGCGGCCGGTACGTCACCAGCCTGGCCTCGGTGCTGCGCCCAGGCGGCCGTCTGTACCTGATGTGCTTCAGCGACCGGCATCCCGGGGGGTTCGGCCCGCGCCGGGTCGGCCAGGATGAGCTGCGCGCCGCCTTCAGCGACGGCTGGACGATCATCGAAATCCAAGCCGATACCTTCGCGATCAACCGCGAAGCGTTCGGCACCGCCACCGCGCAGGCCTGGCTGGCCACTATCAGCCGGGACGAACTGCTCCCGCGCTGACCAGCGGATCAACCCGGACTGGCGGCTCACGTCGGTAACCAGGCCACATGCCCAGGCGGCCAAACAGCGCCACCAGGGCCGGCACCAGCAGCGAACGCACCGCGATCGCGTCCAGGATCACCCCGACGGCCATGGTGATCGCGAGCTGCCGGAACTGTTCCAGCGGTATCACGGCCAGCATGGCGAAGCTCGCGGCCAGAGCCACCCCGGCCGTGGTGATGGCCCGTGACGCTCCGGGCGCCGCGACGGCCACCGCGTCCGGTACCGGCCGGCGCCTGGCCTCCTCCCAGATGCGGCCGACCACGAACACGTTGTAGTCCGAGCCGAGCGAGACCAGCAGCACGCCCGCGGCGAAGGGGACGAAGTACACCATGCTGGCCGAGCCGAGGACGGCCCGGCAGATCAGCAGGGACAGGCCCAGCGTGGCGAACACGGCCAGGATACTGGCGGCCAGCAGGTAGACCGGCGCGAGCACCGAACGCAGGAACAACACCAGCAGGATCAGCGTCACCACCATAATCGTGAGCACCACTCGCCACAGGTCGGCGAAGACGGAGCCGATCGAGTCGGCGATCAGCGCGGTCTGGCCGGCCACCTCGAACCGCACGCCGGACAGTCCGGCCGAACGCCCGAGCGCGGCCAGTCGGCCCCGCAGCGTGCGGATCCCGCTGATCGCGGTCGCGTCGAGCGGGTCGGTCCGGTCGACCAGCACGAACCGGGCGGCGCCGCCCGAACTGGCTAGCATCGGGTTTAGCGACGCGATGGCCTCGCCCAGGCTCGACGTATCAGGGACGCTGGCCGGGCCCGCCAGTTCGGCAACGCCCGGCTGAGCGGCCAGTTTCTGCTGCAACCGGGCCAGGGCGGCGGTCTGCCCGGTCACGCCGGGGCCGGTGACCAGGACCTCGATTGGGGACAAGATGCCGGGCGCGAAGCCCTCGGAGGCGGCCATGCTCGCGCGGACGGCGGTCACGGAGGCAGGCAGCTCGCGGATCAGCGGCGAGCCGAGGCGCAAGTCGCGCATGGCTGAGGCGGCGCCGAGCAGGCCGACCGTACACGCCGCGGCGATGAACAGCGCCACGGGCCGCGTCGCCGCGAACCGGGCAACCGTGAACCGCGGCCGCCGGTTCCGGCCGGCCGCGCGTCGCCGCCGGAGCGGAACCCGGCGGAACAGCAGACCACCGAACACCGCCATGAGGGCTGGCTCCAGCGTCATCGACACCACCATCGCGGTCAGCACGGTCAGCGCCAGCCCCGGCCCGAACGCTCGCAGCAAGTCGGTCCTGGCCACCGCCAGTGATGCCGTGGCCGCCGCTACGATCAGGCCCGCGGCCGCGATGATCGGCGCGTACTCGGCGGTGGCCAGCCGGGCCGCCCGGACCCGGGGTAGGCCCTCGGCCAGGCGGGCGCGCATCCCGTCCAGGAAGAGCACCGAGTAGTCGGTGGTCACCCCGAGCAGCAGGACGACGAGCACCGGGTCCAGGTCCGGCGGCAGCGAGATCCCCATCCGCTGCGCCGTCCAGGCCACGATCCGGACCGCGAGGACGTAGGCGGTGCCCGCGCAGGCCAGCGCGGCCAGCGGCGCGCCCGCCGACCTGAACCGCAGGCCCAGGATCAGCGCGATGGCCAGCACGGTGAACAGCTCGACCCACCACAGGTGGTCCTGGATGATCTGGCTCTGCACGTACTCGGCGGGGACCGGGCCCGTGACGCCGATCACGTGGTCACCCGGCTGGTTCAGGTACTGGTGCACGTATTCGTTCGCACCCGTGGTCTGCTGGCCGAACGAGGTGCCGGGCTGGAAGTACAGAAACGTGATGACCGTGGTGGAGTGCTCTGCCGTGCCCGCCAGCAGGCCCGCCGTGTTGGGCAGCGGGAACGCTCCCGCCAGGCCGGGGATGCCGGCCTGCGGGCCAGGGCTGAGCGGTCCGGCCAGGCCGGCGCTGGCCACCCACGTCGCAGTAGCCGCCTGGGAGAGCTGGCCCAGCTGACCGCCTACCTGCCGGTCCGCGGCCAGGGCCTGGCGGACCGCGCGTACCTGCGCCGCCGTCGGCAAGCCCTGCGGATCCCGCTGCACGACGGCGACAGCAGCGTCGAGCGGGAAGCCGAACAGCCTGCTGGCGTCGGCCTCCGCGTGCGCCGCTGGAGATCCCGGCGGGATCAGCTCGGATAGCCCGCCGGCGGTGAGGTTCAACGGCGGCAAGAAGACGATGGCGGCCGCTACCGCGGCGGCCCACCCGCAGATGATCAGGAGCCGCAGGCTGACCACCACGGCGGCGTAGCCCCGGGCCAGCAGACCCACGGCCGCCTTCGGCTCGCCCGAAACAGGCATCACGAGGATCGCCTCTACCCTGCATTGGCCTCTCTACTGCTCCGATGGCCGAGGTGCTTGAATCGGCCTAAATCCGCAATCCCGCAGCCGCGCGTCCCGGCGTCGGCTAGAACGGATGAGGTGCGGGAACGGGACAGCAACGACCGCAGACGGCGCCAGCCGTCCCGCGTGCTGCTCGCGGGCGCGGTGTCGCTGGCCCTGACCTGCTCGGGATGTGGCCTGGTGTCCGGCAGCAAGGCCCCGCAGCCCTCGGCCAGCCTGGAGAGCCCCGGACCGGCCCGCGCCCTGCCGTCGGCTGCCTCCGCCGGATCGGCGCCCGCCTCCTGTGCGACCCGGGTCTTTTCCCGGATGAGCGAGGCCCAGCGAGTCGGTCAGCTGTTCCTGGTCGGTATCGCAGGCGCCCCAGCCCACGACGTCGCCGAGGCGGTCCGGACGTACCACTTCGGTTCGCTCCTGTGGGAGGGCACCAGCACCGCGGGCCTGGCCGCGGACCGGCGGGTGAGCCGGGCAATTCAGGCGCTGGCCACGCCCACCGCAACGGCCAGGGTCCGGTTCTTCGTCGCGGCCAACCAGGAGGGCGGTCAGGTACAGGAACTCAACGGGGCCGGATTCTCGGCGGTCCCGTCGGCCCTGGTCCAGGGGCAGCTGTCCGCCGCCGAGCTGCAACGGCAGGCCGCGGGCTGGGGCCGCGAGCTACGGTCGGCGGGCGTCAACCTCGACCTGGCCCCCGTGATGGACGTGGTGCCGAGCGCGACGGCGAGCCAGAACGCGCCGGTGGGCGCGCTGCAGCGGGAGTTCGGCCATAACCCGCGGACCACGGGAGCCCATGGCGTGGCGTTCATCCGGGGCATGAAACAGGCCGGAGTGGCCACCACCGCCAAACATTTCCCGGGTCTAGGCCAGGTGGTCGGCAACACCGACTTCAGCTCCGGCGTGGTCGACACGACCACCGGCCCGAAGAGCCCGGACCTGAAGTCGTTCCAGTCGGCCATCAAGGCCGCGGTGCCGTTCGTCATGGTCGCCCTGGCCACCTACACGCGCCTCGACCCGCATCACCTGGCGGCGTTCTCCTCGCGGGTCATGAAGGGCCTGCTGCGTCAGCAGCTGCACTTCCGGGGCGTGATCGTCTCCGATGACCTGGGCGGGGCGGCCGCGGTGGCCGGCCTGTCCCCGGCCACCCGCGGCATCGACTTCCTCTCTGCTGGAGGCGACCTGATCACCTCCCAGAGCCTGCCCGCGGCCATCGCCATGGATCAGGCCATCCTGACTCGGGCCGCCGATAATGCTGCCTTCCGCTCCACGGTGAACGCCGCGGTCATCCGCATCCTCGACGCCAAGCAGGCTTATCACCTCATGCCGTGCTACTAAGTGGCTGGGTGAGGTCGTAGACGGTCTGGCCGCCGACGGTCACCTTCTTGAAGTGGGCGGCCACCCAGGACGCGATCGACGAGCTTGTTCGCCCGCCGCCAAAGCTCTCGCTGCCCTGGCCCACGTAGTAGTGGATCTCATGGCGGGCGACCAGCTCCTCGAATACGGCCAGCGTGGGCCACGGATCGGTGCCGTTGAACCCGCCGATGGCCAGCACCGCGTCCCCGGTCGCGAGCTCGAGCGGCGCCGCTCCCTCGGACCCCTCGGTCGCGGCCACCCATCTGTAGACCGCCGCGTCCTGCTCGAGCAGCTTCACCAGTGCCGCGCTGACCTGAGTGTTCCCGCCCAGGCCGCCGCCCGGACCGCCAGTGCCCCCCGCGGTGCCCGGGCGACCCGCCGCGCCGCTCGCAGCACCTGTGCCGCCCGCCGTGCCGGTGCCGCCCGCAGGGCCGATGCCGCCCGCAGTGCCGGTGCCGCCCGGGCCGCCGAACTGTCCCGCCGGTCCACCCGGGAACCCGTTGCCCGCGGTCCCGCCCGGCACCGTGCCGCCGGGCACCGTGCCGCCCGGTCGCGTACCGCTCGGCCGCGCACCAGCGAACCCGCCCGCCCCGCCACCGCCGAAGCCGGCCGTCGCCGGTCCCGCACTCGGGATCGCGCCGGCATGCGCGGAGCTGACGGTGTCCATCGCGTAGGCCGCCGGCCCGGCCAGCCCCGCCAGCATGGCCAGCCCCACCGACACCAGCACCAGCCGCCGGAACGACATCAGCCATCCACCCGCCAGCACCGCCGCGGCGCCGAGCACGCCCGCGAGCAGCACTACCCAGCGCAGCCACGGCAGCCAGTCCGGCGTCCGGTCCAGCAGCACGTACGACCAAACCGCCGTGACCAGCACCGTCGAAGCCACCGCCGCCCGCCCGGCCAAACCGAGCCGCTGGTTCCATAGGGCCGTCGCGCCGATGCCGACCAGCGCGCCGATGCCGGGCGCCAGCGCCACCATGTAGTACGGATGGATGATGCCGCTCATGTAGCTGAATACCAGCCCGGTGACGATCACCCAGCCACCCCACAGCAGCGCCGCGGCCCTGATACGGTCGGTCCGCACCGCACGGCGTGACACCCACAGCATGGCCGCGAGCGAAATCAGCGCCGCAGGCAGCAGCCAGCTGATCTGCCCGCCGAACTCGCTGTGGAATAGCCGCAGCAGCCCGGTCGCGCCACCGAACCCTGAGCCCTGGGGACCTCCGCCGCCGACCGACCCGGCCTCGTTACCGTCCAGCCGCCCCAGGCCGTTGTACCCGATGGCCAGCTGCAGGATGTTGTTGTTGGTCGAGCCGCCGAAGTAGGGCCGGTCGGCCGCGGGCGTCAGCTCCGCGATCAGGATCCACCAGCCCGCTCCCACCACGATCCCGGCGCCCAGCACCGCCGTCTGCCACAGCCGCCGCAGCCACGCCCGGGGCGCCCCGGCCCAGAGGTAGGCGACCGCGAAGCCCGGCACGACCAGGAACGCCTGCGCCATCTTGGCCAGGAACGCGAAGCCCATCAGGACCCCGCACAACACCAGCCACCGCGTGCGCCCGTTCTCGATCGCGCGCACCAGCGCGTATGCCGCCGCGGTCATCAGCAGCACCAGCAGTGCGTCGGGGTTGTTGAACCGGAACATCAGCGCCGCCACCGGCGTCAGGGCCAGCACCAGCCCGGCGATCAGCCCGGCCGAGGGCCCGAACCACCGCCGCACCGCGGCGTACAACAGCGCGACCGAGGCCACCCCCTCCAGCGCCTGCGGCACCAGCATCGACCACTGGCTGAAGCCGAACATCCGGCCGGACAGCTCCATGACCCACAGCGAGGCCGGCGTCTTGTCTACGGTGATGAAGTTGGCCGAGTCAAACGAGCCGAAGAAGAAGGCCTTCCAGCTCTTGGTCCCGGCCTGAACCGCCGCCGCGTAGAAGTCGTTGGCCCAGCCGTTCCTGGTCAGGTCCCACAGGTAGAGCAGCGCCGTGAGCGTCAGCAGCCCGAACAGCGCCGGACGCGCCCAGCGGGGGTCGCCCTCAGGCCCGCGCAGTAGGCGCCGGGTCCGGTTCCGCGTGGACCCCTTGGACCTCTTGGACCCCGTGGACCCCTTGGGCCGCTGGCGGGTGCGGATCGAATGCCTCGCCACGGAGGTGGTCGCGCTCAATTGGCTCTCCTCTATAAGCCCGGGACTTACCGAAGACCCAGGTCCGGTACAGCACGAACCTGATGACGGTGGCCACCAGGTTGGCGGCCACGAGGACCAAGACCTCGAGGCCGCGGTTAACCGAGGGCAAGACGGCCAGCGCACCCGAGGTCAGGGCCAGCCCGATGCCGACTGCGATCAGCCCCTTGACCTGGTGCCGGGCCGCGTGCTGCCGCCCGCTGATCCCGAACGTCAGCCGCCGGTTCGCGGCCGTGTTGGCCACCGCGGTTACCAGCAGGCTCGCCGCGTTGGCCGCCTGAGCCGACATCACGACGCGGAGCAGCAGGTACAGCAGCAGGTACGCGATCGTCGAGGCGACGCCGACGACCGCGAAGCTGACGACCTGCAACGGAAGTTCGGCGGATCGGCGGGCGCCGGCCAGCGAGGACCCGCGCAGCCGGGGGACCTTGATCGACCCCCGCGCCAGGCCGCTGCCGAGCCGCGCCATGCCACGCAGGTCGGCAAGCGCGGTGGCGACGACGTCGACCCGCGAGTCGAGGTCGTCGATCCAGTCCACCGGGACCTCGTGAATGCGCAATCCGGCTCGCTCGGCCAGCACCAGCAGCTCGGTATCGAAGAACCAGCCGGTGTCCTGGGTCAGGGGTAGTAGCGCCCGGGCCTGCTCGCGCCTGATCGCCTTGAAGCCGCACTGGGCGTCCGAGAACCGGGCGCCCATGCAGGTGTGCAGCAGCATGTTGTAGCAGCGGGAGATCAGCTCGCGCTTGGGCCCGCGGATCACCCGCGACCCCGGGGCCAGCCGGGTGCCGATGGCCAGGTCGCTATGGCCGGACAGCAACGGCGCCACCAGCGGCAACAGCGCATTCAGGTCAGTCGACAAGTCGACATCCATGTACATGAGGACCTCAGCGTCACTGGCCGACCAGATGGTCCGCAGGGCTCGCCCTCGTCCCGCCTGCTCCAGGCGTACCGCCCGCACCTCGCCAAGCTCACGGGCCAGCCCGTCGGCTATCGCCCAGGTGCCGTCGGTGCTGCCGTTGTCCGCAATCGTGACTCGCGCGGTGAACGGGAAGCCCGCCTGCAGGTAGCTGACCAGCCGCCGCACGCTCGGCGCGAGATCACGCTCCTCATTGCGCACAGGAACCACAATGTCCACCTGCAGAACTCTCATGGCCATGAGAATCGGCGATCATGCTCCGCAGCGGCTGAAGCGACCTTATGCACGCCCTATGAGCAGGGCCGGCGCCGG
>Ga0306920_100005116_pt1 | contig 16900 bp, 18 predicted proteins | sample flu12Cox44000170_FD_204666 | JGI IMG/M metagenome (GOLD analysis project Ga0306920, IMG submission 204666) | Lab enrichment of tropical soil microbial communities from Luquillo Experimental Forest, Puerto Rico - flux4day.12C.oxic.44.000.170 (v2)... | ecosystem: Environmental > Terrestrial >... | reverse complement strand
CGCCTGGATCCTCCGCTGACCCCAAAGTCGGTTCTCCGTGGTCATTCGGCGGATAAGGGTCCGAAGTTCCACCGCAATTGGGCGGCGGCCTGGCCGCCCTGTGCGGCGTGAACGCCGACGCCAATACGTGCGCCACCCCTGTCGGTGCCAGCGCAGCACCGTTTCGGGTTTTACTACGAGGAGAGAGGTTTGCCAGCCGCTGAACCAGCGACACGCCAAAATCCAGAAATGCCGGTCCACATCCTCAAGGCGCGGCCGTGGTTTGCGGCGCTGCAGGACTACCAGCTGTTGCCGGAGGCAAAGATTGTCTGCGATCAGCAGCGCCTTCGGTTGGACAGCCGCAGCAAGCGCCCACAGCAAACACCGAAGCATTGCTTCTCCCCCTGTTGTCGAACCGCCAGGAGGCTAATGCTGATCAATGCCGTCAATGGGAATGGCCCTTGCGGATCACAATTTTGCGCCCTTCAACCGCTCGCGTGCAGGCGAGCGGTGATAGAAGGGTTGACCCTCTGCCGGGTTGACGTCGACGTATCCCGTGGCGCGCGCCCACTTGAAGATCGTGCTGAGCAGCACGAGGGCGTGGTGGGCCTGTGAGGGCGAGCGCTTCCTTACGTCGGACAGGCACGTGCTGATGTCGAGCCTCGTGATCTCGGCGATGTGCAGATGACCGATTCCAGTCTTATGAGTCCGTCCTTTCCACTTGCCTAGGATGAACTGGTGTCCACCGCGAATGTTCATGTCGTAGCGCAGCTCGTCTTGGTCACAGCTGCGCTTCTGATCGGCCGCAGCCTCCAGCCATTCAGCAAATGCGTCATTGAGTGTAATGCGGGGCTTGCGGCGCCGGTCCTCGGCACGCTTCTCCCAGGGATCCACGCCGTCCGAGATTGAGACGACGATGGCACTCTTTCGCTTGCGGGCGTCGGCAATCGTCACGTCCGGCCAACGGCCGAGCGGCATGTCTTTTGGATCGCTGCCCCGTACCCGAGCGCGGAAGTACCAAGTCTTGGTCCCGCTACTCTGGACGTAGAGCTTGAGCCCCTCGTTGCCGTGACCATCGACGTGGTAAACGACTCGAGCCCGCCCCTCTGGGCATCGCAAAGCCTTGATCGCCAGCTCGTTAGCCGGCACAGTGTGCTGAGCCATGCGTCCCTCGCATAGACCGTGTGATGACGTTCAAGTCGGACCCTTTCATCACACGCTCATCACACGGCAGCTGTGACTTGGGGTGAGTTTGAATGAGGTTAGCTGGTTCTATCTGAGACTTAGGAGTCGCACGTAATGCCCAGGAAAACCAAGATATTCTCAGGTTCAGATAGTGTCGATGCGTCTCATCGCAAGTCCGGGTCCTCCTATTGGTTGTTCAAGACCGAGCCCGACACGCATTCCTGGGAGATGCAGAAATCGCGAGGCAAGAAGGGCGAGCCGTGGGACGGCGTGCGCAACTTCGTTGCCCGCAACAACATGAAAGCGATGCAGCTGGGCGATCTCGGCTTCTTCTATCACACCGGTGAGAACAAGGAGATTGTCGGCATCGTTGAGGTGTGCGCCACCGCCCATCCCGATCCGAAGGACGACACGGGCATCTGGAAATGCGTCGATGTGCGCGCTGTCTGCGACATGCCAAAGCCCGTGACGCTGGCGGCGACCAAGGCCAATCCCAAGCTCGCCAATATGGCTCTGGTGCGCACCGCGCGGCTCTCCGTTCAACCGGTCAGTCCGGAGGAATGGAAGGAAGTGTGCCGCATGGGCGGGCTTAACCCCAAGTCCTTAGTCGCTGGCGCGCCCTGAAACCGACCGGCGATTGAGGCGCCCGCCAATTCCCTCGGCCCATGATACTCCCATGACACCCTTCAAGGCCATCCGCGCTCGCGCTGCCAAACGCAAGGGTGGCGAGGCGGCCCTCGCCTCCTTGCTGCCTAAGGTTCCGAGCCAGAAGGGGCTGGCCCGCCTTGCCGATGACCGCGCGCTGTCCGAGATGGCCAAACGCATCTTTTCGGCCGGCTTCGTGTGGAGCGTCATCGACAAGAAGTGGCCGGGCTTTGAGGCGGCGTTCCTCGACTTCAAGCCGCCGCGGCTCCTTCTGCAGCCCGACGAGTTCTGGGAGGGGCTTGCCGGCGACACGCGCATCGTGCGCCATCCGCAGAAGATCATGGCGGTGCGCGGCAACGCCCAGTTCGTGGCCGATATCGCCGGCGAGCACGGCAGCTTCGGCAAGTTCCTCGCCGCATGGCCCAGCAGCGATCAAGTTGGCCTGCTCGACCTGTTGGCCAAGCGCGGCGTGCGTCTCGGCGGACGCACCGGGCAATACTTCTTGCGCTTCATCGGCAAGGATAGCTTCCTGGCGTCGACGGATGTGGTCGCGTGCCTGCGCGATGCTGGCCTCGATATTTCGCAGAACCCCGCATCGAAGAAGGAGCTGGCCAAAATACAGGCGCAGTTCAACCACTGGGCCAAGGAGACCGGCTTGCCGCTCACGCACCTTTCGCGCATCTGCGCCATGTCCATCGGCCGGAACTATGACGCCGCAGCGCTGAAAAGCCGCGGCAGCATGGACGAATAGCGATCATGCGACTTCTCCGATGGGGCTTGCGCGCCTCTCTCCTCCTGATGCTCACGCCGGTTCCCGCCGCTGCCCATACGGGCAGCCTCAGCGGCGGGTTCCTGGGCGGATTCACCCATCCGCTGTTCGGCCCCGACCACGTCGTGGCGATGGTGGCGGTGGGGCTGTGGGGTGCGTTCCTCGGCGCCCCGGCGATGTTCGTGCTGCCGATCGTGTTTCCGCTTGTGATGGCGGTCGGCGGCGTGCTGGGCATCCTGGGTGTGTCCCTGCCGGGCGCAGAGATCGCCATCGCCGCATCGGCCATCGTGCTGGGACTCATGGTGGCATCGGCGGCGCGGCCGCCGCTTTGGCTGGCGGCGACAATCGTCGGCGCCTTCGCGATCTTTCATGGCTACGCGCACGGCGCCGAGCTCCCCGCCGGCACCGACGCGGCCGCCTACTCGATCGGGTTCGTGATGGCCACGGGTCTGTTGCATCTTACCGGCATCTCCCTCGGCCTGACGGTGCGCTGGCCGGCCGGCCGCGTCGGCGTGCGTGGTACCGGAGCCGCCATCGCCTGCGCCGGCCTTGTGTTCCTGTGGCGGCTGGCATGAGGCGGCATGCGGGCTTGGCGCTGGCCCTGCTCGCCCTGTTGCCGATCGAGGAAGCAGCCGCCCATCCGCCGTTTGCGGGCGCGACCGGCTTTTACGGCGGACTGCTGCATCCGCTGTTCGTACCCATCCATGCGCTCGCCGTGCTGGGCTTGGGGTTGCTCATCGGGCAACAGAGGCCGCGCTGGCGCTGGCCCGTACCGGTTGCCTATGCGGCCGGCCTAGGCACGGGATTCGCGGCCATGATCTCAGCCTTCGCGCCCCAGTTCAGCGCCGAGGTTCTTCTCGCCGTCGCCGCAATTATTGGGGCCCTCATCGCTCTCGCGCGGCCGGTACCCGCGCTCGTTGGCTCTGTCTTGGCGCTCGTTGTCGGCATTGCCCTCGCCCTCGATTCGCCACCAGGCGGCATCTCGGTGCGGGATGCCAACGTCATCCTCCTTGGCACCTTTTGCGGCGCCGTCATCCTGCTCTGGGCCGTGCTGGAAGTGGCGGGGATGCTCCGTGGCGACTGGCAGAAGCTTGCCGTGCGCATCATCGGATCCTGGGTCGCCGCCAGCGCCGTGCTAGTCCTTACCTGGAGGTTCGCGAGATAAAGTGCACGTGAGCGCATGGCAGCTTGAGGCGACGGCCGATGACGGGCAGGGAACGCGTTACCGCACTACTGCTGGGGCTAACCGCAGGCGTCTCAAATCATGCCGCTCATGGTGGACATCGGCCGCAGACACATCGTGAGTCCGACATGGTGAGTCCGCCATGGACCATGCACGCGTTTCCACGTGGTGTGGCAACTCGCCGTCAACACCATGCTGCCTCCTCACGGTGCTGCTCATCTGACGGCCCCTTGCCGAAACCGGCCGTTGCAACTGAGGCTCGGCGCTGCAGCCAGGGGCGGCGTGCCGCCCGTGGCAGGCATGGACGCCAACCTTGTCGCCTTCACGCCGGCGCTGCTGATTGAGCTCCCGGGGGTTGCGCTCGCGCCGCTGCCGCGACGCACCGCCGCCGCTCGCTGTTCGGCTCAAGACCGCGCGTTGCGCTTGAGGTCATCGAGGTCCTTCCACATCAGGAACTGGGGCCCGAGGCTCGCAAGGTTGGGGGCGCCCATCTGCGCCAGCGTACGGTCGATCTCGTCCTTGAAGATGCCGAGCGCGCGGGTGGCGCCAGCTAACCCGCCCGCGGCTACGCCATAGAGCGTGTGTCGGCCGACGAACACGAACTTCGCACCCAGGCACAGGGCCACGATGATGTCGGAGCCGCGCCGGATGCCGCTGTCATACATAACGGTCATCTTGTCGCCGACCGCGGCATGGATGGCCGGCAACACCTCGATGGGCGCGGGCGCCCGGTCGAGCTGGCGCGCCCCATGGTTCGACACCATGACGCCGTCGACGCCCAAGGCGGCGGCGCGGAGCGCATCGTCGGGATGCATCACACCCTTGAGCACGAGATTGCCCGGCCATAGGCGGCGAAAGTTCGCCACGTCCGTCCAAAGGACCGGCGATGGGGTCTGGCTGGCGACGAATTCGGCGATCTGGGCGGTCGAGGACCCGGCCGGTGCATAGCGTTGCCAATTGGCGATCAGCGGTATGCCGTAGCGCAGATACTCGGCCATCCAGTCGGGGTGCAGGCAGGCCTCGAGCTTCGTCTTGAGAGTGAGCTTCAATGGCCGCACGAAGCCGTTGCGGATGTTGCGCTCACGCTTGGAGTTGATCGGCACGTCGAGGGTAATGGCCAGCGTGGGGAGGCCGGCCTCGCGCGCACGGCGCACCATGTCCTCGGAAATGCCGCGGTCCTTGGCAACGTAGAGCTGAAACCAGCCGTGCTCAGGGGCGTTTCGGCCGAGATCCTCGATCAGCCCCGTGCCGTTGCCGGACATGATGAAGGGCACGTTGGCGGCCTTGGCCGCCTGGGCCAGCATCATGTCGCCGCCGCGTCGGAAGAGGCCGATGAGGCCGGTGGGGGCGATGCCGACGGGGCTCGAATAGGTCTTGCCGAAAATGGTGGCGCTCTGGTCGCGGGCGGTCACATCGACGCCGTAGCGCGGCACCAGCCGATATTGGCGAAAGGCGCTGGCATTGCGGGCGATCCCGTCCTCGTCCTCCAGGCCGCCCTCGATGAAGTCGTAGGCGATCTTCGGCAGCCGGCGCTTGGCCAGCCGGCGCAGGTCGTCGAAATTGATGGCAGCATTTATGCTGGCGGCCAAGGCGGAACTCCTCCTGAACGGGCTCGATGGGGTGAATTTTGCGGCCGACCCGATCGATAGCACAAGCCTCCGCTGGAGCCACCCAGGCCTGCAATGGGGGAGCGAGACAGCGTTTTGGCCAACTGTTGCAGTCTGGACGCGCCCTAACGCTTGCGACTCCCACACGCCAACCTTGCGCTTTGCAACGCGTTCGAACCGGAACAGCATGGCGAACACTTCGTTCCGCGGTCAGCAAGCTCCGATAAAGTGGGCGTCACGGATGATCACGAGGCAAGACAATGCAGGCTACCCCCTTTTTGGAGGGATTCTGGTCTGACACCTATCGCGGGCACGCGATCGCCATCCTGAACCACGGCGGCCGCTGGCTTGTGTATCTGGACCACGTCCTCCAGCAACGCATGCAGTTCGACACGCCGGAAGCGGCGGTCAATTGGTTGCAGCGCAAAGTCGATAGACCCAAACAACCCTCGAGGTTGCACTGAGGGCGGCCGCGCTGCTGGCGCAACCGTACGATTGTTCAGCGTCCGGTGAACCGCGCCTGACGGCGCTCGATGAACGAGCGTAGCCCTTCGGCGGCGTCCTCGGTCGCCATGAGCCGCGCTTGCTGGGCATTGAATTCGCGGATGGCTGCGTGTGGACCATGGTCGACCGCAGTCCGCGAGGAGGCAAGCGACGCGCGCACGGCGAGAGGCGCCTGCGCGGCGATGACGCCAGCGATCTCCATGGCACGTGCCTTTTGCCTGCCGGCGGGCACCACCTCCTGCACGAAGCCCAGCCGCAAGGCCTCGCTCGCGCCGAATTCTTCGCCGGTCAGCAGGTAGCGTTGGGCATTTCCCCAGCCGGCGCGCTCCACCATACGCACGGTCGCCCCGCCCGCCGGCATGATGCCGCGTGCGACCTCGATCTGGGCGAAGCGGCAGTCGTCCGCGGCCACCACGATGTCGGCGGCCAGCATCAGCTCGATGCCGAGCGTGAAGCAGATGCCCTGCACCGCGCAGACGAGCGGTTTGCTGCGAAGCGGCGGCCTGAGGGATAAGGGATCGACGGCGCCGGCGGGAAAAACCGTGCCGCGCTCGCGCATGATCGGCGCCACCTTGTCGAGCTCCAACCCGGCCGTGAAGTTGCGGCCGTGGGCAAACAGGACTCCGACCCAAGCCTCGTCGTCCCGCTCGAGCCTCGTGAAGGCTGCGGCCAACTCGACCAGCATCGTCGGCGAGAAGCCGTTGAGCTTCTGCGGCCGATCTATGCCGATCGCCAGCGCGCGGCCCTCCCGCTCGCTCGTGATCCGGCCGTCGGCCGGGGTCGTCTCCTCTTCGGTCATTGACACCTCTGCAGCCGGCGACCCGCCGGCATCAACTGCGCGGCGCGCCGGGTCGCGTCTGCCGCGGCAGGCGCTTGGCCGTCGTGCTTTGAGGCGGCTCTGCCACCATCTCCGGCTCCGGCCGAGGCCAGGAGAAATCATCGGCGCGACCCGGCTTCGGAACCGGCCGCTCGCCCTTGATCAGCACCTGGTAGTAGGGACTGAGGCTGGGTGCCAGCCGTCGGCTCGGACCTGGGCCAATGGTCGTGGCCGGGGTGATCGAGCTCAGCACCACCAGGCCATCGCCCACGTCGTCCGCCACCACGTCGCCCATCTGCGAGGGCCGGTCGCTTGATTCCTTGCGCGTCATGAGCGCGACCACGGCCGAGGGGATGGCGGGCCGCGGGATGTCCACCGTCACCGACTCTTCCCGCCCGCCGGCACCGATGCTTTTCAAGGTGATGCGGCCGTTGTCGGCCTTCTGGTCGTTGGAGCTATCGGCCACCGGCGCCTCCCGGGCGCCGGCCGCAGCCTTCGGCAACGCAGACTTGCCGTCGCTCGCAACGGCTACGGTGCCCTTCCAGCCGGCACCGGCCTCGCCCGCGGGGCGCGGCCGCAGCGCGGCGACGCGTTTCTGCTCGGTCTCGTTGCCGGCGAGCGGGATCGCCCGCTCGTTCTTGGCCAGATTGAGATCGCGCTTGATCTCCTGCTCGACGAACAACGCCAGCTTGCGATTGCCGGCCGCCGTGAACAGCATGCCATCCGCCTCGCGCAGCAACCGCTGCTTGCCGCTGATGTCGGGCCCGTATGGGGCGTAGTTGCCCGCCTCGTCGGCGAACTGCGCCTGAATGTCGATGAACTTGACGCCGTTGAGGTAGGTCCTCTCGCGTACGATGTCGTTCATTGCCTGCGCGGTCTCGTTTACGTCATAGCGCCGCATGATTGGCAGGCCGACCCAGTAGAGCGCGATCCCCTTGCGCTTGAGGGTCTTGATCAGGCGATCGACGCGCTTGCCGTATTCTTCTCGCCACTCGCTCGAACCGAGAAGCAGGCGGTCCCTGGAGGAGACGCGCATGTGGATGCGGTCCCAAAAGCCCAGCATCACCACGCCAATGTGGAAGGTCTCTTTGCTGGCCTCCTCGGCCTTCATCTCGTCGTCGAACTCGGCCCGGGCGAGGCCGGCCAACGCGCGATGCCGCCGCGATAGGTCGAGCCGGGTGTCGCCGGCAAAGGCCTCCGTCAGCCCAGCGAGCAGGCCCTCGGCGAACGGGTCGCCGTAGGCCTGCAGCTTGTAGACGTCGCCCTCTGGAAACGGCGTGATATAGCTGGTGCCGGAGGGCTCCTCCTGCGCAGGCGCCTTCACCGCCGGCGGGAGAGCCACCAGCAGTAGGATTGCCGTGAGCGTGGCGCCGAGCGCGCGCATAGCCTTATCGCCCCCGCAACTACGGGCAGTCCAACCTCGCAACCAGCGGCCCCGGAACGCCGAGGCCGCCCTCGAATCGGACCACCGCACCATGCGGCAGTTTCCGTGTCACGACAAGGCGTTGAGATGATGGCGGGCCAGTTGCGGGCCCCTACCCGAGCCACCCCGCTCAGCGCTCTGAGGGCGGGTGGAAAGACGCGGGCCCAGAGGGGCCACGCCTAGGCTTGCGTTCTCCTCGTCGCTGCCAGGCTGTTAGATTGTATGTCCCCTCCAAAGATGAGGCGACTCATCCTCGATGTTAAGAGGGTCACCCGGATCGGCCGGGCAGAGCCTCAAACAGGAGGGCGAGTCGTGCGGCATCTGAGCCGAAGCCTTCATCGGAATCGACTCGACCGATTGCGAGTTGAGCGGCAATCCTGACACACGCCCTTTAACGGGGGAGGAGGAGGCCATGAAGATTGCCAAAGTGTCCGCCATCCCCATGTCGGCGCCCGTGCCGATGGAAAAGCGGCACCGCACCGATCTCGGTACCAAGATCAAGAGCGACGCGACGCTCATTCGCGTCGAGACCGATAGCGGGCTCATCGGCATCGGTGCGGCGCTTGGGAGCCCGCCGATCGTCGCAGCCATCGTCCAGCACGAGCTGTCGCCCGAGGTTGTCGGCGAGGACCCCATGTTCTCAGAGCGCATCTACGAGAAGATGTACAACGGCTCGCGCAGTGCACCGGCGCTCGAGCGCGGCGTGACGCAAGCCGACGAAAGCCGGCGCCGCGGCGTCATCATGGAAGCGATTGCCGGCGTCGACATTGCGGTCTGGGACGTGAAGGCGCAGGCGCTCTCCATTCCGCTCTACCAGGCGCTCGGCGCCGTGCGCAGATCGATCAGAGGATATGCCAGCGGCGGCTGGGCGCCCGGCGAGGAGGCCGAGACGGAGCTTGCGGGCTACGCGGCCAAGGGCTTCACTGCGGCCAAGATGCGCGTGGTCGGCCGCGACGGTTTCTCAATCGCCAACTGCGTGCGCCGGGTGAAGGCGGCGCGTCGCGGGCTTGGGCCCGGTGTCGAGCTCATGGTCGACGCTCACGGCTCGCTCGAGCTCGCCACCGCCATCAAGCTCGCCAGAGAGCTCGAACCCTACGACATTGCCTGGTTCGAGGAGCCAGTATCGCCGGACGATCATGCGGGCCAGGCCGACGTGCGCCGTTCCACGATCATCCCCATCGCCTCAGGTGAACGCGAGTTCACGCGCTTCGATTTCCAGGATCTGCTCGCGCGCCGGGCTCTCGATATTGCGCAGCCCGACGTGGCCCGCGCGGGCGGCATGACGGAGATCCGCCGCATCGCGGCGCTGACCTCGGCGCACGGGGTGCGCCTCGCACCGCACGCCTGGGGCAGTGGGGTGCTGTTCGCAGCCAGCATTCACGTGGCCATGGCCGCCCCCAACTGCCATATCCTCGAGGTCACCCAGGGCTATATGCCCATGATGTGGGAGCTCTTCAACGAGCCGTTCGATATCCGTCCCGACGGCACCGTGCACGCCCCGGACCGGCCAGGCCTCGGCTTCACGCTGCGAGCGGATGCGTTTGAGAAATTCCGCTACGTCGCTGGGCCGGAGTTCGAGTTTTAGGCCTGGCTTCGCGCAGCGTGCATGGCATCGCCGCGCCTTTGCCATGTCATGGCTTGGGCACCAGCACCCCGGCACCGCCCTGCGCGGCGTCCGCGCCCTTCAGCGTCGGCCCCAGGGCCGCCGCCTGGGCCCGCACATGCGTGAGCAGGGCCTCGGTGGGCCAGCAATCGACCTTCAGGCCGTTGGCCTTCTGATAGGCGCCGATCAGCGCACGCGTATTCATGCCGGCCTTTCCATCGATCTTGGCGACAGCAAAGCCCAGGGCCTGCAGCTTCTGCTGGATACCTTCGATACCCTTGGCGGAAAGCTGTTGAATGTCGGCCCAGGGCGTGACGAAACCGCCGCCGCCGGCGATGCGGTCGCCCAGATTGCCGACGAACAGCGCATAGAGATCGGACATGTTGTAGCGCTTGATGACGAGGAAGTTCTCGAGCGCCAGGAATGCGGGTCCGTAGGCCCCAGCGGGCGTCAAAATGAAGGCTTGCTGGTCCAGTGCCTGGGCCGGGAAATCGCCGCCCACGCGTGCCACGCCGAGCTTCACCCACTCGGCCACCGGCCGCGCGTTATCGGGCCCTTCCTCGAGGCAGGAGACGCGCTGGGGCAGGCGCACCTCGTAGCCCCAACTTTGGTTTGCTACCCAGCCCTTGGCGCGCAGCTGGTTGGCCGCCGAACCCAATGCGTCCGGCACGGAGGTCCAGATATCCGCGCGGCCGTCGCCGTCGAGGTCGTAGGCGACGCTGTAGAATTCAGAGGGCATGAACTGTGTGAGGCCCATGGCTCCGGCCCACGAGCCCGTCAGCGTCTCACGCGTGCGCACGCCGTCCTGCAGCATCTTGAGCGCAAAGATGAGCTCGCTGCGGAACATGTCCTTGCGGCGGCCGAGATAGGCCTGCGTGGCAAGCGCCCTGATGACGTAGTAGCTCGACCGGTGCGACCCGAACGCCGTCTCGCGGCCCCAAATGGCGAGGACGAACTGGCGCTGCACGCCGAGCTCCTTCTCGATCTTGCCGAGCCAGGCCGCGTGCTGCGCCTGCAAGGCCCTGCCCTGCTCGGTCAGATTGGCGAGGTAGGGCGCGCTCAGGTATTGGGCAGGCGTCTTGGTGAACTCGGCCTGACCCTTCACCTCGCTCTTCCCGGGGAGCACAAGATCAGGCAGCGCCAAATCCGGCTCGACACCACGAAAGGCCGCGTCGAACGTGGCGCGCGATACGCCCATCGCCTGCGCCTCAGGCCATACCCCTTCGAGGAAGCGGCGGAAGGCATCGCTTGCCTGGGCGTGTGCCATGTCCTCCATCGCGATCAGGCCGAGCAGCATGGCAAGCCACAAGAGCAAGCCCGCCCATCGCCCGCACGGCCGGCACAGGCGCTGCCGAAGCGCCCCCAATTTGCGCAATTTCAACGGTTTCCCCTGCACCCTTTGGCCCAACCCCAGCAGAGCCGGCACACCTCATTGGCGCCGATCATCGCCCGCGATTCTGCCACACAATCCTCGTCGTTGCGGCCGTTTTGAGGCGCCTTGGGCTCGGCCGTGCGTGCGCGCATTGCCCGCAACCATGCTCGACGCGGTCTTCCCGAGGCGATCGCTCGAGATCCTCTCGAGAGCCGCAGGTGAGCCTGGGGCAAGCCCAGCTGCAAGGGCCCGATTGCCAAGCGCGTCGGCGACCGCAAGCGGTGATTATTCCCCTGGCTACCAAAAGTGCGATTGCCAGCATAAATCGGACCCCCGACAATCCTTCCCCTGCGCAAGATCGATGCAAAACCCTGCCACGGATATCGCCGGGGCAGGAAGCACGCAGGTCGCAAGGCTGGGCCCGATAGGGGAAACCGCGCCCTTGCGCGGCGCACACAACCCCGGAACTAGGCAACGGCGGCCCGTTGCGCGTGCCGGCTCGCTAGGCATTCCTCCCAGGCGAGCGCGTGGCGCACGATGGTGTCGAGATGGGCGTGCTCTGGCGTCCACCCCAACGTCGCGCGGATGCGCGCGGTGGCAGCAACCACGCGGGCGGGATCGCCCGGCCGCCGCGGGCCTCGGCGCACCTCGAAATCGCGTCCTGCCACCCGCTTGACCGCCTCGATCACCTCAAGGACGGAATACCCCCGGCCGTAGCCGCAGTTGAAGACGCCGCTGACGCCTCCCCGGCGCAAATGGCACAAGGCCGCCATGTGCGCGCGCGTGAGATCGCTGACGTGGATATAGTCGCGCACGCAGGTGCCGTCAGGGGTCGGATAATCGGTGCCGAACACCTCCATATGGCTGCGCTTGCCGAGCGCCGTCTCGCAGGCAACCTTGATGAGGTGGGTGGCGCGCGGCGTCGACTGACCGGAGCGGCCCTTGGGGTCCGCGCCCGCCACATTGAAATAGCGCAGAGCCGCATAGCGCAGATCGTGCGCCCGGGCAGCGTCGGCAAGCATGATTTCCGTCATGCGCTTGGACGAGCCGTAGGGCGACATCGGCGCAAGTAATCCATCTTCGGCAACCGGCTCGTCGCCCGTCAACCCGTAGACGGCGGCGGTCGATGAGAAGATGAAGTGGCGGATGCCGCACCTTACCGCCATCTCCATCAGGACGCGCGATTTGACCGTATTGTTCAGATAGTAGCCCAACGGGTCTGCAACGGAGTCGGGCACCACGATGGATCCAGCAAAATGAATGATGGCATCTACACCGAGCCCGTCGAGAAGGTGCCCGAGGAGATCCTGGTCGCCCACGTCGCCTCTTGCGAAGGTGGCGCCCTCCGGCACCGCCCAGGCAAGGCCGGTGGACAAATTGTCGAGGACCACCACCCCCTCACCTGCGTCCAGCAGCTCGAGCGCCATGTGGCTGCCGATATAGCCGGCTCCTCCCGTCACCAGAACGCTCATTGGCACATCCCTTTTTGGGTCACGTGCGTTGTTGGTTTGACTGCGACGCAGTTGCGGGCTGCGCCGCCATCCGGCATGTCTAGCCGCCGATGCCTTCGCTTCGTCAATCGTGCCGGGCCCTGCGCCTAGATAGCCCGAACCCGAGATCATGACCATGCCAAGACAGACCATGCCAACAGAGATCAAGCGCGTGCGCAAGGCCGTCTTCCCGGTGGCGGGCCTCGGCACCCGCTTCCTGCCGGCCACCAAGGCGGTCCCCAAGGAGATGCTGCCGGTGGTCGACCGGCCGGTCATTCAGCACGTGGTCGAGGAGGCCAAGGCTGCCGGCATCGAGCATTTCATCTTCGTCACGGGCCGCAACAAGGCGGCCATCGAGGATCACTTCGACAGCCAGTACGAGCTGGAACGCATTCTGTCGGAGCGCGGCAAGAACAAGGAGCTCGACGCGCTGATGGCCGAGCTGCCGCGGCCCGGACAGACGAGCTTTACGCGCCAGCAGGCCCCGCAGGGGCTCGGCCACGCGGTGTGGTGCGCGCGCGAGATCGTCGGCGACGAGCCATTCGCGCTGCTGCTTCCCGACATGCTCCATCACGGGACCCGTCCATGCCTTGCCGACATGATGGAGGCCTACGCTGCGCACGGCGGCAACCACATCGCCGTTGCGCCGGTGCCGCAGGATCAGACGCACCTTTACGGCATCGTTGGCGTCGAGGACCAAGCTGGCAAGGTATCGCGCGTTACCGGCATGATCGAGAAGCCAAAGCCCGCCGACGCACCGTCCAACCTTCACATTAGCGGGCGCTACATCCTGCAGCCCGAAATCTTCGCGATCCTCGAGCGCGGAGAGCGTGGTGCCGGCGGTGAAATTCAAGTGACCGATGCGATGATCGAGCTCGCCCAGAGCCAACCCTTCTTCGCCGTGCGGTTTGAGGGGGCAATCTACGATTGCGGCGCCAAGATCGGGTTTCTCTTGGCCAACGTCGCCTACGGATTGACGCGCCCAGAGTTGGCGCCGGCGCTGCGGAGCGAGCTCGCCAAGCTCCTGGGAACCTGATCAGGTCGCGGCCTTGCGGCGAGCCGGCGCCTTGGCGCGCTGGCCTGCGGCGGTTGGATCCTCGAGCGCCCGCTTCAGGTAGGCGACGTTATTGGCGGTGATGCCGACCAACTCCCACCCGTCCTTGCCGGCCTCGTCGAGCGCATCAAGGTCGCTCGATTTTGCCGGCACATTGTTGAGATCGATCTTGCTGTATTCCCACTGGGGCATCGTCAGTCTCCTTGCCGCCGCAGTTCGGCTCGACCGTCAGGACCAGGGCGGGGGGGCCCCGCGTTCTGAGATCGAGCGACTAGCGCAAGCGCTCAATGCCGGACCGCCGCTTGGAGAGCCGGCCGAGGCTCTGACGATCGCTTCGGCTCTTGCGGCTCTTGCGCGCGCGAAAGCTGGCCGAGGCACCCAGGGGGTCGGCGCCATGGCAAGGCCCTCCCCACCCAGCTCAGGGGTGGGAATGTCGCTCAGGTCGTTAATTGGAGCAGGGCCGCACGCGCATGCGGCCTTAAAAACGCCCACGGTGAAGCCGAATTGCCGGATGTGGTCACACGCCCTGGCCGGCGCACGGACGGCCGCCGCCGCGCCCCTTCGCGACGCCCTCTGGCGAGCGAGAAGGACCGGGCCGACGCTGGGCAGGAGGCCCACGTGTGTGGCCAAGGCATCGTCCATGACGAAAAAGCAGCTGCCGTGGAGAAGGTGGGAGAGTGGGCGGGAGGCGGAGACGGCAGCGACATCCTAGGGTTGCAGCCGCGTTCCCAACTAGCAAACCACGCTAGAAAGTTTCCCGGCAAGCGTGATGGCCTGCAAGCCTTGGCCAAGTAAAAGGTTTCGCCGCGGAATAGCGCCGCTGGTCGATGGGGCACTCCCCTGATAGTAATGCATCGCTGCCTAGGTGAGGTATGGCCACGCATGAGAACGATTATCGATGGGCGGGGGCGCGTGCGGCATGCGACCGCGACGGGCGACGTTGCTGTTGAGGACGAGGGTGGCGTGGCACTCCGCCGCTGCCGATCGGGCGCGGTGGAAATTCGCTATCGGCCGAACGCGGCCAAGCCGATGGCGGTGTTGAAGGCGGTGGAACTGCTCGAGGAAGCCCAGCGCGTCGTCTTGGTACCAGGGTTCACCGATCGGGATGGCCAGCTGATCAGCGATCGCGCCGCTGCCATCGAGCGCCTCACCCGATTGACGGGCGACGCCCAAAGCACGCGCACCTGCGACTTCCTCTCACGACGGCACGAGCACACTGCCGCCATCAGCGACGCCGCCTTCGGACCCGTTTATGCTGCCTGGCGCGCGGCGCATGGCGTGAAGAATCGCGAGCTCCTGGAGGCCGTGCGCGACGCCTCCAGCGGGCGCTACCTGGAGGTCGTCCCGCACAACGGCGCCGCCAAGCTCGTCATAGCAGCGGTGGGCAACGGCTACAGTCTTTACGGCAATGGCTGGAAGTCGGTCGCCGTCGGCGGCCTGTTCGAGGACATGCCCGATTTCGAGTACGCATGCTGGGCCGCACAAGCCTATCGCGAGGCGTTCCACACCGCCCAGCCGATTTTCGAAGACGTGGCCGCCACCGTGCGCCTGCGCCAGGCCGGGCCGCTGCTGCTCGAGTATCGACGCATGATCCTGCCGGTCGGCAGCAACGAGCAACCGACGCTGCTCTTAGGCGCGACGCTGCTCCAGAATGTCAGGCGCCCTCCCTTCGGAGCGGGCGACAAACTTGTCGATGTCCGCTAGGAGTTGGCGCGGATCCATCCACATGAAGGCAAAGCGCACGTTGCCGAGTGGAGAATTGGTGACGCGAATGTCCCAGTCGATGTTCGTGTATCCGGTGCGCTCGGTCATGCCGCCCCTCACCACGCCCTCGGACATCATGGCGACGACATAGTCCATGTTCCAGCGGGTAAAAGCGTAAGCGCGCGACAGGATCGGTATGATCCTCGACAGCTCTTTGCCGCGATAGTCAGGGTGATACCAGGCCGCCCCGGAGAATACCACGTTGCCCGCTATCGATCGGGCCTCCTTGGCTGTCACCTCGCAGGTCTCGCCGGGCCGCTTCGATCGGTCGGGGTGCTCGTACATGAGGTGAAGGCTTTGCGCCAGGTCGTGAAAGTTGCTAAACCTTAGGTTGAACAATCGACCCGCATGGGTTGCCACCACCTTGCCGCCGCGATCGCGGCCCAGAATGCAGAATGCCTCCTCGGGCCTGATCGTGTTGCAGCGAATGTCATAGGTGGGAAACAGCGGCAACCAGCTGTCGCGGTTCTCTTCGTTAACTTCGATGAGCTCGGCCATATCGCCAAAAGACAGCATGACGCCGCGCGCGCGGGCCGCCGCATCAGCATGCTGGAAGAAGCGGTTCAACAGTTCGGCGGGGCCGTGGTCGATGGTGAGCTTGCCAAGCAGCGGCGAGGCACGTTGTGCGATCGTATTCATAGCCGGCAATTTCTAACTTAAGTTGAGGCGCCAATATGGCTGTGGGCCGGCGCATAAGGAAAGGTTGCGGAGTCATCCGCACGCTGGCATAAGCCCGCCACCAGGGGTTGCGCGGGAGACGCCATGCGCTCGACGTTCACAGCGTGGGATGGGTTGCGAGCGAGGTAGGCGTCATGTCGAGATCTGAGCTGGGGGCGGCACACAGGCCACCCGGCGAAGCGTGCCGGGTGCGCAGCGGCCACCGCGGCGTGTCACCGCGCAAGCCGACTGCGGTCGACAAGCACGTGGGCAAGCGGCTGAGACTGCTGCGCCAAATCAACGAGGTGAGCCTGGAGAAGCTGGCCGAAGTCGTCGACGTCGCGCCCCAGCAGATTCAGAAATACGAGATTGGGGAAACCCGCATCAGCGCCTCGCGGATCTTCGAGCTGTCGAAGATCTTCTGCGTGCCGGTCGCTTGGTTCTACCACGATCTCGAAGCCACGACGTCGGCCGAGATGGACGCGCGCATCGAGCGGCACCGGCCCAACGTCGATGCGGTGGACCGCATCGCGGAAATCTCGCGGGAAGCCCTGCTCATGGGCTACTACGCGCAGCTGCTGCCCGAGATGCAGCAGAAGCTGGTCGATTTTGCGCGCATGCTGTCTGAGGTGTGCGCTGGCCAATCCAAATAGCGATCGGTACCTCCCGCCCGGGCGCCAATCGTCGGCGTTGCTGGTTGGCGCAGGGGGCGCCGCATCGCTTGGCCAGTGACTTGGCCAAGCGCTGCCACCTGACCGATCAGTCACCGGGCCATCACGGGGCCATCACTGGGCCATCACTGGGCCATCACTTGGCCGGCGTGATGGCGGGCATCATCAGCGGCGCTG
>Ga0306920_100005113_pt1 | contig 16902 bp, 20 predicted proteins | sample flu12Cox44000170_FD_204666 | JGI IMG/M metagenome (GOLD analysis project Ga0306920, IMG submission 204666) | Lab enrichment of tropical soil microbial communities from Luquillo Experimental Forest, Puerto Rico - flux4day.12C.oxic.44.000.170 (v2)... | ecosystem: Environmental > Terrestrial >... | reverse complement strand
TCTGTTCATCGCACGCCGGCATCTGCTACGCCGCCAGCAGGCATAGTATGTCCGCACCAGCCCTGCAAACCCCACAAACACCCCAGTGCGGGACAAAAAGCCCCAACCACCCCGTACCAGACCCGCCTGCAAAAATTTCCATGCCCCTCATCCACGCGCCAACCCCTTGTTCAGACGTTCCCTAAACAAAGGCCTCCAAGGGGTGATGCCCTGGAGGCCTTTGTCGTATCGCGCAGCGGAACAAATTTCTGTCTCGACCTGTTTCTTCAACGTCTGCTGTCATTCGCAAAAAGGCAACCAGACATGACTGTTGTACAAATCGAAAGACCCGAGGACGCAAACCTGGCCGACTGGTTCGCCGAGCTGCGCTCATGGTTCGACGTTAATGATTGCAGCCCGCTATTGTTCGCCAAGGCGGGGACGGTAATGAACAGGGACCGCTTCAATATAAAATTTGCCGATGAAGGGCAAGCGCAGTTGTTCAGCTCGAGCTTTGCGAAGTATGGCCCCTCAATAAGAAGCGCAATCGGCGGGGAGCCAGTGGAGTCAAGGAGTAACTCGGATCTGACCGAGCCGCCTATCGACCTCCAGGTCAGGTAAAGTCCGTAACCAGTCCCAGTAGGGCTACCACCCCAAATCACGGGAGGTTGCGCACTTTCGGCTCGCGGTCCCAAAGGCGCCCCTTCTTGGCGACTTCAATGAAGCCGGCAACGGCATCCGCGCCGGTGAGGCGCACGACGCCGGCGTCGTCCATCATCAGCTTGTCGATGATCCCGGCGCGACGGAGCAGCGGTTCGGCCGCGGGTACATGGCCGATCACTTTGAGATGATTGAAAGCGTCCGACACGAAGTCGAGTGCGGCGGCTTCGTGTACGAGCTCACGAGCCCCGGCTTCCGACACGACCACTGCTACAGCGTCGAATAAGACAGACGGTGCGCCGCCGAGTTGCTGATCAGCCTCGAGCAGCTTTCCATTGCCAGTGTTGGCACCGCCGACCTGTGGAGCAATGATCTTGACCCTGGCACCCTGCTTCTGGACCGCGACACGCAAGGCTTCGATCAAGCTACAATCGGCACCGTCACTGACGAGCACACCGATCACTCGGCCTTTCAAGGTTTGCGGGGCCTTGCCGATTATGCTGAGCGCAGGCGAGGGTTTGATGTGGCGCCGCTCCGGCATGGTTGTTACCGCGAGCTCGATCGCGCTTCCGAGCCGCAATCCAGCGGCGACGCGCTTTGCCATGCCTTCATCGATCTGCATCAGATGCGACACGACGCGTTGACGCACCGTCGGCGTCTCGACCTTGCTCAGCTCGAAAACCAGCGCCGCGACGATGTGGTTCTTTTCGGCCTCGGTCTGACTTAAGAACAACACTCTCGCCTGGCTGTAGTGGTCGGCAAAGGATTCGGGACGGATGCGCATCGTGCCGCCGCTCTCGTCCCGCGTCAGCCCGGTGAAGCCGCGGCTCGGGTCGGCGCGCGGCCCATCGGGGACGAGCGTGTTCGGTTCGTAGTTGACGCGGCCCTTGGCGACGCGCATCCGCATGTGCCCGTCGCGTTGCAGATTGGCCCATGGGCATTCGGCTGGTTGACCGAGATCTCGTTGAAATTCGGTCCGCCGAGCCGGATCAGCTGCGTATCGAGGTAGGAGAATAACCGGCCCTGCAACAGCGGGGCGTTGCTGAAGTCGATCCCCGGCACGACATTAGCCGGGCAAAACGCAATCTGCTCGGTCTCGGCAAAGAAATTATCCGGGTTGCGGTTGAGCACCATCCGTCCGACAATCTGCAATGGCACCACCTCTTTGAGGACGAGCTTGGTCGCGTTGAGCACATCGAAGTCAACGCTCGCGGCCTGCTTTTCGTCGAACAATTGAACGCCGAAATCCCATTCCGGAAAATCGCCGGCTGCGATTGCCTCAAACAGATCGCGGCGGTGAAAGTCGGGGTCGGCGCCGTTGATCTTGACAGCCTCGTCCCAGATCACCGACTGCATGCCGAGCTTTGGCCGCCAGTGAAACTTGACAAAGGTCGGCTGCCTTTGGCGTCGACAAGGCGAAAGGTATTGACGCCAAATCCTTCGATCATGCGCAACGAGCGCGGGATCGCTCGATCCGACATCGCCCACATGATCATGTGCATGCTTTCCGGCGTCAGCGACACAAAGTCCCAGAATGTGTCGTGCGCCGAGGCCGCCTGTGGATAGCCGCGGTCGGGCTCCATTTTGACCGAATGAACGAGGTCGGGAAACTGCATCGCGTCCTGAATAAAGAACACCGGCATATTGTTGCCGACCAGATCGAAATTGCCCTGCCTGGTATAGAATTTGGTCGCGAAACCACGCACGTCGCGCGGCAAATCGCCCGAGCCGGCCCCACCGGCAACGGTCAAAAAGCGGACAAAAACCGATGTTTTGTCACCGACGCGCTGCAGAAAGTCGGCTTTGGTGTATTGGCTCAACGACTGCGTGAGCTCGAGGAATCCGTGGGCGCCGGATCGGCGCGTATGGACAATTCGCTCGGGAATGCGCTCGTGGTCAAAATGGGTGATCTTTTCCGTATAATAGAGTCTTCCAACAGGGTCGGCCCGCGCGGAGCTGCCTTGAGCGAATTCTGGTTATCGGCAATGACCACATCCTGGTTTGTCGTCAGCAAAGCGGCCCCGGCCGTCGGCTGCTGATGCAGCTCGCCGCCGGTATCGGTCGTGCCGGATTGCTCGGGCTGCGAGGGGGTAGGCTTGGTCCGCGCCATATGAAATCTCTACGGACTATGGAGAGCCGCAGCTTCAGTCGGCAAATCGTGGAGGTAGACATGCTCCGAGCGGCGGCGGAGCACTTCGAGCACTGTCTGCTCGCTGACGGCGTCGCGCGTACGCACCCACAGCAGCACGCCGCGGCGGGCAAGCTGCGCGTCGAGGAACGACGTCTGATCGTCGGCCAGTTTGCGCCCCAATAGCGTGCTGGCGGCTCCGACGCCACCCGCCGCCACGGCCGCGGCCGCGATCGCAGCTCCAACACCGCCGGTAGCGACAGTAAATCCGGCTGCGGCAAAGGCCGCTATGGTCGCGGCGAGACTGGTCCCGAGCACACGCCCCTGCCGCAGGTCGGTATCGCTGACAACCGGTTCACGCGGTGTGCCCGGATCGTCCGCCACCTGCCGGAGATCCCTGGGGATCTGTCCGGCGAGCGAGGGATATTGCAAGAAAGCTCAGCTCGGACCGGTCGATCCCACTGATTTGCAGTTCCGATACGGCCCTCTCGAGCTGTTCTGCGTCGTCGAAAACGGCCACAGCCTCGCGAATTGTCGGTCGCTCCATAGCGCCCTCTTATCGGCTTGGATCGGCCGCCACGCGGCAAACAACACCGCTAAATAGTTGCGCGATCTTCTTTGCGATGTTCTAGCTCTGCCAACTGGCGTTCGGCTTTTTTGCGGGCGATGCCATATCTTTCCTGGATTTTGCCAACCAATTGATCGCGCTTGCCTTCCACGATCTTCCAGTCATCCTCGGTTAATCGGCCCCATTTCTCTTTCGCCTTGCCGACCAACTGTTGCCAGTTTCCTTTCATTTGGGCGGAGTTCATCTCGATCCTCGAAAATCGGTTCTCGTATCCCGCTAACGGCAACCCAAAAATTGAGGTTCCCGTTGAGATTTCCGGCCGGCGCGTCGCTTCGAAATGATGAAGATCCGCTACAAGTTACAGATTGTTTATTTCCAATACAGTGGCGTTACAAAAAATTACGATCCTGAAAAAACCAATCTCTTTACCAAGTCGAGAGTTGTATGATACTTTTATTGTGGGTGATGCTAACGCGCTACGTGCAGTATGATCTGTAAGCCGGATATCGCAGGGCCGCGAACTTCCTTCGCAGGCCGCCTCGCGGTCTGGTGATAAGCTCATCCAAGTCCAATCTCTTGTGATTTCCAAAATCCGGAGCGGCGATGGCGCCCACCGAATCTTTTGGCGAGGCGATTCCCGATGGGTTGCCGAGCACCCCGCCTGCTTCCGAAGACGGCGGCCGTGCAGCAGAGCCCAACGGACACGGCGATGGTCGGCATGACAGCTCGATCGACCAGCATGCGCTGCTGCAAGCGATGCAGGCGATGCGTTTGGGAGACTTTTCGGTTCGCCTGCCCGGTGATCAGACAGGGTTGTCCGGAAAGATCGCCGATACCTTCAACGAGATTGTTGCCGCCAATCAGCGAATGGCAAACCAGCTTGCGCATGTTGGCCATGTGGTCGGCCACGACGGCAAGATCCGGCAACGCGCCAGGTTTGGGCTGTCCGACGGTGCCTGGGGCGAGATGGAGAGCTCGGTCAATACACTGATCGACGATTTGTTGTGGCCGACGACCGCCGTCACGCATGCGATCGCGGCGGTGGCGCAAGACGATCTTTTGCAAACGGTGCGCCTCGACGTCGACGGGCGCCGGCTCAAAGGCGAATTTCTGCGCTCGGCGAACATCGTCAATACGATGATCAAGCAGTTGAGCGTCTTCACTTCGGAGGTGACGCGGGTCGCGCGCGAGGTGGGAACAGACGGCAAGCTCGGCGGCCAGGCGCAGGTCCGCGAGGTCAGTGGCGTGTGGAAGGACCTGACCGAGAGCGTCAACTCGATGGCGAGCAATCTGACGGCTCAGGTGCGCAATATCGCCGAGGTCGCGACGGCAGTAACCAAGGGCGACCTGACCCGATCGATCCAGGTCGAGGCGCGCGGTGAGGTCGCGGCGCTCAAAGACAACATCAACACGATGATCGACAATCTGCGGCTGACCACCGACCGCAATACAGAGCAGGATTGGCTCAAGACCAACCTCGCCCGGTTCACCAATATGTTGCAAGGCCAGCGCGATCTTGCGACGGTTGGTTCAATGCTGCTGTCCGAGCTGGCTCCGCTAGTCAACGCCCAGAACGGGGTCATCTATTCGGCTGAGGGAGAGACGGGCCTAAGGCTCTTGTCCGCATTCGCCGATGACCGAGAGCCGCAGGGACACCTCGAGTACGTCCGCATGGGGCAGGGCCTGGTCGGTCAGTGCGCGGCCGATGCACGGCGCATGTTGATCACCCAATTCCCCAAGGAGGTCGTGCCGATAACTTCCGGAATGTTCAGGGCAGCACCAAAAAACGTCATTGTGCTCCCGGTGCTGTTCGAGGGCCAGGTCAAGGCGGTCATCGAATTGGCCTCGCTCGGTGCTTTCACCAATCTGCAGATCTCATTCCTGGACCAGTTGAGCGCCAGCATTGGGTTCGTGTTGAACAGCATCGAGGCGACGATGCAGACGGAAGGGCTGTTGACCCAGTCGCAGCAGCTCGCCACCGAGCTGCAGACGCAACAGCGCGAATTGCAGCAGACCAATGAACAGCTGGAGCAAAAGGCTCAGCAGCTCGAGGAACGCAACGCCGAAGTCGAGAGGAAGAACCGGGAGATCGAGCAGGCTCACCGGGCATTGGAAGAGAAAGCCAGCGAGCTGGCGCTCGCCTCGAAGTACAAATCCGACTTCCTCGCCAACATGTCGCATGAGCTGCGCACCCCGCTCAACAGCATTCTGATCTTGGGCCAGCAGCTCGGCGACAATCCAGACCACAACCTGACTCCCAAGCAGGTCGAGTTCGCCCGCATGATCCACAGTGCGGGCACCGATCTGATGAACCTGATCAGCGATATTCTGGATCTGTCCAAGATCGAATCGGGCACCGTCACGGTCGACGCCGAGGAAGTGTTCTTTGTCACCTTGCAGGATATGGTCATCCGGCCGTTCCGGCATGAAGCGGAGAGCCGGCATTTGTTCTTCGACGTCGAGATCGATCCGAAGCTCGACCGCAGCATGATCACCGACTCGAAGCGGCTGCAGCAGGTGCTCAAGAATTTGCTGTCCAATGCGTTCAAGTTTACCGAGCAGGGCGGGGTCAAGCTCAGCATCCGTCCGGCAATCAGCGGTTGGACGCCCGATCAACCGGTGCTGAGAAGCGCGCCGGGAGTCGTCGCCTTTGAGGTTTCGGACACCGGCATCGGCATTCCACCGGAAAAGCAGAAGATCATCTTCGAGGCGTTCCAGCAGGCGGATGCCAGCACGAACCGAAGATTTGGCGGCACCGGCTTGGGTCTGGCGATCAGCCGCGAACTCTCGCACCTGCTCGGTGGCGAGCTTCAGCTGCGCAGCGCATCGGGCATTGGCAGCACCTTCACGCTGTATCTGCCGCTCAAATATGTCGGTCCGCCGCTGGCGAGCCCGGCAACCTTCAGCGCGGTGTCGACGCCCGCCGCCGCGACATCTCTCGCCGCAATCCGTTTGCCGGAGGTGCCGGACGAGCGGTTGCCCGACGATCGCGCAATCCTCGAGCCCGGCGATACGATATTGCTGATCGTCGAGGACGATCCGCGTTACGCGCGTATATTGGCCGATCTGGCCCATGACGCCGGTTTCAAGGTCCTGACCGCGATGCGTGGCGCCGATGCGCTGGCGCTCGCCCGCGAGTACCAGCCAACAGCAATCTCGCTCGATGTGTTTCTGCCCGACATGCTCGGCTGGACCGTGCTCAGCCAGCTCAAGCAGGACCAGTTGACGCGCCATATTCCGGTGCAGATCGTCACGCTCGACGAGGACCGCCAACATGGGCTCGCCCGCGGTGCGTTCTCGTTTGTGACAAAGCCGTCGAAGACCAGAGATCTCGAGACCGCCATCGGGCGGATCAAGGATTATGTGCAACCTCGCCGCCGAAGGCTGCTCGTCGTCGAGGACAATCCTGCCGAGCAGCTCGGCATATCCGAACTGCTGGGACATGACGATATCGACGTCGTGACCGCTGACACCGGCGCCAAGGCGCTAAAAGCGCTGCGCGAGCAGCAGATCGACTGCACTGTTCTCGATTTGCGGCTGCCCGACATGTCCGGGTTCGAGCTGCTCGAGTTGGTCCGAGACGATCCGGCGCTGTCCGATCTGCCAGTCATCGTCTTCACCGCCAAGGAGCTGTCCTCGGACGAGGATGCCCAGCTGCACAAGATCGCGCGCAGTGTCGTGGTCAAGGGGGTCGAATCGCCGGAGCGCTTGCTCGACGAGACGGCGCTGTTTCTGCATCGCGTGGTCGGCGAGCTGCCGCAGGAAAAGCAGAAAATGCTCGAGCGGCTGCACAACTCGGACGAGGATCTCGGGAAGACGGTATTACTGGGGGACGACGACGCGCCGAACATATTCGCGCTGAGCAGCGTTCTAGAGCGTCGCGGCATGACCGTGCTGACGGCGACTACGGGCAACGAGGCAATCGCGCTCGTCGAATCCACTCAGGGGATCGCGATCGTGCTGATGGACATCATGATGCTTGAGATGGATGGCTATCAGACGATGCAGGTGATCCGCGCGAACCCTGCCTTTCGGCGCCTGCCAATCATTGCGCTGACGGCCAAGGCGATGAACGGCGATCGGGAAAGGTGTCTCGAGGCCGGCGCTTCCGATTACCTCGCCAAGCCCGTCAACACCGAGCAAATGCTTGCCGCGTTGCGCATGTGGCTGCATCGCTAGCGGAGGGGTTCTGACGTATGGCATCCCTCAACCTCCTCGTCATGCCCGCGGAAGCGGGCATCCAGAACGGCAGACGCAACAACACCTACCCCCTGGGTGCCCGCCTTCGGGGGGACGACGAAAGAAAGGCTGTGTCAGTTGTCCGTTGGGTTGCGATTCCTGACGGGAGGGGGGCGCCGTGATCGACCAAGCAAAGGTCGACATCCTGCTGGTCGACGACCAGCCAGCCAAGCTGTTGAGCTATGAGGCGATCCTGGCACAGCTCGGTGAGAACCTGATCAAGGCCGGCTCGGCGACGGAAGCCCTGGAAATCTTGTTGAAACGCAACATCGCGATCATGCTGATTGATGTCTGCATGCCCGATCTCGACGGCTTTCAGCTGGCCGCGATGGTCCGCGAGCATCCGCGATTTCAAAAGACCGCGATCATCTTTGTCTCGGCGATCCAAGTAACCGACCTCGACCTGCTGCGGGGCTACCAGCTGGGTGCGGTCGATTACCTTCCGGTACCGGTTGTCCCCGAACTGCTGAGGGCCAAGGTCAAGGTGTTTGCCGAGTTGTATCGGAAGACCCGGCAGCTAGAGCTGCTGAATGCCGAGCTGGAAACCCGCGTTGCCGAACGGACGGCCGAGCTCGCCCGGGCGAACGCCGAGCTCGAGCAACGTGTCGAACAGCGCACCTGCGAACGCGAAGCGGCTCTGGCGCAAGTGCACGAAATGCAGAAACTGCAGAGTCTCGGACAATTGACCGGAGGGGTGGCGCACGACTTCAACAATCTGCTGATGGCAATACTGGGTAATCTCGATGTGCTTCGAGACAATTTTTTGGACAACCCAGCGCTGCTGAAGCGAATTGACGGCGCGATCGAAGGGGCTGAGCGCGGAGCCGCGCTGACGCAACGTATGTTGGCGTTCGCTCGGCGCCAGGAGCTCAGACCGGAAGCCGTAGATGTCGCCAAGCTCGTCGGCAGCATAATCGAGATGTTGCGTCGTTCGGTCGGACCGACGATCGAGGTTACCACCGAGTTTCAACCGGACCTCGCGGCTATCGGCATCGATCCGAACCAGCTCGAGCTGGCTCTATTAAATCTCGCCGTCAATGCGCGCGATGCGATGCCGGAGCGCGGAGAGCTCAGGATCACGGCGCATGCCGAGCGTGTCACGGCCGGCCACATATTGGGGCTTAAACCGGGCGATTACATTGTCATCGGGGTCGCGGACACCGGTTGCGGGATGGACGAAACGACGCTGAAGCGGGCCGCCGAGCCGTTCTTCACGACCAAGGATCTGGGCCGGGGCACTGGTCTGGGCCTTTCTATGGTGGATGGCCTTGCCGGTCAGTCGGGCGGCGCCATGCGGATCCGCAGTCGACCAGGTCTCGGCACCGATGTCGAGCTCTGGTTGCCGGCATCAGTGATTCGGCCTGCCGAACAGGAAAGACCGTACCCCCAGCCCGTCGAGACCCCTCCGGTGCGGGTGCTCCTTGTCGATGACGACCCGTCTGTCTTGGCGAGCACCGCTGCGATGGTCGAGGATCTTGGCCACTCGGCGGTCGAGGCGGCATCGGCCGCAGTCGCGCTCGACGTGCTGCGTTCGACACAGGAGATCGATCTCGTCCTCACCGATTACGCGATGCCGGGCGTCACCGGCACCAGGCTTGCGGCGCAAATTGATGGCGTCCGTCCTGGTTTGCCGGTCGTCATCATCACCGGCTATGGTGAGGCGTCCGACGAGCTATTCGGTCTTCCGCGGTTGAACAAACCATTTCGGCAGCAGCAGCTGGCGGCTTTGATAGAGAAGCTTCTTGGTGCTAAACAGCCGCCGACATCATTTTCGCCGCCAATCGATTATCCAACAGCGTTTCTAAACGACGAGACAGTTCCAATGGAGATCGAGCGAGAAAAAACGGCGTAACCCTGGATTGGACAGGCTGCCGTTCGACCATAGTTAGTACGCCGTTCTCAGGAGATGGCGGCCCAGTCTCGAGGCAGGCTATCATGCCGCGCCTTGATCGGGCCGCGGCGACGCCTTTCAGATATGGCCCTAATTTTATTGCTGCGGTACGGGAGAAAGTCCGCGCGCAGGCGTTTTGCAATGAGCCGAGCCGAGTCGTTTTCCGTCGGGTCTTTGTCATAGGAGAAGAAACGATGACAAGTCACGTCTACAGAATCATCCAGGTCGCGGGGTCTTCCGGGAAGACTATCGAGGATGCGATCCAGAACGCCGTCGGCCGCGCCTCGCGCACGCTGCGCCAGGTTGGCTGGTTCGAGGTGGTGGAGACGCGCGGCCATGTCGAAGCCGGGAAGGTTGCGCATTATCAGGTCACCCTCAAGGTCGGCTTTACACTGGATGACGACGATTAGCACGGCAAGCGCATTCCGTTTGCCGGCGATCGAGCGCCGACCGCATGCCTCGGAACCGGTCAAAGACCCATGAAGCGCTCAATGGACCAGAAGGCAGCGACATCAACCGCGGCGACGCAGCAAACCGAGCCGGAGGTTGTCGCTGCGATCTCCTCGGGAGACGGACAAAGCACCAACGAGGAGGCCATCCGGAAGCGTGCCTATGCAATTTGGGAGGAAGAAGGCCGGCCAGAGGGCCGCCACCTCGATCATTGGCTGCGCGCCGAAGCCGAGATAAGCCAATCCTCGAGCACTTAATTCGACCCGATGCACTGCGCGCTACAGCGGAAATCCCGCGTGGCGCGGAGAAAGGCGGATGCCGCTAAGCGCCGCCTCGATCATGAAATATCGGGTCATTTGCCCAATGTCGGTGCGCCAATAAAGCTGCTGCGCCTCGTCTTCGAGAAAATCGCGGCCGGCGAAAGCGTAGCAATAGGTTTCGACATAGCGCCGACCAGGATCGCCCGCGACTGGCGCATCGCGCCAGCCGAACTTCCATCCGGCCTGCTCGGCGCCCAGCCGCCAGTCTTCGAGCCGCACGGCGAGGGTATTCGCATCGAGGGCATCGAGCGCCGGGACACGATACACGACGACCAACCGATGAACATTGAGCTGGAGCTGCATCAACAGTTCATCGCCAAAACTGCTGCGACCCCGTATGTCGGTGTGCAGGCAAACCGCGGGCCGGTTTCGTCGGTTCCACTCGACAGCGCGTACAACGCAAAGATGCACAAGATATGTTCACCGCTCGAATGCGCGCGTTTGCGCAGAGACACCAAGGAGGAAGATATGGGCCGGGCGATCCTGCTGTGGCTGTTGGGCATACCGATCCGGGTCCTCATTTTTCTCGCTCTTCTGTGGCATTGATGGACCGGAGGAAGGACAGCGGGAAATGGCGAGCATCAATCTGAGCGGCCGTAGTGAGACCCGCATCGACCGCGTCGTGGCCCTCCGGCAGTGTCATCGAGTTCCGCAATCTCCTGAAGCGCGATCCTAGGCGTTCTGGCGTCGTAGTGCTTGGTCTTTAGGACCGCGCCCGGACGAAATTTTCTGGTCCCTCCCCCCAACACCTGGATGCGCGCCGTTGTTTGTGCGTATTATTGGCGGAGAGCGGGAGGAACGCGAATGCGCAATATCGTCATAAAATTGCACCGGACCGCCGATCTTTCCGGCACGATGAAGGCGATGCGTCTCTGGCTCGACGATCACCGCTGCCAGCCTCAGCGATTTACCTGCGATCACCTCTCAGGCTGGTATGTCATTCATGTAGATTTCAATGAAGATGATAAGGCGGATGCGTTTAAAGCCCAATTCGGCGGCTCGGAAGAAAAATTCGTACAAGGAGCGATGTCCAAAGTCTGTTGGTGGCGTCTCATGGCGGAGGAGCTGCGCACCGAGGCCGACAGCTTCTCCTCTGCGTCGGCAAAGCACACGGTGCTCTATGCTGCGCAAACGCTCGAACGGATGGCCAGTGACATGGAACGACGGTTGGAGAAAAATTAGCCGCAAATTGCGGGGTTGGGGCTCGATGCGGACCATAATCATCAAGCTGCCTTCGGCAGTTGATCTCTCGTCTGAAATGGCCGGGATGCGTGAATGGCTTCACAGCCACAGCTGCGTTCCATCCAGCTTCAAGTATGATCTGGATGAAGAAAGCACCATCATACGAGTCGGATTCAGCAAAGAGGAGGAAGCCGAGATCTTCAAAATACATTTCCACGGAAGCGAGAGCGATATCGTCAATTCTGAACCATCACGGCTACTGGAATCGATGGAGCGCGCGTGCTGGTGGCGCCTAATGGCCGAAGAAATACGCACAGAGGCAGACGGATTTGCATCCGAGGCAGCCAAGGATACTTTGACGAACGTTGCTCTAACCTATGATCGGATGGCCGAGAATTTAGAAAGGCGACTGGGATATCTCCTCTACCGATAGGATTCCTGGCTCAGCAGCGTACTGAAGAATGCCTCCTGCGGGTAACGTCATCCCGGCGCCAGCCCACGGGTCAAACCTTTCGCTGGCCCGAAGACGGGCTCCGCGAAGAACTGGGATCCAGAAGCTTCACAATGCCTGCCCACGGGCGCCGCTTTTTGACGGTCCGAAGATCGCGCAACCCGGGGGCCGCTTTCGAGGGAACGGCGATAAGGGCTTCGGCACACTGTTTTCGTGGGCTGGACAAGCTTTTTTCGCATTCTGTTAGCTTAGCGGGCGCTGGCGATGGCGGAGTAGTGTTGAGCCGCGAAGCTGCGAGACGAGTTAGCGAGCTATCCATGTCGGTTGCGCTCGGATCTCGGCAGTTTCTTCTCGGTCGGTTGGGGCGCTGTTCGAGAAAGCGTCGAAGGGTCTCGATTTGCTCTTCGGCTTGGACCTGCAGGCGCTCCCAATAGACGAGGCCATTGTCGAGCGGAGCATCGCGGGCACCCTCGATCATCTGAAGTGCGAACTCAGCCTGCTCGCTCAGCATACGCATCGCGACATTGACACCCTTCTCGACCCCTTCGGCTTGCGCTTGCAGCAGCTCCGCGGCACCGAAGCGGTGCCCGATATGGCAGCCATACTGCCGTAGACCGGCTGCCGAGGATGGGTTTTGAGCGCTCCGCCACACTCCGGGCAGCTGAACGCAATCGGACGTTCGAGGTTTTCCATCTCCATCGCCAGAGGCACTTTCTCTTTTGCGCTCGTCCTTTCAACTACTTCCTCGGAGAGCCCGACGAAAAGGGAGGGGATTTCGGCGCAAACCAAAAAGTGAGGTTTGCAGATCGCAGCCGCGCTCAGCGGCATCTCAGGAAAAGTCGCCTCGGAGGGGTCTTCCACGACCGTCACTCCACCGCTCCGGCGAATGGCGTCTAGTCCGGCAGCACCATCGCTTCCTCCGCCGCTCAGCACGACGCCGATAGCGCGACGCCCGGCAGCGGCGGCAGGGGAGCGGAACAATGGATCGGTAGCCGGCCTGGTAAATGCTTGCGGGGTCCTCGGGATAAGCGGACCTTGCCGTCCTCGATCAGCAGATGGCGATCGGGAGGTGCAACGTAGATGGGCCCCCCTCTGATGGGCTCCTCCTCCCGCGGGTGCGAAGCGGAGAGATTGCCGGCTTTTCTGAGCAGGTCGGGTAAAGTGCTGCGGCTTTGTCCGATATGGGCGACGACAAAAATCGTCTCGGAAAACTCGCTGGGAAGTAACGCGCAATTGCCTGCAACTTGTCGAGGCTGCCGGCGAACCGCCGATGACAATCCTGTCGCGCCGCGTTAGTTGGCTGGGGCGGTGCCCGCCCAACTCGGCGACCATGGCGGCCTCCTGACAATAGCCTGCTTGTCTTACTAAACAAAATCCGGCCGATACCGGTTCCTGTTCATTGCGGTCTCGACAAAGCGACGCTGCCCTTCCGCGCCCTAAAGAAGATTACTTCTTTAATTCCAGCGCGAGATGGTCGCGCGCCAATCGAAGGGTTTGTTTCAAAGTGGCAAGTATTTTTCTTGCCTCGTCGGCAAGGTCGGTATACTTGTTGCTATTCGACAGTCTTACGACAAGAGCCTCCTGCCGCTCGATACGGACTTCTGCCTCGGCGACATGTCTACGAGCTTGTGATACCGGGTCTTCGGTGTGCCTGGCCGCTTCATGTGAGGACTTCATGGGTTCCCTATGCTCGGCACGATCCGCGGGCCCCGCCTCGTCTGTCTTGCCTTCTGCGATGTCGCACAAACGTTCGCTTGAGGCGGCGATCCGCAGTAGGCGAACTTGGATCTCTGGAAAACGACTACGTTCCGCCTGTTTTCTGAATTCTTCGGCACTAACGCGGTAATGCTGCGCGTATTTTCCGGCCTGCTGCTTGGCCGCCAGCACCTGCGCCGCGCATTGTTCGGTTATGCTCAGGAGCTCTTGCAGCTCATCATCCAATGTCGACAGCGCTTTCGTCCTCATCTTGAGTGCACTGGCGGAGCCGGTCGAGAGTAGCGAGACTGCCATCAGGAAGACCCGCTCCGCGCTGTTTCTAGTCGATCGTCTCGGCCATCCCTCGGGGGGCAATCCCGAGCATCTCCAGGGTACGATCGATGGTCACGCGCGTTTCGCGAATCATGACAGCCGTGCTGCGATAAAGCCGTCGAGATTCGCTTAGGCGGGCGCGCGAGGATTCCATCCGCGCGGCATGATCGACGGGTCTCGCCGCGGCGATAATTCGACTCCTATCAGCGCCGCCTATCATGTCAGCCAGGATGGGCTGTATTCTGCGTCGGCGGTTTTACGACGTTCGACAATGTGCAGAGCAGATCACCCATCCGGAACGGCTTGCAGAGATGCGGCCGCTCGGCATACTCGCTCGGCAGGGCATTTGCGCCATAGCCGGTAACGAACAGGAACGGGACATTCCTCTCGGATAGGGCGTCGGCGACCGGATTGATTCGCTCGCCTGCCAGATTCACATCGAGCACAGCGACGTCATAGTCTTCATGATCCACTGCATCGAGCGCTTCCGGAAGTCGCGGGATCGGCCCCGTCACAATGCACCCGGCTGATTCCAAAATTTCTTCGATCAATATTGCGACAAAATATTCGTCCTCGACGACCAATACTCTGACCCCCTTAAGCGCAGTTGTCATGGCGGGTCCTCTGTTCTTTGTCTACTCCTTGACGACCCGAAAGTCAGATTTTGCGGGTTCGCCGGGATGACGATCCTACAATGGAGGCCTCCGTTAACCGTTTCTAGCTTTGCCTCTCCCTGCAATTCGAAACGAATGCCGCGCTCGATAAGTTCCGTGCCAAAGCCCGCGGCCCCAAAGCCATCGACCTTTGGTCCACCTTCTTCGTGCCAATTGATCTCGAGTTGGGCAGGCCGCTCGCCGGTGATCATCCAAGAAACCGCGACGCGACCACCAGGAACCGAGAGCGCGCCGTACTTTGCGGCATTGGTCGAGAGTTCGTGTACCGCCAGAGCGATAAACAGAGCGGCCTGCGGCTTCAGCATGACCGGCGGACCGCTGATCCGCAGAGCACCATCGCCGGTCCCGTGCGGAGACAGCTCGGCGGAAATCAGCTCACGTAATCCGGCCTCCGTCCAACCGCTTTCCGACAGCACGTCATGCGTGTGCCCGAGGGCGTGAAAGCGGCCGATCAAATTCTTCTTGGCATCGCCATCGGACAATGTCCGTTCGGCGATCGACGAGACAACAGCGAGGGTATTCTTGACCCGGTGGCTGAGCTCGGCGGCGAGTACTTTCTGCTGCTCTTCGGCCGCGACAAGGCTTGTAACGTCGACAAATGTCAGAAGCACGCCGTCGATCTGATTGTTCGCGACACGGTAAGGGAGGATGCGGGCCAGGTAATAACCGCTTCCGCTGACGTGGGCGACCGACCGTTCCGGCACCTCCTCGCCGGCGCAAACCCGACGCATATCCTGGTCGAGGTCCGGATAATCGATGCGGCTGACAATATCGGTCAGCGGTCGCCCGCTGTCGCTCGAAATGAGATTGAACAGCTTGGTGACGGCCGGCGTAAAGCTGCGAATCTCCAGATTTCGGTCGAGGAAGATCGTCGCTATCTGGGTGCTGCGGAACAAGTTATTGAGATCGCTGTTAGCCCGGTCCAATTCTTCGATCTTGTTGCTGAGCTCGTTATTAACGGTCTGCAATTCCTCATTGACCGATTGCAGTTCCTCCTTCGAGGTCTCAAGCTCCTCATTGGTCGATTGCAATTCCTCATTGACCGAGAGCAGCTCTTCGTTGGACGAGCGGAACTCTTCGTTCGCCGTTTCGAGCTCTTCAATGGTCGACTGCAATCGCTCCTTGGTCTCCTGCAACTCCTTCTCGATCAATTGAACCGTGGCATCCTGGCCTTCCGGCTGCTCCGTGCGAGCGGTTTCGTCCGGTGCCGAAGCCGGTCCGCGATCGGTGAACACGATCCCATAGGCGGTTTCTTTTCCTTCGATGATCGGCTCGACCGCGAGGCTGATCATCTGGACGCCACCGTTGCTCTGCACATGGACGCGGTCGCGCACCACCCGCTGTCCTGTCTCCTTCGCACGGTGGAGCGCTGCGCGCAGATCGGCCCGCAAACCTGGACGACTCATGCCGACAATGTCGCGATCGGGCGGGCCCGCGGCGGGTTGCAGATATTTTCCGGTCCCGGATGAGAAGTAGAGCGTTTGGCCGTCTTCGTCGACGATAACAAAGGTCGGAGCGAAATGCTCGACGATGGTATTGGCGGCCCGCCGCAACGTGTCCGATCGTTGCAAAAGACCGCTATTGCTCTCTTCAGGCCCGGCCGCCTCGCGCCGCATTTGCGGCAGAAACTGCTGCAATGGCAATGGTGGGCGGGCGACCAGGTCGCGGCGTCGAAAGATTCGGCTCTTTCGGTCGAGCGGAGTAAACAGCTCGCTGTGCCGTGAGACATTCTCCGAGCTGCCAAGAAATAGATATCCGCTTGGCCGCAGAGCATAATGAAACAACGGAATGATCTGCGCCTGAAGCCCAGGCTTCAAGTAGATCAGCAGATTGCGGCAGGAGATAAGGTCGAGGCGCGAGAACGGCGGGTCGCGGATAACGCTGTGGGCCGAGAAGATGCACATATCGCGCAATTCCTTGACCACACGATAAGTCCCGGCTTCGTGGACAAAAAAGCGTCGCAGCCGCTCGGGCGAGACCTCCTTGACCACGCTTGCCGGATAGCGCGCAGCGCGGGCGACCCCCATCGCCGTCTCATCGATGTCAGTAGCGAATACCTGAACTTTGGGCGGCGACAACGACCTTTCGACATGCTCCCTCAACAAGATCGCGATCGAATAAGCCTCCTCCCCGGTAGAGCAGCCTGGGACCCAGACGCGTACCTCGTCATCGCCACCTTTGCCCTCGAACAGCTTTGGAATGACCAGCGTCTCGAGCGCCTGAAAAGCCGCAGCATCGCGAAAGAAATCGGTCACGCCGATCAGCAGGTCGCGGAATAGCGCGCTGATCTCGTCGGGCTCCCTTTGCAGCCGCCCGGCGTAGTCCTCAAGCT